>OHYN01000496.1_pt1 | contig 11495 bp, 14 predicted proteins | sample 1580251 | NCBI WGS metagenome assembly OHYN01 (sample SAMEA3882523, study PRJEB24775) | human gut metagenome | biome: human-associated habitat; feature: intestine environment; material: feces | place: Netherlands | collected 2009/2010
CCTGCCGCAACGCTCTCAAGCGCGCAGCGGTAGTCAAAGTGTATGTCCGCAACAACCGGAATCGAAACCTTTTCTTTTACGGCGGCTAAGGTCTTTACCGCCTCTTTATTGGGAACCGTGAGACGGATAATCTCGCAACCGGCTTTTTGCAGCTCCAATGCCTGCTTAACATTGCCCTCTGCGTCCTCGGCCGGAATGTTTAACATCGACTGAACGGGTATGTGGTTGTTTCCGCCTATTTTTACGTTACCTGCCGTTACAACGCGGCTTTTTCGTCTTTCTGGCATTTGTATGTACCTCCGATTTGCGGCAAAAGGGAGCCTGAACGGTTTGCCGCTTAAACGATTCTTGTTTTATATAAATTTGCGCGCCACCCCGAAGAATGGCACAAATTAAAATTCGTATTAAATGTAAAGTGCGTTACACACTTGGTCGCTCTGTCGGAAAATAAGCGACGGCGTACGAATGTACTCCGAGCGAAATTTGACGCTGTATCACGGAAAAGACCCAAAGTCTCGATTTTTGAAGGATTTTTTCGTAAGACAAGGAAAATGAACAACAGCGTACGAATGTACTCCGAGTGACATTTGTCGCAGTATCACCGAAAAGACCCAAAATCTCGATTTTTGAAGGATTTTTTCGTAAGACAAGGAAAATGAACGGCGGCGTACTGTCGGTACTCCGAGCGAAATTTGACGCAGTATCACCGAAAAGACCCAAATCTCGATTTTTGGAGGATTTTTTCGTAAGACAAGGAAAATGAACGACGGCGTACGAATGTACTCCGAGTGATATTTGACGCAGTATTACGGAAAAAGACTCAAAAATCAAGTTTTGATCAGTCTGACAATATCGTTATACGTAACAACTACCATAAGAAGCATAAGTAAAATAAAACCTATGGCGTGGACGTAGCCCTCGTATTTGGGATTTATGGGCTTGCGGCGAATCGCCTCTATCAAGAGGAAGAAAAATCTGCCGCCGTCGAGCGCGGGCAAGGGAAGAAGATTTGCCATGCCGATATTTATGGTTATGAACGCCATTATCATAAGCAGGCTGCCGAGATTTTTTGACGACGCCGCCGAGGCTGTGACATCGGCTATGACGTTTACCGTACCGACGGGCCCCGCAAGCTCCGACATACCGTAACGCCCCGTGACAAGGTCAAACAGGCTGAGCCAAACCATACGCACAACGGACGCCGACTGTGTAAACGAGTTTTTTACAACATTTAAAAAGTTCGGCTTTTCGCCTATAATTACAAAATCATATTTTATGAGAGTTATCCCGTCCTGCTGTTCGGTATCGAAATGAACGTCGGAAAGCTCAACCTTTTGGCCGTCACGCTCAACAACGAAATCAAATACGCCGTCCTTGCTGCGGCTCATTAAAAAGCTGAGATCGCGCTCCGACCAAACGTGATGACCGTCGATTTCAAGAAAACGGTCGCCCTCTTTAAGACCGTACTGCTCCGAAACAGCTCCGTCGTAAAAGGATTTTATCGTATTGGTGCCTATTAAGTCGCCCGAGGTTGACAGCATTATGCACATTATTATAACGCCGAGCAAGATGTTCATAAAAGCGCCTGCGGCAACTATTATCATCTTTTGCCAAACCGGCTTTTTATTAAATGCGCCGTCATCGTCGCTGTCTTGATCCTCGCCCTCCATGGAGACATAGCCGCCTATCGGAAAAACACGCACCGAATACTGTGTTTCGCCCTTTTTACGCTTGAAAACAGCAGGCCCCATACCTATGGAAAACTCATTAACCTTTACTTTAAAGAGCTTTGCAAAAAGGAAATGGCCGCACTCGTGTATAATAATTATCACACCGAAAAACAAAATTGCCACGGCAACAGTCCATACCTTGCTCCAAATCCCCGAGGAAGCTATGCTGAGTAAAATCTCAATCACCTCATAAAATAAGAAATAAAGTCTTTATCAAACGGATTTCATTACAAATTCACGCGCAAAACGGTCGATTTCAAGGACGTCGTCGAGAGTATATACGTCCTTTTTCGGCACATACGGAAGTATCGCTTCAACCTTTTTCGCAATATCGAGAAAGCCGATTTTGCCGTTTCTAAACAGGAGGTTTGCCTGCTCGTTTGCTCCGTTTACGGCAGCGGGATAAAGTCCGCCGCGGTCTATCGCCTCTCTGCAAATATTTATGCAGCGAAATGTGTCGTAATCCGGCTCAAAGAACGTGAGCTTACCCAAAGAAGCTAAATCAAGCTCGCCTACGGGAGACTCATATCTTTCGGGATAGGTCAAAGCATACTGTATCGGGATTCGCATATCTGGAAGCCCTAACTGCGCTATAACGGAATTGTCGTCATATTCAACGGCAGAATGAACAATGCTCTCACGATGAACGACGATTTTAACGTCATGCGGACTTACGCCGAAAAGCCAGACGGCCTCGATAAGCTCCAAGCCCTTATTCATCATTGTAGCGGAATCTATGGTTATTTTTGCGCCCATAGACCAGTTCGGGTGCTTTAAAGCATCGTTCACGGTAACTTTTTCAAGTTCCTGCGCGGTCTTGCCGAAAAACGGGCCGCCGGAGGCCGTGAGAATTATCTTTTTTAACGCCCTGTTAGAAGGTTTCCCCTGAAGAGCCTGAAATATAGCCGAGTGTTCGGAATCCACGGGAAGAATATCGACATTTTCCCTTTCGGCAGTGTCCATAACAAGTCTGCCGCCGGCAACAAGAGTCTCTTTATTGGCAAGCGCCAATTTTTTGTGAGCCTTGATTGCCGTCAGAGTCGGCTCAAGGCCAGCCATACCGACAACGGAATTGAGTACCGTATCGGATTTGTCATAAGCGGCACATTCACAGACTCCCTCTGAGCCCGAAAGAATTTTTGTGCCCGTATCGGCTACGCGCACCTTTAAATCCTTTGCCGCGTCCTCGGACACCAGCGCCGCGACATCCGGTTTGAATTCGCGAATCTGTTCCTCGATTTTTTTGACGTTTGAAAAAGCGGACAAAGCCCTGACGCGGTACCCGCGCTTGCGGGCAACGTCAAGACTTTGAGTTCCTATTGAGCCTGTCGAGCCTAAAAGTGATAAATTCTTTGTCATGCCAATTTAATCCTTGAATAAATAATGATTATCGCATAGAGCGCACCGAGAACAAAGAGCGCGCTGTCAAATCTGTCCATAACTCCGCCGTGACCCGGGAAGAGCTTGCCGTAATCCTTGACGCCGAAATTTCTCTTGAGTACAGACGCCGAAAGGTCACCGCACATACCGATAACACAGAGGATAAGCGAAATAATTGCTATCTCCCACCAAGTAAAGAGATGAACGGTAAAATATTTGCTGTCGAAAACAAGGAAGAGTATTACTGAGCTGAGGACTCCCGCAAACGCTCCGCCGACGGCACCCTCTATGGTCTTTTTGGGGCTGATATTCGGAGCCATTTTGTGCTTGCCGAAAAATCTGCCCGCAAAATACGCAAGCGAATCCGTAAGCCACGCCGAGAAAAGCCCAAGCAGTATGAAAAAGAGGCCGTAGTGCTTATCGTAAAGCTCCGGATATGTAACGCCGACGTCACGCATCATTATGAGCGTTGAAAATCCCCACGGAACAAAGTACGAGGCCACCACAACCGCGGCAACGTCCTCAAACTTTGTGTGCTCGTAGTCGGTTATCATAAGAATGAACAAAAGCAGTATGTAAAGTATTACTACGGCAAGCGCGGGAATAAAAATGCCCCGCTCGGTAAGATAATGATTAAAGCCGTAGTAAAGCGGTATAAGACCTGCAAATATAAGACTTATAATATGTATCGCTTTGTTTTTGACACCGATAACTCTCTCAAGCTCGAATGCGGCCATAACGGCAAAAAAGGCAACCACTATGGGAAAAACCGGTGTAAATCTGATGGCGAGCATTCCCACGGCAAACAGCGCGGCAACAACGCCTACGACGATTCTTGTAAGCATAAAGAGCCTCCTAAATATTGGTTTCGACATTTAGGTTTTCGGCTCTCTGCCAAAAACCCGTATCCTTTATATTATACCCCACCGAATCTGCGGCTGCGATGCTCATAAGCACGCAAGGCCTCCACAAAATTTTCTTCGGTAAAATCCGGCCACAAAACATCGGAATACCAAAATTCCGCATAGGCCGACTGCCACAATAAAAAGTTAGAAAGGCGCTGCTCTCCGCTCGGTCGAATAATGAGATCGGGGTCGGGCATACCGGCGGTGTAGAGATGTGACGAAATTGTGTCCATATCAATTTCCGACGGCTTTATTTTGCCTTTTTTCACGTCCTCCGCAATCTCGCGCACGCTCTCTGCTATCTCCTGCCTGCCGCCATAGTTCACGGCAATGTTGAGCATTATGCGGTCCTCTTTTCTGCCTATTCGCTCAACCTGCTTCATGAGAAGCCTTATGTCGGCAGGGATACCCTCGCGAGAGCCTATAAAGCTTATGCGGATACCGTTTTTTCTGTCCTCTTCCACTCTGCCGAGCGCCTCCTTGAGGTACTCGCGGAAGAGATTCATTATTGCGGAAACCTCCTCCTTGGGACGCTTCCAATTCTCTGTTGAAAAAGCATAAAAGGTTATGTACTTTATGCCGAGGTCGGCCGCAAACTCACCTATTTTGCGGAAGGTCTTGGCACCCTCGATGTGCCCCTTATAACGCGGCAAGTCCCGTTTTTTTGCCCAACGGCCGTTTCCATCCATTATTACGCCGACGTGCTTCGGCAAGACCTCAAAGGTCGGCAGATTATCGTAATCCATTTACTTTTACCCTTTTTGTGAATTGCGGAGATTGCATATTGCTCCGAGCGGCTCTCCGCAACCGACGAAGCAGGCTTTTATTTGCAAATTATATTCGGGCTTTCCGCGCATTTTCTCACAGCAAAAACCTCACCGCCGTATATGCATACCGCAAGGCGCAAGAAACGCAGTTTTACAGGAAACTCAGCCCGAACCTCAAATCATTTTTCGGTGATGTTTTTTCGCAAGACAAGGAAAATAAGCGACGGCGTACTGTCGGTACTCCGAGCGAAATTTGACACAGTATTGCGGAAAAACAGCCCGAAAAATCAGATTTCCATAATGTCGGCTTCCTTTTTCTTTGCCATATCGTCAATTTCTTTAACGTATTTGTCGGTTATCTTCTGAACCTCGTCCTCACCGTCGTGGAGCTCGTCTTCGGTTATAGCTTTATCTTTGTTGAGCTTTTTTAATTTTTCCATAGCATCACGGCGAATGGAGCGAACGGCAACCTTTGCCTCCTCGGCATATTTGCCTACCTCTTTGGCAAGGAGCTTTCTCTTTTCCTCGGTGAGAGGCGGGAAGTTAAGGCGGATAACCTTGCCGTCATTCATCGGATTAACTCCGAGGTCTGACGCCTGTATCGCCTTTTCAATGGCATTTATAGTGCTTACGTCCCACGGCTGAATGACAAGATTTCTGCCCTCGGAAACCGAGACGGCAGCCATCTGCTGAACGGGAGTGGGGCAGCCGTAATAATCTACGACTACCTTATCGAGCAGCGAAACGGAAGCTTTTCCGGCGCGCATCGAAACATATTCGTTATGAAGAGACTTAACGCTCTTCGTCATTTTTTCATTGGCAAAATCATAAACCTCTTGCATGGTTTTTCCTCCTGAAAATATATTGTTATTTGACTAACGTGCCTATTTTTTCACCCGCTGCGGCGCGAATGATGTTTTCGGGATCGTTGAGATTGAAAACAAGTATCGGAATGTTGTTGTCGCGGCAAAGCGAAGCCGCGGTGCTGTCCATTACCTTGAGTCCCTTTGCGAGAACCTCGGTGTGAGTAAGCTCATCATATTTTACGGCGTCGGCAAAGCGATTGGGGTCCTTATCGTAAACGCCGTCAACATTTGTCGCCTTAAATATAACGTCGGCGTTTATCTCAGCAGCGCGAAGAGCCGCCGCAGTATCGGTTGAGAAGAACGGGTTGCCGGTTCCGCAGCCGAATATTACAACTCTGCCCTTTTCAAGGTGACGAACCGCTCTGTTGCGGATATAAGGCTCTGCCACACGGGGCATTTCGATGGCCGTCTGAACTCTGACCGGAACGTCGAGCTGCTCAAGAGTGTCGGCAAGAGCAAGCGCATTCATAACCGTTGCGAGCATACCTATATGGTCGGCTCTGGTTCTGTCCATATTACCGCTGGAGCGGCCGCGCCAGAAGTTTCCTCCGCCTACGACGAGGCCTATCTGAACGCCCATCTCGGAGCATTTTTTTACGTGCTTGCACACGTCGCTTACCGTGTCGAAATTGATACCGTGACCCTCTTTGCCGGCGAGAACCTCACCGCTGAGCTTTAACAGTATTCTTTTATATGCAGGCTGCATTTTTTAATTCCTCCATTCATATTTTAAGTCATACTTATAATTAAATATATTTTATCTTAAATTCGCTGTTATGTAAAGTGCTTTTTGACCTTTAACGCGCAAAGACGGAGCGTCTTTTAAAATTAAGACGCTCCGTCACGCTTTTTGCTGCGGCATGATTTAATTTAAGCAAGCAAAAGGCTTTCAAAGTCAATATATTTTCCGTCCTTTTCGGCCTCGATGTGGAAATGCGTTCCGTCCGCCGACTCGGCAGGTATCTCGGAGAGATTTCCGATTTTATCGTTGATTTTTACCTCATCGCCCTCGCTTACGGTGCTGCCCTTGCCGAGTCCGCAATACCTCACGGTAAGCCCGTCAAGGTGGTCGATTTCAACCGTCGTTCCCCACAAAACGTCGTCATATACCCTTGTGACCCTACCGTTGTTGACGGCTCTTACGGGGTCGCCGATATTTCCGGCATAATCCGTGCCGTTATGGGTTCGCCAATCGCCCATTGTCTTTGACATTACAAGCGTGTCGCCCGAAAAAGCCTTTATGACATCGGTATCTATCGGTTTTACAAACTGCGCCGCCCGTGACAGCTTTGTCTCCTCCTCGGTTTTCGATGTATCCGGTGTCGTTTCGCGACGAGTATCGGGCACATCCGTCACTATATCCGCCGCAGGGACGGTATACACAGCGGTAACGCTCTGCTCCGTTTTTCGAGTTGACTCGCCGTTGTCGGTCTTTACTCGAAATTTTGCCGACCAAAGTGAAACGCCCAGAGCCGAAACTATGCACAGCGCGGCTATGATGTAAAACGGACTCAATTTCTTCAGCAGTTTCTTTTTTGAGCTTTTTTCTTTTTGTATCAAAAGAACACCTCCCAAGGTTATTCTTGACACAAAGTATCGAACGTATACGACAAGAAGAAAAACCGCCGCAATCCGCAATATAATATAGTATAGAAAAAGGCACCGTAAGCATACAGCCTACGGTGCCTTTGAAATTCGAACTTTTGTTAAAAGTACAGGCAAAAAATAATTTTACATAAAAAGGAAAATCCCCGATTGCGGCATCGGGGATTCCCTATTGAGGGGTTGCTTGAGGAGGGGGTATAAAGTACTCAGTCGGACGGGTTGCGGCTCCCTTCCTGTCGAGTACAGGTAAACTATAACCGATAAATGTGAATTAACAATGAACAAATTATAAAAAAATACAATAAAATTAAAAATTTTATTTTTTTCTCGTTTTTCGGCAAACAAATGTTTGCTTTTTCAGAACATTTGTGTTACAATGAAAAAAACGCAATCGAATGGGGGCAGTGAGATGAAAACCATCAACGAAACTCAGAAGAAAATATACGAATATCTTATGGAGCGCTCGCAGTGCGGAGTTCCGCCTTCAGTCCGTGAAATCGGTGCCGCCGTGGGGCTTAAATCGACCTCATCGGTGCAGGCAAACCTCGACGCGCTTGAAGAGGCGGGTTACATAGAGCGTGACCCGATGTTAAAAAGGTCGATACGTGTTACCGGCGACGCGGAAAACGTAACCAATGTTCCGCTTCTCGGAACGGTCACGGCCGGTATGCCGATACTCGCAGTTGAGCAGATTGAGGGCTATCTGCCATACAGCGGCAGAGTCTCGCGCGATAAGCCGCTGTTTGCGCTGAAGGTTCGCGGCGAAAGTATGATTTGGGCCGGTATTCTCAGCGGCGATATTGTAATTGTCGAAAAAACTCCCGTTGCCGCAAACGGCGAAATAGTCGTCGCCATGATTGATGACGAAGCAACCGTAAAAAGGTTTTATAAAGAAAACGGTCATTTCCGCCTTCAGCCGGAAAACGACGCCTTTAAGCCCATTATAGTGGATGAGGTCATAATTCTCGGCAAGGTCGTGGGTCTTATGAGGTATTACGACTGATAGAATGACCTTTGACGCCCCTCTGCCCGTCAAAATATGCTGAGCATTGCACCGATTTGCTTTTTAAGCGAGTCGGTGTTTTTTTGCACGGTAATCCTTGAGTAAGTCCGTTAATCAGGACATTTCATTGCTCTTTGGTATGTTCTATTGACCGAAAAGCCCTTTTCTGCTAATATTGTATTTGCAGACGAACATTTGTTCGACAGCAGAAAGGGGCGATAAATTTGACATTATCCGAATTATCCGGGGAATACTTAAAGGAGGAGGAGAAGCTTACGCGGCAAATTAAGAGCTTCACTCCCGAAATTCACCGTTTGACGGGCGAGGACCTCTACCTCGCAAGGCGGCGGCTTATGTGTCTTTATGAAATGCGCAGCGACGTGAGAGCCGTGGCAAGGAAGCTCGAAAATTACTACGACAAGGGTGATATGCGGCCTGTTTACCGCAAACATTGACAATATTTTTTGTCGAACTGTCGGCTAATTGTAACTTTTCCTATTGATAAATTTATCACGAAACTGTATAATGTTTCCGTAACAAATTGAAAGGAGCTTCAAAATGATAAACTATTCACAGGAAGTTGAAAAAATGTGTTGCGTTGCCAAAGGGCCGAAACACGGTCCCGCGCCTATCCCCGAAGAGGGCAAATGGGTAAAGGCATACGACATCAAAGATATTTCCGGATTTTCACACGGCGTCGGCTGGTGTGCTCCGCAGCAGGGTGCGTGCAAGCTCAGCCTTAATGTAAAGGACGGCGTTGTTGTAGAAGCACTCGTTGAGACAATCGGTTGCTCGGGTATGACCCATTCGGCTGCTATGGCGGCGGAAATTCTCCCCGGCAAAACTCTTCTTGAGTGCCTTAACACAGACCTTGTTTGCGACGCAATCAACGTTGCTATGCGTGAGCTTTTCCTTCAGCTCGTATACGGCAGAAGCCAGTCCGCTTTCTCGGAGGACGGTCTTACCGTCGGCTCCGGTCTTGAGGATCTCGGCAAGGGTCTTCGCTCTCAGGTAGGTACAATGTTCTCTACCGAAAAGAAGGGCGTTCGTTACATGGAAATGGCAGAGGGCTATGTTACCCATATGGCTCTTGATAAGGACGATCAGGTTATCGGTTACGAATTCATAAAAGTCGGCAAAATGCTTGAGGACATCCGTCACGGCATGGACGCCAACGAGGCTCTTAAGAAGAATACCGGAAGCTACGGCCGTTATGCAGAGGGCGTTAAATTCATCGACCCTCGTGAAGAATAATTGAAGGAGGGACTTACAAATGGCTAATGATGTAGTATTTGAGGGCAAAGAAAGAAGAATGCCCAAAATAGAAAAATGCCTTGCCGACAACGGCATAGAAAGCCTTGAGGCTGCAAGAGACCTCTGTCTTTCAAAGGGCATAGATGTTGAGTCTATCGTCAAGGGCGTTCAGCCTATTGCTTTTGATAACGCTGTTTGGGCTTACACTCTCGGTGTTGCTCTCGCTATTAAATCGGGCGTTAAAACCGCTTCGGAAGCTTCGGCGGTTATCGGCCAGGGACTTCAGGCGTTCTGTGTACCGGGCTCGGTTGCAGAGCAGAGAAACGTCGGCCTCGGTCACGGAAACCTCGGCGCAAGACTTCTTCATGAAGATACAAAATGCTTTGCATTCCTCGCAGGTCACGAGTCGTTCGCGGCAGCCGAGGGTGCTATCGGTATAGCTAAGACCGCAAACAAGGTTCGCAAGACTCCTCTTCGCGTTATCCTTAACGGTCTCGGCAAGGACGCTGCCATGATCATTTCAAGAATCAACGGCTTCACATATGTTCAGACCGATTATGATTTCTACACAGGAGAGCTCAAGGTCGTAAACGAGACAAAGTATTCCGACGGTGAGAGAGCTGCCGTTAAGTGCTACGGTGCTAACGACGTTCTTGAGGGCGTTGCCATAATGAAGAAAGAGGGCGTTGACGTTTCCATCACCGGTAACTCAACCAACCCGACACGTTTCCAGCACCTCGTTGCAGGCACTTACAAGAAGTGGGCTAACGAAAACGGCGTTAAATACTTCTCGGTTGCTTCCGGCGGCGGCACAGGCCGTACTCTTCATCCGGATAACGTTGCGGCAGGTCCCGCTTCATACGGTCTTACCGACTCTATGGGCAGAATGCACGGCGACGCTCAGTTCGCAGGTTCTTCCTCCGTTCCGGCTCACGTTGAAATGATGGGTCTTATCGGTATGGGTAACAACCCGATGGTTGGTGCTACAGTTGCTTGCGCAGTTGCAGTTTATGAAGCTGTTAACAAGTAATTACCAATCTTTTCAATAAATTAAAAAGGGATCGGCTCTTTGAGTCGATCCCTGATTTTTTGTGCATTTTACTTTAACGAGTTTATGTTTATGGATATTCTTTACAGTGTATATGTTACTTATTTGCAGATTCTTTTTTAAAACAAAAGAATCGACTGACTACAGTAACAGCTTACTCTTTCAGTTTGTTAAGCTTTTCAATATGCTTCATGCGCTTGTAGCGGTAGAGAATGTTTTCTGCCCATTCACGGTCAATTTTAAGAAAGCCCTTTAACTTTTTGTCCTTATATGCAAGCGAATCGACAATTTTCTTCGATTTAACATAAATTTCAAGTCTTGCTGTCTGAACATACGGCGTATGCTTTTCACCCGTAAAATATGTAAATCCCATTGTGTTGCGTTCACGATCGTACATTGAAAGGTATCCGTCATGAATTTCCGCACCGTTAAGCTTTTTTGAAACCGTTTGGCTGATTGCAAGCTTTGTAAGCTCAACTGACATATCGTCAAGTCCCGACTCAAAGATAAAAATTTTCTCCTTGAACGAATTGAAGGTCGGAACAATTCGTTTGCTTATGTTGCGGAGATTGCTGTATTTTTCTTCAAGCTCATTGTCGCAGAGCTGAAAATGATCAATTTTGGGAATGAAATACACCATAAAACGATTCTTCATATCATTGTAGAGAATCGGATATGTGAGCCTTGCGGAGTATCCGCATGACGGACATTTCCACGCAAAAAGCTCACCGTCAAGCGCTCTTCTGCGCACACCCTTTGTTACGGACGGGTTGATGCTGGTGTAAACATCAGCCTTGCTCATTTCACCGCACATTGGGCAGACGATTGCCTTGGTAATTTTCTTTTCAGGCATCCAAACCACCTCTTTAACACTCTATGAAACTAATTATAGCAATTGACCGTGATTTTAACAAGTAAATTTTAAAAAAATGTTGAT
>OHYN01000498.1_pt1 | contig 11473 bp, 9 predicted proteins | sample 1580251 | NCBI WGS metagenome assembly OHYN01 (sample SAMEA3882523, study PRJEB24775) | human gut metagenome | biome: human-associated habitat; feature: intestine environment; material: feces | place: Netherlands | collected 2009/2010
CCTTGCCGTGTATTGTTCCTTTCTATTCCTCGAGAATTTCTCTGTGAATACTACCAGACATTACCAGTATCTGACCGTGAACTGACGGCAACAGCATTTCCGGCATTGCATCGTTTGGAATTAAATCAGGAAGTCAGAAGTCTTTTCATGTCATGGATGCCTTACATTCAAAACAAACAGGAGTTGTCAGAAGAACTATTGCGGCTTAAATTGGTAGAAACCATTCAGACCATGTTAAATATAACCAATAGATATGCTTCTGTCTTGTTTGATTTTGCAGGCAAATGTCAGATGAATGTATTCGATTTGCTCAGAAAACCAGAGGAAGAGGATATGGAATGGAAAGATTTGGAGATTGAGCCCTATAACAAATTAAATTGAGCTCTATAACAAAGCTCGTCTGACTCGTTTGCTATAATTTTATATCGTGAATGAAATTGTGATACAAAAGATGTGGAAAGAAGGCTTGAATAGAAAGGACTTTCAAGAAACAGCAGATATTAACTTATTATAATCAAGTAATTTATGAAAAAGTACTTTTATTTATTATTTGTCGCCTTTATGGCTGTGGGATTGGGAGCATGCTCTCCCGATGATTACGAAACAAATGAGCCTGATGGTAATGATCCGGACAATCCTGATGATCCGGATAACTCCAATCCAGCTGGTAAAACATTGATTGTATATTACAGCTTCACTAATAATGTGCATACCATTGTTACTGACCTGCAAACACAGATTGAAGATGCGGATATAGTTAGAATAGAACCAGCAGAGGAAGGCCTTGACTATGCCGCAAACGGTTATGCCATCGGGAGTACGCTGATTCAAGCAATTAGGGATAATCCAAATGATGAAAGTTCTTATCCTGAGATTAAGCCGGTAAATGTGAATATTGCAGATTATAGCAGGATTATTGTAGGAGCACCTCTTTGGTGGAGTAATATGGCAGCCCCCTTGCAGACATACCTTTTCCAACACGGCAATGAAATGGAAGGGAAAGAGATAGGTCTAATAGTATCAAGCTCAAGCAGTGGAATCAGTGGTGTTGAGTCGGATGCAAAACGGCTTATTCCTGGAGGTAACTTCCTTACTCCAAGCCTGTGGATTCGTTCATCACAAACCTCCAACTGTCATTCATTAATAGCCGACTGGCTGGAACAAATCAATTAAAAAATCTATGAAACGATTAATTCTGTTTATAATGCTTATTGTTCCGGTAATGACTTTTGCCGGATGCAGCGAAAATACCGACAATCAGGGAACTGAAATGCCGGATAATCCGAATAGTGACAACGATAACAATGAGGATTCGGATACAATTACGCCAGGTAGTGGAAGAATACTTATTGCATGGTTTAGCCGTTGGGGAAATACAAATTATCCGACGGATGTGGATGCTTCAACCGGTGCAAGCATAATCATTGACAATGGAACTCGGAGAGGAACGACTGAGATGATTGCCAGATATATACAGAATGCGGTTGGAGGCGATTTACACTTGATAGAGACTTCAGAACCATATCCGACAGATTTTGAAGATGTACGTGACCAGAATCATGCGGAACAGGCAGCAGGAACGCTACCTGAGCTCAAGCAACAAATAGAAAACATTGACCAATATGAAATAATCTTCATAGGTTATCCAAACTGGGCATTGGATGTTCCACAACCGATACTTTCATTCCTTTCCTCATATGATTTTGCCGGCAAGACAGTAGTTCCCTTCTGTACACACGATGGTTACGGTGCCGGCAGCACTTACACTTCTATCAGGAATGCCGTACCTGGAGCAACAATCCTGGATGGAATAGCAATAGAAGCAACAGACGTACCTTCTGCAGAATCGCAAGTGCAAGACTGGCTCAGGCAAATTGGCATAGAACGTACAGAGTCCCCAAAAACGTCTGTCCTAATTACAGCCGGTGAGCATACATTTTCTGGAGAATGGCTTGATATTCCGTTGGCTAATGAAATCAGAGAAATGTTTCCTCTTAAAGCTACATTGAGCCGCTATGGCGGGCGAGAATACTATGGTTCTATGCCTCAGCGACCTGTCAATACCGAAGATGGGCAGCTTTATTTCGAGAATGGAGATATAACTTACTGTCCGTCTAACAATACGATAGCCATCTTTTATGCCAAAGCTGATGATCCGGACATGGGACAGTTAAGTATGAGAGTTATTCCAATAGGAAAAGTTACTTCAGACTTAGGTACTTTCGACGAAATGGAGAGCAGATTGGAATTCACATTTGACAATTCTAAATAAACAGCAACATTATGATACCATTATTTATTGGCGGAATAGGCATGCAAGAAGTATTACTGATTGCATTGATTATACTTCTGTTTTTCGGAGGAAAGAAGATTCCGGAACTGATGAAAGGCATCGGAAAAGGTGTCCGTAGTTTTAAGGAAGGCATAAATGGGATTGAAAAAGAATTGGATGTAAAAGAAAACAATTCTTCCACAAAAAATGAATGATAATGAAGAGAGACCATGCAGAAAACCGACATGACATTTTGGGAGCATCTGGATGTATTAAGAAATTCTTTGATTAAGATAGTATTGGCTGTTGTTATTTGCGGTTTAGTTGCTTTCTTTTTCAAGGATACGATGTTTTATGTCATCCTTGCTGCCAAGGACACAACTTTTGTCACCTATCGTTGGTTCAATGAAATATGCAGATTAATGCATCTTCAGACTATGGATCAGTTTTCTATAAAGCTGATAAATACCGGTCTTGCGGAACAGTTTATAATTCATATGAAAACCTCAGTCTGTGCAGGTTTTCTTTTGGCCTCTCCTTACGTCGTCTTTCAACTTTTCCAGTTCATTTCTCCAGCATTGTATGACCGGGAACGGAAATACTCATTGGGAATCATAACCGGCGGATATATTATGTTTATCATAGGTGTCCTGCTCGGTTATTTTCTCATATTTCCATTGACTTTGCGCTTCTTGGGAACTTATCAGGTCAGTAGTGAAGTAGAAAACATGATTTCTATACAGTCTTATATTGGTACTTTTATGATGATGAATTTATTGATGGGAATAGTGTTTGAACTACCTGTACTATGTTGGCTTTTGGGACGTTTGGGTTTGTTGGATTCTACTATTATGCGCCGTTTTCGCAAACATGCAATAGTGGCTATTCTTATTATTTCTGCCATTATAACACCCACATCAGATATATTCACACTTATGCTGGTTGCATTGCCAATTTGGTTGTTGTATGAAATAAGCATTTATGTTGTAAAGGATAAATCATATCACTCGAATGAGCAGTTTGTTACGTAAAAAAATATTTCTGTGTTATATTATCATAACAGCTATAGTTCTATTTCTGACTGTTGTTATGGTCAACGAGCGTTTCCGCTTTCGAAGGTTTGAGGGCGTTATAAATGAAACGAATTATGCCCGTGAAAATATTCATAAAGCTCATTTGTATATTACCAGGTTGGCAACTTTAGGCGAATCGGTTATTGCATGGGATGAATCAGATTATAACAGATACCATTATCAGCGTCTTAAAACAGACAGTATTCTGCTTGAAATAAAATCCGGGTGTGGAAATTTCTTACGTCCTGTTCAGATAGACTCTTTACGGGTGCTGCTTGAGACGAAAGAGACACACCTGTTCAGGATAATGAAAGCAGTCCAATCCTGGGTGGAGTCTGACAGTCTTCTTGCTAATGAATTACCTGCATTAGCCACCCAAACGGTCAGGATTAAGACAATAACACAGAAAAAGAAAGGAATTGCCGGGTTATTTGGGAAAAAAGAAACGGTACAAGTTCCATATATTACAAATGAAATACAAAACTTTAATAAAAGATTGACTTCTGCTAGAGATTTGCGAAACAATCAGATGGAAATTTATGTGGACAGCTTACGTTTACAGAATAGACTATTAAACCATAAGTTATATGATTTTGTTTCTTCTCTTGATAACCAAATACAGCAGTCATTTACAGAACAATATCAGGAAATAACGGAGACAAGATGGAAATCTTTCCGACTGTTTGCTATAGTGATAAGTATTGTTATCGTTCTGTTTGTTATTTCTTTTTTCATTATACTATCTGATTTACGTAAGGAAGAAAAGATAAAAGTTAAACTACAGCAATCTGTTCAGGAAAATGAGGATTTGCTTGAAATGCGCAAAAGAATAATTCTGACTGTTTCTCACGATATACGTGGTCCTCTCGGTAATATTCATAACTGTGCTGATTTGGCTTCCCAAACACGGGAGAAAAAGAAACGTGAACCATATTTGGAGGATATACGCCATTCCTGTCATCATATCCTGCATTTGGTTAATGACCTGATGGATGCCTATCGGATCAATGAAGCCGGTGATTTGCGTAACGATACGCCATTTTATCTTGACCGTTTCCTGCAACGCATCTCAGACGAGTTTTCCCGCAAGGCTGTTGCAAAGGCCTTATATCTTCAATCTGAACATCAAAATTCATCTTTTGTTGTAAAGGGTGATGCTGATAAACTGGAGCAGGTGCTTGCCAATTTACTGACCAATGCCATCAAGTTTACTCCATCAGGAACCATAAGTTTTTATTCAAAATATTTGGAAGGAAAGCTGCACATTGAAATCAGAGATACCGGTATCGGAATGGATGAGGAAACGCAGAAAAGAATATTTGCTCCGTTTGAACGTGCTGCACAGAATGTAAATTCGGAAGGTTTCGGTTTGGGCCTTTTTCTGACAAAGGGACTGGTCAAAGTCCTGAATGGTATTATAACTGTGGAAAGCGCACCGGGAAAGGGAAGCATTTTCAGGCTTGAGATTCCTTTACCTGAAACGGATGAACTTGTGGAAGAGGACAAGCCTGATAGTGATTCAATAACTATTTTACCGAAGAATGTGCTTGTTGTGGATGATGATCCTATATTGTTAAAAATAGCGGAGGACATGCTTGGACGTAAGGGAATTTCCTGCACAACCTGTATGAATTTTCAGGAAGTCGTGGCTGCTCTTGGGAAATCGGATTATGATATGGTGTTGACAGATGTACAAATGCCAGATACCGACGGGTTTGCTCTGTTAAGATTGCTTCGAAATTCAGATATTGGAAATTCAAGAACCATTCCAGTTGCGGTTATGACTGCCCGAGGAGATGGTAATAGCGGAATCTATGAAAAAGAAGGATTTGCGGGTTGCATTCATAAACCGTTCAATATTAATGCATTACTTACTTTTTTATCAACAGTCATGTCTCAAACAAAAATTTCTCAAACTGGAGATTTTAACTTCTCTTGTCTGTTGGATAATACAGATGATTATGGACATATGCTGTCTCTTGTTCTCATGGAATCAAGAAAAGAAATTGAAGAACTTACAACAGCCATAAAGACAATCAATCGAGAAAGTATTAGGAAAACAATACATCGAATGATGCCTGTATGGGAAATGCTTGAAAAGGAACAGTTGTTGCGTGATTTTCAAGAAAAGTTACACGATATGGATATTAGTGATGATGTTATTTGTGAAAATGCTATCCAGATTATAGAGTGGATTGAAAAATTAATTAATGAAACAGAAAATGAACTGAAAAAATATGAAAATTCTGATAGTTGAAGACAATATGATACTTAGCGACATGATTGAAAAATGGCTGCAGAAGGCCGGTTACGAAGTATTGACAGCTATAGATGAACCCGGAGCACGTAGTATTCTGAAGAAAAACGAAATCAATCTTGTATTGGGAGACGTACGCCTGCCGGAAGGTGACGGTATCAGCCTTTTGGAATGGATGATGCGTTCTAAGATGGAAGTTCCATTTATTGTCATGACAGATTATGCCTGTATCACGGATGCAGTCCGTGCTATCAAACTCGGTGCTAAGGATTATTTGCAAAAGCCTGTTCATCAAGAGCAAATGATAGAATTAGTACATAGTATGCTTAAGCAGCCTGTTATTGTACGTAAAGAGCGTTCTTTTGTTGAACGTACCAGTGAAGCTGCCAGAAAAGCCGCTTCACTGGCTCGTCGTGTGGCACCTTCGGAACTTTCAGTCCTGATACTCGGTCCGAGCGGAAGCGGTAAGGAAGTGATAGCCCAGATGATACACCGTTATAGTGACAGACGTGAGAAGCCTTTTGTTGCCGTCAATTGTGGAAGCATACCTAACGATTTGCAGGCTTCTGAATTTTTTGGTGCGGTCAAAGGTGCTTTTACAGGAGCTGTTGCTGATAGGAAAGGACATTTTGAGACGGCCAATGGAGGAACCTTATTCCTGGATGAAGTCGGTAATATGCCGTATTCCATGCAGATTCTTCTTCTGCGTGTCCTTCAGGAAAAGGAGTTTAATCCGGTAGGAAGTGATAAAGTGAAACATACGGATGTACGTATTATTTCTGCTACCAATGAGGATATGAAAAAAGCGGTGGAGGAAGGTCGCTTTCGTGAGGATTTGTATTATCGCCTTGCAGAACTCGAAATTGTTCAACCGCCATTAAAAGATTGCAAAGACGATATTCTTCCGCTTGCTGAATTTTTCAGGAAAGAACATTCCGGTAGAATACGTGTCAAGAATGAGGGATTTACCGAAGAAGCGAAATCATGTATGTTGGGGTATGACTGGCCGGGTAATGTACGGGAATTGAACGCAAAAATCAAACGTGCAGTAATTGTTGCAGATAATGCATTATTGGATGTCTGTGATTTGGGATTGGAAAAAGTAGATTGTAATGACAATCCGGATATTCGTATCATTCAGGAAAAGGAAAGGATACGAAATCTGCTTGATAAAAATCATGGTAATGTCAGCAAGACAGCAGCGGAACTCGGTTGCAGTCGTACAGCCCTGTACAAGAAAATGAAGAAACTTGATCTGAAGTAATCTTTATTCTTTATTCTTTAAGGCGGTATACCAGTCTGCATATATTGTTTCGGAATGTTTTGGACTCACGCAAAGTCCATTGTCCGAATTGAATCTTTCCAGTTATGTTTTTCCCGCTTTTGTATGATATTGGAAGCAGGTAAATGACCAGTTCATCTGCGAGTCGGAAGAGAAATACTCCACCAGCATATTCGGCACTTTTTTCGTCTTGTACTTTCATAAAAAAGGTACAGTTATTGTCTCGTCTCTCTTTTGCATCCATCAAGTCAAGCATACCGTAATGCGGATACATGTTGAATGTAGCCCGCTCTTCCCAATAAGGGAAGCCGTTCCGGTCTGTTCTGAGCCAATCCATCAGTTTCTCATTTTTATCCGGCAGAAATCCGTCCAATGTCACGGGCATAATAATCTGTACTTTTGCCATACCTCTGCTATTAAAAATAAAAGCATGAAACCCATGCTGTTTTTAAACTGAGGCTCTGGCAAGCCCAAAACGAAAAACATGCATGGGCTCACGCTATAGGGTACAGCATAAGCCTCACGCAATAGTCTTCGTTTTTGAAATTTTGCCAGATTTCAGTTTAAGACACTTGCGACTTATGTATATAATCGACGGAAAACATCCCGTAATCCGCCGTTATGTTCTATTTCAAGTTCAAAGATAAGGAATGTTCTCTGAAAATCAAATTGATTCAGGATTTATTTGTCATTCTGTATCTATTCAGCTTTTCTATTCTCCTCTTCTGCAATTTCTATTCCCAGCCGTTCACATAGTTCCGGGTCGTTCTTGATACGTTCCATTTCATCGTTGATGATAGCCTGGGCATCCGCCTTTATTTGGTCATAATTACGCTGTATCTGCTGGAGCATGATGTCATTCCCTTCACAGTCCTTGAACGTGTTGATAACCGGGATTTTTTTATAAGCCTTTTCTTCCGCACTTACTTTGGCATGGTCCACGATAATTTCCGCATGGAAAATCTTCTGGTCTATTTTTTCACCGAAATTGTCCGACACGGAACCGACAAACGTACCCTGTGAGAGGTTGGAAATCTTGGATGCAGGAATCAGGGAATCCAGCTGGGTGTTGATCGATGTGGAAACATCCTGACGGTTGATGGATATGGACTGTCGTTTCTGAAGGATTTTTCCAAAGCGTTCGGAAAGTGTCTTGGCTGTTTCGCCTACCACCTGACCACTGAATATGTTGCCGACTGTATTTTGAATCACCTTGCTTTCCTTTTCACCGTAGTCACGGTTAAGCTGGCTGAAGTCCTGAAATCCCAAACAGACTGCCACCTTGTTGGAACGTGCCGTTGCAATCAGGTTGTCCAGTCCTCGGAAATAGATGGTTGGAAGCTCATCTATAATGACCGTGCTTTTAAGCTGCCCTTTTTTGTTTATCAGTTTGACGATTCTGGAATTATACAGTCCGAGCGCAGCGGAATAGATGTTCTGTCGGTCCGGATTATTGCCCACACAAAGGATTTTAGGCTCCTTCGGATTATTGATGTCCAGAGAAAAATCATTGCCTGTCATGACCCAGTACAGCTGTGGAGAAATCATTCTGGTAAGCGGAATTTTCGCGGAAGCTATCTGGCCTTGCAACTGATCCTGTGCCCCACCTTTCCATGCATCCATGAAAGGGGAGAGGTAATTCTCTAACTCAGGATAGGATGTCAGGATGGTAAACAAATCAGAGTAAGGTTTGTTCAGCAGTTCCACGGCATGAGGGAAGCTGCAATAGATACCGTTTTTGTATATTTTCAAATACCAGATTATAGCTGCCAGCAGGATAATCGGAGACTCTACAAAGAAGTCACCCTGTTTTTCAATCCAGGTTTTGTTCAAATTTAACATGATGGTATAGCTTGCTTCGTATGCGTCAGATATGTCCGTCATGAACTCCGGATTGATGGGATTGCAGCGGTGTGAACGGTGCGGATCATCGAAGTTGATGACGTAGAAATGCGGCTTTACCTTGTATTTGTCCATATTGTGCAACAAGGTATTGTAGGCAATGGTGGAAAGGTCATCGAATTTATAATCATAGATATAGACACTGAATCCCTTGGAAATCATCTGTTTGATGTAGTTGTTTACCACTGCGTATGATTTACCGGAACCCGGTGTCCCCAATACGATGGTCGCACGGAAAGGATTGACCACGTTGATCCAGCCGTCGTTGAGCTTGCCGCCATACTGGAATCTGGTTGGCAGATTGACAGAATATTCATTCTCCATCAGCCTTGTCTCCTGCATGAAGGATTCGTTTTCCATATTGAATACATCCTCCATCAGGTTATGTCTGTAAAGCCTGCTGATCCACAGTCCTGCCATGAGCAGGCATAGATAACCGACTGCGAGTGTCACCACATACAAGGCCGTGACGGCTTCGTGCGGAAAAGGCATGTCAAGCAGCCACCAGTTCATGAAAAACAGAACCGCCCCGGCAGTGAGTACCGCCCATATACGCTGCCATGTAATCTTCTCACCCTTGACTCCGATGGTACCCATGCAGGATATGGCCAGCAGAAGCACTGCCATCAGTTTTGTCCAAAGGATACAGCCGAATATACCGGTTGTCCTGTCAAAGTTCATCAGTATCCGGTCTATAACGTCCAGATTCAGATGCCAGGCACTCATACTGGGATAGCAGTACACATAAATGTGGACTACCAGAATAAAAATACTGACTGCCCTGCCGAATTCCATAATCTTGGCAAGGGCTCTCAAATCGTCTTCCTGTTGCATAATGATGTAGATGATTGTGGGGGAATCCGTTGTTCCCCCTGTTGTTGACTCATTTTGATTGATCAGATACCGCGTGATTTGCGCTTCTGCGGTTTCTTTTTCCGTTTCATGCGGCGACGGAACGCTTCTTCCTCGTAATCGACTGCCGGATTTGCATCAAAGGAGAAGATGCCTGCCGCCTGTTCAAGCGCACTGCCTTCTTCCATACGATGACCGTACCGTTTCCAAAGTTCCTCCGGACCGGACTGTTGTCTGTCCTGCCAGGGTATTCCTTCCCACCAGTTGACAAGATCGTTGAATACGTTGGCAGAAAACTCCTTTCCCATACGTGAACCGTTGAACGCCTCGCGCCGTTCATGGTCTATGAATGTGACGCCATAGATACGTCCGGTATTGTTCCTTCGGAATACCACATCAATGTGCTCCTGTTTCAGCAGTTCCCTGAATTCCTGTTCCGATTTTGCGTTACGCATGGCCCATACGACCTTGCCGGATATGGCAGGAGCCCATTTGCCTTCTTTGAAGTCCTGTGTATGCCGTAACATACGTTCGGACAGTCCCGTATTTCCGAAACGCTTGCCGAACCTTGCACTTTTTATTGGAGAGCAGACCACTTTCCCTCTGTCGTCTGTAGCCGAATAGATGATACCCGTATAGGGTGTTCCCATGTAATCGCCCCGTACCTGTCGGGCTTCAATGTTCAGTGTGGAAAGCAGTGCAGAATACTCTCCGAAAGTCTGGAAACGGTAGCTTTCCAGTACGGCCTTCAGCGTGTTTCCAATCTGATGGCGTATATCCCCCTGTGAGACATCCACTTTTTTCAGTTCCGCTTTCGGATTCCGTCTTTCCGTATCCGCACTGTTACGCAGTCCGAATTCCTGTTCCAGTTCCCGGCAGGCTGTCATTGAACGGCGGTGTTCATAGGAGTCATTGATTTTCCTTCCTTCATCGTCAATGCATACACTCACGATATGTACGTGCGTGTTGCAGGTATCTCCATGTCTGTACACGATGAACGGCTGGTCACCATATCCCATTTTCTGCATGTATTTTTCTGCCAGTTCCGCCAGCCTGTCATTGTCCAGCCTGTCTTCAGGTGCCGGACTGAGGGCGATATGCAGGACCGGCTTATCCGTCCTCCTGTTTGCCGTCAGATGGTTTTCAAATGAAAGGAGAGCCAGACGCATGTCCTCGCTCGGCAGTCCCGGGCGGTCGGAAATCATCCGGTGTCCGGACAGGATTTCCGCCGTCCCTTGAAATACCTTTTCATGGTTATAGGACAGTGCTCCGTAAAGGTTTGTCCCGTGACTTATCTTTGCAACCATTTCTGTTCATATTCTTTGGTTAATGCCATAATCTGCTTGTTGAGCAGTATCAGTTCCAGGGTAGCCTTTTCAAGTTTGTAAAGCAAGGACATCGCCCTTTTTTCCCCGAAGTTTTTCTGTACGGCCCTTACGACCTGATTGTAATTGTTGCCTATTGCCTGGAATTGTCTGTAAAATTCCCCGAGCCGGATGTAATAGTCCATGGAAACCTTATCCACCTTAATTACCTTCAGTTGTTCTGAAAAGATTGATTTCTTGATAAAGATTGTCCTGTCCCTTGCTCCGGATTCCAGAAACAGTTTCTCAAATCTGCTTTTCTCCTGTGCGTTCAGACGGAAATTGTACTTGTAGTCCGCCGGATCAGTCTTCGGTTTTCTGCCTGTCCTTCTTGCCTGTTTTTTCTCCATGCTTTTCTGCTTTTGGGTTGTTTTGCTTTCTCCGTCAGATTTTCCGACTTTGGAGGAAAATCCCCCGACCGTTAGGGAGGGCAAGTTTGTTTTTGTATGGCAGAATAATTTCTGTCGTACA
>OHYN01000516.1_pt1 | contig 11266 bp, 10 predicted proteins | sample 1580251 | NCBI WGS metagenome assembly OHYN01 (sample SAMEA3882523, study PRJEB24775) | human gut metagenome | biome: human-associated habitat; feature: intestine environment; material: feces | place: Netherlands | collected 2009/2010
CCATCCGCAAGGCTGTGGACTACGCGGACGAGAACAACCTCGCGGGCGTTGTTGTCTGCGGTTCGCTCTACCTTGCAGGCGAAATCCGTCCGTATATCATCAATAAAATTAAGGCTGAAAACGAATCAGCCGAAAAGTAAATTTTTCGTTACAACAGAATAAAACAAATTTTTTGCTCCGCACTTATTATCATTAAGATAACAGGTGCGGAGCTCTTATTTTTTAGAAGGACTGATAAAATTGCTGAAAACGGAATTTAAAAATAATATTCTCACGGCATACATTGACGGCGAAATTGACCACGATTCGGCGGCAGGAATACGCACAAAAATTGACGCCGCCGTTCAGACAAACAAACCGAAACTTTTGTGCCTTGATTTTTCAAAAGTGTCGTTTATGGACTCATCGGGCATAGGTCTTGTAATGGGGCGATACCGCCAGATGAAGCTTGTCGGCGGAGCATTGCGTGTGATTAATATTCCCGATAGATTGTACAGGCTTTTTTCAATGTCGGGACTTGAAAGTTTGGGGGTGTTGAGATGAAAACAGTAAATGAAATGAAACTTTGCGTGCCGTCAAAAAGCTGTAATGAGGCTTTTGCACGGTGCGTTGTGTCGGCATTTGTAATGAGCCTTGATCCTACCGTAAACGAACTCAGCGACCTAAAAACCGCTGTGTCCGAGGCTGTGACAAACTGCATTGTTCACGGCTACCGCCACCAAAGCGGAACAATTTACATAAACGGAAAAATTACCTCCGAAAACAAGGTGATAATTACAATCCGTGACAAAGGCTGCGGAATTTCCGATATTAAAAAGGCAATGGAACCGTTGTTTACAACCGCTCCCGAGGAGGACAGGGCAGGACTCGGCTTTGCAGTTATGCAGAGCTTTTGCGACAAGGTGCGTGTCCGTTCAAAGCCCGACAGCGGAACAACCGTAACTCTTGAAAAAATTATAGGTTCGGAAAATGACCGATAAAAATAAACTTGCCGACAAAAATATGGGACTTGTCCATGCCTGTTGCAAACGATTTTCAGGCAAAGGAATAGAGTACGAAGAACTTTTTGCATCGGGGTGTCTCGGACTCGCAAAGGCGATTAATAACTTTGACGAAAGCCGTAACCTGCAGTTTTCAACCTATGCCTTTCCTGTAATTATGGGCGAAATTAAGCGACTTTTTCGTGACGGCGGTGCAGTCAGGGTAAGCCGCACATTAAAGGAGCTTTCACTTGCAATATCAAGGCTTAACAATGAAAGCAAGCTGAAAAACGGCAGAGAACTCACCGTGAGCGAGCTTGCCGAAAGGCTTGATACAAGCGAGGAAAAAATCATTGACGCACTCAACAGCACAAGAGTTCCTCTCTCCCTGACTGCCGAATATGACAGCGAGGGCAACCCACAGCTTGATGTCCCGACAGATGATATTCAAGATGAAATCTCGGAACGATTGTCGCTTGAACAGGCGGTAAAATCCCTATGCGAAACCGACCGAAAAATAATTCAACTGCGATACTATCGGAGCAAAACACAAACTCAAACCGCCAAAATTCTTTCCATGACGCAGGTTCAAATCAGTCGGCGGGAAAAGAAAATCCTCACCGCCATTCGGGACAAAATGTCGGTTTAGCACCCCGATTTTCCGAATGTGGCGTTCAATGAATCCCCTGCATATTTATATTCATAAAAATTTCATATTTAACAACAAAAGCGCCCGAATAACGGACGCTTTTACTTTTTCTTTAATTCTGTTTTTCAAGCTTCAGCTTTTCAACAATTGCATCAACCGTGGTTTCGATACTGCTCAGCTCCATTGACACCGTGATATCGGCATACTTTTTATAGAGCGGATAACGCACTCTGTACACATCATCAAGAGTTTCACCCTTACCGAATGCAATGCCTCTTGTTTTGATATTTGTAACTCTGCGCTTGATTTCATCGAGGTCAACATCAATGAAAACGACCTTGCCGTTTTTTCTGAGGTTTTCCATGGCATTTTCGCTGAGAACCATTGAACCGCCTGTTGCGATAACGGTCTTGTCGCAGTCAAGCTCTGCACCGATTCTTCCCTCAAGGTGGAGGAAAAAGTCAAGACCTTCATTATCAAGAATCTTCTGCAACGGCTTTCCTGCCTCTTTGCAGATTATCAAATCTACATCAACAAAGGAATAACCCAGCGCCTTGGCAAGCAACACACCGACTGTGCTTTTGCCCGATCCGGGCATTCCGATTAAAACTATATTTTTCATATTAAAGAATCCTTACATTAAGTGAATCTGTGCTTGAAGTCGGGCAGGTTTTGTTTGACGAAAGCACAACAACCGTGTCGCCTTTTTTGACAACGCCTGTGCTGAGTGCCTTTTCCATAGCCTGTTTCGTGATTGAATCAGATGTGCGTTTTTCTTCGCCCATGACAGCCATAACACCCCAGTTAAGACAAAGCTTTCTGCATACAAGCTGTGATGTTGCAACTGCAATAACGGGACAGTCAGGTCTGTAATGAACCATCGCTCTTGCAACTCGACCTGTTGCACTTTCAACAATAATAGCCTTTGCGCCTACTGCCTGCGCAATATTCTTTGCAGCTTTACAGATACTTGATCTGATTGGGTTAGTGTCCTTCATTCCGTGTTCTTCCACATACTCATGAAGTGCGGTAAATTCACCGTTTTCCTCAGCCTCCGAACAAATTGCGTCAAGTGCCTTTACGCTTTCAATCGGGTACTTACCTGCGGCGGATTCTGCCGAAAGCATTACTGCGCTTGTGCCGTCATAAACTGCATTGGCAACATCGCTGATTTCGGCTCTTGTAGGACGGGGAGCCGTTGTCATACTCTCAAGCATCTGGGTTGCAGTGATTACATACTTACCTCTTGAAACAACCTTTCTTATGATTGTTTTCTGAATTTCAGGCAGCTTGATAAACGGAATTTCAACACCCATATCTCCTCGGGCAACCATAATACCATCTGCGTAATCAATGATTGCGTCCATATCGTCAACACCGCTCTGATTTTCAATCTTTGCGATAATTTCAACATACTCATAGCCGAGGCTGTCAATAAAGTCACGAAGAGTTCTAACATCATCGTGATTGCGGACAAATGATGCGGCAACAACTGTTGCACCGTGGTTAAGACCGAACTCAATGTCCTTTCTGTCCTGAGCGCTTACATACGGCATATTGATAAAGTAGCCCGGAATGTTGATACTCTTGCGGTTTTTAAGCACACCGCCCTTGTTTACGGTACAAACGATTGACTCGGGATTTACCGACTTAACGACAAGCGAGATAATACCGTCATCAAGCAAAAGCTCTCTGCCGATTGCCTCCTGACCTTCGGATTCAAAAATATCAACAAGCTTCGGAAACGAAAGGCTTACACCTGTTTCGTCGCCCTCTTCTTTGTTTTTAAAAAGACTGAACTCTGCACCCTCGACAAGTTCAACAGAACCGTCCTTGAATGTGCCGACTCTGACCTCAGGACCCTTTGTATCGAGCAGAATTGCAACATTTTGACCGCTCTCTGCAATTGCCTCTTTAAGGTTTTTGATTGTAACCTCAAGTCGGTCATAAACACCGTGTGACATATTGATTCTGGCAACATTCATACCTGCGTCAATCATTTTACGCATCATTTCTTTTGAATCGCAGGCAGGCCCGATGGTACAAACTATCTTAGTTTTTCTCATGATTTCTCCGTCCTTTTAAAATGCTTATATCCTGTTATTGTGCATATGTATAAATCTGTGTAAAAATTTTGATTACACTCATTATATATTATTCACAACACAATTTCAATCTTTGATTTGTAAAATTTTACATTCTGTGGCTTGTACAAAAATTTTCAAAACAATAACAAAAAATCGGGCAGTTTCCTGCCCGATTCTGTGCTTGAATTATACATGATTTACGACAATCTTCTGAATTTGTGTTGCGTCAAGAACGCTGATTTCACCGTCACCGTTTACATCGGCAACATTGAGCTGACTGTCTGTGAGTGTTTCAAGACTTGCAATGTACTTCTGAACAAGAGTTGCGTCCATTACAGTAACTTCGCCGTCGCCGTCAACATCACCGATTTTAGCGGAAGGAGTGTACTCGCTAAACCACTTACTGCTGATCCATGCCGCACGGCTTGTCATCCAATCAGCCGCATAGTTATACATATCCGTAAAACTGCCCTGATTATAGCTTGTCTTAGTGTTACTTACGGTATATGTACCTGTTGTCATATCAAAGTCAGCCTTGTTCATTGATGTGTGGTCACAAATCCAACTGCTCGTTCTTATATGCCAGCCGCTTTTGTAATTCATCGCACCGCTGTCCTTGAGAAGGTCAAAATACTGTGTTTTTGCATAGAATTCGTCAGAGCCCTTGTAAGATGTGGTCTTGCCTGCAAAATAGTTGATTGCAGGAACAAACTGCTCAAACCAGATATTTACGGCAGCTTTATTAACCTGAGTATTTCTTGAAATGTTGTTAATAATGTTGGTGCTGCTCTGAGTGCGTTTTTGTCTGTCCTTGAATCTGCACCACCAGCCTGAATACTGTGTGTAATCCTTAACACCGAAGTTCTGAAGATCCCAAGCACTGCCTGCAGCATTACCGAGCGCATTATCGTAGTCCCATACAGGTGAGCCGAAGAACTTGTAGTTACCGTCGGAATCCTGCTTATATACAAAGTAAACGCTTGAAACACCGGAATCCCAGTTTTTACCGAGTTCATTTATAAGCCACAGCTTTGCACATGAATCAACATCAGCGTACTGTGAAAGGTCGGAAGCGGTGTTTTTTGCGGCATTGTGGAAAGCGTTATACTTTTCACGGACATAGTTCTTAACTTCATTATAGCCCTTGTCGCCTTCCGAAAGCTCAGGAGCTTTAATTGTAACCTTGATACCGTCATCACATTTTACATAGTAATCTTCACCGTCTACAGCACCGGAATCAACTTCACAGAGGAATGGGAAATCCTTGTTTACATTGCCGTCAGCGTCAAGGTATGCAGTATCGTCAATATCGTTGACAAGGGCACTCTTACCAACCTCAATTTTTTCGGTCATCTGATATGAACCCCAGTAATAACCGTCTGAGTAGAAATCAACATATCTTGAATCCGAAGCATATGGAGTTCCTACTGCATCTGCAAGGTCATAAAGAAAACGGTTTCTTGTGAGTGAATCATCCTGATAGTTTGCAAGAAGAGAGAACTTTTTGCCCTTTGACATACCGCCGATTGAAACCTTATCGGAATATGTGATGTTGTAAGGCTTCTTAGCCTTGCCCCATGTTGAGTTGCCTCTGCCCTTGATTTTCTTGATTGAAGTATTGTCAATCTTGCCGTTCCTGTCAACAATAGCGCCTGTTGCAGAGGAATAGTTGCTCTTATCCTCGTTAAGATAAGAAATAAGTTCCTTACCGTTGCCGTCAGCATTGCTGTTGTTCACATAAATTGCAGACTCGGCAGAGGACTTTAAGAATGTGAGGGAATAGGTTTTTCCGTCGGCAGTAACATTGCCTGCCTTATCAATTGTGTACGAAACCTCCCTCGACTCGCCTGACGGTATAGTTACATTATTAACCGTAACGCTTTTTGAATATGCGTTATAAAGCTCAACGCTTGTTGACGAAACACTGCTTGGAAGGAAGAAATACTTCCTATTAGTATTCAATTCCTCCATATCCTCGTTGTGTTTACATTGCCATGCAACCCATGCGTCAGAATCGTCAGAACCGCTTACTGCGTGTGCATAAAGTGCATTCTGAGTTTTAAATGAAAGAGTCGGTGTTGATGTTTGAGCGGCAGAAACAGAAAATACCGACATACCGCCAACGGTCATCAAACCAGCAAGTACAATTGAAAGCGCCTTTTTTGTTGTCCTCACTATAATCACTCCTAAAAAATCATATCAATAAGGAACTTTTAGATATATTCACAAAAAGTTCACTTGTTAATCACATCCGTCAAAATTATTGTACCATTTGCATAAAATTAATACAAGTAATTTTTCAATATATAACGGTACAATTTTGCGAAATTTCTTTATTTTCGTTGATTAATTTGATATAATATTATGGTAAAGATACGGTAACACTTACCGAAATTTTAAATCACATTAAGGAAGTGGCATAATGCGTAACTACGGCAAAAAGAAAAACTATTGTCTTATTGCGGCACTTGCATCACTTGTAGCTTTTTCAACTATGGCTGCAAGCGTTATGAGTGGTTGCGGAGAAAATTCGGATGAGCAAAAAACAACAAAGATCGTTCACGAAACACGCATAGATACTCAGATTGAAACAAAAATTGAAACATACACCGAGGTTGTAACAGACGCTCAGGGCAACACTGAATATGTTGAAGAAACAAAAGCTGTGCCTGTAAACAACAACGCCGGCGGCAACAGCAAGTCAGGCAATTCAGGCAATAACTCCGAAAACTCAGACGGCAGTTCTTCCAGCAAAAATTCAAACAGTCAACAGAGTTCCGTTATTGAAAAGAGTGAAACAAGCAAAACTACTAACAACAGTTCTTCAAAAACAGACTCGGGCAAAACAAATAACAACAAGAATAATAATAACAACACTAATAAGAATAATAACAACAGCAATAACAACAGCAACAAAAATAATAACAGTTCATCTTCAAAGTCGGATTCATCAAAATCTGATGACAGCAACAGCAAGTCGCTTAAAATCGGCGGCAAAACATTCAATGTTGGTGACACAATTGTATGCACATACAAATTGAAAACACCGGCAGTTCTCGAAAACTATCAGGCAAGGATCAAATATGATTCATCAAAGCTTACCTGCAAAAGTGCAAAAATGTCTGAACCCGCCAAAAACGGAGCTATGCTCAACATAAAGATTGCAGGAGAGATTTCTTTAAGCGGCGTCAACATCGGTGACGGTTATGACTACACGAACGGCGGTACGTTTATGACCGTAGTATATGAAGTTAAAGGCGGCGGCTCAACATCACCAAGTTATCACTGGGAAGTTGCCTGCAGAGCAAGCGACAGTAAGAACCTTATCGACAAAAAGGGTAAGCCTGCGAGCGGTTTTAAGCTCAGCTCATCTTATAAAGATTAGGTTGCCAACTAAAAATTGAATTGCTTTTAAAACCGTAAAATGAGGCTGTGAAGAAATGAAGTTTAAGACTTCGTTCTTCACAGCCTGTCTTGTTTTGTACAAAAGCACGGCTCACCCCCGTTTCCTGTTTGTCAATACAGTTTGATAAAGAAAAAGCATTTATGCCCGAGCGTGTTATTGTAGTTGTCCATACAATTTCAATGCAGCGCCTAACCGTGTTCGCCTGCTGATGAACTTTTTGGGCTCTATAATAAAAGTCGGGGTAGCAAAAGAGCCTGCATTTTGAAACAATCGCAAAAACTCCCGACTAAAAAGTCGGGAGTCAAATTGAACTTGTATTAACTTAAAAAGAATTAAACGAGCTCGATAATTGCCATTTCAGCGGCGTCACCACGACGGGGACCGATTTTAGTAACTCTTGTATAGCCACCGTTTCTATCGCTGTATTTTGGAGCAATTTCCTTAAAGAGCTTGCTTGTAACATCTTCCTTAGTAACAAAAGCCAAAACAAGGCGTCTGTTGTGAAGAGTATCTTCTTTAGCTGTAGTAATCATCTTCTCTGCCATAGCCTGAACTTCCTTGGCACGAGTAAGAGTTGTTTCAATTTTGCCGTTTTCCAAAAGGAAAGTAACCATAGCACGAAGCATTGCAGTTCTCTGTGCAGTAGTTCTTCCTAATTTTCTTGTACCTGGCATTTCTTTCACTCCTTTACCGTTGAGTTTGTTGGTAAGAATTTGACAGAATAGCCTGTCAAAGACTTTGGGAAGTTATTCGTCTTCCTTCTGAAGACTAAAACCGAGAGAATTGAGCTTCTGTACAACTTCCTCGAGAGATTTTCTACCGAGGTTACGCACTTTCATCATATCCTCTTCGGACTTGTTGATCAAATCCTCTACCGTGTTAATGCCTGCACGCTTGAGGCAGTTGAAAGAACGAACTGAAAGATCAAGATCTTCAATTGTCATTTCAAGAATCTTTTCCTTACCCTTGTCATCCTTCTCAACCATAACTTCAGAACTTGAAGCTTTGTCGGAAAGGTTAACAAAAAGGTTAAGGTGTTCGGTAAGAACCTTTGCTGCAAGAGAAACAGCCTCCTGAGCATTGATAACTCCGTTTGTCCAAACATCCAAAGTGAGCTTGTCATAGTCAGTAATCTGACCTACACGAGTGTTATCAACTGTATAGTTTACCTTTAACACGGGAGTATAAATCGAATCAATCGGCAAAACGCCAATAACATTGTTGCCGCTTAACTGCTTGTTGCGCTCTGAAGGAATATATCCTCTGCCCTTGTCAACTGTGATTTCCATATTGAGCTTAGCACCCTCACCGAGTGTAGCAATATGGAGTTCAGGGTTGAGAATTTCAACCTCATCATCACATTTGATGTCGGCAGCCTTTACCTCACAGGGACCCTCGGCTGCAATTTCTATAACCTTGGGACTTGTTTCATGGAGCTTTGCAACAAGACTTTTCATATTAAGAACAATTTCCGTAACGTCTTCCTTTACGCCGGGAATAGTTGAAAATTCGTGAAGAACGCCGTCAATCTTGATTGATGTAACAGCACAGCCTTCAAGAGAGGAAAGCAGCACACGGCGCAAACTGTTGCCGAGTGTGTTGCCGAAACCACGCTCGAGCGGTTCAACAACAAACTTGCCGTACTTTCCATCCTCGGTTAATTCCTCGGTTTCAATTCTTGGCTTTTCAATTTCTATCATTCGCGAATCCTCCTAAACATTATGCGACTGCAAAAGCAGCCCATCTGTGTGTAATCTGCCTGTGAAATATAAGATTACTTGGAGTACAACTCAACGATGAGGTGTTCTTCAACAGGAAAGTCGATGTCTTCTCTCTGGGGAGCTGCAACAACCTTGCCACCGAGAAGGTTTTCGTTCTTCTCAAGCCACTTTGGTGTTACAATTGAAGATGTTTCGCCCTCTGCGATTGCCTTGAATCTTGCAGTTGAACGGCTCTTCTCCTTAACTTCGATTACATCGCCAACCTTAACAAGGTATGAAGGAATGTTTACCTTCTTACCGTTTACGGTAAAGTGGCTGTGACTAACAAGCTGTCTTGCTTCTCTTCTTGTAGCTGCAAGACCAAGTCTGAAGATAACGTTGTCAAGTCTTCTTTCAATAAGTGTAAGCAATACAGCACCTGTCTTACCCTCAGCTTTTTCAGCTTTTTCGTAGTAAGCTCTGAACTGCTTCTCCATGATGCCGTAGATAAATTTTACCTTCTGCTTCTCAGTGAGCTGCATGCTGTATTCGCTCTTTTTTCTTCTCATCTTACCGCCGGGATTTCTGTTGGAAGTCTTCTTGGAATAACCCATAACTGCGGGTGAAATGCCAAGAGCTCTGCAACGCTTAGCGATAGGCTGCATATTTTTAGCCATAGTAGAATTTTCCTCCTTTTAAAATACTATACACGTCTTCTCTTTGGAGGACGGCATCCGTTGTGCGGGATTGGAGTAACATCCTTAATCATTGTTACCTCAAGACCTGCAGTCTGCAATGCACGGATTGCAGCTTCACGACCCTGACCGGGACCCTTTACATATACTTCAACATACTTCATGCCGTGTTCCATTGCTGCCTTTGCAGCTGTTTCGGCTGCTGACTGAGCGGCAAACGGAGTTGACTTCTTTGAACCTCTGAAACCGAGCTCGCCTGCGCTTGCCCATGAAACAGCGTTGCCCTGTGTATCGGAAATAGTAACAATTGTGTTGTTAAATGTAGACTGGATATGCGCTGCGCCTTTTTCAATGTGCTTGCGTTCACGGCGACGGCGGATAACCTTCTTACCACCCTTTGGTGCTGCCATAGTCCTTTGCCCTCCTTACTTCTTCTTATTAGCCATGGTTTTACGGGGACCCTTACGAGTACGAGCGTTAGTCTTTGAACGCTGACCTCTTACAGGAAGTCCTTTTCTGTGGCGAACGCCACGGTAACAACCAATATCAATAAGTCTTTTAATATCATAAGCGATGTCACGGCGAAGGTCACCTTCAACGCGGCAGTGATGCTCGATGTATTCTCTGAGCTTTGCAATATCTTCTTCTGTCAAATCTCTGACACGAGTGTCCGGATTAACACCTGTTGCAGCAATAATGTCGTCTGCAGTCTTACGGCCGATACCGTAGATATAGGTCAAGCCGATCTCGCCTCTCTTATTTTTTGGTAAATCTACACCGACTATACGTGCCATATAAATTCTTTTTCTTCTTTAATAAACCGTTTAAACATTACCCTTGGCGCATTTTAAACTTGGGATTCTTCTTGCAGATCACATAAAGTTTGCCTTTACGCTTCACGATCTTGCAATCCTCGCTTCTCTTTTTGATTGATGCTTTTACTTTCATGGTTTTCAAGCAATCTAATGGTTATTTGTACCTAAACGAGATACGCCCCTTACTCAAATCGTAAGGCGTCATCTCCACTTTCACTTTATCCCCGGGAAGAATCTTGATGTAGTGCATTCGCATCTTGCCGGAGATATGGGCCGTGATCACGTGGCCGTTATCCAACTCCACGCGGAACATCGCGTTGGACAACGCCTCGATGATCGTACCGTCCCGTTCGATCGCAGTTTGTTTTGCCATAGAGTCTTACTTATTTATTGCCTGTTCGATAATACTGAAATCCGTCAGAACGTCCGGTCCGTCCTTGCCCACCGCCACCGCGTACTCGAAGTGAGCCGCCGGCTTGCGGTCGCGGGTCGTAACCGTCCAACCGTCCCGTTCGAAAACCACCGCCTTGGTGCCCATGTTGATCATGGGTTCAATACAGATGACCATTCCCTGTTTGAGAAGCGGTCCTCTGCCGCGTGCGCCGTAGTTCGGAACACCCGGGGCCTCGTGCATCTTACGCCCCAGACCGTGTCCCTCCAACTCCCGGACAACGCCGTAGCCGAAACTTTCGGCATACTCCTGCACAGCCGCGGAAATGTCGCCTACGCGATTTCCAGCCTTGGCCTGTGCCGTACCTTTGCGAAGAGCCTCTTTGGTGACTTCCATCAGTTGCCGTACTTCCTCGGCAACTTCTCCCACGGCGAACGTATAAGCCGAATCACCAACAAACCCCTTCATAAACGTACCGCAATCCACCGATACGATGTCTCCCTCACGGAGAACTCTCTTGGATGACGGAATACCGTGCACAAC
>OHYN01000517.1_pt1 | contig 11255 bp, 8 predicted proteins | sample 1580251 | NCBI WGS metagenome assembly OHYN01 (sample SAMEA3882523, study PRJEB24775) | human gut metagenome | biome: human-associated habitat; feature: intestine environment; material: feces | place: Netherlands | collected 2009/2010
ATTTCATAAGGTACTGAAACGGCGGTATAGACATAGTCGGAGACGATGATGTTTGAGAGTAGTGTAATTTCATAAGGTACTGAAACAAGAAAAGCAACAAACATGGACACTATCGAGTTTGAGAGTAGTGTAATTTCATAAGGTACTGAAACCATATCGACGCTTCGTTCGTTTATAACGGGTTTGAGAGTAGTGTAATTTCATAAGGTACTGAAACTGTTGTCTTTATTTCTTTGCGTTGTTCGACGTTTGAAAGTAGTGTAATTTCATAAGGTACTGAAACTGACAGAAATTGGCTTTATAATAATGCTTTGTTTGAGAGTAGTGTAATTTCATAAGGTACTGAAACGTTGTCGGTAACCGCATAAGCATTGACTTCGTTTGAGAGTAGTGTAATTTCATAAGGTACTGAAACATCTTATCCCCTTTTCTTATTCTTAAACCGTTTGAGAGTAGTGTAATTTCATAAGGTACTGAAACTATCGCACTTCACGATGTGGATTGTCCGTGGTTTGAGAGTAGTGTAATTTCATAAGGTACTGAAACACGGAGGACAGCCGAGTGTAAAGACTGTAGTTTGAGAGTAGTATAATATCATACGGTACTTGCCGATTGTGAGATTGTGAATACATATATGAAGAAGAAAAACATTGCAATGACCGGGAATTTTATAGTGATGGTATTGCTGATTCTCGGAATGGCCGCATATTACATATTAAAATGGGCTTTTAAGCTGTTGTGCCTGATAACGGCGGTGATTGTAAAGGCTGTGGGGAATGCTGTCAAAAAGCACAGGAGAAAGAAAGCCAAAAAGGACATTACCGACGTCCCGTTTGTCGATACCGAATTAAATATCGAAGAGACTTCAACAGCTCCGGCGGAAGTGAGCAGGGAGAAATTAGGCTTATTTGATAAGAGAATTTATGACGGCTTATTCAGCCCCTTGATACGAGAACGCGGAGAAGCATATTGCTCCGACGGCAAAATCAGAGACCTTAAAAAAACGGGGACTCATTATTCCTGTATTGTAAAAGGTACCGCCGACTATAATGTTGAGCTTTCATTCGGAGACAACGACAAAATAGTAAGTATGAGCTGCACATGCCCCTATTATACGGAGAGAAAGCAAAACTGTAAGCACATATATGCACTTTTGTATAAGGTGAAATGCGGCGAAAACAAGCAAAAAATTATTGCGGAGATAAACCGGCAGATAAAAGACTGTAAAACAATGATTAAAAATGCGGAATGTTATTTAGAAAAAAATAAGCAGCATTTTCCGTCTTCGACTGTTAAGGAGTTTAAACGCTATTCAAGGCTGTATAGCCTAAACGTGCAAGATTACGAAAAAATTCGCTTTGGGAATTTATCGGAGGAAATACTGCTGCGCCGTCTGAACAGTTTGTCAGCCGTTTCCTTTGAATTAAGGCAGAAAATAAAGCGCACATTAAGCGAAGAAATCGCCGAATCCGATACGGTTGTTCCCGAAGCCTGCGAATTAAGCGAGAACAGAGACGGGCTTATGACCGGGATGGCGAGCCTTATGGTTTTTGATGAGCTGATGACGGATTGTTCCGATGAAAAAGATAACTCCTACGATGAAAAGCTTGAAGCGGAAATGAATTCTTATTGCTTGGAGGATTGGCAAAAGGATTTGGTCAGAAACGGCAGCTATGATGTCTGGAACTTTGATGAGGAGGAGTTGGAGGAGGACGATTACTATTTTGAGGATGACGATTACTATTCGGAGGATGACGAATAAAAGCCCTTGAGCAGAGCATTATTCTCTCTCGGCATATATATTATTATGTTTCAGCCGTTATTGACTTAGCGGCGAAAGTGTGTTATATTACATACCGATAAAACAACGTATGGATTTTTCCGGTCTTAAAAAGATGTGTTTTCGCCATGCAATTATTCGATTTTGAGTAATTGCGTGGCGTTTTTAATTGAGAAAATACGCTCGGATTCGAAAGGCAGATGTATTTGTATGAACGAAAAATTTATGAAGGAAAAGCCTGTTTTTCCGCTTATTATGTCTATGGCCACTCCCATGGTAATATCAATGCTCGTCAATTCGCTTTATAATATAGTGGACAGCTTTTTTGTCGCCAAAATAGGCGAGGACGCAATAACAGCTTTGTCGCTTGTCTATCCGGTGCAAAACCTTGTCAATGCGCTTGCAATAGGCTTCGGCGTGGGACTTAATGCCGTTATCGCATTTCACCTCGGCGCAGGTGAAAAAGAGGCAGCCGATACAGCCGCCACACACGGATTTTTGTTTTCAATACTCCACGGCATTATCGCCGCCGCAGTCAGCATTCCGATTATGCGCCCATTCCTTAAAATGTTCACGCAGTCCGAAAACGTAATTTCCCTCGGGGTGCGCTATTCAACAATAGTTTTTTCGTTTTCGATTGTAATTATGATAAGCCTTGCATACGAAAAAATCTTCCAAGCTGTCGGCAGAATGAATGCCTCCATGGCAGGACTTATGACGGGCTGTATTGTAAATATCATACTTGACCCGCTTTTGATATTCGGTATAGGCCCATTTCCGAAAATGGGAATTGACGGCGCCGCCCTCGCAACAGGCATAGGGCAGGTGAGTACCCTTTTACTGTATGTAGTTTTGTACGCCGTGAAAAAACCGAGCGTAACCATAAACCGCAAATATTTAAAACGTAATAAGGCTATAGACCGTAAACTGTACTTTGTGGGTATCCCGGCGTCAATAAATCTTGCGCTGCCGTCACTTCTTGTGTCAAGCCTTAATGCAATGCTTGCTTCGTTTTCACAGATATATGTTGTTGTGCTCGGTGTCTACTATAAGCTTCAGACGTTCTTATACCTCCCCGCTAACGGTATAGTGCAGGGAATGCGACCGATAATCGGTTATAATTACGGTGCCGCCGAGCATAAAAGAGTAAAAAAAATTTACGATATAACTCTTGTGCTGACGGCAGGCATAATGCTTTTCGGTACTGTGCTGTGCATTGCGCTGCCGCATAAGCTGATAGGAATGTTCACCGATAATCCCGAAACGATAGACGCAGGCAAAAAGGCGCTCAGAATAATCAGCGCCGGGTTTGTTGTTTCGTCAATTTCCGTAACGTCATCCGGAGCTCTTGAGGGACTCGGCAAGGGTGTTGAATCTCTCATAATATCACTTTGCAGGTATGCAGTAATAATAATCCCGACAGCTTTTGTATTAACACGGATATTCGGTGCTGACGGTGTTTGGAATGCCTTTTGGATAGCAGAAGCCGTGTCGGCCGTAATTTCCGCCGTTGTTTATAAAAAGGCGGTCGGTAATAAGCTGAATTCACGCAGAGCTGAAAACAACTTTTAATTTGTATATATTGTCTTAAAATAATTGACACCGCTCTCGTTGTGGCATATAATTTGCACATAATGATGTATGTAACGTTTTGGAAGTTTTCCGAGATTTTCATTACTGTGATTTATGCGATAACGTAAGGGGCGATAAAATGAATACGGTAAAATTAAAAACCGAGTGCGGAGATATCGTCGGGCTCGATAACGGCAGCTATGTTGAGTTTCGCGGCATAAAGTATGCCGACGCGGGCAGGTGGGAGTATCCGGTCGTTACCGATGGGTGGGACGGCGTATATGATGCGACCGCTTTCGGCGATTGCTGCTACCAGCACCGCGGTTTTGAGGACGACGCAAAGGTTAACCCGTTTTATCACAGGGAATTCAGGCGCGGTATGAGCTTTACATACAGCGAGGATTGTCAATATCTCAATATCAGCGCGCCCAAAAACGCAAAAAAATGTCCCGTTTTGTTGTATATACACGGCGGTTCTTTTACGGGCGGCAGCTCAAACGAGGGGCATATCAGCGGTAAGGCATATGCCGAAAATGACATTGTTTTTGTCTCTGTGAATTACCGTCTCGGACCGTACGGCTTTTGTTCTCACCCCGATGTCGCCGATGAAAACGGAGTATGCGGTAATTTCGGCCTTTTTGACCAAGCTGCGGCACTTAAATGGATAAAAAACAACATTTCTTCCTTCGGCGGAGATCCCGAAAGAATAACCCTTTTGGGGCAGAGCGCAGGAGCCATGAGCGTAGATGTGCTTCTGTCAAGTCCGCTTACAAGGGATATGGTGTCGGGTGCCGTTATGTTGAGCGGAGCCGCGCTTCAACGAGTTTTGTCACGCCCGCTGTCGCCGCAAAAAATGAAAAAATTCTGGGACGAAATAATCAAAAATGCCGGTAAAACAAGCCTTTCCGAGCTTAGAGATACGGACGCGAAAACCCTTTACTATGCATGGCTTAAGGCGTGCCGCGACGAGGGAATTAAAAGTACACTCTCTTACACGCTTCCGTGTGAAGACGGAAAGCTTCTTACGAAAGATACGTTTAACATAAAAACAATAAGCGCAATGCCGAAAATACTCGGCGTTACAACGGCAGATATGATACCGATAGTTTTAAAACTGCTTGTGAAAAAGTGGGTGCGAAACGATAAGGGCAGTAAATGCTTTGTCTATCTTTTTGCGCGCAATTTGCCGGGCGATAACTGCGGCGCATGGCATTCGAGTGACTTGCCGTATGTGTTTGCAACTCTCAAAAACGGTTGGCGGCCGTTTACCGATATCGACTATCTCATATCGGAGCAAATGGTGGCGGCAGTCAGCGCTTTTGTAAAGTGCGGAGACCCGAATTGCAGGGAAATCCCGACCTGGAAGCCCGGAACGCACAAGGTGATGAATTTTTGCGAAAAGACGCGCCTTGCAGGCTGGAAGACCGCAACGCTTATAAAAAATACACTCTTCAATAAGGGGCCGGTGCTGTAATGAAGTTTTCATATGATTTTAAGCTGTCCGAGCATAGCGGCAGCAGCAGAGTTTACGTTTGCGGCGATATTACGGCGCGAATCGACTTCTTGAGCGGCAGTATGATGCGCGTCGCCTTATTCCGTGACGATTGTAAAATGCTGCCCACCTTTACCGTAGACCCGCAAAACGAATTTCTTACAGAGGGTAGGGATAAGCTGAGCCTTGACGGATTTTCGCTGTTTGCTCCGCAAGTAAATGAAACAGCCGATGGTGAGCGCTTCTATTTGGGAAATGTCGAAGCAGAGCTTAATACGCACAACTTTGTACTGAGCTATAAAAAGGACGGCAAGCTTCTTTTTGCCGACAGAGCACCGCTTGCCTATAATTTTCAGAACGAATTCGGAAACGGTACATATCATTATTTAACGCGCGAAAAGGGCGAAAAAATATACGGCCTCGGCGATAAGGGCGGCAGTGTCAATAAGGCGGGGCGCACCTTTCGCATAGAGACGAGCGACAGTATGGGTTATGATGCGGAAACGTCGGACCCGCTTTATAAGCACGTGCCGTTTTATATGTGTGAAAATTCCGTCGGTTGCTACGGTATCTATTACGATACGTCCGACAGTGCCGTTATGGATTTCGGAAGAGAAATAAATAATTATTATCCCGCTTTCAAGTTCTTCAAAAGCGATGACGATTGTCTTGTTTATTATGTGTTCTTCGGCTCAAAGCTTGAAATTTTAAGGCAGTATTGCTCTCTTTGCGGAAAACAGACCCTGCCTCCGAAATGGAGCTTTGATTACTGTGCCAGCACCATGGCTTATACCGATGCGCCGAATTCCGAAGAACAGTTGTATGGATTTCTCAGAAAGCTTGATACCTTAAATATGAGCTGCAGCGGATTTTATCTGTCCTCGGGCTATACCTCCATCGGCGACTTGCGGTGTGTTTTTAATTGGAATTACGATAAATTCCCGAACCCCGCAAGGTTTATTGAGCGTTTTAACAGCGAGAAAATTCACTTGATACCCAATATCAAGCCTGCCTTTTTGACGTCGCACCCGATGTACAACGAAATAGCCGAAAAAGGGCTTTTTGTAAAGAATAAAGACGGCACACCGTTTGTAACCGAGTTTTGGGACGGTATGGGCAGTTACATTGATTTTACTCTGCCCGAGGGCTTTAAGTTTTGGCACGACAATGTTGCGGCAAAGCTTCTGGACTACGGAATAGACGCCACTTGGAACGATAACAACGAATTTGATATAAAAGATACCGACGCTGTGGCAAACGGCTTTAAAGACGGTAGCGTAAAGGCGAGCAGAATAAGACCGATACTCACGTATCTTATGGTCGCCTCCTCGTATTCTGCGCAAACAGAAAAATATCCGGGCAAAAGACCGTTTTTATCGACACGAAGCGGCAGCAGTGCCGTAAGACGTCTCGCAACCACCTGGTCGGGTGACAATTTTACATCATTTCATGACCTGCGTTATTGCCATTACATAGGTATGACGCTGTCTTTGTCGGGATTTTTCTTCTACGGGCATGATCTCGGCGGTTTTTCGGGCGATATGCCGTCACGTGAGCTGCTTTTAAGATGGATGCAGCACGGCATTTTCGAGCCCAGATTTACAATACATTCGTGGAATTCGGACGGCTCCGCAACTATGCCGTGGAGCTATCCGGATGCCATTCCTGCCGCACGAAAAATAATGGCGGAAAGAAAAAAACTCATTCCGTATCTTTATAATTCCGCCTTTTTATCTGTCGAAAACGATGTGCCGATGACAGCTCCGCTGTTACTCTACTATGATGACAAAGAGATAGACTGCGACAGCACATCGTTCCTCGTGGGCAGAGATATTCTCACCGCGTGTATTCTCGATGAAGGAGTGAACGAAACCGAGGTTTATCTCCCCAAAAACGAAATTTGGTATTTAAACGATAAAGTATACGACGGCGGTACGTCCGTAATGCTGAATATTCCGCCCGACGGGGAGGTCCCGTATTTTGTGCGAGGCGGAAGCGTTATAGCTACCGATGAGGGGGAGTACGGGTTCAAATCCTCGGAAAAATTAAGGCTTACTGTGTATCCGTTAAGGAGCGGCAGCTTTAAATCGGAATTCTTTACAGATGACGGCGAGAGCTTTGCGTATAAAACCGGCGATTGCGTTCACTTGCTGTTCACCGTGGATTGCGACAGCGAGTATGTCAGAGTCCGTATCGAGAATATCGGTGAAAAATCATTTACCCCGGATATTGTGCTTTGCGATGCAGACGACAGAATACTGACGGTAGAATAATACATTGTAAATTACAAAAAAGAGCCCCGGATATGCTTGCTTCGGCATATCCGGGGATTTTGTCATCAAGACCTGTTTTTACTTTGTTTCGGCTTCTGCCTTTTCTCTTCTTTCGCGCAAAACATTGTGAAGCTCATCTAGCTGCTCCTTTGAAAGCTTATAGCCGAACGTCAATACAACGAATATAAGAGCAAGCAATATTGCGGGGACTATTGTTGCTATGTCATATAGCCTTGTCAGAACCTCTGGCGATTGAACGGCGAGCTTGCCGTCATAGCCTATAGCTCCGAGAACGCCTGCCGCACCTGCACCGGCTACTGTTTGACCGAGCTTGCGTACAAACGAATAAAAGCTGTAAGATGTGCCCTCCTCTCGTCTGCCCGATATGTATTCGTGATAGTCCGTGACATCCGTAACAAGTGCCCAGATTTGCATAATAAGGAAGGTTTGACCGGCCCCTGAGAAGAACGAGAGAACGAGAAATACATACGGATTACTCACAGCCGGAGTGAATTTAATGACGAACATTGCTATGTTTACAATAAGAGCAAAGAGTATTCCTGCGGAGCATATCTCTTTTTTGCCGTATTTTCTTATAAGCTTGCCCATAAACGGCAAAAGCAGTACCATCGGCAAATATGTACATACGGTAACAAGTGCGTAAAGACCCGGCTTTTCATAGAAATTCTTAAAGAGATAGTTGTAAACGGTCTGAGTATACATCTGGAAGCAGATAAGAAGCATTGATACTATGCAAAGCGCGATAAACGGCTTGTTTTTTAAAAGAGCGCGCATCGCTTTGCCGATACTATAATCCTTTTGATTCTGCGTCGGCGGTAAGGTTATTCTCTCTTTTGTCAATTTAAAGTGTAAGAAGAAAATTATTACAGTGAGAACCGAGAGAACGGCTACCGACAGCGAGAGCTTTGTACCGTCGAGTACTTTTGCGGTTGTTCCGTTTTCATTTGTCACGGTAGTGTAAACGATGAGCGGTAAAATAATAGAGGCGGGAAGACCGCCGATGCCTGCACCGATGCTTCGCCACATCGAAAGCGAAGACCGCTCTATTTCATCATCTGTTATTACCGAGGCGAGCGAGCCGTAGGGAATATTTACGCCGGTGTACATCATGCCGTAAAATATGTACGTGATATATGCGTAAATAAGATACCGGTTGTCGCTGAGACCCGGAATTTTAAAGAACATAAAGAAAGCACCTACCGCAAGCGGCAGAGATGCCCAAAGTATGTACGGCCTGAATCTTCCGTATTTAGTGGGCTTCCTTGAGTCGATAAAAGAACCCCACATAGGGTCGTTTACTGCGTCCCAAATTCTCGCAACTATCATCAGTACGGTTATGCGCGCCGCGGATATTCCGAGAACGTCCGTGTAAAACATATTCAAAAATGCGGAGACAAGTCCGAATGTCAGCAGTCCGCCCATATCGCCCATGGCGTAGCCTATTTTGTCTTTAAAGGTTATGCCGTGCATAGCTTCTTCCGATTTGCTCATATAATTCCTCCGTTTTTTTGTGTTTTATACACTTTGCATTTGCTGTTTGCTTTCCGATACCTGATAGGATGATACCGGGTAGTGTAAAGTAAACTACATTTACACACAGGCTTTTTGCTTTCAGAACTTGAAAGAAATCCGCTATATAGCGCCTTTATAAGCCGTATCAGCTCATCTTTCACGCCTATAAAAAACAAAAACCTGTAAAGCATTATACTTTACATAGCTGCTGATAAGTTGATTTCGTTTGTAAAAAATCCGCAGCAGAGCAAAAATGACATAATGGAATTATAATACAAAAATATGCAGTAGTCAATCGTAAAAACTAAGCAATATACCCAAAGAGGTAACAAGCCAACATTATTGCCTTTTAAGCCCGGGTTTAAACGAAAAACACTTTTTAACCTAATCTTAATAATTTCGACTCTTGTTTGTAATTTTGCGATGATATATATTGTATTGCAGTTGATAAGAGTACAATAAGATTTGACAGGAGATATTATATATGGATATACAGTATAGCGTTAAACCCGCCGGTTCGGAAATTCGAAAAGAAAAAATCAAGAGCCGTCTTTTCGGACTTTTTATAACATTGTTTATAATGTCCGCTCTGTTTATAAAAATGTTTGTCTTTGTTCCCATGCTGAACGAGCATCCGACATTCGGTGACGACCGCAACGGTGTCGCTCGCGTTATAGCGGCTGACGATATTCCGCAGAATATTATGTCGTAAAGCCTACTTTTGAAACTATTACTGTTGAGACCGCCGTGCCGAGTGCACGACGGTCGTTTTTTATACATTACATTATATGGCGTATGCTGCTTGTGTTGTGCAATCGCACTAAATTTACGACATCAAAACCGTCGTTTTGTACCAATATACAAAAGTTGTAGGAAGTGACAAAAAATTCAGCTCAACTATTGACAAAACGACAACGCGGCTGTAAGATGTGTACAAATAAAGAAAGCAATACTTGTGCAATAGATACAAAGCGAGGAGCTAAAATGGCAGAAATCATCAGATCAATGAATTTGATAAGTGTGTTTAAACAGGAAAAAGGCGTAAAACGCTTTTTTATGATGATATTCAGCATACTGCTTATGGGCTTCGGTATTTCGCTTTTCTCTTATTCCGATATGGGCGTTGACCCGTTCACATCAATGAATATGGCGATAAGCGGTAAAATCGGTATCAGCTTCGGCTTTTATCAGATGTGCATCAACTGCGTTATCCTTATTGCAATTGCTTTTCTCGGCAGACGACTTATCGGCTTCGGTACAGTAGTTAATATGGTCGGCGTCGGTTATATTTGTGAGTTTTTCACTTCACTGTACGACGCGCACCTGCCTTTAGAAAAATCCCTTGCTTTACGCTTAGTCTTAATGCTCTTCGGCGTAATATTCCTCTCTCTTGCGGCTTCGATGTATTTCACTTCGAACCTCGGAGTTGCTCCCTATGACGCCACGGGCTTTGTCCTTGATGACAGGACTAAGATTAAATATAAATGGTGCAGAGTCATAACAGACCTTATCTGCACGGCTGTCGGATTTGCTTTCGGCGGACCGGTCGGCATCGGCACTGTGGTTACCGCCTTTATGATGGGCCCGGTGGTTGCGTTCTTTAACAAGCATGTGTCGGAAAAACTGCTTGCCGCAAAAATGCCGAGACTTGTTGTTCGTGTCTATGATCTTCGCCGTTTCGGCGGTGGAGTAATATCTTCAAACGGCAAATTCGCAGCATAAACTTGCTTATTCCATTTCCTCTCTTTTTATACACTTTTCTACGGCAGATTGTCTGCCACGGCTGCTTTTTGTTCTCCACACTTAAAGCAGTAAAAAATACCACCGTCAGGTGGTATTTTTTTGCCTTTTTTCGTGTTGTGTTATATTCGGCACGTGTAATGTTTTCATACGGGTAAAGCCTAAAACAAGCAACTCGGCTGAAAAAACAAACCGATTGCCTTATGTTCGTTTTCTTGACAAATGATGTGTAAGTTTGTTATCATATAAAAAGGTATTTATGCTATTTGGTTTTGGAGGAAAAAAGATGTTGACCGATAACTTATGTATGGGTTGTATGAGAGAGCTTGGGGAAGAAAAGGTTTGTCCCCATTGCGGATTGCATGCGGATTTCGTTCAGGAATCTCCGCTTCTGCCGCTTAGAACGGTTATCAACGACAGATATATTATAGGTAAAGCCATTTCAACCGGAGGAGACGGTGTAACATATATCGCTTGGGACCGTGAACGCAATGTCGCGGTAGCCGTAAGAGAGTTCCTTCCGCTGGAGCATATAATCCGTGAATTCGGTGATAGGGCAATAACCGTTAAAAAGGACAGTTCTCTTGTGGTTCACGACGGTATAATGGCGTTTTTGGAGCTTTGGCGCAAAATCGCAAGACTTCGTGATCTCTCGGCGTTAAAGCCCGTTGTTGATATAGTTACCGAAAATAATACTGCGTACTCCGTTTCCGAATACATAGAGAGCATAACGCTACGCGATTTTCTTTTGAAGAGTCGCACGGGCTATCTCGGTTGGGATCAGGCAAAGACGCTCAAATATTCGTCGTTCAGATACTGCAGTGTTGTTTCGATATCCATATCGCCATACAGATAAATAAATGAA
>OHYN01000525.1_pt1 | contig 11075 bp, 9 predicted proteins | sample 1580251 | NCBI WGS metagenome assembly OHYN01 (sample SAMEA3882523, study PRJEB24775) | human gut metagenome | biome: human-associated habitat; feature: intestine environment; material: feces | place: Netherlands | collected 2009/2010
GAACCGTATAAAATGCGGTGATTCCTGCTATCCTTAGCACTCTTTTCATATCAAGCTGTGCCTGACAATGCTCCTCAATCCTTTCGTTTCTTATAGCCTTTCCTATAAGCCTGATCCCCAGTCCTATCAGTATTCCGATAGAAATTATCTCTCCTAAAAGTGCTTCATCCTTCACCGAGTATTTCCCATTAAGGAAGCTTGACAGAAAATACCCGATGTACATTGCTAACAACTGGCAAACTGCAACTATGAAGCAAATGGCTGTAAGCTGTTTCTTATTTACTTTCTGGATCAGGGATCCCTGACATTCCATCGCAACGAAAATCTCCAGTGAGCTTCCCGCCACGATTAACAGATATTCTATCCAGCCCATTTTTGCCTCCCCTAATCTTTAAACATCCTTAACTGTTCAGTACCTTCACAGTTGCGGACCGCAAGCGCATTAGAATCTGCTGCGCTGATGGGCGCTTGCTCCTACATAATCTATGTTTTCTTACGAAATATGCGGTACCGCATATTTCTGTACTGAATAGTTACAAACATCTTTTAATAATTAATTATTTGTCACTATCTGCCTTAGCATCTATTGAAGCTAATTTATATATGAACTTAACGCTGCCCGTCTGTCCATCAGCGATTGCTGAGTATGTCTGATATTCCTCACCTGCGTCAATTACTGCCTGAAGCTTGTCGGTGAATGGCTTTAAGTCACCGTTGTATGCGTCGAGAATCTTGTTGATTCCCTCCTCATTGAACTGTACCATACCATCTGCAAGTGTGTGTGCCCCTTCTGAAAGTGTCTTAGAGCCTGTTGTGAGCTGGTCTACACCTGAGACTATCTGATTTGTTCCATCTGCAAGCTGTGATGCTCCGCTGTTGAGCTGTGCATTGTTTGCTACAAGTGTGTTTGAACCGTCTACAAGCTGCTTGATACCACTTGTGAGAGTTGGTACTGAGTTCATGAGTGACTGTGTTCCGGCTGAAAGCTGGCTTGCTCCGGCATTGAGTGCTGTTGCTCCGGCATTAAGTGTATCATTGTTTTTAACTAACTCGTTTGAACCATTTACAAGGCTGGTGATTCCTTTTGTCAGCTCTGGTAATTTATCTGCAAGACTTTGTGTGCCTGTCTGAAGCGCTGTAGCTCCTGTTGCAAGCTTTGTAGTTCCTTTTGCTAAATCAGATGCTCCGCTTGACAACTCTGATGCTCCATCTGACAACTGTCCTAAACCGGTATCTAATGATGACGCACCCTCTGATACCTTTGCTGAGCCGTCCTTTAAAGCTTTCACTTTGGAAGCACTGTCTGTTACACTTTGGTTCACGGCAGAATATACTGATACAGCACCTTTTCCCTGAGATAGACCAACAACTATCTTACTGTAAGTTGCTGATGGAGCCGGATCATTCATACTAGTAGACAAGAATTTTATTATTTTTTCTGCATTGTTTACTGCTGCATCCGCTGCTGCTGATACATTGTCTGCTGTAATCTTATCTGTATCAATATATCCAAGAGTCTTAAATAATTTTCCAACCTTTAATTCATTCAGTTGTTCAAGCGATTGATTTATACTGGCTTTGATTGTTTCAGGCATATCTGATAAAGATTGTGTCAACTGACCAACTCCTTCATCAACCTGCTTTGCTCCTGCTGCAAGAGAATCAGCTCCTGTTTTTGCCGTATCAATACTTGTCTTTAGCTGTGCTGCACCTGCAGATACTCCTGCTGCGCCCTTGTTTGCAGCATTAATACCATCCGAAAGCTTTTTTGCTCCATCATTAAGACTTGTCACACCTGTTGCAAGACTTCCTGTGTTGTCATTAAGCTGGTTCAAGCCTGTATTTAACTGACTGGCTCCATCTGTATACGCCTTAAGTCCATCCTTAAGTGTTGCACTTCCACTTGCAAGCTGACCTGCTCCACTATTAAGCTTATCTGCTCCTGACACAAGGGCACCTGTACTGTTTCCAAGTGTATTCAATCCACCACTTAATGTACTTACACCATCAGTATATGTCTTAAGTCCACTCTTCAGTGTGCCAACTCCTGATGCGAATGTGCCAAGCTTGCTCTGTAATGTTGAAAGTCCGTCAGCAAGTGTGTCAGTACCCTCTGCCAGTGTTTTTGAACCATCCTGAAGCTGTGTTGAGGCATCCTTTAAGTCATTTATCATGTCATCGAGGTCTGATGTGTCAATTCCGTCTGTGCTTACATAATCAGATGCGTTTACCACGAAGGTCATGGCTGCAGGCATTGAGAAATTCTCCACATCTGCTGTCATTTCCATGTATTCAGGGATATTTACATCGCCATCGAGATCTCCGTCCTTGATTCCGAGGCTGTCCTTTAAGCCCGGAAGAGCATAGCCGAGCACTACGCTTGATGAGTTGCTTACCTCAGCCTTGCCGTTTGTCACTTCGATATTCTCGAAGCCATCACCGAGTACAAGTCCTGTTATTGCTGCAAATGGTACGGAAACTGTCTGCTTCTCGCCGTTTACTGTCTCTGTATATGATGTGGTATTTGTGTAGTCAAAACGGATTTTGACCTTTCCTGATTTTCCTGCAAGATCCTCAGGTGAGATTTCTTTTCCATCGAGGTAATATGTAACCTTCTGTGTTACAGGCGGTTCCTCTGTTGCTGTACCCTGGTAGTAAATGTCCTTGCCACCGGCCTGCCAGGTGAGCTTGTCACCGCTTTGTGTGAATTTTTCCTTGCCCTTTACATTCTCGATATCTGAAAGGTTTGAAGCATCCTCCAAGGTATCCTTTTTGTCTTTATTTTTTAGGTGATCTACTACGATTGTTTTGTTTACGTTGCCGTTTGCATCTGAGATGAGATATACGCTCTCGTCCTTGTCTGCATCGTTATCCTTTAATGATACGCTGTCCATGAGCTTATCTGCTATGTCATCAGCATCCTTGCTGCTTCCTGTTGTGCTGTCTGCCTCGGCTGTGACTGCGGTGCTGTTCTTCTCTGCAAAAACTGCTGTTGCTCCGATTCCTGTACCTACAAGTGCTATTGTGAGGACTCCGGCTACAACACGGACAATATATTTACTTTTTAACTTTTCTTTCAATTCTGGTAATTTCATGTCTTATTCCTCCTGATTTTGTTTTTGAGGTCATATTTTTATGTTATGAGGGTCAAAAAGTATTTTATCCCTCATTTATGATTAATCAGATTACTAAGCTGTCAGGTTCTTGTTTTTAAAGCCTGCGCTTGTGGCACATATTACTTTGTCAAAAATCATAAACATTGACGGAAGTATAAATACTACTACAAACATACTGATAATTGCGCCTCGTGCAAGCAGTATACAGATAGAACTGATCATATCAATGTTTGAATAAAGTCCTACACCAAAGGTTGCGGCGAAGAAACAGAGTGCACTGACGATAACTGAGTTTGTCGAATCTGCAAGTGCCTTTGTGATTGCCGGCTTTTTGTCCATTCCGGTGTATCTGTTCTTTCTGTACTTTGTGGTCATAAGTATCGCATAGTCAACCGTTGCACCAAGCTGTATGGTTCCGATTACGATGCTCGCGATAAACGGAAGCTTTGTTCCTGTAAATCCCGGAATTCCCATGTTTACAAAGATTGCAAACTCGATGACCGCTACAAGTATGATTGGAAGCGATACCGATTTGAATACTATGAGGATGATAAGGAATATCAATACGATTGATACTGCACTTACACGCTTAAAGTCTGTATCTGTGATAGTGATAAGATCCTTTGTACAAGGTGCCTCACCGATAAGCATTGCGTCCTTGCTGTAATTCTTTACTATCTTTTTAATCTCTGTTATCTGGTTGTTTACCTCATCAGATGCTGTCTCATATTTTGATGAAACAAGCATCATCTGGTAATCACCGTTTTTGAATATCTCCTTTGCCTCATCCGGCACCATATCATCCGGTATGGTAGGTCCGAGTATTGAGTCAAGCGATACCGCAAGCTTTACTCCATCGACCTTCTTGATATCATTTATCATGCTTATGCTGTCTGCCTTTGACATATCGCTCGGCGCGATGATGATATGTGTGGCACCCATAGCATACTCCTTGTCGAGTCTTTCATTGGCCTGCTTACTGAATGCACTGTCAGGCATGGTTCCTGCAAGGTCATAGTAGACCTGATCATGAGTGTATCCGTATATTGCCGGGATGAGCACTACGATGAAAATCACTGCAAGTATCTTATAATGATTTGTTACCCAGCTTGCAATCCTAGAAACATCAGGCATGAGAATCTTGTGCTTTGTCTTCTCGATTGCCTTATCACATGCAAGGATCAGTGCAGGGAGAATTGTTACACATCCGATAACTCCGAATACAACGCCCTTTGCCATTACGATTCCCAGGTCAAGTCCAAGTGTAAAGCTCATGAAGCAGAGGGCTACGAAGCCTGCGATTGTTGTGATTGAGCTTCCTGTTACTGAGACAATTGTGTGGGAAATGGCATGTGCCATGGCTCGCTTCTTGTCTCCGTCATATCTGTCTATCTGCTCCTGATAGCTGTGCCACAGGAAAATCGAATAATCCATTGTTACGGCGAGCTGCAATACTGCTGTCAGTGCCAGTGTCAGGTATGAAATCTGTCCCTGTATAAAGTTTGTTCCCAGATTATAGATAATAGCCATTCCTATACTTAGGAGGAATAACATCGGAACAATTATTGAATCCATTGTAATTCCCATTACAAGCATTGAAAGCAATGCTGCTATGATGACATATATAGGAGCCTGCTGCATAACAAGTGTCTTTGTATCTGCGTTGACCGCTGCCATTCCTGCTACGAAGCAGTGGTTTTTCACCATCTTATCCATCTTGTTGACGGCTTCCATTGTCTCATCCGAACCCATTGTATCACTGTAGGTGACGAGCATGAGCTGACTGTTTGCATCCTTGTTGTTGAATGCGTCGTACACCTCATCCGGAATTGCCTCTCTTGGCAATGTGGAATCAGCGATTGTTCCGTACCAGATGACATCATTTACACCCTTAAGGTCCTCTATGTCATCTGCCAGAGTCTCTATGTCCTGATCCTTCATATCCTCTAAGATCACAAATGACAACGCTCCGGTTCCAAACTCATCTACCATGATATCCTGACCCTTCATAGTCTCTATCTGGCTTGGCAGATAAGAAAGGATATCAAAGTTGATTCTCGTGTTGATAAAGCTGATGCCCGACGGTATAAGCAATGCAAATGCAACTATCAGTATCAGCACACGATGTTTTACGACTCCTTTTCCAAATTTAATCATTAGATTCACCACTCTTTCTTTTTTTCGTATTGAAGTATAAAAAAAAAGACCGAATAAATAAATATTCAATCTCTTTGATTTGTCATGTGAGATATACAAATCCATCAATTTGTATATCCGATATGACACATATATGATATTGTATTTGATTTCTGACACTTTTTCACAGCATTTTTATATTTATATGAACACATGCCTCTTTATGATTCTGCTTTATGAGCTTGCTTAAGCCGTCATTTTCCATGGCAATTGTCCTCTACAGCTCACTTAGTATATCATCCATCGAGCGCGTAATCAGATACATGTATGCCTCCGCCATCTCCTTCGGCTCAATATCATCCATGCCCTGGGCTATCCAGCCCTCCGTGATAAAGCACAACGACTGCGCATAATATGTAGAAATCACCTCCGGTGTGAGCCAGCGGTATTTGGATTTCTTTCCTGTACTCTTTTCGCTTATGATATTCATAAACATCTCATAGACGCACTTCATAGCAATCTGATTAAACGTCACTGCACCCTCCAGCTTTAGTGCTTTCTTGTAAAAAACACTGTTTGCCGAGATATTATTGAGCATCAGCACAATCGCTTCAAAAATCATTCCGGCATTGAGCAGCGGCTTGATGGGCTCAAGCAGCTCGGTTTTGATAATCCACTCTATCAGCTCGTACTTGTCCTGAAAATGATTGTAAAACGTAGGGCGGATAACTCCGGCCTTGTCCGTTATCTCTTTAATTGTAATCTTATCGATTGGCTTTTTCGCCGAAAGCTCTATAAGGCTCTCAGCGAGCACCAGATCTATTGCATTCTTACCTTGCTGTGTCATTACTCATCAAACTCCATCGTGACAAAGTAGCCCTTCTCAGTCTCCCTCACATCCACGACATCGCCCTCGCGGCTTTTGAGCCTCTCGCTGACCACGTAGTTTCCCGACATGGCAATCGCATGCTCTATCGTATAATAATATGAAGTAGGAAGCTTGCTCTCTGTTACCTTCAGATGGTCACCGACCTTGGTAAGTCCGGGTCTCTCCATCTTAAACTCCATCCGACGCATTCTGTCGCCTTTCTGTTACTGCTTAATTGTCCTCTTTTCTATCCTCAACAAACGTTGCCTCAAACTCCTTTTGCTTGTTGTAGGCGCTCTCCGCCTTTGTTGCACGGCTTGTAATCCAGATATTTGATACTCCGTTGAAAATCAGTATGATACCGACAACAACAGTGGCTGTCTTCATTACATCAAATGCATTTGTCACGCAGATTATTCCAAAAATCAGACTGATTATTGAAAAAATCAAGCCGACACTCCAGCCTCCGTAACCGTATTTTCTGGCATCCACTGCCTCAATAATGCTCCTGATGCTGTGAAAAATGAGCACCAGACCGATGACTATAGGTATCAGGCTCACAACAACCTTTGGCTGCACCAGAAACCATATGCCCACTGCCAAAACCACAAGCCCCAGCATCGCTGAAAAACCATTCGTAACTATATTCAAAAAATAGCTGCACATATAGACCACTCCGATGATGATAAGCACTACCGCAAGCACATTGGCCACAATCGTGAGCACCGAAGCTCTCCATATGATAAACACCAGTCCCAGCGCTATGCAAAGCACTGATGACAGTAGAAAATCAGCCTTTATTCTGCCTAAAAACTCCTTCATACGCGACCTCCTTTATATATCCCTGCCCTGCATTACTTTTCTAATTCTGTTCCTCTGCACTGTTCTTGACCAGGTCAAGAACAGTCTGAAGCTCAGCCCCCTCAACCGGTGCAGCTCCATATCCAAGACGCTTGTGATCCTCTGTAATCTCAACCAGCTCAGTAGTTTTATCGCCCTTCGCATCAATCACAAAATATCTGCCCTGTGACGCAGCATCATCCCACACGAGATAAGCACGGATTGCGCAGTTTGGAGCCATATCTCTTGTCGGGAAATCAACTCTGGTGACATTAAGCGTATCAGAAATCTGCATAGACATAACAGAGAAATCCTCCTCCATATATGGATACATACGCTTCTGCTGATATGCCTCCTCGTACAGCTCATCTATTAACTTTTCCTTCTCATCGGCAAGTCGGTCCATGAACTCTTTTCCGCCCTCAAACATCTTCGCCGGCAGGAAAATATGCTCATACTGCATACGCTCGAAGATGACATACTGCTCTGCTGTCATCTGTACAGTCTTGCCCTTTGTCGGTGATGTAGGATGTCCCTCTCTTCTGGCCTTTTCCACTGCCTCAATCTTTTCTACAAGAGGCTTTTTGAAAATCAGATTGTGAGTGAACGGGTTGAATGCGATGCCATTAATCTTTGACTCTTTATTTGCCACCATATTGTTGACTGCAAGAAACGGCATATTTACAATGCATGGTGACGGATGATCCTTAGAAAGCTGTGCCTTTGAGGTATAAATCGGCATGAAAGCCTCTCCCTCACCGTTTTTAATAAATAGCGGAATCGGCTTGTTGTTCTCTCCGACATTTGCAGGTACCAGGAATCTGCTCTTAGTGCATTTTTCAATGAGCTTATTGAGCGTCTCCGCCTTTTTGTCGCTTGAATACTGTGTCATCAGCGCCTCAACCTCCGGGTTTTGCACCTCAAGAGTGAAGGCCGGATCATCCTTTAATTTATTTTTGATTTTATTTTTATCCATTTATACTGCTTCTCCTTATATTAAATGCCCGGATTTACATCCAGGCATTATTTTAACACATTTCTTTTATCAACTCAACAATCTTAGTGTCTCTTGCTATCCATTCTTTATCAAGAAAGGCGCTGTTGGCCTTTATTATCTCATCCGGCGTAGCCCATGACAGATGATACTCAAGCCTTATCTCGCTGTCTGTCATCTGTGCGGCTACATGCTCGTCCTTCACATCACAGAAATACACGTAGGTGTGACAGTAATATATCTTGTCAGCCTCAAATATATCGCGTCTCTTTTCTATGACCTTGCCGCACTCCCTGATGCTTTCCGGCACGACAAGAAGCCCTGCCTCCTCGCGTACCTCCCGTGCCAGCGCAACCTCGTTGGTCTCGCCTGCATCGATGCCGCCGCCCAGTATCTTGTAGTAGCCCTCACCGGCCTGCTGCATGGCAAGCTTTCCGTCTCTGATAATAACCGCGCGCACCGCGAAGCGCTCAAATACCTCCATATCATCGGAATAATTGTGTTTGTCAAATGTATATAGCGTTCTCATGTTTGTCCTCCGTGTATGGGCTGTAATCATTCATTAGTATACATGGAAAGTAGTTTTTATTCTACACCATTTGACGGCGAATTGGAATACTATTATTGACCTTTTACCTGCCTTTTATCTGCAAAGTAAGACCACTGTCTCTATGTGCTCTGTAAACGGAAAACAGTCATATGGTGTTGCGCGTTTCACTGCATACCCGTGCTTTGTGAGATACTTTAAATCCCTCGCCAGTGTTTCCGGACCACACGACACATACACCACTCTCTCCGGTGCCAGCTTGACAACCGATGATAAAAATGCCTCGTCGCTGCCGGTTCTTGGAGGATCCATTATGACAACATCCGCTTTCTCACCATTTTGTGCCATCTCAACCATGAATTTTCCGGCATCGTCATTGTAGAAGCGGATATTTCTGATGTCGTTTCGCTTTGCATTGGTGACTGCATCACGGATTGCATCACGGTTTAGCTCGACCCCGATGACTTCACCTGCATTTTTCGCTGCTATGATGCCTATGGTTCCGGTGCCGCAATATGCATCGATTACACGCTCCTTGCCGGTGAGGTGTGCCTCATGAATGGCTTTTTCGTATAAAAGCTCCGTCTGCACCGGATTCACCTGATAAAACGAGCCTGGTGAGATGCGGAAGGTGCAGCCACACAGCTTATCCTCTATGAAGCCCTTGCCATAAAGCGTGATGTTTCTGTCTCCGAGCACCATGCTTGTTCTTTTATCATTCACGTTGAGCACCACTGTCGTGATATTGGGATGCTTTTTCCTGAGTGCTTTTACGAAATTGTTCTTCGATGGAAGTATCGGCGATGCCAGGACAAGCACTACCATTATCTGCCCTGTTGCATAGCCCTTTCTCACGAGAACATGTCTGAGAAGGCCATAGCCGGTGTCCTCATCATAGGTCTTTATCCTGAATGAGCGGAGCATATCCTTTATGTCCCTTATTATCTCATCTGACTCCTGCTCCTCTATCATGCAGCTTTCGATATCCACCACATCATGTGTGTTTTTCCTGTAGGCTCCCGCCACAATCTGACCGCGCCTCGTACAGTCAAAGGCTGCATGAACCTTGTGACGATAATAGAGCGGATTTTTCATGCCGACAATCGGCTCCACAAAGCAAAAAGGCTTTAGCAGCTTTTTCATGTATGCCTGCTTGGTTTTTAACTGTTCCTTATATTCTACGCCCTGATAGTCGCAGCCGCCACATTTCTTCGCATACGGACATACGTTATCGCTTTTTGCCCGGCTGCTTTTTTCCCTTACCCTCTCCTGTCCTGCAGGGTTTTTGTATTTTTTCTCATTGTGCATGTTATGCGTGGTCTTTTTTCTGGAATTGCCTTGATTTCCCGCCATATCTGTACCCCTTAAAATCAGCTTTGCTGACTACTTGCCGTATGTATTATATAAATACACATGATTATCTATACAGTGCCATCCGCTTGAAGCGCCTGCTGTCACACATATATATGTCTTTCCGCTTGCTGCCTTCTCGTAGCTGACCGCACAGTTACCAGACTGATTTACAAAGCCTGTCTTTGCACCGATTACCTCGCCACTTGTCATCTTGTCCTCTATTCGGCGCAGGAACAGATTTGATATGTTCAGGTTCTCCGGATGCTGCGGTGTTGCAGCCGTGCTATATGTATGATTTGAAAGTACTGTTTTACAAATGTCGTCCTGCATCGCTGCCTGCATGATGACCGCCATATCATAGGCTGTGCTGTAATTGTTCTCATCATATATGCCGACAGGGTTTGCAAAATGTGTGGTCTGGCCTATACCAAGCTCTGCTGCCTTCTGGTTCATCATATCGACAAATGCTTCCATGGAGCCTGCTGTATAAACCGCAAGCTGATATGCCGATTCTCCACCCGATGGCAGGATGGTTCCGTTAAACACATCGCGAAGAGGCACCTGCTCACCGTCTAAAAAGCCTGTTGTACTGCAATCATGCACATATGAATAATCTGTGGCTTCTCTTGTAATTGTAACAACCTCGTTGAGCTTGTTTTCTATCACAGCCTGCCTGTCTATTTCGGTGTTTTCATTCTCCGCTGCAGCAATTGCATTTTTCTCAGCCTGCTCTGCTGCTACAAGCACTGTCATAACCTTTGTCATGGAAGCCGGATACATTTTCTCATGAGCATTTTTCCCCGCAACAACTGTGCCGTCCTGCTCATCAATCACTACGGCATAAGAGCTCTCAAGCTCATCTCCGATTGCTGCTGTAGCATCAGACTCCTTTGGTGCAAAGAGCTCCTTTGCTTCCTCTGTCTCACTTACCTGCTCAGTCACACCGGTCACATTTTCTGTGGCCGTTCCTGTGTCTTTTGCCTTATTACTGTCTTTTTTTGTTTTATTAAAGCACGATATAACTATTATAATCGCTATAACGACTATCACAGCCACTATTCCTACAAGCTTAATCTGTGAAGCTCTTGTATTTTGTCTGCGGCGTCTGTAATTTTTTCTACTATTATTTCTCATATCCAATCCCTATCTCGTTGTAACTATTCATCCCACGCACATTCGCAAAACCACACTTGAATAATCACATTTCATTTTATACTGTAA
>OHYN01000529.1_pt1 | contig 11010 bp, 10 predicted proteins | sample 1580251 | NCBI WGS metagenome assembly OHYN01 (sample SAMEA3882523, study PRJEB24775) | human gut metagenome | biome: human-associated habitat; feature: intestine environment; material: feces | place: Netherlands | collected 2009/2010
CCCACCGTTAAAGGGGCGCGCCATCCATTATGGGCGGCGGTCGAGAGGCCGACAGTAAAATATCGGCAAGCAAAGTGGTATCGCGGAAGTAAATTTGCAACGGCGCAAATATACGTTTTGTAAGTTTAGCCTTCGTCTTTGCACGGGCTACCCGAAAGCGGGTATGCTGTGTGAGGACGAGGGCTTTTTGTTTTGCAAAAATGCATTCGGCTGAGAATCTTTTTTAAGAGAAGGGTTAGAAAAATGAACACACTTGTAATTGTGCTTATCGCGGCGGTTGTCCTTGTGGCAGCGTATCTGCTTTACGGACGCTGGCTTGCGAAAAAATGGGGAATAGATCCCAAGGCGCAGACTCCTGCCGTAAAATACAATGACGGCAAGGACTATGTACCGACAAATGGCTGGACCGTTTTCAGCCATCAGTTTTCTTCGATAGCCGGTGCAGGCCCCGTAACCGGCGCTATACAGGCGGCGGCTTTCGGCTGGCTTCCGGTACTCCTTTGGGTGTTGCTCGGCGGCGTATTTTTCGGAGCGGTCACGGACTTCGGCGCTCTTTACGCCTCGGTTAAAAATGACGGTAAATCCATGGGCGTGCTTATTGAAAAATACATAGGCAAAACAGGGCGTAAGCTTTTCCTTTTGTTCTGCTGGCTGTTTACTCTGCTTGTAATAGCGGCATTTGCCGATATGGTTGCAGGAACATTTAATGCATATACCGTAAAGGACGGCGTTTCGGTACTTTCCGATGCCGCAAATACAAACGGCTGTGCAGGCACCATTTCAATAATGTTTATGGTATTTGCCGTAATATTCGGACTTATCCAAAAGAAATTCAATCTCTCCGGCTGGAAGGAAGCCGTTGTCGGTCTTCTTTGTGTGGTGGCTTCCTTTGCTATCGGTATGCATTTTCCGCTCATTCTCTCAAAGGACGCATGGAGCTATATTACATTTGTTTATATCTTCTTCGCGGCGGTGCTTCCCATGTGGCTCTTAAAGCAGCCGCGTGATTATATGACCACATTTATGTTTATCGGTATGATAGCCGGTGCGGTTATAGGATTGCTTGTTGCTCACCCAACAATGAATCTTCCCGTATTTACGGGCTTTACAAACGAAAAGCTCGGCACACTGTTCCCGATACTCTTCGTAACGGTTGCGTGCGGTGCTGTTTCGGGCTTCCACAGCCTTGTATCCTCCGGAACCTCATCAAAGACCATTGAAAACGAAAAAGATATGACAAAGGTCGGCTACGGCGCAATGGTACTTGAGAGCCTGCTCGCGGTGCTTGCTCTTTGCGTAGCAGGCGCGGCGGCTTCTCAGGACGGCACACCGGCTTCGGGCACTCCTTTCCAGATATTCAGCCGCGGCGTTGCCGGCTTCTTTGAAATGTTTGGTATTCCCGTACACTTCGCTACGGTATTTATGACAATGTGCGTTTCGGCACTTGCGCTTACAAGCCTTGACGCCGTTGCGCGTATAGGCAGAATGAGCTTCCAGGAGCTGTTTGCGGTTGACGATATGAAAAACGCGAAGCCTTGGCGCAAGGTTCTCTGCAATCCGTATTTCTCAACAATTATTACGCTTCTTTTCGGCTTTGTACTCACAAAAATCGGATATGCAAACATCTGGCCGCTGTTCGGTTCGGCAAACCAGCTTTTGAGCGCTCTCGTACTTATAACCCTCTGCGTATTTATGAAGGTTACGGGCAGAAGCAACAAGATGCTCTTCCCGCCGATGATAATAATGCTTTGCGTTACGTTTACGGCACTCGTTCAGCGCCTTATAGCTATGGTAAAGGCTATAAGCACAGCCGCAGCGGTTACGATTCCCGCAGGCGAGACCACTTGGGGCAAGGTGTTCTTAAACAACGGACTTCAGCTTGTCATAGCTGTTTTGCTTATAGTGCTCGGTCTTACAATAGTTATCAACTCTATGAAGAGCTATGTTAAGAGCAAAAAGAGCAGCGAGAAAAAAGAAGAAAAAGTAAACGGCTAATCAATACCGTTAAAACGGACAGGGGACTGTAAAAACGATGTTTTACAGCCCCTTGTTTTTTTGTTATATTATTTGATTTTAACGAGAGCTTTTATGCTCCTATAACACCCGAAGAGGGACAGCTGAAAATACCGACCGTTTTGCCGTTAAGCTTATATGAAGAGGTTGCGAGATTTTCCTTTGACCACAGCTTTTCGTACAGCTCATAGAGCTCCTGCGGCGAAAGATTTTCGAGCGACGGTATTTTTTGTCCGTTTTCGGCGAGTATTTTGTTCTTTGCTTCTTCCGAAGAAGCCATGGCGGCTATATCATTTATCGCAAGAGATTTGTTGTAAAGTCCCCAATCGGAGTCTTTGTAAGAGGTAGTTTTGTAATTCCACAGCGTGTAGCTTATAAGAGCGCTGTCCATAAGCGAAACGGCGTCACCGCAGAATACTGTCGGGTTAAATTCACCCATATAGACCGCAACCTTGTATTGGCGTCTTGCCTTTTTCATAGAACGGATAAGCTGTTTTGTCGTCTTTTTCTCCTTATCGTAGGAGTGAAGCTGATACATCATATTCGACCAGCCCATCTCGGAGGGGGCGGGGAGCTTATCCATTCGCCAAAGCGCCTCTACGGTTATTATGTGGTCACGGTCTGCGGAGCGTATGGCTTTTATCATTCTGTCGTATACCGCTTTTCTGAGCGTCACGTCCTGCCACGGGTCAGCGGCGTTTTCGGGCAGAACACCGTGTTCGGTGTCCGCGTTGTTGAGCGGCTCGTTCATAACGTCGTATGCTGCAACGCAGGTGCGGTCTTTATACCGTGTCGCTATTTTTATCCAGAGATTTTCCATTATGACCTGATAATTCTTATCACTATACAAGAGATTTCTCCCGGTCTTACCCGACGAATGGTCGCCGTTTTGACCGCCGGGGCAGCCGTGCATGTCAAATATCAGATACAGGTTGTATTTTTCCGCCATTTCACAGGCAAAATCAAGCTTTACAAATCCCGGATTTTCGTCATCGTTCTCGGTTATGTATGTGCCGTTTTCGTCCGACATAAAGTTTCTGTACCAGAAGGGTATTCTGATGCAGTTAAATCCGAGAGCTTTAACATTTTCAAAATCCTCTTCGGTGATGTAATTGTCACGGTAGCTTTTAAAAAGCTCTGCGGTTTTTTCTTCCCCGAAAAGAAGCGTGAATTTATTTAAGGTGTCAAGTTCCGCCCAGCCGTCGTCCGTTCCGCCCTTTACGGTAAGACTCCTGTCGAGGCTCATAACGGGGCACATCCAGGTCTCCTGCAAGAGCCAACCTCCGAAGTTGACGCCGCGAAGCTGTATGCCGTTGTCGCCGCCGTCTGTGAGGTAGCCGTCCTCGCTGACTCGCAAGAGCTTGGAGTTGTCGATTTCACGCCGTATTTTCGGCTTCTGACCGCAGGACGAAAGACAAAACAGCAAAGCCGCAGACAGTATAACGCAAACTAACCTTTTCATAACACCGCTCCTATTGTTAATTGTTTTTATCATTCGATTGACGAGTAATCTATTTTTCTGCTTTTGAAATAGTATTCCCTGTCGTGCTCGCCGACATCACGCATTACGCGGCACGGATTTCCGACGGCGACCACAGATGACGGAATGTCCTTTGTAACAACGCTGCCCGCGCCTATGACGGTGTTATCGCCTATCGTAACGCCGGGCAGAATAAGCGAGCCTGCGCCTATCCAGCAGTTCTTGCCTATATGAATCGGCATATTGTATTGGTATTCCTTTGCTCTGAGCGTGGGATCTATCGGGTGACCGGCGGTTGCCACGGTAACGTGAGGGCCGAACATTGTGTTGTCGCCGACGTATATGTGAGTATCGTCAACAAGCGTCAAGCCGAAATTGGCATAGATATGATTGCCGAAGTGTACATGCTCTCCGCCGAAGTTTGAGTGAAAAGGAGGTTCTATGTAGCAGTCATCGCCTATTTCCGCAAACATCTCCCTGAGCATTTCCTCGCGCTTTTTAAGCTCGGTCGGCCGAGTCATATTAAAGTCGTAAAGCCTGTCGAGACGCTTTAATTGATGCCGCATTATCTCTTCATCGCCGGGTAAATACAATTCACCGGTGTGCATTTTGTCTTTCATAGAGCTCATTTAAATTCCTCTTTCTCTCTTTTATTGACATAAATTATAATTGATATTATCATAAGTATATCATTTTTGTATATAGCTTTCCACTATAAAGTTTAACGGAGGAATTACAATGGATTACAGAAAATTCGGAGATACCGTGGTTGCGAGATTTGACCGCGGAGAGGAATTTACAAGCTCGCTGCAAGAGCTCTGTGAAAAGGAAAATATTAAGCTGGCGTCCGTTTCGGCGATAGGCGCATTAAATGCGTTTACCGCAGGCGTATATATGGTGGACGAGAAAAGATATGTGAAAAACGAATTTAAAGGCTGCTTCGAGATCGTTTCGCTCACGGGAACCGTAAACACCAAGGGCGGCAAGTATTACAGCCATCTGCACATAAGCGCCGGAGACGAGAGCGGCCGTGTTTTCGGCGGACATCTTAATGAGGCACATATCAGCGCGACCGCCGAGGTTGTAATAAGGATGATAAACGGTGAGGTTGACAGGTTTTATGACGATGCTACGGGCCTTAATCTGTTTAAATTTTAAGCCGACTCAAATCAGAATATGCGTCGTGCGCTCTTTGGGGCGTTCGGCGCTTTTTTAATTTCTGTTGACAAACGGATAATATGTGTTATACTCAATTAGTTCAATTTAGAACTAATTGAGGTGATGTGATGACCCCGATAGAATTTCTGTCGGACTCGGCAAAACTGTATCAGGATACGGTCTTGCCCGTCTGCAAAAAATACGGGCTTACGTATATGGAATTCGGTGTATTGATGTTTCTTTACAACAATCCGCAATATAATACTGCGGCACAGATAGTTTCGATGCGGCACATACCTAAGTCGCACGTTTCAATCTCTGTAAAATCGCTTATGGAAAAGGGGCTGCTGCACGGCGAAAAGTGCAAGGACAAGCGTGCTGTGAGACTGTCGGTGACGGAATTTGCCGAGGAGATAGCAAGAAGCGGAAAATCGGCTCAAAAAAACTTTGTTGATACGCTTTACGGCGGGTTTTCCGAGGCTGAGCGCAGCGCATTTTCCGCGTTGCTTGATAAAATGGAAACAAATGTTGCGGAACATTTTGATTTGAAACGGAGTTGACACAATGGATAAGGACAAAGAATTTCTCGGAACGGAAAAAATAGGCAAGCTGCTGTTTCGCCTTGCCGTGCCTACCGTAATTGCGCAAATTGTAAATATACTTTACAATATTGTTGATCGCATATATATAGGGCATATCCCCGGTGAGGGCAGCGCGGCTCTGACGGGAGTGGGCGTATGTATGCCTATAATTATGATAATTTCGGCATTTGCGGCGCTTGTAAGCGCCGGCGGCGCACCGAGAGCCTCGATAAGTCTCGGCAAGGGCGATAAGGACGGCGCAGAAAAAATACTCGGAGGCTGTTTCTTGCTTCAGCTTATATTATCGGTCGTGCTGACTGCCGTTTTGCTTATATGGGACAGAAAGCTTCTGCTGATGTTCGGCGCGAGCGAAAATACAATAGATTACGCTACGGCTTATATGGATATTTATGCCGTCGGAACGATTTTTGTTCAGCTTACATTGGGCTTAAACGCGTTTATAACGGCTCAGGGTTTTGCAAAAACAGGTATGCTCACCGTTATAATAGGCGCGGCGGCAAATATAGTGCTTGACCCGCTGTTTATATTTGTTTTCAATATGGGAGTGCGCGGAGCAGCTGTTGCCACGGTAATTTCTCAGGGCGTATCGTGCGTTTGGGCGGTGTGCTTTTTGCTGTCGAAAAAGACCGGACTTAAAATTCGGCTCAAAAATATGCGCCTGTCGCTTAAAATCATAATGCCGTGTATTGCCTTGGGACTTGCGACATTTATTATGCAGGCGAGCGAGAGCGTAATTTCCGTGTGCTTCAATTCTTCTCTTTTAAAATACGGCGGCGATATAGCGGTCGGCGCCATGACAATACTAACAAGCGTAATGCAGTTTGCAATGCTTCCCTTACAGGGCATAGGGCAGGGTGCCCAGCCTATAATGAGCTACAATTACGGCGCGCGAAATCCCGACCGTGTTAAAAAGACCTACCGTCTTTTGCTTATTGTCAATATGATTTACGCCGTTATTTTATGGGCGGCGGTCATCATATTTCCCAAGGCATTTGCCGGAATTTTCAGTTCCGATTCGGAGCTTGCAGCAAAGGCACTCAGAATTTACTTAGGAGGGATGTTCCTTATGGGCGCGCAGATAGCCTGCCAGATGGCGTTTGTGTCAATAGGCAATGCTCCGTGCTCTATAATAGTAGCCGTTGTGCGCAAATTCGTTTTGCTGATACCGCTCATCTATATAATGCCGCATATAATATCCGATAAGGCCATTGGTGTTTATACCGCAGAGCCGATAGCCGATGTTTTGGCCGTAACCTTTACGCTCATACTGTTTGCGTTCAAATTCAGAAGCGCAATGAAAAAGCTTGAAAAGCCCAAAGCAGCCGAAAAATGACATTGAAAAAAGACACGATGAAAATCGTGTCTTTTTGTTTAACGCATTTGTTTTACGGGGTCGTTAAATCGGAATTGTGCCGACTGAAATATACGCCTGGTTACTCCGAAACATCATTCTCCGGTCAGCAGCATTCTGTCATTGTCAAGCTCTTTTCCCGACTTTTGACGGTAGAGTCCCAAAAGGTCCTGAACGGTCATATTGTTTCTTTCGTCACCCTTTAGGTCAAGCACCGATTTGCCGCATTCAAGCATAATTGTGCGTGTGCCGAGCTTGAGTGCGGATTTTATATTATGCGTAATCATCATGGTTGTGATGCTGTTTTCCGCCACAATCCGCTGCGTGATGTCAAGCACCTTTTCGGCTGTGAGAGGGTCGAGCGCCGCGGTATGCTCGTCAAGCAAGAGAAGCTTCGGCGTTACAAGCGTGCTCATCATAAGCGTTACAGCCTGCCTCTGACCGCCCGAAAGCTGACCCATTTTTGTCTTTAGTCTGTCCTCAAGGCCCATATTGAGTTTTAGGAGCTTTTCTCTGAAGAATTCAACGTCTCTTTTTTTGAGCGCAGGTGAAAATAGGTGTCTTGTCGCTTTTGAATAGACAAGCGCGAGATTTTCTTCAATCGTAAGGTCGGGAGCCGTGCCGCGCATCGGGTCCTGAAAAAGCCTCCATATGTCTTTGGCTCTGATGTACTCTTTTTGGTAAGTTATGTTTTTTCCGTCGAGGACTATTTTACCGCCGTCACACAAAAACTCGCCCGCAATCGCGTTAAACAGCGTGGATTTGCCTGCACCGTTAGAGCCTATTACGGTGACGAATTCGCCCTTATCAAGCGATAATGAAATCCCGTCAAGAGCCTTATGCTCGTTTGGCGTTCCCTTTAAAAATGTTTTGGAGAGATTTTTAATTTCAAGCATTTTTCATACCCTCCCTTTTCATTTTTCTGTCGGAGATCGCATTTTTAATGGCGGGCACCGACAGCGTTACGGCAACTATAACCGCCGACAGCAGCTTTAGCGCGTTTGCCGAAAATACATTTGTCTCAAGCGCAAAGGCGACTATCATTCTGTAAATTACGGAACCGACGACTGCCGAAACAAGCCCTACTGAAAGCGAGCGTTTGCCGAATATGACTTCGCCTATTATTACCGAGGCGAGACCTATAACTATCATACCGCTGCCGGAGTTTACGTCGGCAAAGCCCTGTGTTTGAGCTATCACGGCACCCGAAAGTGCAACGAGCGCGTTTGATATTGCAAGTGCGGTTACGGTGGTTATGTCGGTATTTATCGAGGAGGCTCTTACCATATCCTTGTTGCCTCCTGTGGCTCTTATACATAAGCCGAGAACGGTTTTAAAGAACATAATCAGCAGTGCTACGCATATCGCGCAGATTACCGCCGCCAAAATCATTTTAGGCAGATCCCCCGAGCTGTTTTCGCCGAACAGCGACGCGAAACCGTCATAAAATCTCTTTTTGCCTATCAAAGATACATTGGGAGCACCCATAACAGTTATATTGACTGTGTAAAGACTGCTCATGGTGAGTATTCCGGCAAGTATCGGGTGAATTTTTGCTTTTGTTTGTAAAAATCCCGTGACAATTCCTGCGGCAAAGCCGGCGAATACGGCCGCCGTAAGACCCAAAAACGGATGACCGGAGGCGCAGAGCACCGCGGAGACGGCAATGCCGAAGGTGAAGCTTCCGTCAACGGTGAGGTCGGGAATGTTCAGTATGCGGAATGAAATGTAGACGCCGAGTGCCAAAAGAGCGTATTGAAAGCCGAGCAACACCGCGCCCGAAACAACAGAAAGCATAAGCTTTCCTCCTAACAAAAATTTAAAGGGGCTGCAAAATACTCGGAAAGCGACAATCAAAGCGGCGTGTTAAAGCTCTGCCGCCGAGATGCTTTTCGAAAATTTTCCCAACCCCTGAAAGACTCAAATTATGCGCCGATGAACTGATAGTTGTCACCGGTAGGTGTTTTAATACCGAGTGTGCTTGCGGTCTTGCTGTTTATGACATACTGATAATCCGTGAGCGCAACTGCGGGAACCTCCGATACGGGAGTACCTTTTAAGATTTTATCAGCCATATCGGCAGCTTTTTCGCCGAGCTGTGTGTTGCTTACGCTGACGCTTGCAAGCGCGCCTTTCTGAACCATTACGGGGTCGCTGCCGTATACGGGAATCTTTTTGGCTGTTGCCGCCTCTACTACCTGCTCCATGGCAGCCTGTACGGTGGAATCTATGGGAATGTAAAGAGCATCACACTTTGCGGCGAGCGAGGTTGCGGCCGACTGTACCTCTGAGGAATTTGTAACGGTTACCTCTTCGTAGGCATAGCCGCTCTGTGAGAGGTAATCCTTAGCCTTAGCGGCGGTTTTTACGGCGTTATCTTCGCCCGAGCAGTAGAGTATGCCTATTTTTTTGACATCGGGAGTAAGCTCCTTTGCAAGGCCGAATATTTGGTCAACCGGAACTATGTTTGAGGTGCCCGTGGCATTTTTATCGGGCTTTTCCATGCTTGTCATAATGCCGGAGCCGACGGGATTTGTAACGGAAATAAATACGACGGGAGTTTTAAGGCCTTGATTTACGACTGACATTGTGGCGGGCGTAACTATCGGAACTATAAGGTCGTAGTCGCCGTTTTTAAGCCCCTGGCTTATGGTGTTGAGCGCGGACTGATCGCCCTGTGCATTTTTGATGTCAAATATCATCTGCGCTTCATCGTAGCCGAGTGTTCTCATCTCCTGAATAAAAGACTCGCGCATCTCTGTGAAGGCACCGTTGTCTGCGAGCTGAACTATTGCGACCTTGTATTTCTTACCGGTGTTGTTTGTGCCGGGGTCGGAGTTCGTGGTGCTGTTTGTTTTGTCTGTGCTCTGACATGATGCAAATGTGAGCACCATGAGCATAAGTGACAGCATAACTGCAAAAAACTTTTTCATTTTAAAATCCTCCTGAAATCTTCTGTATAATAAAAAAGCTGCCCTTGTAAAAATACAAGGACAGGAAATCACCTGCGATACCACCTTGATTAGCGTAAAACGCTCACTCTGACGGAATACTGACATATTCCTCTTTCTGTAACGTGAAAGTTCCGTCGCAACTTTTCATTGCGCCCTCAGCGGACCATTTGTCTGCACCGTAACAACCGGACTCACACCGCCTCCGGCTCGCTAAATGTTCGTTTTGCAGTTTTACTTCCGTTTCATCGGTTTAAGTCATTAAAACACACTTTAATTTTTTTGTCAAGGGTTTATTTTTGATTTTTTTATGATACAATAACATCGGTACAGTTGCTTTGCGCGGTACCGATATTTTCCCAAGGGGCGTGTTACACAATGGTAAGGCATATTATTTTTTGGACATTTTCCGACAATGTCAATGATTCAAACCGTAAAGAGGTACTGAAAATGATGTCTGACTCGGCTAAGAATCTCGTCGGAAAGATTCCGGGACTCATAAAAGCGGAAATCGGTGAAAACTTTGCCGACAGTGACTGCGATTTTGTATTTTATGCGGAATTTGAGCGTATGGAGAATATTCCGGCATTTCAGGTGCATCCGCTGCATGTTGCCCATAAGGAGCGTTCGGCGCCGTATGTAAAAACACGCTTTGTCGCAGACTTCGTTTCGGAGTAATCAAAACATTATTTAATATCGTTGAGCGTCTCGTAAGCTAAGTCCGGCAGGTCTGTAAAGACTGCGTCCGCACCGTTTTTTTCGAGGCGCTTCATTATTTTCGGGTCGTTTATGGTCCAGTACTGAACGGCTATACCGTAGCTGTGGGCGTAATTTATAAGCCTTGTAGTACCGAGGTTGAAGAAGTAATCCTTATACGGAATGTGCAGATATTTAAACTTGAAATGACCCTGCTTATACGGAATGTGAAAGAAACTCTGAAAATAGAATCTGACCACCTCGTGTATTGTGGCCGAACGTGTTATGTCGGGATATTTTTCGTCAAGATACCGAATATTGCTCTTGTGAAATGAGGCTACGGCCGTGCGTGAGAGCATATTATACTTTACCAAAAGGCGGTGAAGCTCATCTGCGGTGCGGTAACCGATGTCACCGTCGTTTTTAATATCAACGGTAAAGGTGTAATCCCCGTACGGAGCAAGAAAATCAAATACGTCGCTGAGCCTTATAATGCGGAGTGAGTCCGGAATTTTGTCGCCTCGCAGCCCCTCGTAAGGTATAGAACCGTCGGGAAGAACAAACTTTTCGCCCATATTAAGCTTTCGCAGCTCCTCAAAGCTCAGGTCGCACGGCAATACGCCGGGCTTGCCGAAATATTCCTCCGAATCGCTTGTGCGGTCAAGCGTGTCGTCATGCAGGACTATTATTTGGCCGTCCTTTGTGAGGTGCAGGTCAAATTCAAAGCCTTCAAGTTCGAATTTATCCCTGTTCTTAATC
>OHYN01000531.1_pt1 | contig 10964 bp, 10 predicted proteins | sample 1580251 | NCBI WGS metagenome assembly OHYN01 (sample SAMEA3882523, study PRJEB24775) | human gut metagenome | biome: human-associated habitat; feature: intestine environment; material: feces | place: Netherlands | collected 2009/2010
AAGCAGGCAGGTGCTGAACTTGCAGTCTGCAACGAAGTTTTTATGGAAGAGGATGGAAGTCTTTGTGATTATCAGGAACAGCCTTTACGTACAGAAGTGCTTTCCCGTGAGGAAGCAATACACCGCATCCGCCTTACGCCGTTGATTCAGGCAGCAACAAGACTGCATCGGAGAGATGTGCTGGAAGGAATCGTTTTTCCTGTGGGCAAAAACTATGAAGATGCATTTACCACACCGGAAATCATTGAACATGCAACAGCTGTGGCTTGTATAAAGGAAAAACTGTACCATTACCGGCTGCATCCGGCAAGCATTATGCATGGAAAGGTCACCTTGAAAAATCTGGATGAGATCGATGCAAACTACGGCCTTCTTGCTTGTGCACTCAAGTATGGAAAAAAAGACACAGCATTCCTGCAGTATGTACTGATGAAACGCATGCTCCGAAACACAAAAAAAAATCTGCCACCCAAACAGAGAAACAGCGAACGGGTTCAGCAGGCGGAAGCGTGCTTGAAAAAAGCAGGCAGAGAGGTTCGTCAACAGGGGGCCTGTACCCTGCGCAACGCAGCAGAAACCGCACTCTGCATTGCAAACCCGCAGTTCTACTTCAACTTCAAGTACCGGAAATAAAACTGAATTCCGAATGGGAGAAATACTGTGAGTGAAAGAACAGAAAGTGGAAAACCGGAGATCAGCATCATCGTGCCGGTATATAAGACAGAGCGTTTTCTGAGCGCCTGCATCTCTTCCATCCTTGCCAGCAGATGGTGGATGGCATCAATCCCTTCCATATTGATGGAAAGGTCGTAGTACATACGGCTGTACCGTTCCACATCCGGCAACTCGGAGAAAGGCAGATAACGCTCTCCACCTTCCTGCTCCACATCTATCAGTCCACTTTCGCACAGCATATCAATAAAAGTGGGCTCTATATGACACTTGTCACAATATTCGCTGATGACAATCCATTCGTTCTGCATAATCCGTTCTCCTTTCATTAGTTCATACTCTGAATTTTACGGAACATCTCTTTCTGCTGTTCCGTCAGGTTTGTCGGCAACTTCACGGAATAAGTCACGATGAGATCGCCAAACTGTCCCTCCTTCTTATATACGGGGAAGCCCTTACCCTTCAGACGTACCTTAGTCCCGTTCTGAGTTTCGGGTTTCACCTTCAGCTTCACCTGACCATCCAAAGTATCCACCAACTGGTCGCCACCCAGCAGGGCTGTATAAAGGTCGACGGTCACATCCACATACAAATCATCTCCCAAACGCTTGAATACCGAGTCGTCCGGAATCACAAACGTGATGTATAAGTCACCTGCAGGACCTCCGTTGATGCCCTCGCCACCATAGCCTTTCAGTTTGATGACCTGTCCGTTGGCCACACCGGCCGGAATGGTAATACGCACTTGCTTGCCATTCACCGTCAATATCTGTTTATGGGTCTTCGCAGCCTCACGAAGCGAGAGGTTCAAATCCGCATGATAATCCTGCCCGCGGAAACCGGCATTGGCACCGCCTCCTCCGCGCGTACGATGACCGAACATCTGTTCGAAGAAGTCTGAGAAACCACCGGCATTACTGCCCGAAAATTCCTGGCCGTCGGAAGAATACCAATACGTACCGCCTCCGTCCGTACCAAATCCCGCACCGGAACCTCCAAAACCGGCACCGCCAAATCCTCCGAAGCCCCCGGCTTGCTGCTGTGCCCGCTTCTGCGCTTCAAACTCGTCGGCATGTTTCCAGTGTTCACCATATTCATCATATTTCTTTCTTTTTTCAGGATCACTCAGCACCTCATTCGCCTCGTTGATAGCCTGAAACTTATCCTTGGCCGTAGCATCGTTCGGATTCAAGTCAGGATGGTACTTGCGCGCCAGCTTGCGGAACGCTCTCTTGATGTCATCCTGAGATGCCTTTTTGTCCACTCCAAGGACCTGATAGTAATCAATATAAGCCATAGTCTATTAGTTTTATTGTCTAAATACCATAAAACAAATAACACGCCAATTTGTTTTACGCATTATTAAAATAGGTAAACGAAAATTAAAAAGCATCATCAAGCATAATAATTACGTGATAAACAAACATTTAGTTTCAACCAAACACTTATTTCACGTCTATAAAATACCAAAATAGTGTAAACGACACCTAATATCGTCTAATTATTCATCCTAAATCTTCCTAAAATTGACAGAAAATGCTTTATTTGTAATAAGGAAAATTTGTTTTATATATAATCCCCAACCTTAGATTAAAAACCCCCATTATGAAAAGTAATTATTGGCTCCTAACGGTAATATTCGCTCTCGTAGCCCTGCCGGGCAAAGCAGGCGAATGGATCAGAATCAACCAACTCGGCTATTTGCCGCAATCCGTCAAAGTCGCTGTATTCATGAGCGAGGAAGGAACAAACGTAGAAAATTATTCATTGATTGACGCTTTCACCGGAAAGGTGGTGCGTACCTTCAACACAACCAAGGCCACCGGCAAGATGGGAGGCATAAAGAGTACCTACCGGTTGAACTTCAGTGATTTCACAGAACCGGGCACGTATTATCTGAAAGCAGGCAAAGCGGTCTCCCCCCGTTTCCCCATCAATGCACAAGTCTACAACGGTACCGCAGACTACCTGCTGCACTACATGCGGCAGCAACGCTGCGGCTATAATCCGTTCCTGAAAGACAGCTGCCACGTGCACGACGGCTACATCGTCTATCATCCCACCAAAACCGGACAACATATAGACGTCCGCGGAGGCTGGCACGATGCTACGGACTATCTGCAATACACCACCACCTCCGCCAATGCCATCTACCAGATGATGTTTGCCTATCAGGAAAATCCGGAATCATTCGGTGACGCCTATGATGCAGCCGGACATCCGGGAGCCAACGGCATTCCCGACATCGTGGACGAAATCAAGTGGGGACTGGACTGGCTGAACCGGATGAATCCTGCTCCAGGCGAGCTGTACAACCAGATAGCCGACGACCGTGACCATGCCGGAATGCGCCTACCTAACAAAGACCTGGTGGATTACGGCTACAGACCGGGTAAAGGACGCCCCGTTTACTTTTGCAGTGGCGAACCGCAAGTACGTGGAGAGTTCAAGAATGCAACGACCGGAGTGGCAAGCACTGCCGGCAAGTTTGCCTCCTGCTTCGCTTTAGGCGCCAAGATACTGAAAGACTACTATCCTGAATTTGCAGCAGAAATCGAAGCCAAGGCCGATGCCGCCTATCAGGAAGGCGTAAAGAAACCGGGAGCATGCCAGACAGCCTCTGTCTTGTCTCCCTACATTTACGAAGAGGACAACTGGGTGGACGATATGGAACTGGGAGCCATGGAACTGTACAAAGCCACCGGCGACAACAAATACCTGGCCCAAGCCCTTGAATACGGACGTCGCGAACCGGTGACTCCCTGGATGGGCGCCGACAGTGCACGCCACTACCAATGGTATCCGTTCATGAACATGGGGCACTACCATCTTGCCAAAGTGGACAACAGCAGCATCAGCAAGGAATTCATCCGCAACATGCGTACGGGCATTGAACGCACGTACGAGAAAGCGGTAGAAAGCCCCTTCCTGCACGGTATACCCTACATCTGGTGTTCCAACAATCTGACTACCGCCATGCTGACCCAATGCCGGCTGTACCGTGAAACCACCGGCGATGACACATACGCCGAAATGGAAGCCTCCCTGCGCGACTGGCTGTTCGGCTGTAACCCTTGGGGAACCAGCATGATTGTGGAACTTCCCCTTTACGGAGACTATCCCTCGCAACCCCACTCCTCACTGCTGAATGCAGGCGTGGGCAATACTACCGGCGGACTGGTGGACGGTCCTGTCTATCGTACCATCTTCGAAAGCCTGCGCGGTGTCAATATGACGGGAATTCCCGGAACTCCCGGACAAGACTACGAACGCTTCCAGCCAGACCTGATGGTATATCACGACGCCATCCACGACTATTCCACCAATGAGCCTACCATGGACGGAACCGCCTGCCTCACGTACTACCTCTCTGCCATGCAGAAGGATGGAATGAAGCAAGCCGGTATCCCAAATGACAAGAATGTATATGTGGACGGAGGCATTATCCGCACCGATCCCTCAAAAAAGCAAATCACCCTCGTATTCACTGCCGCCGACAAAGCAGACGGTGCCGATGCCATCATCAGTACCTTGAAGAAGCATGGCATCAAAGGTGGCTTCTTCTTTACCGGAGAGTTCTATGAACTCTATCCCGATGTAGTGAAACGCCTGCTCGACGAAGGGCATTTTGTAGGCAGCCACAGTTACGGACATCTGTTGTACATGCCTTGGGAAGACCGTGATTCTCTGCTGGTCACCCGCGAAGAGTTTGAGAACGATATGATGAAAAGCTACGAGACCCTCCGCAAGGCAAGTATCGAATACAAAGACGCTCCCGTCTATATTCCCCCTTACGAATACTATAACAAGGAAATATCCGCCTGGGCAAAGAATATGGGTATTCAAGTCATCAACTATACCCCTGGTACCATGAGCAATGCCGACTACACCACTCCGGACATGGGACAGAAGTACCGGAGCAGCAAATTCATCTACGACAAGATTATGGAGGTGGAAAAGAAAGAAGGTCTGAACGGACACCTAATGCTGATGCACTTCGGAACGGACGACCGCCGCACAGACAAGTTCTATAATGGCTATCTGGACAAGATGATTAAGACGCTGAAACGAAAAGGCTACACTTTTGTACCGGTCCGCGAGGCTGTCGGTATATAAGCATACTCTAACAAAGATTTATTGAAAAGGTTAGTTAAAAAGGTTATCGTGCAAAGGTATTTAAGGTAAATATTCAATCGGTTTGTTTTCAGTAAACCTTCCCCTACCCCCAAGAGGGGAAAGTTTCGAAGTAAGCTCCCAGCCTGTGAAGGTTAGGAGCTTTTATATATTTCAGAGAAGCCTTTTTACCGATTGCAGCAATTGCTCGATATCTTCTTCCGTAGTATCAAAAGAGGTTACAAAACGGATTTCGTGGATGGCCTCATCCCAGAAGTAGAAGAAATAGTCCTTCAACAGCTCGTCAATCACCGGACGGGGCATCGTAAGGAAAAGTTGGTTACTTTCCACCTTCTGCGTAAAATGCACACCTGGCAATTCCTTCAATCCGTCGTAAAGAATCTTTGCCATACGATTGGCATGCGCGGCATTTTTCAACCAAAGGCTGTCCGTCAGGTAGGCAGTGAACTGGCAGGACAGATAGCGGAGCTTGGATGCGAGCTGTGCCGACTGCTTGCGCACAAAATAAGCTTCCTTCTTCAAAGCTGGGTTAAAGACAACCACGCTTTCTCCCAACATCAGTCCATTTTTCGTACCACCGAAGCTGAGGATATCTATCCCGCAATCCACTGTCAGTTCCCTAAAGCCAAGATTCAAGGCTGCACAAGCATTTGCCAGACGGGCTCCGTCCATATGGACATACATGCCATGCCGATGGGCCAAATCCGTCAAAGCCCGCAACTCGTCCGGCTTATAGACAGTGCCCAGCTCCGAACATTGCGAAATATAGATGGCTCCGGGCTGCGAATGATGCTGTTCGCCGAAATGGCACAAATAAGGACGGACTAAATCGGGCGTCAGCTTGCCGTCAGGGGTAGCTATAGGACGAATCTGACAACCTGTCATACGGGCAGGCGCACCGCACTCATCGACATAGATATGTGCAGTCTCTGCACAAATAATGGAATTATAAGGGCGGGTACACAGCTGCAAAACCACCGCATTACTGCCCGTACCGTTGAATACGAACAACGGTTCGCAATCCGGCGTAAACGCTTCCCTTATTTTACGGACAGCCTCCTCTGTCCAAGGATCATCCCCATAACCAATAGCATGGTCACGGTTGGCCCGGTTCAGCGCCTCCATTACCAACGGATGTACGCCTGAATTATTGTCTGAAGCAAAACTTCTCATAGTCTTTCTGTTTTTGTTCATTGAAAAGAATGTGCAAAGAAAAGAATATTCTGCAACATGAAGAAACCAAGGAGCACAGATTTCATCCCCCGGTGGAAAATGCTTCCGCACTGAGAAATCTGTGCTCCTCAATCAATCCATTCAATCGGTTTCCTTTATCCGATATAAACATTTACCCCTAGTGAAACATAAAGTTCATCTTCTTCCTGATGAATTTCAATCTTGTCCTCACGGGCAAGCCACCCCAATGCGGCTCCCAACTCCTTGTCCTTCAGTCCGGACTTCCTCTTTAAAGAACCGTAGCTCCATCTGGTATAATCGCTAAGCAACTGCCAAACTTTCCCAGCATTTAGTCCAATTTCGCTTTTGTTCATTTTCTCTTCAATTAAAAAGGTTAATAGTTCTTGTTGATTAGGTTATCTTTACGAAGGGTAAAGATATGATTTTTTATTTTGCTAACAACAAAAACGAACAAAAGATATGAAAACTAATCATTTTTGTAACACTTTTGTAATATTACACGCTTTTTATTAATAATCAAGAAGGTAAATAGAACAAAAAAACCGCAGTATCTATCAAAAAGACACTGCGGTTCTCCTATTTGATTAAGCAATCAGGGAAAACGATCTTACATCATTCCGCCCATGCCTCCCATTCCGGGAGCACCCATCGGCATCTCAGGCTTATCTTCTTTCTTCTCTACGATTACACATTCTGTAGTCAGGAACATACCGGCAATAGAAGCGGCATTTTCAAGAGCCACACGAGTAACCTTGGCAGGATCTACCACACCGGCTGCATGCAGGTTCTCATAAACATCGGTACGGGCATTGTAACCGAAGTCTGCCTTGCCTTCGCGTACTTTCTGTACAACAACAGCACCTTCTTTACCAGCGTTGGCAACAATCTGGCGCAACGGTTCTTCAATAGCACGTTTGATGATGTCAATACCGGTTGTTTCATCTACATTGTCACCCTTAAAGCCTTCCAGAGCATCCAATGCACGGATATAGGCTACACCACCACCTGGAACAATACCTTCTTCGATAGCGGCACGGGTAGCACGAAGCGCATCGTCTACACGGTCTTTCTTTTCCTTCATTTCAACCTCAGAAGCAGCACCTACATAAAGAACAGCTACACCGCCAGACAACTTGGCCAAACGTTCCTGCAGTTTTTCCTTGTCATAATCAGATTTCGTAGATACAATCTGAGCCTTGATTTGCTCGCAACGTTCCTTGATGTTTTCTTTATCACCGGCACCGTTTACAATAGTTGTATTATCCTTGGAAACAGTTACCTTGTCGGCAGTACCCAACATTTCGATAGTAGCTTGTTCCAGCTTCAGACCTTTTTCCTCGCTGATGACAACACCACCGGTCAGCACTGCAATATCTTCCAACATTTCCTTGCGACGGTCACCGAAGCCCGGAGCCTTCACTGCACAAATCTTCAACTGAGAACGCAGACGGTTTACAACCAAAGTTGTCAGCGCTTCGCTATCCACATCTTCTGCAATAACCAGCAAAGGACGACCGGTCTGTACTGCCGGTTCGAGGATAGGCAGGAAATCTTTCAGGTTGGAAATCTTCTTATCATAAATCAGGATGTACGGTTTTTCCATTTCGCACTCCATCTTCTCCGTATTGGTAACGAAGTAAGCAGAGAGGTAACCACGGTCGAACTGCATACCTTCAACCACACCGATAGTAGTATCAGTACCCTTTGCCTCTTCGATAGTGATAACACCGTCTTTGGAAACTTTGCGCATAGCGTCTGCAATCAGCTTGCCGATAACGGGGTCGTTATTGGCAGAAACGGAAGCAACTTGCTCAATCTTGTCATAATTGTCACCCACTGTTTCCGCCTGGCCTTTGATAGAATCAACCACTTTGGCAACAGCCTTGTCGATACCGCGTTTGATATCCATCGGGCTAGCACCGGCAGTCACGTTCTTCAGACCTTCGGCTACGATAGCCTGAGCCAAAACAGTAGCAGTTGTAGTACCGTCACCTGCATCGTCGCCGGTCTTGGAAGCAACTTCCTTTACCAGCTGTGCGCCAGTATTCTGATATGCGTCTGCCAACTCTACTTCTTTAGCTACCGTTACACCATCTTTCGTGATGTGGGGAGCACCGAATTTCTTTTCGATGATAACGTTACGACCTTTAGGGCCGAGGGTTACTTTTACTGCATTTGCCAGTGTGTCGATACCTTTCTTCAATTGGTCGCGGGCATCGATATTGAATAATATTTCTTTTGCCATAACTATATTTACATTTTAACGATTTACAATTTACAAATTAACCTAAAACAGCGAGCACATCGCTTTGACGCATGATGAGGTACTTGGTTCCTTCAACTTCCAGTTCAGTACCGGCATACTTGCCATACAGCACTGTGTCACCAACCTTCAACACCATTTCTTCGTCTTTTGTTCCGTTGCCTACTGCAATAACTTCACCTTTCAAAGGTTTCTCTTTCGCTGTATCAGGAATAATGATACCGCCAATTGTCTTTTCTTCTGCAGGTGCAGGGAGTATCAGCACTCTGTCTGCTAATGGTTTAATGTTCATAATCTTTTTGTTTTATATGTTATACATTTGTTATAATGGTAATTTTGCTTTAAACAAGCGATAAACAACTTACGAAAACCGTGCCAAACGAACAAGCTGATTGTTTGGCAGACAAAGGCTGACAAAATGGCAAAGTATACAACAATATTTGCTATCTTTGCAGCCTCAAAAATGATTTGACTTATGAACGCAATATGGATAGTCCTCCCCATTCTTACCTTATTGATGTTTGAACTGGGACTGACATTACAAACCGAAGACTTTAAACTGTTCCGCAAACGCCCCCGCCCCATTATTGCCGGGCTGGCAGGCCAAATCATCCTACTGCCGATGCTGGCATTTGCTTTAGGACATGTCTTCCAGCTCGAACCTCTGTTCTTTATCGGCATCATACTCATAGCCTGCTCGCCAGGCGGCAGCTCATCCAACATCTTCTCCATGATAGCCAAAGGAGACGTAGCATTGTCCGTGTCACTGACGGCATGTAGCAGCATTATTACGCTGTTCACTATCCCCGTGATTATGGAATTCGCCACACACTTTGTAGACAGCAATCTGGACATAGATATCCATCTCCCCGTAGGCAGCCTTATCATGCAGAACCTGGTTCTGATGTTTCTTCCCATTGTAGCCGGCATATTCACGAAGCGCTACCGTCCGCAAATGGCAGAAAGGATTCATAAGATATTGTCCAAGACAGCCTTTCCCGCACTTATCCTGCTGGCAACCATCTTCTTCATACAGCACCATGCTACCATCACCGGCCAATTCGGCAAACTGGGCCTCTGCATCTCCATTCTTATCCTGCTGGCTATGGGAGGCGGCGTAGTGCTATCGAAGTCCATGCGCCTCAACCGGAAAGAACAACGTACACTCATTATAGAAATCGGTATGCAGAATGCCGCACAAGCAATTGCTGTTGCCAGTAGTCCGTTTGTATTCAACAATGACATTATTGCAATACCTGCCATTATCTACGCACTGGTAATGAATGTTATTCTGCTGATTTATGTGGGAGTGGTGAAGCGGCAAAGATAATCTTCCAACCGGTATCTCCCCTTCTTCTGTGTCGCTTTTCCATACTGTATCACTTTCCGGGGGCAAAAATGCAAACAAGCCATACAATGAATGCACTGCTTTCCCCACACCGGATGCCCATCCACCAACCGGATATTACCTACCGGACAAGATTTGCCGCATATTCCGCAAGAGATACAGCCTTCATCTACATGGAAACTCCTTGTACCAATGACAAAACGGACAAACAAAGGATTCACGACATACGTTTTCAGCCAGGCAGCACTGCCCTCATGCACATTCCAGACCCTCTTCCGTGCAATGACATCTTCGGCAATCGAAGCGACAGCATGCCGTGCGTTCTCTATCTTCTTACGGCAAAGCGCCCCATCGTCCAAATTGAACATCGGTACGTAGGTATTGGGCATTGCAACAGACCAGGCAGCATCCAACGGAAAATGTTCCGCCAGGCGGTTCATTCCCTTTCCCATATCGTCCCCGCATGTACACACGGCATAACGGTAACAGCAGTCCGGCAACCGGAGCTGCGACAAAAAATCAATCAAGACACGGGGTGCATACCATGAGTGTACCGGAAAAACAATACCTAGTCTGTCAGCTGTCGACAGCCCTGCGGGTATCGAGCCTTGCTTAAGGCAATCAACAATGCTGACGGCAGTATCATGCATAGCCTCTGCAAGCAATTCTGCAATCCAGCGTGAGTTTCCGGTTGCGGTAAAATAAAGTATCATCGGCAATATGTTTTGCCGACAAAGGTAGTGATTTGACTTGAATTCCTTCTATTCCAGCAGCTCTTCTATGGAATAATTTTCCCAGAACGCTTTTGTAGAATGTACCAATGAACTGCCCATATAGAGCAGGAACAATGCCGCTATGACAATCATCAGGAAACTGACGAGGGCATTGTGTTTTTCTTGCTTAAGCTCAACAGAAACCATAAGAACCTCCTTTTTTGTCAGTACAAAGATAAATGCAGGATGTTTCATTTTTCCTACGCCACTATTACAAATACCTATATTTGTGCCATAAATATACAAAAAAAGGAGCAATTTTGTGCTCCTTTTTAAATGTATTTCAGTTTTTATTATTTCAGTTCGCTAACCAGCTCTTGGGGAGTGACCATTTTCTGCTCTCCGGTCTCCATGTTTTTCAATGTCACCTTACCTTCATTCATTTCATTCTCACCCACCAGGGCCACAAACGGGATGCCTTTGGAGTTCGCATACCCCATCTGTTTCTTCATCTTGCCGCACTCAGGGTAGATTTCGGCGGCGACGCCCGCATCGCGCAGCGAGCGGAGCAGCTGCAGCGACGCGGCCTCCTCCTCGGCGCCGAGGTTGGTGAAGAACACCCGCGTCGTGAAGCTGACCT
>OHYN01000532.1_pt1 | contig 10963 bp, 10 predicted proteins | sample 1580251 | NCBI WGS metagenome assembly OHYN01 (sample SAMEA3882523, study PRJEB24775) | human gut metagenome | biome: human-associated habitat; feature: intestine environment; material: feces | place: Netherlands | collected 2009/2010
TTTCAAATCAGGTAACGCTCGGTATCTCCGAAAAAGCCGCTATTGAAAATCTTGAGAACATCACAAAACAGCTTGTTTCTCAGGAACAACAGGCAAGAGAAAGACTTGCAAAGAGTATTGATATTCAGGACAGCGTGAGCAGAAGCTTAGGTTTGTTGAAATCGGCAATGGTTATGACTCATGACGAGGCTTTAAAGCTGTTGTCAAATGTTCGTTTCGGCATTTTGTCGGGACAGATAAAAGATGTTACCGCAGATGTTGTTGACTCTCTTATGGAAAAAATTGAGCCTGCAACGCTTATGGTAAACTCAGGAAAAAATCTTTCCGCACAGGAAAGAGATATTGAAAGGGCAAAAATTTTAAGAGAGGCTCTTTCATAGAAAATAAGCAGTTAATACATTATCCACAAGGAAGGGTGATGATTTTATGTATCAGTTCAAAGGTTTTACAGAAAAAGCAAACAAGGCGCTTAATCTTGCGATTGAAAGTGCAGAGGAGATGCGCCACAACTATGTCGGAACAGAACATATTCTCTATGGACTCGTAAAAGAGGGCAGCGGTGTTGCCGCAACCGCTCTTAATGAGTGCGGAGTAACGGAAGATGCTCTCCGTGAAAAGCTTGAATCCATTAATGGTACAATGTCGCTCGTTGAGCTTACTCCCGATGATTTTACTCCCCGTACAAAGAGAGTTTTGAGAGCCGCAGTTATCATTTCATCAAAAACAGGCTACACCTATGTAGGCACAGAGCATTTGCTCCTTGCAATCCTTTCGGAGAGCGACAGCTACGCAGTTGCTTTTCTTGAAGAACTCGGTGTATCTGTTGAAAGACTTGCACAGGCTGTGTCAAAAGGTATGCAGGGTGGTGCAGATGACGGTTTCGGTGGTTTTGAAAACGAATCCGCTCCGAACGGTTCACAGAAAGGCGGTTCGGCTCTTGATAAATTCGGCAGAGATCTTACGCAAGCCGCAAAGAACGGCGAAATTGATCCTGTAATCGGCAGAGAAAAGGAAATCCAGAGGGTTATCCAGATTCTTTCCCGCCGTACAAAGAACAATCCTGTTCTTATCGGTGAACCCGGTGTAGGTAAAACTGCGGTTGCAGAGGGACTTGCACTTGAAATTGCAAAGGGCAATGTGCCTGAAATTCTTAAAGACAAGCGAGTTGTCAGCCTTGACCTCACAGGTATGGTAGCAGGTGCGAAGTACAGAGGTGACTTTGAGGAGAGAATCAAGGCGGCTATTGACGAGGTTAAAAAGTCAAAGAACACTATCCTCTTCATTGATGAACTTCATACTATCGTTGGTGCAGGTGCCGCAGAGGGCAGTGCAGACGCCGCAAATATCCTTAAACCGTCACTTGCAAGAGGCGATTTTCAGGTTATCGGTGCAACAACTCTTAACGAGTACAGAAAATATATTGAAAAAGATGCCGCTTTGGAGCGTCGTTTCCAGCCCGTAAAGGTTGGCGAACCTACTCCCGAACAGGCTGTACAGATTCTCAAAGGCTTGCGTGACAGCTACGAGGCACACCATAAGGTTAAGATTACCGATGAGGCAATCAATGCCGCAGTAACATTGTCATCAAGATATATCGCAGACCGTTACCTCCCCGATAAGGCAATTGACCTTATTGATGAGGGTGCGTCAAAGGTAAGGCTTGCATCTCTTACTTCTCCTGATAATGTAAAGGAGCTTGAAGATGAAATTGCAGACTATGAAAAAGAAAAGGCAAGCGCAATTAACGAGCAGGACTTTGAAAGGGCTGCAAGACTTCGTGATGAGCAGAAGGAACTTCAGACAAAGCTTGACGATGCAAAGAAGAAGTGGCAGGAACAGCAGAAGGGTAACAGCGGCGAGGTAACTGCCGAGGATATCGCAAAGATTGTGTCCGAATGGACAGGTATCCCTGTTGTTCAGCTTACTAAGGAAGAAAGCGAAAGACTTCTTAACATGGAGAATGTTCTCCACGAAAGAGTTATCGGTCAGAGCGAGGCTGTAACTGCAATCGCAAAGGCTATCAGACGAGGCAGAGTAGGTCTTAAAGACCCGAAAAGACCTGTAGGTTCGTTTATCTTCCTCGGTCCGACGGGTGTCGGTAAAACAGAACTTTGCAAGGCTCTTGCAGAGGCAATGTTCGGCGATGAAAATGCAATGCTCCGTCTTGATATGAGTGAATATATGGAGAAACACACCGTGTCAAAGCTTATCGGCTCACCGCCCGGATATGTAGGCTTTGAAGAGGGCGGTCAGCTCACCGAAAAGGTAAGAAGAAAACCGTATTCGGTAATACTTTTTGATGAGATTGAAAAGGCTCACCCCGATGTATTCAATATGCTCCTCCAGATTCTTGAGGACGGCAGACTTACCGACTCACAGGGCAGAACGGTTGACTTTAAGAACACCATTATCATAATGACCTCTAATGTCGGCGCAAGACTTATCACCGAAAAGCAGAGCTCACTCGGTTTTAATTCCGAAAATGAGAATGCCGAAGAGAGCGAGAAAAAGGACATCAAGGAGCTTGTAACAGGTGAACTCCGCAAGGTATTCCGTCCTGAATTCTTGAACCGTGTTGACGATATTATCGTGTTCAACAAGCTCAACAAGGACGAAATCAAGCAGATTGCCGTTAAGATGCTCAAAACTCTTGAAAACCGTCTTGATAAGATGAATATTAAAATCAGCTTTACAGACAACGCAATCAGCGAGATTGCCGACAAGGGCTTTGACGAAAACTACGGTGCAAGACCTCTCCGCCGTGCAATACAGAACGAGATTGAAGATCCGCTTTCAGAGCAGATGCTTGAGGGCAAGGTCAAGGACGGCGCAGTAGTTACCTGCGATTTCTCAGACGGTCAGTTTACCTTTACAACAGCAAACGCCAACTAAGCGTAATCCTTAATAAAAATAAAATCAACCGCAGAGCGAAAAACTTTGCGGTTGATTTTTTTGCTTTGAATATTTTGACAAAAATGAATTTAAGGTGTATAATCAAGCCGACAAAAACACAAGAGGGTGTTAATTATGAAAAAAATTATCTCGATTATCTTGTTGGCAGTTATTATGTTAACTTCTGTTTTATTTACAGGTTGTGGTGAGGTTGCATCAAGTAATGCTCAAACTTCTGATGAGGTTAATACTACGGCTTTGGTTGAAACTACACCTACACTTGATCCAAACCAATTTTCATTTGAAGTTTATGACTACAAAACAAACGAACTTATTTCAAAGTCAAACAAAAACAACCTTAACGAAAAGTTGAAGGCATCTGACGATTTGATATATATGACATCTGATAATAAGGTGGATTCGATAGATGTTGAACCGAGTTATGTTCTTCTTTTATCATACCTGAAAGATACCAGTCGTGACATTTGGGTTTTGATATATGTCAAGGGTGATGATGTCTATGTTCAGGCTGATAAAAGGCACGCAAACATAAACCTTGACACAGCAGGCTATGATATCTATAAGAGTAAATATAATAAGTCACAGCTTGAAGAATTTATGAAATAATCACAGTGTAAAGTTGCCTGAATTTAAAAGATTTTATAAAGTACGGTGTAACCATAAAACATAGGTTGCACCGTGTTTTTTACATCAAATTTCTGTTCATAATTTGAAAAGTGTAGCTTTTGCCTCTCAAATTTCATTGAAAAGTGTAGTTTTTAACCCCTAAATTCTATTGAAAAGTGTGTTTTTTACCCCTCAATTTTCATTGAAAAGTGTGATTTTGTTTGTTGACAAAACAAAAAAGCCTCCCGTGGTGGGAGGCTTTTTTTCGGTTATGAACCGTTAATCAGTCGATTTCAACCATAATTTTTTCTTCACTGCGGATAGCGGCACTGCGGGCAATTGTGCGGATAGCCTTGGCAATTCTGCCCTGCTTACCGATGATTCTGCCCATGTCGTTTTCTGCAACATGAATGTGGTAAACAACTGTTCCCTCTTCGTTGGGAGCGTCTGCTTCAACTGATACGGAATCGGGATCGTCAACAAGACCCTTTGCGATAACTGCAAGTAAATCTTTCATTGTTTGTCCTTTCCGAAACGCAATTATTCAATTACGCCGTTCTTCTTGAGAAGAGCCTTTACTGTGTCTGTTGGCTGAGCACCGTTAGCAATCCACTTCTTAACTGCTTCAGCGTCAACATTGAACTCAGAAGGCTTCTTGAGAATATCATATGTGCCGATTTCTTCAATGAAACGGCCGTTTCTCGGATATCTTGAATCTGCTACTACTACTCTGTAGAAAGGAGCCTTCTTTGAACCCATTCTTCTAAGTCTGATCTTTACTGCCATAATGTTCACCTCATAAAAATTGTTAATTTATATTCACCAACCGTAATTGGATGAAAAACTTTGTTTAATGTTTGATTAATGTTAATTATTTGAACGGAGGCATTCCGTCAGGTCCGCCCATTCCGCCTGCAGGTCCCATACCGTTCATCGGCATACCGCCGAGTCCGGGAAGACCTTTCATTTTTCTTCTTTTCTTAGAGCCTTTTCCGCCCTTTGTCATCTGACGCATCATCTTCTGCATCTGGTCAATCTGCTTGATAAGTCGGTTGACCTCTTCAATGCTTCTGCCCGAACCTGCCGCAATTCTGCGCTTTCTTGACGGGTTCATAATGTGCGGATGACTTCTTTCTTCGGGCGTCATTGAGAGGATAATTGCCTGAACCCAGTCAATCTGTCTGTCGTCAATGTCAACACCCTCAAGTTGTTTCCCAACACCCGGAATTTTTGAGAGAATGCCCTTGAGCGGTCCCATTTTTTTGACCTGCTCAAACTGATCGTACAAATCGTTAAAGTCGAATTTGTTGCTCATCATCTTCTGAGCCATTTCTTCGGCTTTTTCGGCATCCATTTTATTCTGTGCGTCCTCAATGAGAGTAAGCACATCACCCATGCCGAGAATACGGCTTGCCATTCTGTCGGGGTGGAAAACTTCAATATCGTCAAGCTTTTCGCCTGTACCTGCAAATTTAATAGGTCTGCCTGTAACAGCCTTTACCGAAAGCGCCGCACCGCCTCGAGTGTCACCGTCAAGCTTTGTGAGAATAACACCTGTAATGTCAAGAAGTTCGTTAAAGCTCTTCGCAACATTAACTGCGTCCTGACCTGTCATCGAGTCGATAACAAGCAAAATTTCGTTTGGTTCAACTTCTTTTTTGATGTTTTTAAGCTCATCCATAAGAGCCTCATCAATATGAAGTCGGCCTGCGGTATCGAGAATAACAACATCGTTTCCGTAGTCCTTTGCACGCTTGATTGCCTCTTTTGCAATCTTAACGGGATTTGCTTTTCCCATTTCAAAAACAGGAACGCCTGCCTTTTCACCGACAACCTTCAACTGGTCGATAGCGGCGGGACGATATACGTCACAGGCGGCAAGCAGAGGATTTCTGCCCTGCTTTTTCAGCATTTTTGCAAGCTTTGCCGTGTGGGTTGTTTTACCCGAACCCTGAAGACCGCACATCATGATGACTGTTGGAGGCTTTGACGCAAACTCAATTCGTGCGTCCTCACCGCCCATAAGGCTTGTAAGCTCCTCGTCAACAATCTTAACAACCATCTGTGCAGGAGTAAGACTTTGCATAACATCCTGACCGACAGCACGCTCTGTTACTTTGTTTGTAAAGTCCTTTGCAACCTTGTAGTTTACATCGGCCTCAAGAAGTGCGAGTCGAACCTCTCGCATTGCTTCCTTAACATCTTTTTCAGAAAGCTTGCCTTTGTTTTTCAGTTTTTTGAACGCATTGCCAAGCTTATCTGCAAGTCCTTCAAATGCCATGAAAACTCCTTTAATCTTTCAGCGAGCCTGATTTTTCGATGATAACATCCGCAAGCTCTGTGATTTGTGTATCCTGTGAAAGTTCTTTTATTTCAAGTGCAAGAGCCGAAATTTCGTCAAGCCCCTGCTCAAGCTTACTGAACTGTTTGAACAGACCGAGCTTTTCTTCAAACTCAAAAAGCTGTTGCTCACTGCGCTTGATACTGTCACGCACACCCTGTCTTGTTATTCCCGTTTCATCGGCAACCTCTGCAAGCGACAAATCTTCATTATAATAAAGGTCAATCGCCTTTTTGCCCGAGGGTTTTAAAAGCTCGCCGTAAAAATCAAACAAGAGAGATACTTCAATGTTTTTTTCCATACCTGACAGCTCCCGTGATTCTGGTCTGCGTGTAAAGAAAATTTCTTTACACCTGTGAATTATAATATACAATTGCCCGTTTGTCAAGCATTTTAAGCCGATTTTACGGCTGAGAGTAATTTTAATAAATTTTTAATTTTCGGGAAGTTATCAAATTTGTACAGTTATATTACAAAAACGACAATATTGTGAAAGTTTCGGAAGATTTAAATAACTAAAATAAGCCGATTGTAATGCGATTTTGAGTATAATTACGAAAGAGTAAAAAAAGTGTTTCTATCCTTTACAAATGAGTGGCTATGTGAAGTTTAGTTTTCGTCAAAATTCACAAAAATTATTTTTTAGTGAAAAAAGCTATTTTTAATGTACATTTTCAAGTAAAATGTGTTATAATTGTTTTGAATTATTGAAGAAACGGGAGTTTTGCTTTACGGAACAAATTATAAATATCGACAGAATGGAAAATGCCGTAGCACTTTTTGGCAGTTTTGACGGAAATATTAAGCTGATTGAAAAGGAGTTTAATGTCCGTGTCACCTGCCGTGACAGTGAGCTTAAGGTTGAGGGCGATGCCGAAAACACATCGAAGGCCTGCAAGGTTATTGAAAGCCTGTTGCAGTTCATCAACCGTGGCGAAGCACTTTCCGAGCAAAATATCCGCTACTGCATTTCGCTTGTCAATGAAGGCAGTGAGGACAAAATAGAACAGCTTGCAGGCGACTGCATCTGTATTACTTCAAAGGGAAAGCCTATTAAGCCGAAAACCATCGGTCAGAAGCGCTACTGCTCGCAGATTGCGAAAAATACCGTCACAATCGGCGTCGGCCCTGCCGGTACGGGCAAGACCTACCTTGCCGTTGCAATGGCGGTCACGGCTTTCAGAAGCAAGCAGATTAACCGAATAATTCTCACAAGACCTGCTGTTGAGGCAGGTGAAAAGCTCGGTTTTCTGCCCGGTGATTTGCAGAGCAAGGTTGATCCGTATCTTCGCCCCCTGTATGACGCATTGTTTGATATGCTCGGTGCGGAAACATATCAAAAGTATGTTGAAAGAGGCAACATTGAGGTTGCACCGCTTGCATATATGCGAGGAAGAACGCTTGACGACAGCTTTATAATTCTTGACGAGGCTCAGAATACGACAAGGGAACAGATGAAGATGTTCCTTACCCGACTTGGATTTAACTCAAAAATGGTAATCACGGGCGATATTACACAGATTGACCTTCCGAACGGTGCAAAGAGCGGTCTTAAAGACTGCATCAAAATTCTCAAGAACATTGATGATATCGGCACCTGTTTCTTTGACGAAAAGGATGTTGTCCGTCATCGCCTTGTTCAGGATATCATCAAGGCTTATGCAAAATTTGAAAACACTGACATTAATAATTTACGAAACAACGGCTCCAAAAACAACGGCTCCAAAAATTAATTTACTTAATTTTCACATATCCCACGCTAACGGGTTAAAAATAATGAAAGGATGATCATGAATGGCAGAGCATAATAAAATCAGGGTAATTATCACAAACAAACAAAAAGCAGTAAAGATTCCGACAGGTATCAGAATGTTGGTTCGTCGTTGTTGTAACGCAGTTCTGCGACTTGAAAAATTTGAAGGTTCTGCTGAAATCAGCGTTACTTTCACGGATAACGAGGGCATCAAGGCTCTTAACAAGCAGTATCGTGACAAGGACATTGAAACCGATGTTCTTTCTTTCCCAATGGGCGAAAACGGTGTTTATGACACCAATCCCGAAACAGGCGCACAGATTCTCGGTGATGTTGTAATTTCTATGGAAAAGGCAAGAGATCAGGCAGAACTCTTTGGTCACAGCCTCCAGAGAGAGGTTGGCTATCTTACCGCTCACAGCGTTCTTCACCTTCTCGGCTATGATCACATGGAAAAGCTTGAAAGGGTAAGAATGAGAGAAAAAGAAGAGCTTGTTATGGAACAGCTCGGTCTTCCTGCATCATCAAGCTACATAGTTGATGACGATATGGCTTGACAGAGTAGTTATATTACGGGGTATGAAAAAGCAAATCAAAAGTTTTAAAAGTGCATTCAGAGGTTTCTGCTTTTCCGTAAAAAGCGAAAGTCATATGAGATTTCACCTTGTTGCGACATTTTATGTTTTCGTTTTCGGTTGCTTTTACGATTTTTCTGCCGCAAAATGGGCGTTGCTCGCCGTTTTGTGTGCGCTTATAATTGCACTTGAAATGATCAACACCTGTGTTGAAAAGCTTTGTGATTTGTTTTGTGACAGATACGATTTTTCCGTTAAGATTATCAAGGACATTGCAGCCGCAGCCGTGCTTGCCGTGTCATTTCCGGCTGTGTTTACAGCGGTGCTGTTCTTCCTTGATTTTGAAGTAATCGGAAAAATATTTTTGTATTTTGTAAACAATCCCGTTATGCTCGTTTTGCTGATTTTATCTGCGGTGATTTCTGCCGTCTTTGTATGTGCAGGCCCCGTAAAAATCAAGAACGCAATTTTGGGCATTAAAAGAAAAGATAAACGTTAACAAAGGGGCGGCATTTTGCTTGCCCCCGATTTTTGTATAGTGAGGTAATATGTTAAATACAGATAATAAAGATAAATCCGCATTTATTGCCATTGTCGGCAGACCTAATGTGGGCAAAAGTTCAATTCTCAACAGACTTATGGGACAGAAAATTGCGATTGTTTCAAGCAAACCGCAGACTACCCGCAACAGAATCACAGGCGTGCTTACTCAGGGCGAATATCAGCTTGTTTTCTTTGATACACCGGGTATGCACAAGCCGAAAACCTCTCTCGGCAAGTATATGGTGCGTTCCGTCAATGAATCAGTGGGCGGTGTTGACTGCTGTATGCTCGTTGTTGAGGCAGGAAAAGAACCGGGTGACACAGAACTTAGCCTTATTGAAAAGTTCAAGTCAATGGAAATGCCGGCAATCCTTGCAATCAACAAGATTGACACTCTCAAAGAAAAAGAAGAACTTATGAAACAGATTGCCCGTTACAGTCTGCTCTACGATTTTGACGCAGTTGTTCCCGTGAGTGCACAGGACGGCAACGGTATGAACGAACTTCTTGATGAGCTTAAAAAGCAGGCAGGCGAGGGCGGTCATTTCTTTGATGACGATACTCTTACAGACCAGCCCGAAAGAGTTATTGTTGCCGAAATTATCCGTGAAAAAATACTCCGTCTTTGCGACAGGGAAATTCCGCACGGCACGGCTGTTGTAATCGAAAAAATGAAAACAAGGGATAACGGTATGCTTGATATTGACGCTACTATTTTCTGTGAAAAAGAAACCCACAAGCGTATTATTATCGGCAAAAACGGCTCAATGCTCAAGAAAATCAGCACATTTGCCCGTCAGGATATCGAAAGATTTTTCGATTGCAGGGTATTCCTACAGACATGGGTAAAGGTAAAAGAGGATTGGCGAAACCGTGCCCAGATTCTTCAGAATTTCGGCTATGACGAAAAGAATTTTGACTGATAATCAGATTAAAAGCGATTCGGGTACACGATTTGACACAATGTCAGATTTTTCATAATATAATAAACGGCATCCGTGAAACACTAACTGCGGAGGTGTTTTTATGGATAACTGGAGTGCGTGGCAAATATTCTTTACCACGGGAAGCGTTCTTGATTACATTCGCTACAAAAGTATTCAGGATGCCAAAGACACGGGTGCAATCACCGTGAACAGGGAGGAAACCGATGAAATTCCGAACAGAGGGACTGATTATAAAGGAACAGAATATCGGTGAGCAGGACAAGCTCGTTTTTGCTCTCACAAAGTCAAACGGTGTAATCCGTGCATTTGTAAAGGGTGCAAAAAACATCAAAAACGGCAAATGTGCGGCGGCATCTCTCCTCTCATATTCCCGACTTACAATTTATAAAGGTCGGGAAAGTTACATAATCGGCGAGGCACAGCCGATTCGCATTTTCTCAAAGCTCCGCAGTGATGTTACAAAAATGTGCCTTGCACAGTATTTTTGCGAACTCGCTCTGACAATTTGTCCCCGTGAGCAAAAGGCAGACTCATTTCTGAGCCTTGTGCTTAATTCTCTCTACCTTTTGTCAGAGAACAAACGCAGTGCAGACCTTATCAAGCCGTGTCTTGAAATGAGGCTTGCAAGTATGGCGGGCTATATGCCCGACCTGAGAATGTGCAGAGAATGCGGAGAATACATTACTCCGCTTATGTACTTTCTGCCACGCATAGGCGCTCTTGAATGTGCCGATTGCAGAACGGATGTGTCGGAACCCGCAATCGCTCTCAATGAGGGAACGCTCACGGCGCTTAGGCACACGGTTTATGCCGATGATGACAAGTTGTTTTCGTTTGCATTGCCGAAGGATGACCTTGTTGTGCTGAATGCGGCGAGCGAAAGTTATCTTAAATACAGATTTGAAAAAGACTTTAAAACGCTTGTTTTTTACAAAACAATAAGCAGTTAATCAGACAATGCAGTTTTGTGTGATTACCTATTCAATTAGTGTTTAAACACTAATTGATTGGCGAACAATGCGATAAATCGGTTGTTTTACTGTAATATTATTTGACGCAAAATTGCAATTATTGAATTTGGTAGAATTATGAACAGACATTACAAAACACTTGAACTTGATAAAATTCTCGAAAGGCTTGCGGGAATGACTTCGATTGAGGACGCCCGTGAAATGGCATTGAATCTCGAACCCGTGTTTGAACTGAAAAAGGTTGAACAGCTTCTACAGCAAACCGATGACGCAGTTGCGTTAAGCGGAAGATTCGGTGCTCCGTCATTCGGCGG
>OHYN01000547.1_pt1 | contig 10823 bp, 9 predicted proteins | sample 1580251 | NCBI WGS metagenome assembly OHYN01 (sample SAMEA3882523, study PRJEB24775) | human gut metagenome | biome: human-associated habitat; feature: intestine environment; material: feces | place: Netherlands | collected 2009/2010
CGGACTTCCGCCGGTAAAAGTACACTGCTCACTTCTTGCCGAAGAAGCAATTCATGCTGCATTATGGGATTATGCAGAAAAGCATGATATCAAGATTGAAGGACTCAAGAAACCGAAGTCTGATATTCACGAAGGTGAAGAGGACGAAGAAGAGGAATATTAAAGCCGGGAGACAAACATGGAAAAAAGCATGGATAAAAAGAAGGTAGTTGTACCCGCCAAAATCAATGGGAAAAAGGTGGTAAAGATTTCTATTATGCCGGCGTTTGATTGGGCAGCGAATGAGGAATACCGCAATGAATTTTACGGAGAACATGAGGATGTCCCGATCCCAAAGGTGGAATACTTGAGTATTCCAAAGACAGTTAAGGTTATAGACTGTTATGAAGGGGGATGGCTGACGGAAGGGTATTGCGGAGAACTGCAGTCTTATCTGGTACATCTGAAGAAATTTAACGTGGCATCCGGTAACAAGTGGTATAGGTCATACAAGGGAGTATTGTATACTAAAAATGGAAAGAAATTAATTACTGTACCAAGAAAGTATACGGCAAAAACGGTCAAAGTAAAAAAGGGAACAACAAAGATAGCAGATTTCGCTTTTTCCTTCTGCACCAACATTAAAAAGGTGATCCTGCCGGATACGGTAAAGGTGATTGAGCAGAATGCGTTTGTGTGCTGTTCGTTGAATTACATTAGGATGCCTAGGAAACTGAAAGAATTGGGCGGGAGTGCATTTCAAGAATCTGCTTTGAAGAAGATAACCGTATATGGAAAAGTGGAACTGAATGAAACATTTTCAGATTGCAAAAAGTTAAAGTCTGTAGTGCTAAAAAAAGGAGTTAAGGAACTTGGAGAATATGTGTTTACTAGTTGCCCGAAACTGAGAAGTGTGACGGTTCCTAAAGGCATAAAAAATCTTGGGTGGAATATTGACAGTATATTTTATTATCGTGGATTAAAGTGTAACCTTTCCAACATTACCATAAAAACACCAAAGAACTCAGAAATGTATAAGGAACGTAAATTTTTGAAGAAACGATACAAAATAAAAGTGAAAGTCATCAAGTAGCATTTGCGATAAGTGCTAATAGCGAACAAATTACAGAGCAAAACCAGCGTTTTGCTCTGTTTTTGACTTTATAGGAAACTTCTCGTTTCCTATAAAGCAAAAAACGCTCCGCGAGGATGCGCATCTCGCGGAGAAGAAGTTAGCTGTAAACAGCACCGCTCGAGCGCGAAAGAGTCGCAAGCGACTCTTTGTTCTTTATGACAATAGAATGTTTGCAGAGCAGCAATTTATTGTCATGAATAAAAAATTGCACTGAAAATTGTTTATCTGAAAAAAAGAAAGGAGTTGTCTGCAATCTGCAGACGGTAAATGGTTATGAATGGATTAGTAATTGTTTTAATCGGTATTGTAGCACTTTCGGCAGGATATCTGCTGTATGGAAGATGGCTTGCAAAAAAATGGGGGATCGACCCAAAGGCAAAGACACCTGCCTACACACATGAGGATGGGCAGGATTATGTACCGTCATCAAAATTTACCGTATTTTCACATCAGTTTTCATCCATTGCAGGAGCAGGACCTGTCACCGGACCGATCTTGGCATCCGTGTTTGGCTGGGTACCGGTTCTGTTGTGGCTGATCATCGGTGGATTATTCTTTGGTGCTGTGCAGGATTTTGGCGCACTGTATGCATCTGTCAAGAATGAAGGAAAATCGATGGGAATGATCATCGAAAAATACATCGGTAAGACAGGGCGTAAATTGTTTATGCTGTTCTGCTGGCTGTTTACACTGCTTGTTATCGCAGCATTCACGGATATGGTAGCCGGAACATTTAATGGTGTCGGACTTGACAGCGCAGAAACCGCTTATGCAAACTCAGCAGCAGCTTCCATTTCCATGCTGTTTATCGTGGTAGCTGTTATCTTCGGTGTGATTCAGAAACATGTTGGAAAAATGAACGAGTGGGTCAAAGCGGTCGTTGCAATCGCTCTTTTGGTTGCAATGTTTGCAGTTGGTATGAAACTTCCAATCTATGCTTCAAAGACAGCATGGATCTACATCATCATGGCATACTTATTCCTTGCATCCGTACTTCCGATGTGGCTTTTAATGCAGCCTAGAGATTACATGACAACATTTATGCTGCTCGGTATGATCATCGGTGCAGTTGTTGGTGTTGTTGTTGCACATCCGCAGATGCAGTTAAATGCATTTAATGGTTTCAATGTAAATGGAAGTGGATTATTCCCGACATTATTTGTAACGATCGCATGTGGTGCAGTTTCCGGTTTCCACAGTCTTGTATCTTCCGGAACTTCCTCAAAGACGGTCAGCAATGAAAAAGATATGCCGATGATCGGTTATGGTGCAATGGTAGTGGAGTCATTACTTGGTATCGTGGCACTTGTCGTTGTTGGAGCAGTCGCAGTTGGTGGAACAAAACCGGAAGGAACACCGTTTGCAATCTTCTCTTCCGGTGTTGCAGGGTTCTTAGAGAAACTTGGTGTACCGGTTCAGGTTGCAACCGTATTTATGACCATGTGTGTATCGGCACTTGCACTTACCTCACTTGACTCCGTGGCAAGAATCGGACGTATGTCTTTCCAGGAACTGTTTTACGGTGAAAGCACAGATCCGAAACAGATGACACCGGCACAGCGTGTACTGACAAATAAATATTTTGCAACTGTGATCACATTATTCTTTGGATATCTTTTGACACTTGGCGGATACAGCAATGTATGGCCGCTGTTTGGATCTGCGAACCAGCTGCTTGCTGCTATGGTACTGATCGCACTGGCTGTATTCTTAAAGACGACGGGAAGAACCGGATGGACACTTTACATACCGATGTTTGTGATGTTAGCAGTTACATTTACCGCACTGGTACAGAAAACAATTGCTCTGGCAGCAAATATTGCGGCACACAACGCAACATTCTTAGTAGATGGATTACAGCTGATCGTTGCACTTCTTCTTATGATATTAGGTGTTCTGGTTGCGTACAGCTGCTTAAAGAAATTGTTTACAACAACGAAAAATTCGGAACAGAAATAAAAGCTAAGATCAGTATTTCTTGAAATATTACACCATGTTTGATATACTGTTCGCGTATATTTTTTCAATATATGGAAATGAATATGGGTGTAAAATGATTAAGAAAATAGATATTCTTGGAATACAACTGGACAATTACACAGTGCGGGAAGCAATCATGCGCGTGGAAGCCTGGTATGATAATAACATGTTAAATGTGATTGAGATGGTTTCCATGCAGATGCTGACTGAGTCAGAATCAGATCCTGTGTTAAAAGAGGTTATTTCTTCTCTTGATCTGGCAGTGATCGGAGAAAAAGGCATTCTGCAGGCGGCTGGAGTCGATACGATGCAGCGGATCCGCGAGACAGAAGAAAATGATTTTTCAGATGAATTTTTGAAACGTGTGGAGCGCAACCGCAAATCTGTTTTTATTATTGGAGAGACACAGGGAGCTGTTGATGAATTTACACAGGAACTCAGAGAGGAATACCCGAAACTGGTGTTAGCAGGGGCGGCGGCAACGGAAAACTGTGTCGGAGATCTCGAGGGTGTGATCAATGAAATGAATGCGGCGACGCCGGATGTGATCATTTCAATCATTCCATCTCCGGGACAGGAACATTTTCTTGTGGAACACCGCGACAAGATCAATGCCAATTTATGGTATGGAATCGGCGGATTTGAGGTTCACCGGAAAAGATCGAGAATCAAAGGTTTTTTCTGGAATCTGATCCACCGTGTCAGATTAAAAAACAGTATTGAAAAATATGAAAGCTGAGGTTCGGTATGCAGAAGTTTTTTTATGAGAGATCTCCGGTCTGGGATTATATCCTCATGCTTGTGGGAACCGCACTTATTGCAGTAAGTATTCAGTGCGTGTATGATCCGGTCAGCATGGTAACAGGAGGTTTTACCGGTCTTGCGATCATTATCAAAGATGTGACAGGGTATCTGATTCCGGGTGGAATTCCTCTGTGGCTGACGAACCTTGTACTCAATGTGCCGCTTTTTTTGGCAGCTTTAAAGATCAAAGGAAAACGTTTTATATGGAGAACGATCGTTGGAACATTGTTACTTTCTCTCTGGCTCTATATACTGCCGCTTGTGGATCTTACCGATGGTGATTATGTACTTGCAGCAATTTTTGGCGGCTGTATCGGCGGTGTCGGAATGGGCCTTGTACTGCTTGCAAAATCAACGACCGGTGGAACAGAGATGGTCGCGACGCTGATCCAGCATTATTATAAACATTATTCTGTGGTGCAGATCATACAGTTTTTAGATGGTGCAGTCGTAGTTGCCGGATTATTTGTATTTGGTGTACACGCAGTATTGTATGCGATCGTTGCGATCTTTGTGACGAGCAAGGTATCAGATGCACTGATGGAAGGCTTGAAATTCTCAAAAGCAGCATTTATCATTACGGATCACTATGAACAGGTGGCAAAACGTATCATGACAGAGTTAGAACGCGGTGTTACAGGACTTCGGGCAAAGGGCATGTATTCCGGTGCAGAAAAATGTATGCTTTACTGCGTAGTATCCAAAAAAGAGATTGTGCAGGTAAAAGAGATCGTAAGGGAAGTAGATCCGGATGCGTTTGTGATCGTTTCCGATGCGCGGGAAGTGCTCGGTGAAGGATTTCAGGAACAGATGTCATAAATTTTTTCTTTGTGAACTATGTACACTGTAAAAAATAGGAAAAAAGCAGCATACATTGAGGAAGTGCATAAAAAATATGCATTTCCTCTTTCTTTTTTTGCTGTTTTGCATTAAAATAGAATCTAGGTATTTTTGAGTAGGGACAATGGGTATATTTTTATTGTGAAAGTTGCCCATGCGTGCAATGGAGGTTATGCACTGTGGCATAGGATCATTCGGACAGCTGACAGCTGCAGCAACCTGATTTGCCGGGTGTGTTTCAAATGAAACGAAGATAGAAGGAGTGGAGCTTATGATTTCAAATCAGATACTTCAAAATACGATTGACGGGTTAAAAGGGATTACCCGCATTGATTTATGCATTATCGATGTAGAGGGGAAGGTGCTGGCTGCTACATTTCCGGAAGCAGACAAATATATGGAGCCGGCGCTTGCATTTGTGGAATCTCCTGCAGACAGCCAGGTTGTAAACGGCTATCAGTTTTTTAAGGTGTTTGACGATCATCAGTTAGAATATATCCTGCTTGCCAATGGCGACAGTGATGATGTCTATATGGTGGGTAAAATTGCCAGTTTCCAGATCCAGAATCTTCTGGTAGCATATAAAGAGAGATTTGATAAAGACAACTTTATCAAGAACCTGCTTTTGGATAACCTGCTTTTAGTTGATATTTATAACCGTGCAAAGAAGCTGCATATCGATACAGAGGTCAGACGTGTTGTGTTTATCGTGGAGACCAACCGCGACAAAGACGGCAATGAACTGGAGCGCATCCGTGGCATTTTCGGTGGAAAGACCAAAGATTTTGTCACAGCAGTGGATGAGAAAAATATCATTGTTGTAAAAGAAGTAGGGGAGAATGAAGGATACGAGGAGATGAATAAGACCGCAGAGGTCATTGTGAATCTGTTCCGCTCTGATTCGGACAGCGATGTGCATGTGGCATATGGTACGATCGTCGGAGAGATCAAGGAAGTATCACGTTCTTATAAAGAAGCAAGAATGGCACTTGACGTAGGGAAGATCTTTTTTGAAGAAAAAGATGTCATCGCTTACTCAACACTTGGAATCGGACGTTTGATTTATCAGCTCCCGATCCCGCTCTGTAAGATGTTTATCAAGGAGATCTTTGACGGGAAATCACCGGATGAGTTCGATGAGGAGACACTTACAACGATCAATAAGTTCTTTGAGAACAGTCTGAATGTTTCAGAGACTTCCAGACAGCTTTATATCCACCGTAACACGCTGGTATATCGTCTGGACAAGCTGCAGAAGGCAACCGGACTTGATCTGCGTGTGTTTGAAGATGCTATTACATTTAAGATCGCACTTATGGTAGTAAAATATATGAAGTACATGGAGTCATTGGACTACTAGAAATGGAGAAGCACTATGATTAAGTTAGAACATGTCAGCAAGTCGTACTCCGCGGGAATACCTGCGCTTAATGACGTGAGTCTTAACATTGAGGAAGGAGAATTTGTATTCATCGTCGGGGACAGTGGTTCTGGAAAATCTACGCTGATCAAGCTTTTGTTGAAGGAACTTGAACCGACGGAGGGTACGATCACGATAAACGGTCAGAAATTAAATAAGATCAGGCGAAGACAAATCCCGAAATTCCGTCGTAAGATCGGCGTGGTATTTCAGGATTTCCGCTTGTTAAAGGACCGCAATATTTACGATAATGTCGCATTTGCCCAAAAGGTCATCGGAGAGTCCACACGTTCCATCAAAAAGAATGTACCACTGATGCTTTCCATGGTAGGACTGGCAGCAAAGTATCGTTCTTATCCCAAACAGTTATCCGGTGGTGAGCAGCAGAGAGTTGCAATCGCAAGGGCACTGATCAATAAGCCAAAGATCCTGCTTGCGGATGAGCCGACCGGTAATCTCGATAACAATAATGCCTGGGAGATCATGAAACTGATGGAGGAGATCAATAACAATGGCACAACGGTTGTCGTTGTTACACATAACCTTGAAATCGTAAAAGCCATGAACAAACGTGTCATCACCATGCAAAAGGGTGTGATCGTGGATGACAGTGATACAGCCAGCAGTATTGTGACAGGCGATAATGCCATCAGCCGCAGCCTGACTGAGCGTGATGTATTAAAACGCGAGGGGGACTACGATTATGAGGATTAGTACTTTTTTCTATACGATTAAACAGGGACTTGTCAACATCTGGAAAAATAAAATGTTTTCGCTTGCATCCATAGCGACGATGACGGCCTGTATTTTTCTGTTTGGTCTGTTCTATTCGATCGTGACCAACTTCCAGGCGATGGTAAAGGATGCGGAATCCGGTGTTGCAGTCACAGTATTTTTTGATGCGGGCATCTCAGAACAGCGCATTGAGGAAATCGGTGATCTGATCAAGCAGCGTGTTGAGGTATCACATTGCGAATATACATCTGCAGATGAAGCGTGGGAAAGTTTTAAAGATGTTTATTTTGATGGAAATGAAGATGCTGCTTCAAGTTTTGCAGGCGATAATCCGCTTGCCAATTCAGCAAGCTATTCCATTTATATGAATGATATATCAATGCAGAGTACGCTGGTAACTTATTTAGAGTCTATAGATGGAATCCGTTCAGTAAAGCAGTCGGAGATGGTTGCGCACACACTGACCGATTTTAACAGTCTGATCGGTTATATTTCCGCGGGTATCATTCTGATCCTGCTCGGTGTTGCGGTCTTCCTGATCAGCAATACGATTACAGTCGGTATTTCCGTGCGCCGTGAAGAGATCGGTATCATGAAACTGATCGGTGCGACAGATTATTTTGTCCGGGCACCGTTTGTTGTTGAGGGAATTGTGATCGGACTGATCGGAGCGGCGATCCCGCTTGGCATTTTGTATGTTTTATATGAGAAGATCATATTATATATTGGAGATAAGTTTAAATTTATCAGCAATATGATCCAGTTTTTAAGTGTGGACCAGGTATTCCACACATTGGTTCCTGTGGCACTGTTACTTGGTGTTGGTATTGGATTTATCGGAAGCCGGATTACGATCCGCAAACATTTAAAGGTATGATAATTAATAAAAGGCAATGGATACACAGGATAACGGCGGTATTGCTTATTGTGATGGCCGGCATGGCTGCCACAGTGCAGATGACGTCAGCAGCAGAAAACAGCAGCGCAAAGAAAAGTGAAAATACATCCACTTCTTTAAAAGAGGCACAGCAGGAAAAAGCGGCTTTGGAAAAAGCTCTGGAAAAGGCAAAACAGACGATAAACGAGCTAAAAGAGTCCAAGGGAGATGTGCAGGCAAAAGTAAATGATCTGAATACGCAGCTCATGAATATTTCGAGCCGAATCACAGCTTTAGAAAACCAGCTTGCACAGAAAAATCAGGAGCTGACAGAGAAGAAGGATCAGATCGAGGACACAAAAGACCAGCTTGAAGATGCAAAAAAGCAGGAAGAGCAGCAGTATACGGACATGAAAGTGCGCATACAGTTTATGTATGAGAATGCACAGGAGTCTTACTTTGAGGCACTTTTTGATTCGGAAAGTTTTTCGGATTTTTTAAATTCTGCTGAGTATATCATACAGATCCAGGAATATGACCGGAAAAAGCTAAAGGAATATCAGGAGACGGTTGCCTATATTGACGGCGTGGAACAGCAGTTAGAAGAAGACTATGCCACGTTAGAGGAAATGAAAAAAGAAGTGGAGCAGGAGAAAATTGAACGGATGTTAAAAGCAGCTATGGCGGCTCCGTCTGCATGCAATCAGCAACCCTGGGAGTTTTATGTGGTGACGGATAAGAAGGTGATTGCGCAGTTGTCAGAAGCATCTCCGTATGCGCATTGTGCGAAAGAAGCACCAGTGGTATTTGTTCCATGCTATCGTTCGGAAGGTATTGCACCAGAGTATTTTAATATTGATATGAGTGCAGCAGTTGAAAACCTTCTTTTGGAAGCAGATACTTTGGGACTTGGTGCAGTTTGGATGGGAATTTCACCAGATGTTGGAAGAATGGAGGCGGTACGTAAAGTATTGAATATTCCAGCTGGCCTGTATGCCTTTGCGATTGTTCCATGCGGATATCCGGCAGAGGATAGAGTGCAGGAAAATCGTTATGATGTTAGCAGAATACATTATATCAGGTAAAGAAAAATGTAATAAATATAAAAATGATGCCACTCACTGAAGTTGATGGGTGGCATCATTTTTTTATGCTTCCACAAGCATTGATTTTATCGCTTCGTTGTATTCTTCTTCAGAATAGTCCTGAAGGATTTTTTCTTTTGATACATCATATTTAATCATATTACGAATTGCATCAATACGTTCTTCCTCACGTAATCGTTCGGATTCAAGTTGTAAAATTTTACCGCCCATAAGATCACCTAGCCTCTCTCTAACTTTTACATTGTCTTTTGGAATGATATGATCTGCAATTTCATCAATGAGCTTAATCATGTCAATATAAAGAGTTGCCTTTTTGTTATCTGAACATTGTTCTAATGCATCACTGATTTTTTGATAGTCCGTTAATAATTGCTCCAGCTTTTTACTGTTAGTGCCTGAATTTTTCAGGAAGCTTTCATACCTTAAAATATGATATGGAAGCAGTATTAACAGTCGTTTTTCGAATATCGAATCCACAGTATAGTTTTGTGCCCGCAGGATTGGCACACGATAGAGTATCTGTTGACCGTCTGCAAATTTTACGATTGCTTCGTGGTAATCAGGAAGACTATGCTCCCGGTGATTTCGAATATACAGAACACATGATTGCGGAAATTCGATTTCAAAAGTTTCATTGTTTTTCTGTGCAAGTTCCAGTGCTATGGAAAAATCGTATTCAAACATCCGGATTACCATTCGTCCGTCGAGTGAGGACTGACATTCAAGATGATAAGTGCAGTCTTCAATCTGGAGAATGGAATCGGTGATGATTTTTCCAACCTTTTCATAGTGTTCATTCCGCAATTGTTGAAAGTGGATATCTTCCGGATAATTCGTCTGAAACACTTCATTGATCAGCGGAATGAGAAGGAATGGCATCTTCTGGGCGATGGTTCGAAAGACATCGTCGAAAATAGTGCCATGGACTTCCCTGATTGTTTCTGTAGTTACATCTTTGGTTTTCCCCATGTAATATGTTACCTTTCCTTAAGTATATATCAAAAAGAGCTGATTTAACAGTCTTTTGTGACCTGAAAATAGTTCAAAAGTAAAGTTATTAAATTTTAAAACTGATTGGTAATGCGGGCGATATGCCCAGGCATATGAAACATTTTGAACATGTAATCGTTGGACTACATAAATAAATGCTATGGGCGCATTATAGCATTTATGTTGCGTTATGTCGAGACATTTTTGAAACATATGGAATTTTTAATACAGCAAACAGTGGCGCTATATTAGTCGTTGAAATATGCTCATCATAGGTGTAGTACTATTTATGGAACTTTAGTACTAGTACAGCATTTATAAATGGTGCATTGGTACGCAGATACAGAAAAGGAGTTACAGATGAAAAAATGTTTGACTTGTGGAATGGAAAATTCCGATGACAGTTTATTCTGTGCAGGCTGTGGAACCCGGCTGCCAGCTGCGCCGGAAGCGGAAGCAGCACAGGAGCAGAACGTAGCTGCATCAGAACCGGAAGCAACTCAGAAACAGAACGTAGTTGCCCGGGAACCGGCACAGAATGAGACAAATCCAACAGAGAATGTCACAAACAATGCTGCAAATAATGTGGTAAATGATCCGGGCAATTATGCAGGCTACAATGTGCCGAATAACATGCCGAACAATACACAAAACAACATGGTTAACAACACACCGGCCCCGGCAAAGAAAAAGGGACTCAATAAGAAAATCTTTATCCCAATCGCTGCGGTCCTTGCAGTAGTCCTTATCGTAGGTGTCGTTGGTGTGGTCCGTATCAACGGATTTAAGAATTATGTCTCCGCTTTTGAGAAGGAATGTGCTGCATATATGTCACTTGGAAAATACGAGAGTGAATATGAGCAGGACATGGACGATGCCAAAAGCATTATTTCCGGCTTTAAATTTTGGGAGACTGGAAATCAGAGAGAAAAAATGCAGCAGCTGAGCGATGAAATT
>OHYN01000551.1_pt1 | contig 10779 bp, 9 predicted proteins | sample 1580251 | NCBI WGS metagenome assembly OHYN01 (sample SAMEA3882523, study PRJEB24775) | human gut metagenome | biome: human-associated habitat; feature: intestine environment; material: feces | place: Netherlands | collected 2009/2010
GCGCCGCCACACTTCTGTATATCCACAGACCCACAGAAACGCCTGTGAAGATAAGAATGATAAAAGCAGTAAAAAAAAGATCCTTCGTCATGATCTGGATTCTTGCCTGACTGCTTCCCGTATCGGAAATTGTAATATCATAGGATGTCTCCTGCGCAGATTCACTATTGGCTGCATTCCTGTGCTGTGTCTCACTGATTCCAAACAGGGCAGCAGCAAATAAAAGAAGCGGTACCAATATTACCATCATGAATCCCACAATGATTCTGTTTTTCAGTTTCATGAAATTCCCTCGTTTCTGTAAAACTTATAATTGCTTCTTAAGCAAAAAATGAACGCACAATACCGAAGTTATTCTTCGCTATATATGCGTTCATTATATCATATCAAGATATTCCTATCTCTAAATTTTCTATAAAATCCATGAAACCGTCGTGTATTTTACAGATATTTCTTAAGATTTTCGACTTTGTCCAGTTTTTCCCATGGAAGATCTACATCTGTACGTCCGAAATGTCCGTAAGCAGCAGTCTGTTTGTAGATTGGTCTTCTCAGGTCAAGCATACGAATGATTCCTGCCGGACGAAGATCGAAGTTTTCACGAATGATTTCCACCAGTTTCTCGTCAGAAAGCTTTCCGGTTCCGAAGGTATCTACCATAACAGAAGTCGGCTGTGCAACACCGATCGCATAGGATAACTGGATCTCACATTTCTCTGCAAGTCCTGCTGCTACGATGTTCTTTGCAACGTAACGTGCTGCATATGCTGCAGAACGGTCAACCTTTGTACAGTCTTTTCCGGAGAAAGCTCCGCCGCCGTGACGTGCATATCCGCCGTAGGTGTCTACGATAATCTTACGTCCTGTTAAACCTGCATCACCGTGCGGTCCGCCGATTACGAAACGTCCGGTCGGATTGATGAAGAACTTGGTTTCTGCATCGATCATCTCTTTTGGAAGGATCGGATCGAAAACGTATTTTTTGATGTCTGCATGGATCTGCTCCTGTGTCACATCATCGTCATGCTGTGTTGATAATACAACTGCCTCAAGACGTACCGGTTTTCCAGCCTCATCGTACTCTACGGAAACCTGTGTCTTTCCGTCCGGTCTTAAGTAGGTCAGTGTGCCGTCTTTTCTTACTTTGGTTAACTGTAATGCCAGTTTGTGTGCCAAAGAGATCGGATATGGCATTAACTCCGGTGTCTCGTTGGTTGCATAACCAAACATCATACCCTGATCGCCTGCTCCGGTATCAAGATCATCTGTTAAGGCACCCTCTTTTGCCTCTAATGCCTTATCAACACCCATTGCAATATCCGGTGACTGCTGGTCAAGCGCTACCATAACTGCACAGGTATTTCCGTCAAATCCGGTTTTTGCATCGTTGTAACCAATCTCGTTGACTGTTTTACGAACGATTGCAGGAATATCTAACTGTGCTTTTGTAGTGATCTCACCGGTTACTAAAACAAAGCCTGTACAGCTTGCTGTTTCACATGCAACACGGCTCATTGGATCTTCTGCCATACATGCATCTAAGATTGCGTCAGAGATTGCATCGCAGACTTTGTCAGGATGTCCTTCTGTTACGGATTCGGATGTAAATAATCTTTTTTCCATTTTTATGCTCCTTTTTCTGATAGTGTTTTTCGTGTTCTTTGCGTAATTCTCCATTACACAAAAAAAATCCACTTGCGAAAAACAAGTGGAAGTGATAGCTGTAAATCAATCATCAAATCCTCTTATTGTTCGAACATATATGTACTGTCAGGTACGATTCGCTCAGGTTGGCACCTTCCGTATTCTAAAAATATTAAGTTGAAAAACTCACAGTGGCTAGAATACACCTGTTTTCCCCAAATGTCAAGGTGTATTTTCTTAACCTTTTACACAAACCCGATTGACTTTCAAATGTGAAAATTCTATACTATACTTAATTATGAACGTGACAGACGTACAAATGAAATGGGGTTTTTTATGAAGAAGGTAACAGTCAATAAACTTGATCCTGACAAAAAACGGACAGATGATCGTTGATAAGGGCGTCACACTTACAAGACCGCTTATCATGCGTCTTTCCTTTTATTGTGTTTTAGAAGTGTGTATTGAAGATCCGGATGAACCAAAAGATCCTGAAACACCGCATTTTATCCCGGCTTACTCCCAAAAAGTAAAAGCATCGAAAGAGTTTCAGACGTTCCAGTTTGATCATTCATTCGTACTGAACTCTTTAAAGTCCTCCATGGAGGGATATGTTTTTCACAATCAGCCGCTTGACACTGATGATCTTCTCGAACAGACAGTCAAACTGTTCAATTCCTGCAAGACATCACTGGAACTTTTTGATATGCTGCATAATATGCGCGCCTACGACGACAGCACTTACGCACATTCTTTAAATGTGGCTCTGATCTGCCGCCGTATCGGTAAATGGCTGAAAGTAGACGCCGCCACTTTAGACACTTTGACACTCTGCGGTCTTTTGCATGATATCGGCAAATTAAAGATTCCGGATGAGATTTTAAACAAACCGGACAAATATACCGACGAGGAATTTGATCTTGTCAAAAGGCATACAAAATTCGGCTACGAATTATTGAAAACTTTAAATATTGATCCACATATCAAAAAAGCTGCTCTGCTCCATCATGAGCGCTGTGACGGATCCGGTTATCCGCTGAAAGCGACCCAGAAAGACTTAGATGACTTCTCGATGGTTGTTGCAATCGCCGATGTTTACGATGCCATGACTGCCGCGCGTTCTTACCGCGCTCCTCTTTGTCCTTTCCAGGTCATTGAACGATTTGAGCAGGAAGGTCTTCAGAAATATAAACCAAAATTTATCCTTACCTTTTTGCAGCATATCGCATCCACTTATCAGAACAACCGTGTTCTTTTAAGCAACGGACAGAGTGCCAATATTGTGATGTTAAACCAGCAGCATCTCGCAAGACCGATCGTACAGTTAAACGACAACTCCTGTATTGATCTCTCTACACGTCTTGATCTGCATATTCAGAGTATTCTGTAAGTAAAAACGAAGCACCGCAGAGGTTCTGCGGAGAACGATCACAGTTTCTGATCGTTCTCCAGCAGATTTGCCTCTTCGAGTGCTTCTTTTGCTTCTTCTTCCGTTTCTTCCGGTGTACCATTCTCTACCGGTATCTTTCCAATGTACATAAACAGGCGTGCCACAATCAGTGGTACAAATCCTATAAAAGCACCATATGCCCCATATGTATAGACGGATACGCAGCCAATGCATGCACCAACAAAAAATGAGAGTACCGTCATCGTATACATGATTCCTTTTCTCCGGAATTCCGGATCTTTTGTCAATACAAACTGTGTCCATGCGAGCAGCGACTGTTTAAAATTATTCGTAGTAAAAATGCTTGCACTGTTATACCCCGATGCGCCGGAATAACTGCCCCACTGAAATGCCGAACAGAAAAATATCGGGTAAAGGCTCACAACCGCAGACATCCCCTCCGGCATCATCGCTGTTACGGTGAGTCCCGCTGCGTCTACCCAGAGCACCAGCTTTCGCATATCCAGTTTCGTAAAATTCGTCAACAGATAAGAAATCACGATCGCACTTCCAAAAATAAGAAATGCTAAAAATCGTATCCCCACTTCTGCAAAATTTTTTCCGGTAAGTGCCGCCGCCATCTCCATGACATTTCCGGTCTGTGCGGAGCCAAAATTTCCTGCATGCAGCAATATCGCATAGGTTCCAAGAAATCCTCCAACCAGTGTAAGATTCCAGTGAAGGATCATATCAAGTTCTTTTTGAAATATTCTTCTCATCGTTCTCCCTCTTCCCTTAAAACGCTATCATCATGAATGTCTGCGCGCAAAAACTGCCATGGTAAAAGACGTCTCCCATACCCGGAAACGCCCTCTCCATGGCAGCTTCTACATCGTAGTCCCTGCATAACAGCTCTTGCTTAGCAGCTTCTACATAATATTCCCTGCATAGCAGCTCCTGCATGACAGTTTTCCCTGCCATGTTTTCAACTGCTATGACACTTTCAGTGTAAACTTCTGTATCTCTTTCTCTGTGCTTACTTTCTCGATCACAGCCCCCAGTGATGCGAGTTTCTTTTCAAATTCTTCATATCCACGTTCAATATAGTAGATATCGTCTACCACCGTGATGCCTTCCGCCGCAAGTCCCGCGATCACAAGAGCCGCTCCGGCACGCAGATCCGGTGCATTGACACGGGCTCCGGTATAATTCTCAATACCACCGATGATCGCTATATTGCTCTCTACTTTAAAGTTGGCACCCATGCGCGCCAGCTCACCGACATATTTAAAACGGTTTTCAAAAATACTCTCCGTAACGGTGCTCGTACCCTCCGAAATACCTAACACAACCGCAATCTGTGGCTGCATATCTGTCGGAAATCCCGGATACGGGAGCGTCGTAACCTGTGTGTGATGCAGTGGTTTTGAGGATACCACACGCACCGCATCATCAAACTCTTCCACCTCACATCCGATCTCAAGCAGCTTCGCACTGATTGCCTCTAAATGCTTCGGGATGACATTCTTTACGGTGACATCTCCCTTTGTCGCTGCTGCAGCAAGCATAAATGTTCCGGCTTCGATCTGATCCGGGATGATAGAATATTCTGTCTTGTGCAGTTTTTCAACACCAACAATCCGGATCACATCCGTACCGGCGCCTCTGATATTTGCACCCATGCTGTTTAAAAAATTGGCTGCATCAACAACGTGAGGCTCTTTTGCCGCATTCTCCAGCGTTGTCTTACCCTCTGCCATGGCTGCTGCCATCATAATGTTGATCGTTGCACCGACAGATACCTTATCCAGATAAATATGTGTACCTTTCAGCTGCTTTGCATCTGCAACCACCAGACCATGGCGGATATCTACCGTCGCACCAAGTGCCCGGAATCCTTTCAGGTGAAGATCAAACGGACGGCTTCCGATATCACATCCACCCGGAAGAGCTACCTCCGCATGTTTATATTTTCCAAGGAGTGCTCCCAGCAGATAATAGGATGCTCTGATCTTACGGATATATTCATTGTCCACAACCAGATTATGAATAAATGATCCGTTCATCTTTACTGTATGCGCATCCAGTCTGTCTACCTTCGCACCAATATCACTGATTGCATTTAACAGCACATTGATATCTCTGACATTTGGTAAATTTTCTATTGTAACGGTCTCATCCGTCATAACCGCCGCAGAAATAATGGCAAGCGCAGCATTTTTTGCTCCGCCGATCTCCACTTCTCCGACTAACGGATTGCCTCCTTTAATGACATATTGTTCCATACCACACCTCTATGAACCTTTTCATACAAACACATAATTATAGTTGCTATTATGTGCTTTTGTCAAGAATTATATCACAGTTTCAATTTTGTTGTAAATATGCAGATATTCCCAAAAATGCCCTTCATTTCCGCACACTTCCGTTCAACTTTTATCAGTTACTGATGTACTTCAACGGATTGACTGCAGCCCCTCCGATGTAGATTTCAAAATGCACATGTGGTCCTGTGGAACGTCCGGTACTTCCGCTCAGTGCGATCGGTTCCCCCTGCTCCACCTTCTGGCCGACTTTCACCAGCAGCTTGCTGTTATGTGCATACCGCGTCAGTCTTCCGTCCGCGTGGCTGATCACCACATTATTGCCGTATCCACCGTTATAAGATGCCTGGATCACAGTTCCCGCACAGGATGCGTACACGGTTGTTCCAATCGGGCATGCCCAGTCCACACCTTTATGCATTCTTCCCCAGCGTCTTCCAAATCCTGATGTAAACCTTCCACCGGCAAGCGGCTTAATGTATGTCGGCGGCACGATCGTTCCACGCTCCACAACTGCTGCCTTCGCTGCCGTCATGATCTTCTGGTGCGCTAACTCTCTGCTCACTTCAGCACCGTTTTCATATACAACAATATCGTTTCTCTCACGATGACCTGCCACGCCCTCTTCTAAAACTTCCTCCTGATTGGTATACCAGGAATCATTTTCCTTAATGACAGGTTCCTCCTCATAATCTTCCTCGTAAACTTCTCCCACAGTCAGCCTGATCTTTAAATCCGGTTCCGGAACCGCAATGATAAGCTCCTGTCCTTCCCGCAGTGAGTCTGCATTCTCAAGTCCGTTCAATGCCATAATATCTGCCACTTTTGTATCATGGTCAAGTGCGATCACAGAGAGACAGTCACCACTCTCTACTACATATATTTTATTCGATTCTTTCTCTTTTGTTACTTCAGCAGCGGCATCATCCGCAGTGGTAAACGCATCTGACTGCACATAATTCTCATAGACCTCAATATTTTCCACAAATGCCATATCAAGGACACCCGTTTTATAAAAATCTGCTGCATCCGATGTCACGGCATCTAAAAGCTGCGTTGCAGACTCTAAGGAAACGCCCGCAAGCGACGATGCCTGCATATCCTGCGTTTCTTTCTCCCCGGTTTCCGCCGGATCGTCTTCGTTTTCTGCCTTTTTCAGATCAGCCGTTAATATTCCACCGATCTGTCCCTCCAACGTCTGATATACAACAGTATAGGCATTGTCTTCATCCGTTTTTTTTCTGACCTGATTCAGAAAATCTGACACTTCATCCAATGTCTTAAAATTTCCACGGTAGGAACCGATCGCAACCGTATAGGCACGCTCCCTGCTCTCAATCGTCTTCTCTGCTAATATCTTTTTTAACTGTTCTTCCAGCGTTTCTTTCTTTTCTAAACGCACAAACGGTTTCTTTTCTGTTTTTACAGACCATTCATAATCCATGCATAAACGGCTTGCAGATTCTTCTGCCAGTTTTCTTCTTGCCTGAAGGATTACATCCTTCACATCGACATTTTCCGCCACATACCCGACAAATGTTCCGTCTACATACACGCCCTGATAGTTCTGTCCTAATGCCGTCTGCTGCGAAAGCGCACTTCCTGCCAGTATGATAAGGAATCCGCCAGCAGCAATGATGCCGGACAGCATTTTTTTATCTTTTAATCTTTTGTTCATCTTCTGACTCTTTCATTTCATTGATGTGATTTTACAAAGATTCTTTTTGAATTTGCGCCACGATCTTTTCGATCGTCTGTTCCACGTTCAGACCATCCTCCGCGATCGTGATGTCTGCATATTTTTCATACAGAACAACTCTCTCATCATACAGGTCTTTTAACGTCTGTCCATCTTTTAAAACAACGCCCCTGCCTTTAATATCCGACAGTCTGCGGCTGATATCCGCATAATCTAATTTTAAATAGATCACAGTTCCGATCTGCCTTAAGTGCTCCATTGCCTCTTTTCCATATACGACACTTCCCCCGGTAGCAATGACCGAATGATGTGATTCTATTTCACTGTTGATACGGTTTTCCACTGCAATAAATCCGTCCGGCCCCTCTTCTGCAATGATCTCACGCAGTAACTTTCCTTCTTTCTCCTGAATCACCAGATCCGCATCCACAAACTGGAACCCAAGTACTTTTGCCAATATGACTCCGACAGTACTTTTTCCAACTCCGGGCATCCCGATCAGTACGATATTGTCTTTTTTCATCTGTTTTCTCCCGCTATAAACTTCCCATTTTCATAAAAAAACGTCGAAAGACTGTGCTTTCGACGTTTTCTTTTTACTCTGTTGCCTGCTCCGTCGTGCTTTCTGTCTCTGTATCTTTTATAGTTGTAAACAGGTTATCGAAATTCACGTCATCCCAGACTTTTTCTTTCACTGCCCACTCGATGCCCTCTTTCCATCCATCGAGCGTCTCATCATACAGATCATCTTTGCGCTGCTCAATAATGCTCTGACGTGTCTCCTCTGTTGCATCCTCGTCCACTTCTTTATCAAGACGTGCCACAAAATAAGAGCTGTCACCATCGATCAGATCTGTTACTTCGCCTTCTTTTAAATTTTTCAATGCTGCTAAAAGATTGTCATCCACAGAATCATCTTCCTGCGTAAAAGTACCGGTGCTTACCGTATAGCCTGCATCCTCTGCCGCCGCATCAAGACCATCTTCCTTCGCTGCTTTTGCAAAGTCAGCTACCTTTGCTGCAAGCTCCTCTTTCTCTTCATCTGTGTAATCTACCGTATTGCCACTCTCATCCTGATGTGTCGTCTTAGAAATGCCCACATAACTGTATGCACCCGTTTTTGCTTCCTCATCTGTCACATTGGTATCTGCGCCTGCAACGATTGCTGCTTTCATTTTACTCTGGATCGTCTCTAATGTAAGGTATTCCTCCACAATCTCCTGCGTCGCACCAAGTGCATTGATTGCATCTTTGCTGTTATCTTCCATAAACTGTGCTGCTGCTGCGGTGATCGCTGCTTTTTCATCGTCTGTAATGCTGACATTATACTCATCCATATGAAGCTGTAACACGTACATATCTTCTAAGGAATCCATCACGCTGTCTTTAAAATTATCCTGCCCAGTCGTTCCATTTCCATATAAATCGGATGTCCAGACATTTTTTCCGAAATATGCGGTATAAAAATCATCTGCTCCCGCCTGACCAAATCTTGCTGCAAAGTTTGCGACTCCAAGTTTGACCGGCTCTCCGTTTAAAGTTGCCACTGTTTTATCTTTATTGACTCCGCCACAGCCTGTCAGTACAGATAAAGCCATAGCGCTGCTTAACAATAATGCGGTAATTTTTCTGCTGTTCATATATTCCTCCCAGTGCCCTCTTTTTCCGATATGGGCAGTCATTCAGTTTATTATAATTCGTTTTGTAAAAAGCCGCAAGTTATTTTTCCATCAGCATCTCCCCTGCACGCTGCAAAAATGTTTCCATCACATCTTTTGCTTCCACATATTTTTCCCTGGTATTCAGTTTCAGGAAATAGGTAAAATATGGTTCCTTTGCATCCATGGTAAACTTCACATGTTTGTCAAAGGAAGCGGTAAACTCCGGAATTGCCGCCACATTGATCTTCGCTTTCTCATACAGGGTGAACCGCAGTGTATCACCTTTCTGTGCAATATCTGTAAAGTAAAGATGATGTGCCATGGATTTTACCCTTGCAATATAAAGCAGATTTTCGACAGACTTTGGCGGATCTCCAAACCGGTCGATCAGCTCTTCTAACATTTCTTCTGACTCATCCGCCGTCTCAATGCCTGCGATGCGCTTATAAATGTCAAGTTTCTGCATCTCATTCGGAATGTATCCCATCGGAATATACGCATCAATATCAATATCGATCGAGGTATCAAAACTTTCCGCAACATCCATACCTTTTGCTTCCTTCACTGCCTCGTTTAACATTTTGCAGTAAAGATCGTATCCGACCGCCTCCATATGTCCATGCTGCTCTGCGCCGAGCAGATTTCCTGCACCACGGATCTCAAGATCACGCATGGCGATCTTAAAGCCACTTCCAAGTTCCGTATACTCCTTGATCGCAGCAAGTCTTTTTTCTGCGATCTCTTTTAACATTTTATCCCTGCGGTACATTAAAAACGCATACGCCGTCCGGTTGGACCTGCCAACACGCCCGCGGAGCTGGTAGAGCTGCGACAGTCCCATATTATCGGCATCGTGGATGATCATTGTATTGACATTTGAGATATCCAGTCCCGTCTCTATGATTGTCGTTGATACCAGTACATCAATGTCTCCATTGATAAACCGGTACATGATATCCTCCAGCTGGTTTTCTCTCATCTGTCCATGAGCAAATGCCACATTTGCCTCCGGCACCAGCTCCTGAATGCGTGACGTCACTTCATCAATATCCCTTACTTTGTTATACACATAATATACCTGTCCACCACGGGCAAGTTCCCGCGTGATTGCCTCCCGGACCAGTTCCTCATTATATTCCATGACATACGTCTGAATCGGGACACGGTCCATCGGTGGTTCCTCTAAAACGCTCATATCCCGGATTCCGATCAGGCTCATGTGAAGTGTCCGCGGAATCGGTGTGGCAGTAAGTGTCAGCACATCCACATTGGTCTTTAACTGTTTGATTTTTTCTTTGTGAGCCACACCAAACCGTTGTTCCTCGTCCACGACAAGAAGCCCAAGATCTTTAAACTGCACATCTTTTGACAGAATCCGGTGTGTTCCCACAATAATATCCACCTGTCCTTTTTTCAGATCACTGATGGTCTTCTTCTGCTGCGCTGCCGTGCGGAAACGGCACAACAGATCCACCCGGACAGGGAAATCCTTCATTCTCTGGGAAAACGTATTATAAATCTGCTGGGCAAGAATGGTTGTCGGCGCAAGGTATGCCACCTGTTTATTCTCCTGCACTGCCTCGAAAATCTGGCAGAAGCCTTCTTGCCAGTTCTCGTAGGTCTTCTTCCCCTGCAGTGCCTTCGTGCCGTCTTCCACGCAGACCCACTCTACCAGATCATAGATATCCTTGAAATGATAGTAAAAAGCCATCCGGCTGATGCCGCAGTCCTCTGCAAGTTCGTTAATGGTGATCTTATCCAGAGACTTCGTGAGAAGTTCTTTTTTCAAAGCTGCTTCCAACGCCAGTTTCGTTGTATTGGCCATAGCCTGTCCTCCACTGTTTTATGTATTATTTTCTGTTCTTCCTCGATATAGCTTATGTAATTCTATTATAAGCTCACGCATTCGTACCATCGTACTCTACATCTTACTTCACAGGATATTCATTCGCTAAGGTTGTCGTTCGTCAATCATGTAAACATGTTGACTTCCTTATACTCATTATATTGTACGACAATAGACTCAAAATGGGCAAATTAACTTTTTATAAAAAAACTCTT
>OHYN01000561.1_pt1 | contig 10673 bp, 5 predicted proteins | sample 1580251 | NCBI WGS metagenome assembly OHYN01 (sample SAMEA3882523, study PRJEB24775) | human gut metagenome | biome: human-associated habitat; feature: intestine environment; material: feces | place: Netherlands | collected 2009/2010
TTTGGGACATAGCGCCAATGCCACATTAATCGATAAGGATTCTTCACTTGAATATGCCTTGAATGTGGATAAATCAGCGGAATATGAACTGAATTTAGGTTTTGTTCCTATGCAGCCTGCCAATGGAGGAGATTTGCGTGTAGAGGTAGCATTGAATGGAATAACATTAGGCACATTCTCTGTAAACGAAGAGCCATTTACAAAGAAATGGAGAGAGAATATTCTTCAAAATCAGGTATATATAACATTGCCGGTGAAGCTTGAGAATGGTAAAGGTAATATCCTGAAAGTGAAAGCTCTGGATAATGATATAATAATAGATAGAATCAAACTGAGTTCAAATTATTGATAACATCTCTTATGAAAAAAATTCTTTATTCCATCTTGGTTGTATTATTCTTAACGAATAGTGTATGTATTAATGCAGCAGAAAAGAAAATACTTTTTATTCCTGAACAGGATATAAAGAAACATGGTTTAGATAAGGCTGACGGGAATTTCGGATACGAATATAAGGCCGAGTCTGAAAATATAGCTTTGCTATGGGATAAATCTTTCGGTAAAAGTCCTGAGACAAATCCGATAATAGAAAAAAGATTTTATCCGGATGAAATCCTGGCTGAGGCCGAGAAAAACTTCAAGTTCTTTGTTGATAAAATGAAATTTGTACTGAAAGGGAAAAGTTATTTTGACAAATACAAGCTTATTATCTGGATGTACAACGATGATGAAAGGACTGTATATGGTGGTGCCCATGATAAAGTGGGAATGACATGGTTTCGCCCGTGCAGAATAGATACATATCCATATTGTGCTCTGGTTCATGAGATGGGACATTCATTTCAGTTTATAACTATGGCTGACGGGCATAACGGTTTTGATTCGTCCATGATGGAATACACTTCTCAGTGGATGTTGTGGCAATTGTATCCTGATTGGCTGACTATTGAGAACTATCATTTGAATGATTATATGAAACAGACTCACCTTGCCCTGTTTCATAAAGATAATATGTATCATGCGCCGCAGTTTATGGAATACTGGTCAGAAAAACATGGCTTGAAAATAATCGGTGAACTTTGGCGTAAGTCTGAAAAAGGTGAAGATCCTGTTGCTACATATATGCGAGTAACGAATATTGATATTGATGAATTTAACGATGAGGTTTACGATGCGGCATCACGATTTGTTACATGGGATTTACCAAGAATAAAGACACTTGCATCTTCCTACGCCAATGAACATAAATGTAAATTGGAGAAAACAAATGACGGATGGTATAAAATAGCAAAATCAAATTGTCCGCAAAGCTATGGATATAATGCGATAAGACTGAAAGTGCCGCGTGGTGGAACTAAGATTAAACTTGATTTTAAAGGCATAGCAGGTGAGAGGGGTTTTGTGACTAAAGAAACAGATAAGGCTGGATGGATTTACGGTTTTGTAGCCGTTAAGCAGAATGGAAAAAGACTATATGGTAAACCGAACAGAGCAGTGAATGGGAGTAATGAGACTGTAAGTTTTATAGTCCCTGAAAATACACAGTTTCTTTGGCTTGTGGTGACTGGTGCGCCTACTTCACATGTGGCATATAAGAAAGACATGAAAGAGGTGCCCGAATGGCCATATATGGTTAAGTTATCTACTGAAGAAGGGAAATCTGTACGATTGTGGTAGTTCATCATTGATATTGTCGTTGGTTAATTGGTTTTTGTACTGGATTGTCCTAAACGTGTATTATATTTTTGTCCGAATAGGGTTGGATTATATTACTTTGTGATGTTGAATATTAGAAAACATTATATAAATCTTTGTTAATTATCGATTAGTAGTTTATTGAATTATGAAACATGATTTCTGGGTGAATGCTTTATTTAAAACAAGCATTTTTTTGGCTGTTTCTGTTGGCACTGTTCCTGCTGTTGCAGGCAGCTATTCCATTGATGAGATTTCTTCTTTGCAGCAGCAAAAAAGATTTGTTACCGGTAAAATTGTAGATTCTTCTGATGGTAGTCCTATTATAGGTGCTAATATTTTATTGAAAGGTACTAATACAGGGGTCATTTCTGATATTGATGGAAATTATTCAATTCAGGTAAATAGTTCCTCTGATATTCTTGTTGTTTCATTTATAGGATATAAGACAAGAGAAGTACCGGTTGAAACTTCCGGAGTTATAGATATAAAATTGACCTCAGATAATGAAATGCTGAGTGAAGTTGTCGTTGTTGGTTCCGGAACTCAGAAGAAAGTCAGTGTGACCGGTTCTATATCCACAGTGAAAGGTTCGGGATTGAAAACTCCGAGTTCTTCATTGACCAATTCTTTGGCTGGTAAGATAGCTGGTGTTATTGTAAATACCGTAAGTGGTGAACCTGGAACAGCATCAGATTTTTATATTCGTGGTATTTCTACATTTGGTGGACGTGCTACACCTCTTATAATGCTTGATGATGTGGAAATTTCTGCTGGTGACTTGAATAATATTCCTGCGGAAACAATCGAAAGCTTTTCTGTCTTAAAGGATGCTTCTGCTACAGCAATTTATGGTGCGAGAGGTGCAAATGGTGTGATGTTGATTACAACTAAAAAAGGTGAAGAAAATTCTAAAACCCGAATTAATGTAACATTTGAGAATTCGTTTAATCAGCCGATGAACTTTCCGAAGTTTGTGGATGGTGCCACTTGGATGGAAATGTATAATGAAGCGCAGCTTACACGTAATAAATCTTTAAAAGAAGGTAGATATACAAGAGAACAGATTGAGGGGACTCGTAATGGTCTAAATCCTTATATTTATCCTGACGTAGACTGGGGTGATTTGATTTTTAGAGATTTTGCGGCTAATCAGCGTGCTAATATCAATATATCAGGTGGTGGACAGAAGGTTACATACTATATGAGTTTGAATGTGAACCATGATACAGGTTTGCTTGATTCTCCTAAGTATTATTCCTGGAATAACAATATTAATAATCTGGCATACAATTTTCAAAACAATATCTCGGTTAAGGTTACCCCTACTACGACCATAGACTTGAATATGAATGCCCAAATACGTAATAACCGCGGTCCTAAGAATTCGGTGGATGAATTGTTTAAGATGACACTTGAGGCTAATCCTATAAATTTCCCTGCTGTATATCCAAGAGAAGAAGGGGATTCTCATGTAAAATATGGTAACTCGATTCTTACTGCAAATTATGTTCGTCGGAATCCTTATGCTTATATGGCCACCACATTCAAGCAAGAAGATTCTAATATGATACATACCACATTGAAGATTAACCAGAAACTTGATTTTATCACCAAAGGCCTGAATGTGAATGCCCTTATTAACTTCAAGAACTGGTCAAGTACATATTATACCAGAACAATTGATCCGTATTATTATAGAGTAAAGGAAGGTTCGTATGACCCAAAGAATCCTACAACGTATGAATTGGAACGTCTTGGAACTTCCGGAACTGATTATATAAACGAATCTGGAACAACACGCTCTGGTGACCGTACCATATTTATGCAGTTTCAGTTGAACTATGCGCGTCAGTTCGGCAAGCATAATGTAGGTGGTATGCTTATGTATATGCAGCGTGATTTTAAAAGAGATGTGCTTCCGAATAGAAACCAAGGTTTCTCCGGCCGATTTACATACGATTTTGACCATCGGTATCTTGTAGAATTCAACTTTGGTTATAATGGAACAGAACGTTTGGCAAAAGGTGATCGTTTTGAATTCTTCCCTGCTGCATCTTTAGGCTGGGTTGTAAGCAATGAACCTTTTTTTGAACCATTAAGAAATAAAATTGATAACTTGAAACTTCGTGCATCGTATGGTCTTGTAGGTAGTGATGAAACCGGTACAGATTGGGGGCACTTCCTTTATTTAGATGATGTAGATTTGGGAAGTATTAAATATAGTACTGGATATGATTGGCAATCCACATTTGGCGGGCCTAATATTTCTAAATATCATGTAATAAATGCATGCTGGGAGAAGTCAAGAAAACTGGATATTGGTTTGGATATGACATTGTTCAGGAATTGGAATATAATTGTTGATTATTTCTATGAGAGACGTTCTAATATTTTGATGGAGAGAAAAACATGGCCAACTCTTATCGGATATAGTTCTACTCCTTGGAGCAATGTTGGTAAGGTTGATAATTGGGGATGGGAATTCAGCTCTAATTATCATCATGCAATAAACAATGATCTTTCTGTTGATATTCGAGGTAACTTTATGTATGTGGAAAATAAGTATGTATATAAAGATGAACCTTATACTCCTTATCCTTGGAAGATGGAGACAGGTCGTCCTTTGAGTTCAACTTGGGGATACGTTGCTGAAGGGCTTTATACAAGTGAAGATGAAATTAAATACGGCCCTTCGGTTGATTTAGGTAGTGTAGCCGAAGTGGGTGATATAAAATATAAAGATTTGAATGGTGATGGAGCTATTACAGCTGATGACCAGGGTATGATTTCTGAATATGGCAAGCAACCACGAATTCAATATGGTTTTGGGGTAAATGTAACCTATAAGAAATTTGATTTTGGAGTATTCTTCAATGGTTCTGCTATGCGCAAGATAATGTTATCTGGAATTCATCCTTTCGGAGAACAGGATTGTAATATTTTCCAGTTTGTGGCTGATGATTATTGGAGCGAGGCAAATCCAAATCCGAATGCAGCTTATCCTCGTTTGGGTCTTGCCAAGTCCAATACAGATAATAATGTAGTAGCAAGCACATTCTGGATGCGAAATGGTAATTTTCTTCGTTTTAAAACGCTGGAAATTGGTTATAGATTCTGCAAATATGGTCGTATATATATAACAGGAGATAATCTTGCGGTATTTAGTCCGTTTAAAGAATGGGATCCGGAACTGGAGTGGTATAAGTATCCTTTGCAGCGTACATTTAATATTGGAATACAATTGAATTTCTAATCTGAAAATTTATATGAATATGAAATTATTTAACAACATAAAAATATTTGGTTTTGCTTTGTGTTGTCTGACTTCATCTTGTAATTTCCTTGATATTGTTCCTGTAGAACAACCAGATCTTGATGATGCAACACAGGATTTTAATAGCACTCTGGGATTCCTGCATTCATGTTATGCCGGTTTACAGTCTCCTGTCCAGTTTGAAGCGACAGAAGCTTCAGCAGATGAATATGCTATACCGGGCGAATATAGCCTTCAAGGTTATAGCTCTCTTAAAGTTGCGCATGACGTGTTTACGGCAAACAATAATGAAGGACGTTGGGATACATTCTATAAGTCAATAGGACAAATACATCTTTTCTTACAAGAACTTCAGGACGCTCCTGTAAGTGATTTAGTTAAGGAGGAGTGGACAGCAGAAGCTAATTTCTTGCTTGCATATTATCATTTTGAGATTTTACGTTTCTATGGTCCTTGCCCTATTGTAGATAAATTACTTCCACAGACAGCAACACAGGCTGAATACCCGGGGCGTATGCACTATGATTATGTGACAGACTGGATTGTTAAGCTTCTCGATGAAAAGGTTATAGGAATTTTGCCAAGTACACGCTCTGATACAGAAATCGGTAGAGCTACAACTCCTATTGCAAAAGCATTGAAAGCGAGAGTTCTGCTTTACGCTGCATCACCGTTATGGAATGGAAAATTCCCATATCCTGACTGGAAAAATGTAAAGAATGGAAAAGAAATTGAAACTCCAGGATATGGTACTGCTTTAGTTAGTACGACATATAATCCGGAAAAATGGACGAGAGCTGAGGCTGCATGTCAGGATGCTTTGAATGCAGCTCGTGATGCTGGTTATTATTTATATGGAACAAAACCGGGAGATGAACAGTTGCAGGTTCAGAATAATATTCCTATGCCATATATTCCAGGGCTTGAGGGAACGGCAGATGAAAAGAAGGCTTTTCAAAATAAGGTGCTGACCCTGAGATATATGCTTACTGCAAAAGGCAAGGAAGGCAATATGGAACTTTTGTGGGAAGTACATAAGTCTACTAATTTTGTATATGGTAATATCCCTAATAACCTTATGAAGTTAAACAATGGCTCTGAATACAGCGGTTGGAGTTCTTCGTCTCCTTATCTGTATGCAATTGAACATTTTTATACAAATAATGGAACATTGCCGGAAATTGCTGCTTCAAAAGGTAAATACCCTAAAAAAAGTGAATGGCTTGCTCCTGCGGGTATAACAGGTAGGTCTGAATTGTTTAATATATGCGTGGATCGTGAACCGAGATTTTATGCATGGATAGGTTTTCATCAGGGAGATTATTCGTCTCGTATAGCTAATGGAAATCCTGTAACATTAGATACGCGTGATCCTGATAAACAAGGCTATAATCCTCAGAAATATAATAGAAACCATTTGGTAACCGGTTTTGCAATACAGAAATTCCTAAGTCCGAATACGCAGATAAGTTCTACAGGAAGTGGTAGCGTTCCTGTTCCTGCATATCCTTTAATCCGTATGGCAGAACTTTATCTTAATCTTGCTGAATGTCAGGCAAACTTGTCGGCTGATGGTATTACCGATGAATATGCGACTAAGGCCTTGGAGAATCTGAATGCGGTACACCAGCGTGCTGGTCTTAAAGCTATAACAAAAGAGGACTTAAATGACATGCCTTTGATTGACTGGATTAAGAATGAACGATATGTAGAATTCTATGCCGAAGGACAGAGATATTTCGATGTAAGGCGTTGGGTTGAAGGAGGTAAATATCTTGTTCCTGGTAAGCGCGAAGGACTGAGAGCTGAAGAAAAAGGATTAAGTTATGATGAGTTCAGACAGCGTATTCCTGTAGCTCAGCCTTATAGTTGGAGTGAAAGAAGATATTTGATGCCTATTTATTATACAGAAGTAAATTCCAATCCTCAATTGGTTCAGGCTCCTGGTTATTAATTATAAAGAGAATATTATATGAAATATAGAAACATTATATTATCAATTTTGGGGTTAGGTTTGATTGCCACTTCGTGTGAAGATGGTAATAAGAACTATACCGAAGAGTTTGATTCTGTTTATTATTACAAACAGAATGGATTGAATGAATTCGATTTTTATTCAATAAATAAAGGTGTCGCTCAAACTATTACAGTAGGTAGGGGAGGACATAGCTTAACGGGAAGGACAATTATAGACTTGGTGCCTTTTTCTGAAGAAGAGTTGGCAGCATATAATAAATCAATAGATGCCAGTTACAAATTGCTCGATCCGGAATATTATGAAATGCCTGCTTCTGTGGTATTTGATGATGGAGTAGAATATAAGAATATTGATGTAGTATTTAAAGGAAATATGAGTGAACTTGCAAAGACTGGTGATTATTTGCTACCGATACGTCTGCTTCCTCAGTCCGGATCTGTTAATAAAGATAAGAATGTGATTTATTTAAAGCCCAATATTATAGTTCCTAGTGTTGTAATGGATCCGACTGGTAAGAATACGATAAATATGCAGGAAGGAGTTAATGAAACTCGTAATTTCGAACTTACGTATTATCTTGATGTCGTGAATGAGTGGAATCTTAAACTCAGGATGGAAGATAGTGAAGACGAATTGCAAAGATTGGTTGATGAATATAATAGGACTATGGGAGTTAATTATGCACTATTACCAATTGCAAATCGTGAATATGAATCTTTGGTAGATTTTCCTGCAGGGGAGTCTCTTGTTACCTCTAATGTAATAATTAATAATGAGGGATTGCAAATGGATGACTATTTACTTCCTGTTGTTCCTAAGAAAGTTATAGGGATGCCATTTGATGTGAAAACAGATGTTTGCTATATACATGTAATGGTTAATGGGCAACTTGAGGATATTACATTAACTAAAGAAATGATATCTGCAAGCAGTACACAAAGTGGTGGAAATATTGTTTCCGTAATTGATGGAAATACAAAAACTTATTGGGAATCTATTTGGTCTTCTAATACAGATCCTAAACATGATGCTACTTACGGGGTATATATAGATATTGATTTATCTAAAGTGAATAAGACGATAAGCCGTCAATTACACTTGGATTATGCAACTCGTGATTATGCAAACGCTGTACCTTATACAATTGTCGTATATGCCGGAACAAGTGCGAATGATTTGAGACCAATAGGAGAACTGACCAAGAATAAAAATAATTTGCCAGTTGCTGGTGCTACATGGACAAAGGATTTACCGAACTTCTCATTAGGTAGGACCGAAAGTTCGTATATACGTATTTCATTCCTTGAAAGTAAAACAGGTGGTCTTACTAACGCTGGAAATATATCTTCAGGTGATCAGCCTTGTGTGGCAATATCTGAATTGAAGTTAAGCGGTAAGTAATAAGTCTTTAAAATCACTCCTTTCTTGTAACTATAGAAAGGAGATGATTTAAAAATATAACTAATAAAATAAGAATCCTATGATAAAGAAAATATTTGGAATTATACCAGCTGTCTTCATGTCGATGTTTGTGGCAGGATGTACAGAAGAGGAGGAAGCTGCTCCATTATATTTTGAGTTGACATCTGAAATTCTTGAATGCAACAGTGAGCAGCCTGTAAACGTATCTGTACCTATTGAAGGCCAGACATATAAGTTGTCGGTAAAGGCTTCACCGGAAACTGAGTGGAGTGCGAATCTGGATGGAGATGATTGGGTGGTGGTTTCTCCAACGACCAAGCAGGTGGGTGATGGTGAAATATCAATTGTGGCTTCTCCTAACTCTGGTAATGTGCAGGATAGAACTGGCACTGTTTCTATCACCAGTACAGCTAATGAGAAGGTTTATTCGTATATCCTGACTCAGTTGTTCGATCCTAATAAACTTGTACAGAGAGAAGAGTCGTTCGTTTTTATTCATTATGCAGATGAGTCGTATAATGAAGATATTGAATATACAACTTATTTGAATAAAGTGGATGGTGATATCAAGCTTTCTGTTTTGGGGCAAGCAGATGTAGATGCATACAATAATGACAATGCTACAGATTACCAGTTATTGTCTTCTGGATATTATGAGCCTCTTCCTTCTTCTGTAACATTTGGAGAAGATGCTACTTTGCCATTCATTATTACATTTAAGAAAGAAATGTCAGGTCTTGATGCTTCGCAAGAATATGTATTGCCGGTATGTGTATCAGCCGATGGCAAAGAGAGATTGAAATTATGGATTGTAGTAAAGGTCAGTGAACAGACGTTGCCAATGAAAGAGCAGGAATTTACATTCTATAATGCTGGAGAAGACATGGCTTGTAAGGTTAGTGTAGAAAGACTGGAAGGTGAAGTGACTTTGACCCCTTTTAATGAAGAAAAGGTGGCAAATTTAGGTAGTGACTATAAGCTTATTCCAGCAGAATACATTGATATGCCAACTTCTATCTCTTTTGGAGATGGTGAACCTGCTAACGACGTGATTGTAACTTTCAAGAAAGATATAAAAGATATGGCACTTGAGGCAGGAAAACAATATGTATATGGTTTCTGTATCAATGCGAATGGAAGACCTTCATCAGAGGTGTTAGTAAAGGCTGATATTGTAACTCCTGTATTGTCGATGATATATAGTGACCAGCAGATTGATATGTCTGAAGAAGATGTTGAAACAACAAAGTCATTTGATTTTACATTTAACCTTAATGTGGAAAATCAGTGGAATTTTGATGTAAATCTGCAAACAGAAAATTTAGCTGAGGTTGTGAAACAATATAACCAAGAAAATTCTACAAATTATAAATTGTTACCAGCTGATAATATTAATTTTTCAGGTTTAGGTTTCATCTCAGGTACAAATGAAATTACAGTTACTGCAACAATAGATAGAAGTGGTTTAATTGCTGAAACTCAGTATTTATATCCTATTATCCCAATAGGATGCGGTGGTAAACCATTTGAGGTTGAAGAAAAGATTTGTTATGTGAAGGTATATGTGGCGGAAAGAATTCCTGGAGCAGATGAGTTGACAGAAATTTTGTTATCAGATGGAATGTTGACTGCAAGTAGTACACAAAAAAAAGGTAATATTAATAATGTAATTGACAGCGATACAGGAACTTATTGGGAGTCTAGTTGGGAACAGAATGTAGATCCAAATCATGACCCTGTTTATGGAGTATATATAGATTTGAATTTAGGAGAAAGTGCTCCAACTAAATTCTTATCACTGAATTATGCAACCCGTGATTATGCTAATGCCGTTCCAAATCATATAGCTGTTTATGTAGGTGCAAGTTCTGAAAGTCTGAAAAAAATTGGTGAATTAAAAAGGGAAGAAAATAATTTGCCGGTAGATGGATGTAAATGGATAGGAAATACTGATAATGAAGAAACAGCTCAATTACCAGTATTCTCTTTAAAAGGAGAGAATGCAAAATTAGTTAGAATTGCTTTCTTGTCAAGCTATGTGAATGCAGGTTGGAATATAGGTAATATTCGTGATTTAACCAAAGAGGGAATTGCTTCAGGTGATCAACCTTGTGTGGCTATTTCAGAATTGAAACTTTACGGGAAATAATCCTTGTATATAAATCTGCTTTCTTTTACTTTTGAGGTGAAAGAAAGCAGAATATATTATTTCAAGAAATAAAAAAATTATGATAGTATGAAAAAATTAAAATTTTTATTAGGCATTATACCATTGCTGCTATTATGTATTGTAGCACAAGG
>OHYN01000563.1_pt1 | contig 10632 bp, 8 predicted proteins | sample 1580251 | NCBI WGS metagenome assembly OHYN01 (sample SAMEA3882523, study PRJEB24775) | human gut metagenome | biome: human-associated habitat; feature: intestine environment; material: feces | place: Netherlands | collected 2009/2010
AATTAAAGATTAATACAGATGGTGATTCTGTAAATGTAGATGGTAATGCTGTGGGCTATCATGAATATGAGTATTTTATGCTTAACAAGCCTGCTGGTGTTGTTTCGGCAACTGATGACAATACATGTACAACAGTGATTGACCTTATTAAAACTAATAACAGAAAAGACCTTTTTCCGGTAGGAAGACTTGACAAAGATACAGAAGGATTACTTCTTATTACAGATGACGGTGACTTTGCGCACAGCATAACCTCGCCTAAAAAGCATGTGGACAAGAAGTATATTGCAAAGCTTGACGGAGAAATCACAGAAGATACCGTAAAGGCTTTTTCTGACGGAATTGAGTTCTCTGACGGTACGAAGTGTCGCAGTGCCGTGCTTGAATGTGACGAAAATGATAAAAAAACAGGAATTGTCACAATTTGTGAGGGTAAATATCATCAGGTTAAAAAAATGTTTTTGTGTTGTGGATTAAAAGTTGTGCATCTTCAACGAATTTCAATAGGCGGTTTGTATCTTGATAGCAATTTGCACATAGGCGAGTGCAAATTGTTAACGGATTTGGATAAAAAGTCGGTTTTTATCGGCAATATACACTAAAAAATGCATCTGAATTTTATCCTGTGTCGGTTTTAAATAAAATAATGCATATATCTTTGGTCAATTTCGGTATGGTCAAATTGTGCGAAAAGTGGTATATTATTGTATGTAATAAAGCTAAGGACTTTATCGTTATCGACTAATTGGAGGTTTATACACAATGGCAAATGTTTCATTAAGACATGTTTACAAGATTTATGACGGCGGTGTAACTGCTGTTACAGACTTCAATCTTGAAATTGCCGACAAAGAATTCATCATTCTCGTTGGCCCTTCAGGTTGCGGTAAATCAACAACCCTCAGAATGATTGCAGGTCTTGAGGATATTTCAAAGGGTGAGCTTTACATCGGCGATACACTCGCAAACGATGTTGCTCCTAAGGACAGAGATATCGCAATGGTATTCCAGAACTATGCTCTTTATCCTCATATGACTGTATATGATAATATGGCATTCGGTCTTAAACTCCGTAAGTTCTCTAAGGAAGAGATTAAGAGAAGAGTTGAAGAGGCTGCAAGAATCCTTGGTATCGAGCAGTATCTTGACAGAAAGCCAAAGGCTCTTTCAGGCGGTCAGAGACAGCGTGTTGCTCTCGGTCGTGCTATCGTTCGTAACCCGAAGGTATTCCTTCTTGACGAACCGCTTTCAAACCTTGATGCTAAGCTCCGTGCTCAGATGAGAACAGAGATTTCAAAAATTTATCAGCGTCTCGGCACAACATTTATCTATGTAACCCATGACCAGACAGAGGCTATGACAATGGGTACAAGAATTGTTGTTATGAAAGACGGTTTCATTCAGCAGGTTGATACTCCTCAGCATCTTTATGATATGCCTTGCAATATGTTCGTTGCAGGATTTATCGGTTCACCTCAGATGAATTTCATCAACGCTGTTCTCTCTAAGAACGGCGGTAAGTATACTCTTGATTTTGACAAGTATCACGTTCCTGTTCCGGAGTCAAAGGTCAATGCTGACCTCGACAACTATGTTGGCAAGGAAGTTGTTTTGGGCATCCGTCCTGAGCATGTTCACGATGAGCCTGAAGAAATTGCTAAGGCTGAGTGTCTTCTCAAAGCCAATGTTGATGTTACCGAGCTTATGGGCGCTGAAATTTATCTCTATGTAAATATCAACGGTACACCTATCACAGCTCGTGTTGAACCTACTTCAACAGCTAAGCCTGGCGACGAAATTGAGATTGCTTTCGACCTCAGCAAGATTCACATCTTTGATAAGGATACTGAGAAAACAATCACAAACTGATTATAATTTAATTTGGTTTTTACGGCGGAGCGTTATGCTCCGCCGTCTTTGCGTTTGCAGAAAGAAAACGATTGTTGCCGTAAGCGCAATAACTTTCAAAACCCATTTGCATTTAAATTTTATAATTGATTAACCGTGATGAATAGATATTTTTCGTATTTTGTCACAAAATCAACACAATGTTGTGATATATTAAAAAACAAATAAGATTTTGTAACAATTGTTTAATTTTGCTTTCAAAACTGTAACTTGTTGCTGATTATGCAAATTCTCTAAAAAAATTCAAGAAAAATTGTAAATAGAGGTTGATTTTTTTCTCGTTTTTGTGTAATATGTATATGAGACAGATTGTATTTTATTGAACTCTTTTACAATCACAATATATAACTGCGGAGAAAACGAGGTAAAAATTTATGTCAAACAGATTATTTCAAGGTATTGTACACCAGATGAAAGACGCAATCGACAGAACGATTGGCGTAATTGACGAGACTTCGGTTGTTATTGCCTGCTCCGAGCTTGGAAAAATCGGCGAGGTAAACGAGAGCGTTAATTCCGAAACACTCAGCTCGACAGCACCGTTTGTTGTGAACGGATATACATACAGATCTTTCGGCAGCAATGCAAAGTATGATTATGCAGTATTTGTTCAGGGTACCGATGAGTATGCTCAGAAGTATGCTCAGCTTTTGTCGGTTTCTTTTGCAAGCATCAAGCAGTATTATGATGAAAAGTATGATCGTTCAAACTTTATTAAGAATGTTATTCTTGACAACATTCTTCCGGGTGACATTTACCTTAAAGCAAGAGAGCTTCACTTTAACAGCGAGGTTTCCCGTGTGTGTCTGCTTATTAAAATTGTTTCAAAAACAGATGTTTCCGCTTATGATATAGTTCAGAATCTTTTCCCGGACAAGTCAAAGGACTTTGTTATAAACATTAACGAGGTTGAAATTGCACTTGTTAAGGAAATTAAACCCGACACAGAGAGCCGTGACCTTGAAAAGCTTGCAAGCTCGATTTCAGACACACTTTCGAGCGAGTTCTACACACACTGTGTTGTCGGCATCGGCACAACGGTTACAGGCATCAAGGATCTTGCAAGAAGCTTTAAGGAGGCTCAGTCGGCTCTTGAGGTTGCAAAAGTATTTGACACAGACCGTACAATCGTAAGCTATGATAACCTCGGCATTGCCCGTCTTATCTATCAGCTTCCAACAACATTGTGTGAAATGTTCCTCAAAGAAGTTTTCAAGCGTGGTTCAATTGAGAGCCTTGATCAGGAAACTCTCTTTACAATCCAGCGTTTCTTTGAAAACAACCTCAATGTTTCCGAAACATCAAGAAAGCTTTTTGTACACAGAAACACTCTTGTGTACAGACTTGAAAAAATTAAAAAGCTCACAGGTCTTGACCTCCGTGAGTTTGAGGACGCAATTGTGTTCAAGGTAGCTCTTATGGTTAAGAAATACCTCAACGCAAGTCCTACAAAATACTGATTTGGTTAAAGTGTGCCCGAGCACAGTGTCTTGCTGTGCTTTGGGCGTTTTGACTTTTTTGTGAGTATTTGTACAATAACTACAAAACAAAGGTGACTTTATGATTGATTTTATAAATGTGTCTAAAACATACCCTAATGGTACTCATGCTCTCTACGGTATTACGCTGAGTATTGATAAGGGCGAGTTTGTATTTATTGTCGGTGCATCGGGCGCAGGCAAGAGTACATTTCTTAAACTCATTATGCATGAGGAGACTCCGACATCAGGCAAAATCGTTATCAACGACACTGATGTTACAAAGCTGAGAAGGAGCAAGGTTCCTTATATGCGCCGTCATATGGGCATTGTTTTTCAGGATTTCAGACTTATTGACAAGATGAATGTTTTCGACAATGTTGCGTTTGCGATGCGTGCTGTCGGAAAACCTTCGGCAGTAATTAAAAAGCGTGTTCCGTATGTGCTTGAGCTTGTCGGTCTTAAAGATAAGATGAAAAACAGACCGAGTGAACTCTCGGGCGGTGAGCAACAGCGTGTAAGCCTTGCAAGAGCCCTTGTGAATAACCCCGAAATTATTATTGCCGATGAGCCGACAGGTAATGTTGACCCCGAGATGTCACACGAAATCATTGAGCTTCTCAATGAAATTAACGCAACAGGCACAACCGTTATTGTTGTAACGCATGAACATGACCTTGTTCGTGAGTTTGACAGACGAGTTGTTGTTCTTGACCACGGAAAAATTAAGAGCGACACCAAGGATTTGTTTGTTAAAGATGACTATACTGACGATTACGGTGATGACAGCGGTGAAGAAGAAAACACACCGGATTATCCCGATAATGCAGTGGTTGTTCCGGAATAATGCGTTTGCGCAAATAGGATTTTGAAAGGATTTTTGATATGACCGGATTTGGTTATTTAGCAAAAGAAGGTTTCAAAAATGTGTGGAACAACCGTATTATGAGTATCGCTTCTGTCTGCGTACTTATAAGCTGTCTTGTTCTCACAGGTGCGGCGGCACTTTTTTCGATGAATGTTGACAATGTTGTTGAATCTGTCGGCAAGTCAAACGAAACCTCTGTATACATTAAAGACGGATATTCACAGCTTGAGGCTGTTTATGTAGGAAAAGAAATTGAAAAGCTTGACAATGTTGAGTCGGCAACCTTTCTTTCAAAGGAAGATGCGATAAAGCAGTATAAATCTACTCTCGGCGACGACCTCTTTGCAGAAATGCAGGGCAGAAACAAACTCCCCGATTCTTTCATTGTAGTTATGAAGGACTTGTCGAAGTATGACGATACTGTTGCTCAGATTAAAAAAATTGACGGTGTTGACAGCATAAGCAACCACCGTGAGCTTGCAAAGAAGCTTACGGACATCAGCAATCTTGTCAATATGATTTGTATTGCGGTTGTTTGTGCGCTGACAATCATTTCAATCTTCATCATTGCCAACACAATTCGTGCAACAATGTATTCACGAAGATTTGAAATCAGCATTATGAAATCGGTTGGTGCAACAAACTCGTTTGTACGATGGCCGTTTCTTATTGAAGGTATGATAATCGGACTTATTTCCGCAATTGTTTCAACAGGCGCAATTGCAATCCTCTATGAGACTGCACAGGCTCTTGTTTATCAGATTGTTCCGATTGATTTTATCCCGATTAACAATGTCATCTGGATTACAGGCGGCTTGTTTGCAATTGCAGGTATTGTTATCGGCTTCTTCGGCAGCTTTATTTCAATCAGAAAATACCTTAAAATGGAAGGTAACGAAATACTCGGTTGGTAATCCCGACAGAAATCTTAAAGGAGGAGATTACAATGAACAAATTAAAAAGAATTTTATGTGCAATGCTCTGCGTATGCATGATTTCAATTCCAATGGCAATACCGACTACTGTTTCTGCTGAGGACAGCATCTCAGACCTTGAACAACAGCTTCAGCAGCTTGAACAGGAAAATCAGAAGTATCAGAAGATTCTTGATGATACAAAGTCTGATATCGCAGAAAAGGAAGAATACAAGAGCGCCCTTGTAAGCAAGGTTCAGGTTCTTGATGAAAAAATTGCAGTAACCCGTGAGAAAATTTCAAGCCTTAACGATGATATTAAGGAAAAGCAGGACGCTTATGACAAGGGACTTTCGGAAGTTGAGGATCAGTTTGACGCACTTGCAAACAGACTCAGAATTCTCTATATGTCAGGCAATGCAACCGACCTTGAAATCATTTTCGGTGCAAAGGATTTTTCTGACCTTATTGATAAGATGGAGCTTGTAAAGAGCCTTGCAAACAGCGACAAGGAGCTTATCAGCGAAATCCAGACAAAGCTGGACGAGCTCAGCACCAAGAAGAAATCCCTTGAGGCCGACAAGAAAGACCTTGAAACTCAGCAGGCGTCATTGAAGTCGGATCAGGACGAGTTTAATAAACTCATTTCCGATAATGACGAGATTCTTAAAAATCTTTACGCATCAAATTCCGAGGCGCAGAATTCCTTGGAAAGTGCGGCTTTGCAGAGTGATGAGATTGAAGCTAAAATCAGCCAGTACTATGCCGCTCAGAAGGCTGCTGCGGAACACGCTGCTCAGGCTTCACAGAGCTCAAGCTCAAGCGGTTCATCAAGCAGTTCAAGCAGTTCGGGTTCATCGAGTTCGGGTTCATCAAGCTCAGGCTCTTCAAGCTCGGGTTCATCATCTGTAATTGTTCCGTCGGGTTCGGGCTTTGCATGGCCGACACCGGGCTTTACATATCTTTCATCACCGTGGAGAGAAGACAGAGAAACTTATAACCACGGCGGAATTGATATTGCCGGCGCAGGCATTATGGGAACTCCCGTTGTTGCGGCTGCCGACGGTACTGTTATCGCAAGCAACAGCAGTTGTACACACAACTGGGGCAAGAGCTACAGCTGTGGCTGTGGCGGCGGTTACGGAAACTATGTAATGATCAGCCACGCTGAGGGTAAGATGACAGTTTACGGTCACCTTACAAGTCTTACAGTCGGCACAGGCGATTATGTTTCAAGAGGACAGGTTATCGGCTATGTCGGTTCAACAGGTAACTCAACAGGACCTCACCTCCACTACGAATGCCGTCTTAACGGTGTAAGATACAACCCGATGTCAGAATATTAATCTGTACATACACAATTTGATAATTAATTTAAAAGCCTTCGCATATACTTAAATAAGTAAATATGCGGAGGTTTTTGTTTTGATTACTTCATTGAATGTTGTGTTTCCCGAAAAGTGCGGGAAAATAAGGGGATTTTTTAACAGGCTGAGAGGGGACAAGGTGTGCGTTGAAATCAAGAGGGCAAGGGGCGTAAGCGTAAAACAGCTTACATACATCTGTCGCAGACAAAAGGTCAATCTCAATAAAATTGACAGGGCAATCGGCAATCAGCGTACAAGACTTTTGTGTTGCGAAGAAATGACTTTTCCGAACGACAGCGGTTACAAGCGTTTTTACTCGCCGCTTTTTTCAGCAAGACTTTGTACTAATATGGCACTTTTTGCCCTCAGCAAATTTGATACTCCCGAAAGGCTGACGGTCGGAATTTATGATCCCGACGCTCAATGCACCGACCTTGTTTCATTTGTGTTGAAATATACGGGCAATGCCTGTATTATCACAGACAACGAAGATGTGTTCTATGATGAGCTGAATACCATTGCCGAAGAAACAGGTGCGTGTGCCGTTGTTACTCACCACCGTGAACAGCTTTCAAATTGTGACCTTGTCATTGCACCGTTTGAAATTGAAGAAAATCTGCCTGTAAGAAATGATGCGGTTATCCTCACAAACGGCAGACCTAAGGAAAATATAAAGGGCTTTGTGTATTTTCGCTATTGCTTTAAAATGCCGAACGGATTCGCACTTTTGCGGCCTGAGGGATTGTCGGAGGAATACTTCTGCTCAGCACTCTATACACTCGGTTCACAGTACGAACTCGGTTCAATTGTTCCCGATTTGTGCCGTAATGATACAGAGGCGCAGACAATGAAATCTCTTTGCAGTTATCTTGCCCGTTTTGCTTGACAATCGGTGTGAAAAAAATTATAATAAATCTATATGCAGTTTTTTGCTGATATGAAAGAATTTTATACCGTATGTACGCTTGTGCAGGTGCGGTATTAACTGAAAGGAACGATATAAAATGGCAGCTAAACCAACAATGCTTACTGCGGAAGGTCTTAAAAATCTTGAAGAGGAACTTGCAGAATTACAAAATGTCAAGCGTAAAGAAATTGCAGAGAAAATCAAGGTAGCCCGTTCCTACGGCGACTTGTCCGAGAACAGTGAATATGATGATGCAAAGAACGAGCAGGCTATTATGGAGGCAAGAATCGCTACTATCGAGTCTATCCTCAAAACTGCTCAGATTATTGATGAGTCCGAAACATCTAACGATAAGGTACACCTCACTTCTGTTGTTACAATCGAAATGGTTGGCACAGACAGACAGATGACATACAAAATCGTTGGTTCGGGTTCTAACGAAACAAATCCCGCACAGGGCAAAATTTCAGACGAATCACCTGTGGGCAAGGCTCTCATGGACAGATGTGTCGGTGATGTTGTTGAGGTTGAAACTCCCGGCGGCGTAAAGGCATTTAAGATTCTTGAAATCTCAAAGTAATTTGTTTATCTATTGAATTTTTGCTGACGGATTCTGCTTTTGCAATCCGTCAGATTTATTGATGTTGAAAAGAGAGGAATGATTGGAAATGAGTCAGAAGCCACAGCAGAACGGCACAAGCGATGTTATCAAGGTCAGATACGAAAAGCTTGACGCCCTCAAAAAAGCAGGCAGAGATCCGTTTGTAATTACAACAAGTGCCCGTGATGTTCTCACGGAAACAATTAAAAACAATTTTGAAGAGTACGAAAACAAAGATGTATGCGTTGCAGGCCGTTTGCTTTCAAAAAGAGGCAAGGGCAAGGTTTCGTTTATGGACCTTTGGGATCGTTCGGGAAAAATCCAGATTTTTGCAAAGTTTGACGATCTCGGTGAAGAAGAATACGGTTTCCTTAAAAAGTGGGATATCGGCGATATCGTTGAAGTAAAGGGCTTTGTTTTCAAAACGCAAATGGGCGAAATTTCTGTTCATGCAAAAGAGGTTAAGCTCCTTTCCAAATCACTCAAACCCCTCCCCGAAAAGTATCACGGTCTTACAAATACAGACCTTCGTTACCGTCAGCGTTATGTTGACCTTATTATGAATCCCGAGGTAAAGGATACCTTTGTAAAGCGTTCAAAAATTATCGGCAGTATCCGCCGCTACCTTGACAATCAGGGCTTTATGGAGGTTGAAACTCCTATGCTCGTTGCCAATGCCGGCGGTGCGTCGGCTCGTCCGTTCCTTACTCACTTCAACGCTCTTGACGAGGATTTAAAGCTCAGAATTTCTCTTGAACTTTACCTCAAAAGACTTATCGTAGGCGGACTTGAAAAGGTTTACGAAATCGGCAGAGTATTCCGTAACGAGGGTGTTGACACCCGTCACAACCCTGAGTTTACTCTTATGGAGCTTTATCAGGCATATACCGACTACAACGGTATGATGGATCTTACCGAAAACCTCTATCGCCATGTTGCACAGGAGGTTCTCGGCACAACAACAATCACATACAACGGCATTGAAATGGATCTTGGCAAGCCGTTTGAGAGAATTACAATGCTTGACGCTGTTAAAAAGTATTCAGGCGTTGATTTCAACGAAATTCATTCTGATGAAGAGGCTAAGGCAATTGCTAAGGAAAAGGGTGTTGAGTTTGAAGAACGCCACAAGAAGGGCGACATCCTCAACCTTTTCTTTGAAGAATTTGCAGAAGAGCATATGATTCAGCCTACTTTCGTTATGGACCATCCGATTGAGATTTCTCCGCTTACAAAGAAGAAACCCGAAAATCCCGATTATGTTGAGAGATTTGAGTTCTTTATGAACGGCTGGGAAATGGCTAATGCATATTCAGAGCTTAACGATCCGATTGACCAGAGAGAGCGTTTTAAGGCTCAGGAGGCACTTCTCGCACAGGGCGATGATGAGGCTAACACAACCGATGAGGATTTCCTCAACGCACTTGAAATCGGTATGCCTCCGACAGGCGGTATCGGCTTTGGTATCGACAGAATGTGTATGCTCCTCACAGATTCAGCCGCAATCCGTGATGTTCTCCTCTTCCCGACAATGAAGAGTTTGGATTCCGACAAAAAGCCGTCGGGTATTCCGAAAACAAAGGACGCTGTTGTTGAAGAAAAGATTGATTTTTCAAAGGTGAAGGTTGAGCCTTTGTTTGAAGAATATGTTGATTTTGAAACATTCTCAAAGTCAGATTTCCGTGCAGTAAAGGTTAAGGCTTGCGAGGCTGTTAAGAAGTCGAAGAAGCTTTTACAGTTCACTCTTGATGACGGCACAGGCACAGACCGCACAATTTTAAGCGGTATCCACGCTTATTATGAGCCTGAAGAGCTGGTTGGAAAGACTCTTATCGCTATCACAAATCTTCCGCCGAGAGCAATGATGGGTATTGACTCCTGCGGTATGCTCCTCAGTGCAGTTCACGAAGAAGAAGGCGAAGAAAAGCTCCACCTCCTCATGGTCGATAACCATATCCCCGCAGGTGCAAAGCTCTATTAAGAAGTACCGTTTTACCCTACAAAATGGGATGTACTTCATTTGTAAAAAAGCTCTGAAAATACACAAATACACCAAATTTACACCAAATGGTGCTTGAAACGGTGCAGAGCCTAAAAAATCGCATAATTACAGGCGATACAATAGAATTTATGAGGGCGGTGTCTGAATTAGTGGACATCGCCCTTTTCTCGACTTAAAAACCTATTTTTATCCCAAAACCACGACGGATGAGTTGAATGTTAATTTGCGTTGCTTGTAGCAACGGGCAGTCCAACATACAATTATGGTAACGACTCAGAGAAAGGAGGTTATCCATAATGTTAAACGAAAACATAAAATCAATCAGGAAATCAAAAGGACTTTCACAAGAGGAACTTGCTGTTAAGCTGAATGTGGTTCGACAGACAATTTCCAAATGGGAGCAAGGGTTGTCTGTTCCTGATTCTGATATGTTGATTTCTATATCAGAAGTGTTAGAAACACCAGTAAGTACTTTGCTTGGAGAAACGATTTCCGAGTCGAAAGCTGATGATTTAAGAGCAATTTCTGAAAAGCTTGAGGTCATAAACCTTCAATTAGCACAAAGAAAACAAGGAAGGCAAAAAGTA
>OHYN01000565.1_pt1 | contig 10622 bp, 11 predicted proteins | sample 1580251 | NCBI WGS metagenome assembly OHYN01 (sample SAMEA3882523, study PRJEB24775) | human gut metagenome | biome: human-associated habitat; feature: intestine environment; material: feces | place: Netherlands | collected 2009/2010
CAGATGACCGCTCTTTCAAGAAAAGATATTATCCGTTCATCGGTTGACAATTTCGGTGCAGTTATTGTATGCAGTGATATGTCACAGGCGATTGAATTTGCTAACGAGCTTGCTCCCGAACATCTTGAGGTTTGTTGTGAAAACCCAATGGAGTATGTCGGCAAGCTTGATAATGCCGGCTCTGTATTTCTCGGCAACTACAGTCCCGAGCCTCTGGGCGACTATTTTGCCGGTCCTAACCATGTTCTTCCGACAAGCGGCACGGCAAGATTTTTCTCACCTCTTTCGGTAGACAGCTTTGTAAAGAAATCAAGCTTTATTTACTATACGGAAGACGCTTTGAGAAAAGACGCCGAAGATGTAGTTCGCTTTGCAGAAACAGAAGGACTTACAGCACACGCAAATTCAATTAAAGTGCGTTTTGATATGAAATAAGAATGGAAGTTATGCAATGTCTTATGAATTAAACAAAAAAATCCGTGAACTTGAACCGTATGAACCAATCAGCGGTACATATAAAATTCGACTTGATGCAAACGAATGTCCCGAAAATTATCCTGATTTCATCAAAGAAGAAATCAAAAATGCAATTGATACAATTGATTTCAACCGCTATCCCGATCCGCTTGCGGAAAAGGTTGTTACGGCTTTTGCGGATTATTACGGAATCAATCCAAAATATATAACCGCAGGTAACGGCTCAGATGAACTTATCTTTTTGATTGAAGCCGCATTTATGGAAAAAGGGGACAGGATGCTTTGCGTTGCTCCCGATTTTTCTATGTACAAATTCTATTCATCAATCTGTGAGGTTGAATGTGACACATTTATCAAATCCGACGACCTTTCAATTGATACGGATGCACTTATTGAAAAGGTAAATCGTGACAATATCAAACTTCTGCTTTTTTCAAACCCATGCAATCCGACAGGGCAGGGTATGACCGCCGAAGATGCACGCAGACTTGTTACAAGCGTAAATGCACTTGTAATTCTTGACGAAGCATATATGGATTTCTGGGATCAGAGTCTTATTAATGAGGTTGAAAAGTATTCAAATCTCATTATTTTCAGAACCGCATCAAAGGCAGTAGGCTCAGCGGCACTCAGACTCGGTTTTGCCGTTGCAAATGAAACAATTTCAAGAGCTGTAAAAGCGGTAAAATCTCCGTACAATGTGAACACATTTTCTCAGGTTGTCGGCAGTATAATATATAAAAATAAAGATTATCTCAAAAACAGACAAAAAACAATTGTCAGAAACAGAGAAAAGCTGTATAATGACTTATTGGAGTTGTCCGCTCTTTCCGATGATTTTAAGGTTTACAACAGTTGTGCAAACTTTGTTTTTGTTAAAACATCATTCGGCAAAGACTTGTGGAACTATCTCAAGGACAATTCAATTGTAATCCGTTTTATGGGCGATTACATCAGAATTTCCGTTGGCACAGAAGAAGAAAACGAAGAACTGATAAGTTGCATTAAAACTTATTTATCGAGGTGATTATATGCGCAGTGCATATGTTGAGCGTAAAACGAAGGAAACCGACATAAAGCTAAAACTAAATCTTGACGGCGGCGATATTAAAATTGATACAGGCATAGGATTTTTTGACCATATGCTCAATTCGTTTGCCACTCACGGCAGATTCGGACTTGAGGTTTCGGTAAAAGGCGATCTCTATGTTGACGAACACCACACTGTTGAAGACACAGGTATAGTTCTCGGCAAAGCATTTGCAGAGGCTCTTTCAACCAAAGAGTCAATTGAAAGATTCGGCAGTTTTTATGTTCCTATGGACGAAGCGCTTGCGTTTGCATCTGTTGACATCAGTGGCAGACCTTATCTTGTATTCGATGCTGATTTCCCGCAGGAAAGATGCGGCGGCTACGACTGTTCAATGACAGTAGAATTTATGCGTGCATTTGCATTTAACGCACAAATCACACTTCACCTCAAATCTGTTTACGGTGACAACTCTCACCATATCACAGAGGCTTTGTACAAGGCTTGCGCACACGCACTTCGTCTTGCAGTAAAGCAAAATTCTTCAAATGTACTTCTTTCTACTAAAGGAGTGTTATAATGATTATTTTACCCGCTATTGACATAAAAGACGGCAATTGTGTCCGTCTTTTCAAGGGCGATTATGCAACCGTTCAGAAGGTAGCAGAGTCCCCGTATATTGCCGCTCAGGGCTTTGCTGACGCAGGTGCAGAGTGGATGCATATGGTTGACCTTGACGGTGCAAAAGATGCAAAGCTTGTTAATGCCGATCTTATTGCAGATGTTGCAAAAGCCTCGGGACTTTCTGTTGAGGTTGGCGGAGGAATCCGTGATATGAAAGCGGTTGAATATTATCTTTCAAGAGGAATAAACCGTGTTATTCTCGGTTCAGCCGCAGTTAAAAACCAGCAGCTAGTTATTGATGCCGTAAAAGAATACGGTGAGAGAATTGTAGTTGGCATTGATGCAAAGGAAGGCATGGTTCGTGCAGAAGGTTGGATTGACAATTCGGAAATCAACTACATTGAGCTTGCAAAGCGTATGGAAGATGTCGGAGTAAAGACTATTGTGTTCACAGACATTGATCAGGACGGTACTCTTGCAGGTCCTAACCTTAAACAGCTTAATGACCTTGCGCACGAAGTAAGCTGCAATATTATCGCAAGCGGCGGTGTTGCAGTTCTCAAAGATATCATTAATATTGCAGAACTCGATGTCTACGGTGCAATCTGCGGTAAGGCTATCTACACAGGTTCGCTCGATTTGAAACAGGCGATCGAAGTAACAAATAAAATCTGAGGTAATTATGGATCTTGATAAATATTTTGTAAAATCCGAACTTATTCCCGCAATTATTCAGGAAAAGTCAACGGGTGAGGTACTTATGCTTGCATATATGAACCGTGAAAGTATGCAAAAAACTTTTGAAACCGGTTACACATGGTTCTGGTCAAGAAGCCGTCAGGAGCTTTGGAACAAGGGTGCAACATCAGGTCATTTACAAAAGGTAATTGATATATATGCCGACTGCGACGACGATACATTGCTCATCACTGTTGAACAGACAGGTGCGGCCTGCCACACGGGAAATCATTCCTGCTTTTTTAAAAAATTAAAATGAGGAGAATTTTAATATGAACGACAGAGAAGTTCTTGAAGCACTTTATGCTACAGTAGAAAACAGACGAGATAATCCAAAAGAGGGTTCATACACTTGCTACCTTCTTGATAAAGGAATTGACAAGATTCTTAAAAAAGTAGGCGAGGAGTGCAGTGAAACAATAATTGCGGCAAAAAATGATGATAACAGCGAAACTGTTTATGAAATTGCAGACCTTATCTATCATCTTACTGTAATGATGGTAAAGCTCGGCATTCCGCTTGAAGATGTTCTTGCCGAACTTGACAAGAGAAGCGAAAAGACAGGAAACCTTAAAAAGTTCCATGTTGTTGACAAAAATTCATAACTAAAAGCACAAACAAAAAGGCCCTATGACTTTGGTCATAGGGCTTAACAGTATGTATATATTATTTTTATGCATTAACAAAAGCAAATTTAGAAATCGCCTGTTTGAGATTATCATCAGGTTCTGATTCAAGAAGAAGTTCAATCGGAATTTTTTCGTCAATTGCAAAAAATCCCATCAACGAATGAGCATCAACAGTATTATCGCCGTTTCTTAGCATCATTACTGTATCCGGAAAGTGAGCAAGAGTTTCAAACATATCGATCATTTCTTTTTTATTTTTAACGGAAACCGGTACAGAAAACAAAATCTCACCTCCATTGTTCATCTTGTTTATATTTTATCATTAATTTTTGTCTAAATCAACAACGAATTAATGAATTTTTGCAATTTCAACTATTTACCCAAAAAAGGATGGTTAGTGAATGAATTTTAATATAATTACACTCGGCTGCAAGGTTAATCAGTATGAATCACAGGCAATGCGTGAAGACATGCTGAAGAACGGATTTCTTCTCTCGGATGACAGGGACAGGGCAGACATAACAATCGTTAACAGCTGTACGGTAACATCCGTAAGTGACGCAAAAAACCGCAAGATCCTCAACCGTGTCCGCCGTGAAAATCCTGACGGAATTGTTATTCTCACCGGCTGTATGCCGCAGGCTTTCCCCGAAGAAAGCGAGAACTTTTCAAATTGCGATATCGTACTCGGCAATGCAAAGAGAGCCGAACTCGTTCCTTCAATTTACAAGTTTCTCGAAGAAAAACAGAAATTTGTTCATATAACAGAGCATATCGGAAAAGGCGAAAAATACGAAAATCTTTCCGTATCGTCACTCGGAGAGCATACAAGAGCTTTCATTAAAATTGAGGACGGTTGCAACAGATTTTGTTCTTATTGCATTATTCCGTATGCAAGGGGCAGAGTGCGTTCAAAATCTCTTGAAGATTTAAAGGCAGAGCTTATTCAGGTTTCCGCAAACGGTTACCGTGAGGTTGTTCTCGTTGGTATTAACCTTTCCGCCTACGGTCTTGACGAAGATTTTGATCTTGCTGATGCTGTAGAATGTGCTTGTTCCGTTGACGGAATCGACCGTGTAAGACTCGGGTCAATCGAACCCGAAAGAATGGATAAAGAAATGATTGCCCGTCTTGCCGCACAGCCAAAGTTCTGTCCGCAGTTTCATCTTTCACTACAAAGCGGTTGCGATAACACACTCAAAGCAATGAACCGTCACTACAATTGTTCAGAATACGCTGAAATTGTTACAAATCTCAGAAACGCTTTTGAAAACAGTTCTATGACAACCGATGTAATGGTTGGATTTGCAGGTGAAACAGAGGAAGATTTCAACGCATCTCTAAAATTTGTAAAGTCAATCGGCTTTGCAAAGGTGCATATCTTCCCGTATTCACGCCGTAAAGGCACTGTTGCCGATAAAGCACCAAATCAAATTGATCCCAAAATCAAAGAGCAGAGAGCCAAAATTATGGAGCAGGTCTGCGATGAAACCAGAAGGGAATTTCTTAAAGATCAGGTTGGCCTTTGTGAATCTGTTCTCGTTGAAAGACTTCGTCACGGTTATCTTGAGGGTTACACAAAGAACTACACGCCTGTTCATATTAATTCCGAAGATACAAGTCTTTGCGGTAAAATTGTTGATGTAAAAATCACAAAATCATTTGATGACTACTGCGATGCTGAATTAGTTTAAAGCATTAATCAGATTATTAATCTCTTTTTTTGCAGTATCATCCTCAAGGCTATTATAGCTGTAAAGCATAAAGCCCCTGACAGATTTGTTGTTACGCAAAATATCGTATTCATCGGCAAGAATACTGTCACTTAAAAGCCATGTTTCTTCGTCATATTTGCCGTTACCTGCCTTATAACCGCCAAGACCTACATACAGTTTTACATTTTTGTCAAAATCAAGAGATGTCCAGCTGTTAAGGCAATCTTCAAAATTAAGAGCAGGATTTTCAAGGCTAAAGTAAATTTGCGGACAGATGTAATCTGCAAAGCCTTTACAGGTACACCACGATTTTACATCGGCATACAATCCGTCATTGTTACCTATATTGCCTTGCGGTGATATGCCGAACTCAACTGACGAATCCACACTTTTTATTGTTCTGTAAACCTTACAAATCAGCGTATTTACATTTTGCATTCGCCAATTATCAAGACTCATAGAGTTTTCTTTACCGTATTTTTCAATATAAGCCTCATACTGCTTTTTATCAAAACTTTCATCATCAGTAGGGTAGAAGTAGTCGTCAAATTGTATCCCGTCAACATCATAATTTTCCGCAATTTCCTTTACACCGTCACAAACCAGCTGTTGTGCAGTTTCATTTGACGGATCAAGAAAAATTCCGTTATCGGTTTTTATACCTATTTCGGAATTCTTTATGTAAGGATTGTTGTCTGAAAGTTTTTTCGGAGTTTCGTTTGAACTGACTCTGTATGGATTAATCCACGCATGAATTTTCAAATTGTTTTCTTTGCATATATCACACATAATTTGCAGTGCGTCATATTGAGGATTTTCCCCTTGTGTACCCGTGAGAATATGTGACCACGGAAAATAGCTTGACTTATATAATGCGTCACAAAAGGGGCGTACCTGTACAATAAGCGTGTTGAAACCGCTTTCACAGCATTTTTGTGCTATTTCGGTAAATTTATCTTCAAACGCTTTTTGTGTTTTTGAGCTTTCATTTTCCATAGAAAGCTCCATATATGATACCCACACACCACGCATTTCTTCATCACTTTCGGGTGTGTCGGCGGTTGCCTTTGATGATAAAGCTGCAATGTTGTTGATATCATTCTGCTTTTTGGGCGGTTTTTCTCTTGTAAATGAGCTTATGCAGATAACGCTTAACATAGCTATTACAGATACTATAATCGGAACAATCTTTTTGTTTTTCAATCAAATCATCCTTTGGAGTTCTCATGGAAATTTTCATCATATACATTTGCATCATCAGCCTGATATCAATTATTGTAACAGTCTGTGACAAATACTTTGCAATTCACCGCAAATGGAGAGTAAGAGAAAGCACATTGCTGATTCTCTCCGCACTCGGAGGAAGTGTTGCAATGTACATTACAATGCAATTAATCAGACACAAAACAATACACATTAAATTTATGCTCGGCATACCGATAATATTTATTATTCAGCTGATAATTCTGTTTTTTGTTTGGAGGATGATTTATGTCTGACAGACTGTATTTTTCCGTACCTGACGAATATGACAATATGCTTGCTCAAAGATTTCTGCGTGATAAATGCGGTCTTTCTGCAAGAATAATAACACGACTGAAAAGAGAAAAAGACGGTATTTTGATGGACGGGAAAATTTTAAGAACAATTGACTGTGTGCAAAGCGGAAAAACTGTTTCAATTGCAATTCCCGATGAAAAATGTGAAATTGAACCGACAAAGGGGACACTTGATATAAGATATGAGGATGAACATTTTCTTGTGGTAAACAAACCGCATTCTATGCCTGTTCATCCTGTAAAGCAGCACCAAAGCGATACGCTCGCAAATATTGTTTCGTACTATTGCAGTCAAAACGGCAAGCCATTTGTATTTCGGGCAATTAACCGACTTGACAAGGATACCTCAGGGCTTGTTCTCATAGCCAAAAACCGTTTTACAGCCAATGCCGTAAAAAATAAAACGCATAAGGTCTATTACGCTTTATGCGAGGGTGAAATAAATATTGAAGGTGTAGTTGATAAGCCTATGGATTTGCGTGATGGTTCCAAAATGGTGCGAATTGTCCGTGATGACGGAATGAAAGCAGTTACGCACTACAAACCGCTTGTTGCAACAAAAGATTTTACATTGCTTGAATTGTGGCTTGAAACCGGTAGAACACATCAAATTCGCTGTCATATGGCTTATTTAGGGCATCCGCTTATGGGCGATGACTTGTACGGCGGAAAGCTTGATAAAATTTCAAGGCAGGCACTTCATTGTGCAAGACTTGAATTTTATCACCCGATAAAAAATGAATACATTACGGTTACTGCCGAGATCCCCGAAGATATGCAGTCTGTAATAAACAAGAAAGAGGATTGAACTTTTAATTGTTCAATCCTCTTTTAATGTTATTTAACTCTGTCTACGCTGTAAATTGTAAATCCGTTGAATTCCTTTTCATCCTTGTAAACAATGACGGAATCCTTTTTGCCGTAATATTGGTTAAGATAATTTTCTTTGATAAAAGTAATGTTTTTATCGATAACATATACATTTCTTCCGTCAACGACCGCCTCATAAATATTTGTTGAGAGGTTGCGGTTCACAAGCTGATTTGTCCGATGAAGATATCCGAAGCCGTCAACATTATGGAGAAAATCTGAAGAAAATCCCCACAGCGGATGAATATAGTTATCGGTATATGAAATGTATTCTTTAGCTGTTACAGGATCGAGAACATAATAATTTTCGGGATGTCTGTCAACCTCAGTATAAAGATCACTCGGCTTTTTGTCATATGAAACAGGAGTGATATGGAAGAAATATGACGCACAGCTTGCCACACTTAATATCACAAGTACAATAACCGAAATAAGAACAGTTTTTCTGCTTTTATCTGTAATGTTGCTGTATTCGTCTTTTCTGAGATGACCGAAATCAAACGAATACATTGTAAACGAAAGAATCATCAGCAAAATTCCGTACATTGTGTATGCTGAAGAATCCATTGCATAACGAACATACATACAAGCCGCAAATCCCACCGCAAAATACAAAGCAGGGAAGAAGGCAAATCTTTTTCTGAACGGTAACAAAAACAACCATAACGGCAAGTATTACCGCAAAAGCAATAAAATATGAATCAAAACTTATAATATGTCCCCATGCATCTGAAAACAATGCACCCGCATTATCAAAGAAATTATACGGATTTTCCCGTTTTTGGATATCCGCAACCTTTTCAAGGGCAGCAGTATTCAGTCCGTTGTTTTCATCATAATATCCGTCAACAAAAAGTTCATACTCATTTGCCGAATTTATTCCGACCGAATTAAGCTCATCACAGTAATCGGAATAGTTTGGAAAAGCATTATCATCGGTCTTATCGGCAAGGACGCTGTATCTGTACAATTCCGAAGTTTCTGCATTTGCATTATTGACCGAATATGAATAATATTCAAGACCGCAGCCGACAAGAACAATAAAGACAAATACAAGCACAAAAGGTCTGAAATACCAGAAGAATTTTCTGAACGGCAACTTGTACTTTCTTTTTGCAATCATATCACCGATGAAGAATGCAATGAAAAATGCAAGTCCCACAAAGAAATATTTGAAACATAAAAATGTTCCGAATATAACTTCAAGTACACCAATCCAAAACGGGAGAGAGTACCTTTTATTTCTGATTGCATTAAGTGCCATCAGAAACCCTGCCGTAAGCAGCAAAGCTGCAGTTTTACTGCTTAGAATGTTTGAATAATGGTCAAATGAAAACAAAATATTCAGCACAAGAGTGAATATGAAAGCCTTGTGCTTTCCGAATTTATCGGCAAAAACAAATGTAACAGAAGAAAAAGCGACACAGGAGAGAAGAATTTGAAAAAGTACAAAACAGTTGAAATTCAAAAGAATGTACTGCAATGAACCGGTAATTGTCGCAAAAATGTAGTTAATATCATTATTGTAATAGTTATGATACTGACAGATATATAAAGAATTGTAAAAATCGTCAGCACTGTCATAGGAAAATGCAGTAACACCTATAATCAAAGCCATAATAACAATATTAATTGCCAAAGCAAAGAAGGTCTTGCTTTTTAGTGCGTTTAATATTTTATCTTTCATAATAACTCCTCTGCATTATCTTTCTTGTTTAAAAATCACTTTCTTGATCTTCTTTCGTTAATCAAAAGCTGAAGATTCTTCTGTTCGTAAGTATTAAATTTAACATTCTTCTCAAATTCTTCGGGTGTATATTTGCCTTCATACCATGACTGCGAGTTAAAGTATGCATTAAGGCTTGCGTCCTTAAAAATTCTGCCTCGTCTTGCATAAATCTCATTAATTGCAAGCTGTAAGTCGTTATCACTCAAAGCGCTTACCTGTGCGTTGCTGAGATATGAAGAATCGCTGTTAGGGAAGATAAATCCGCCGTTATTATTAGTGTTTGTATTGCTTGATGACTGTGAATTTGAATTGCCCGATGAGCTGTTCTGACTATTTGATGACTGCTGAGCCTGTGTTGCAGGAGCTTCTGTTTCTCTCTGAATCTGTCCGCTTGAGATAACAAGTTTAACAACTGTACCCGTACTTGCGCTTGTGTCACCTTCCGGAGTCTGGGAGATAATATATCCTTCCGGATAATCATAACTGTATTCATAGTCAGAAATTTCAACGGTAAATCCTGCCTGTTCAAGAAGCTTCTTACCGTAACTATAACCGTAACCGACAACAGGAACAACATTGTTATATGAAGAAGATGTTGTAACCTGTTCCGTTGTAGCAGGAACTGTAGTAGGCATCGCCGTACTCGGCGCCTGTGTGGTTACTTCGACAGATGTTGCAGTTTCGGCTGTAGTAGTTTTATTGTTAGTAGATGAATTTGACAAACCGTTATAAACGCAGAAACCGATAAATCCGAGTGCGGCGGCAATTACAACGGCACAAAGAATAATGATAAATTTATTCTTCTTTTTCTTTACATTTTCTTTATTATCTCCTTCATCTGTATATCCGAATTCATTGTCATCATCTTCAAAGCTGTTATCGTCAAAGTCGTTTTTTTCTTCAATTTTTTTAGTATCGTCAGCTTTATTGTCAGTACGCTTAACAGACGGCTCGTCCTCGAAGAAATCACCGTAGTCCTTGCTTGATTCATTGCTTGTAAGAACATTTTTATGGTCTGCACCGGAGTAATCGTCAAACACTTCAACGCTTGTAACAGGAGGAAGAACTTCCGGAGCTACTTCGCTGTTGCTTGAAACATCTTCAAATTCTTCAGCTTTTTTATCTGTAACAGTTTTTTCTTTCTTGTCATCTTCACTTGATACGGAACTGATATCTTCAAATTCAGGCTGTTTTTCTTCTGATACTTCGTCAGTTTTAACCTCGGAATTTTCAGGCTCATCAACTGCATCT
>OHYN01000566.1_pt1 | contig 10591 bp, 10 predicted proteins | sample 1580251 | NCBI WGS metagenome assembly OHYN01 (sample SAMEA3882523, study PRJEB24775) | human gut metagenome | biome: human-associated habitat; feature: intestine environment; material: feces | place: Netherlands | collected 2009/2010
CTCGTCGGCTATCTCCCTGCCGCAGGTTTCCATGGCCGCCAGCAGCGTGGCTTCGGTATAGAGCGGTCGGGGCATGGTCTTCTTCTGGGCCAGTCCGTGGCCTGAAACCGGGACCGTATCCCCTTCGGCAAACACGGCCGTACCCTCGTCGGTTTCCGGCTCGTCATCCTCCCGGTCCTCTTTCCGGCCAAAGATGCCGCGCCATCCCGGGCTGACCACGGAAGAACCCTTCGAGCGGAAGTCCATCCCCTCCAGACGGCACTCCATGAGGAGCATTTCCTTCTCGCAGCAGGGCGAGAACGCCTCCAGCATACGTCCGGCTATCAGCGTATAGACAGCGGTCTCCGCCTCAGAAAGCCCTTCGGGAGCGATGCCGGTCGTAATCAGGGCATGGTGGTCCGTCACTTTCTTGCTGTTCAAACTTCACGGGCAATGTGATGTCCGTCAGTCCGGGGATAGGAAATGAGTTTCTTCTCATAGAGCGACTGGGCGATGTCCAGCGTCTTTGCCGCGGGCAGGTCGAGATGCACGTTGCAGTCCTTCTGGAGTGCCGTCAGGTCGTAGAGCAGCGGCGGCTGTTGCAGGGTTCTCCTGCGTTCCACCTTCGTGACCGCCGCCCGGGAATCGGAAGAGATACGGCGGTAGGCCGTCTCAGCCTCCTGCCGGTCACTGAAGTTCGCCGTGTGGAAGAAGCGGCGGTGCGAATCCCCGTTCTTCAGGGTGACGTGCAGCTGCCAGTACGGTGTGGAGACAAAGCTCCGGTTCTCCCTGTAGCGGCTGCATATCATGGCGAGCGTCGGCGTCTGTACCCGTCCGATGGAGTTGTTCGCTGAACCGGAGGCTGTCGCCAACGCTCGGCTGGCGTTCATGCCCACCAGCCAGTCCGCCTTCGCCCTGCTGTCTGCGGCCGCATAGAGGCTGTCGTATTCATATCCTTCCCTGAGGTCCGCCATCCCCTTTCGGATGGCCTCGTCGGTAAGCGAGGAGATCCACAGGCGTTTGAAAGGCTTGGTACAGCCCAGGTGGGAATATATCCACCGGAAGATGAGTTCCCCCTCACGCCCGGCATCGGTCGCCACGATGATGCTGTCGCACTTGGAGAATACTTCATCAATGATTTTGAGCTGTTTGCCGGCGGCGATGTCCGTCACCATTCCCCTGTCCGTGCGTATCTGCCGTTCCACAAGACGGAACGGCTCAGGAAGCATAGGAAGGTCTTCGGCGGTGGTTCTCGTGTAACCGTATGTTCCCGGCAATGCCAGTGATACTAAATGTCCCAGTGCCCATGTCACCATGTAGCCGTTTCCTGTTATGTAGCCGTCCTTTTTCTCTGTAGCCCCGACCACACGGGCTATCTCCTGACCGACACTCGGTTTTTCTGCTATGATTGCTATCATGATTCGGATAAGAATTAAGCCGTTTCCCGCTTGCCGGCGTGCGGAGGGACGGGAAACGGCGGTTATACATTCGGTTTACATATTATAAAGGAGGAGTTACTGTCCAACAGGCTTGATGCCGAGGATTTCGAGCAGCGGCTCGCCGTCCTTGCGTACCAGCTGGAGTGTGGCGTCCATCACCACGTCCACGCCGAGCAGCACCAAGCTGAGCGATACCACGTTCGTTTTCTCACCGCTGAGCAGCGTATCGAGTTCCCCGGCCATTTCCAGCTCGTCCTTCAGGATGCCGATGCCTGCCAGCTCATCCCAGTTCACATCCTCCGCCTTGAAAGGCGTGTTGTTTTCCTTGTTCATTTCCATGTTCTGATTCTTTAGGATTTCACATTCGTTTTACTTTTACTTTGACCGTCAGGCTATGCTCGCGCCCCTGGATTGGCGGTTTTCCTCTCCCTGTCTTTGTGCGGCGGACACCACGTTGCGTTGCGAGGCGTCGCGTCTGCGGTCGGGGTTCTCGTTGTAGAAGTCCAGCCGTCCCTGGTTGAAGTTCGCCTTGACGTACTGAGAGATGGTCTTGCCGTCATACCCCTTGATGCCTTCGATCAGTACCGCCTTGCCGCTCTGGAGGTCGGCACGCTGCTTGCGGGTAAGCTCCACGTCCCATACCTTGGCCGGTATCTTGAACTCCTCGCGCTGGTCGAAGCCGTCCGGGGTGCGCGAGTAGCTCAGACGGCCCGTTTCGAGGTCCGCCTTGATGAACGAGGAGAATTCCTCGCCCCTGCGGTTCACCATGCCGTTGAGGAAGATGGGCCGCCCTTCGCGCAGCTCTTTCTGCTCCTCGGGAGTGACCTTCACGCCGCCTATTTCATTCGGGATGTAGATTTCCCGTGCGCCTTCAGGGGAGTCGGGGTTGTAGCGGGTGTAGGACGGGCGGCCTGTCGCTTCGTCGAGCTTCACGTAGGAGGAGAACAGTTCCCCGTCCTTGCGCTTCATGCCCTCCACGAAAATGGCCTTGCCCCCGTTCAAATCATCGATCTGTTTCTTGGTCAGTTCCACGCCTCCCAGATACTGTCGGTTGAAGAGCTTGTCGTTCTCGAAGATGAACTCCACGCCCCTGCGCTCGGCATTGACCTGGATGTGGGCATCGAACGGGTTGCCCGATCTGGCTGTCATTCCTTCGATGAATATCTTCTTTCCTTCACGCAGGTCGTTCTGTTCCTGTTCGGTCAGTTTCACCCCGCTGATTTCACGTGGTATGAAGACATTCTCGGCTTTCATCGCCACCACCTCGTTGGTCAGCTTGTCGATGCTGACGAAAGAGGGGACATACTCGCCATTGCGGTTTTTCAGTTCCACGACACGCCCCATGTTGCCCGTCTCAAGCAGGTTCTTCTTGTCCTCGTCAGAGAAGATGTGTCCGAAATAGGGACGGTCGAGGTCGGGTTTCTGCCGGATACCGTGGATGCCCAGTACGATGTCTCCAGCCCGGGACTGCTGGAACGAGAGCCTCGCGTCGGTACGTAATACGGCGGAGCCGAAGTTCATGCTGATGGGCACTACCTGGTTGGTCTTGTAGCCCCTGAGCATCTGGTCGAGCAGCCCCCGTTCCTGAAGTTCCTCACGGGAGAGCCCGAAGTTCTTCAGCTGTTCCCAGTTGATCATGGACTCGTTGTAGCGGTACTGGGGCTGTTGCTGCGTGCCTCCACCCTGGGCGGCCTGCTGCTGTGTTTCATTTTCTTTTGCCATTTCTTCTTGATTTTGATGGTTGATACTTTGGTTTTCCTTGTCGCGGGGGACAATCTCGTACTGTTTGAGGAATTCTTCCACCGCATCTGTCTTTTTTCCGGCGGCGAGGTCTTCGATGGCCTGCCGCACTTTCGGGTCGTCCAGTGCTTTCTCCTTGACGGAGAGGATGCCGAAGCGTGTCGGGTTCTTGAGCTGACTCCAGAAGTTCTTCAAGAAATTCTCGAACATGCTGGCGTAGCGGTCGATTTTCAGAAAGGAGTTTGTATGCTCCTTGTCTGCCGGAACCGTCTTGTACCTGCCGTCCTTGTCAATTTGGGACACTGCCTGTAAAATCAGTTCCATCTTGTCGAGGATAAGGATGATGTCGCTCATCTGTTCGTTCTCGGCGACTTGCGGTTTAGGGGGATCGTCCCTTCCATTTTTCTTTGCCATAACTTTGTTTTTTTAGGGTTGATAACTATGATTGTCAGTGCAAATATATAGTATGATTTCTGATATATGGTTGATTTACAATGTATTGTACTATACGTTTCATCGTTTGTCATCCTGTTTCACCGCGGGAGGAAAGACACAGGGTGGAAAAACGGGAAAGTCAGAGGAAAAAGCAAGGAAAAGCACCGGATTAAAGGGGTGGAAAAGGACGGGCACACACGAATGGCAAGCCCCAGGGCAAGAAAAAACGGCAGGAACGGAGGAGTGGACAGTGGAAAACGGTAGGAATGCCACGAAACCGACAAGGAGAAAACCGTATTATGCAGAGTTGCGAGCGAGCTGTCTTTAGTCCCCGCTTCCTTGTGCCGCTCTATAAGACAGGAAGAAGATTTTGTATGGGAGATATGTTAATAGTGTAATCCATTGGGATATCAAGTATCGGCAAAATACCACCGTCTGATTGTTTTTTATCTTGTCCTATGCGTCGTAGGTCGCTTCGCTTGCTAAGTCCCGGCCGTCTCCACAACTCGGACGGCGATACCGGAACGTTTTTTCGGGTGAAAAATTACCGCAGGGAATTTTTTGCGCGAAAACCGCAGGCCCGAACGTGGAAGGTATCGTCCTCCGGGTTATCTTCTTGAAGGGACTTGTCAAGCGAAGCGTGGCTATGATGGATTTTTATGGAGGAATATGGAATAAGACACCTTGATGATAAAAGTGCGCTAAAAAAGTGCAGAAGTAATCAGATTTTGATTACCTTTGCACTAAAAACGCTCATTATGACAATAAGAGAATGGATTAGAGATAGGGAAATTGGTGGCTTTCCAACTTTTTCGGTTGATGATGTAAGGCAAACATTTCCTGATTATTCGGAGCAAGTCATTAAGAATGAATTATTCCGATTATCAAAACAAGGCATCTTATGTCCTGTGTATAAAGGCTTTTATGTCATAATTCCTCCTCAGTATGCAGCAAAAAGGATGGTTCCTCCAATATATTACATTGATCAATTGATGTCGTATCTGAATAAACCATATTATATCAGTTTATTGAATGCCGCAGAAATTTTGGGTGCAGCTCATCAACGGCCACAGAAGTTTTCTGTAATGACGGTATTCCCAAAGTCTTCCGTCTCTTCATCAAAGAATAATTCGCTTGTTTGGGGATATCGTAAGGAGATTCCATCTGATTTTTTATTGTTCAAGAATTCTGAGACAGGAGTGATATACTATTCAAATGCTGAATTGACAGCCATTGATATTGTACACTATGAACAATATATCGGTGGCCTCTCAAGGGCAGCGACCATTTTGGATGAATTAGCAGAAAAACTTGATTTTCGTAAAGCTTCCGATAACTTATTTAACTATACATCAATCGCTACTATCCAACGATTGGGATATATATTGGATGATATTTTAGAACAGAAAGAGATTGCAGAAGTGTTACATTCTGAATTATTGACATATGTCAAGCGTTTTAGATATATTCCCCTTAGTACACACAAAACTGATGAGAATGCAGAAAAGAATACTCGTTGGAAAGTTTATATAAATTCGATAATAGAAACAGACGAAATATGATAAACAGAACAGCCATTACCCAATGGAATAAGATTGTTCCTTGGAATGATAATGCACAAGTAGAACAAGACCTTATTATCTCTCGTGCATTAGTCGCTATTTTCAGTGATAAATTCCTTGCTTCACAGCTTGCGTTCAGAGGAGGAACCGCACTTCATAAATTATATCTGTCGCCACAGCCTAGATATAGTGAAGATATTGATTTAGTACAAATCACACCGGGACCGATAAAACCAATCATGTTCAAGCTAGGTGAAGTCTTAAGTTTTTTGCCTGATAGGGTTACAAAACAAAAGCGATATAACAACACGATGTTATTTCGTATGGAGTCGGAAATCCCCCCGACAATCCCCTTACGTTTGAAAATAGAGATAAATTGTTTTGAACATTTCAACGAATTGGGATTGGTTAAAGTTCCATTTGAGGTGGAGAATAGCTGGTTCTCAGGAAAATGTGAGATAACCACATATCGTTTGAACGAATTACTGGGAACAAAATTAAGAGCATTGTATCAAAGAAAAAAAGGCCGCGACCTTTTTGATTTGTATGTTGCACTGTCGGAAGCGGTTGTGGATATCAATGAAATATTACGTTGCTACAACCGTTATATGTCGTTTGTTGTGCAACAACCACCTACTTACAAACAGTTCATTAACAATATGGAAGAAAAAATGTTAGATCCTGATTTTTTAGGTGACACTCAGAATCTTATCCGTCCGGATAGAGAATTTAATCCACGATTGGGTTATGAACTTGTTTTGGAAAAATTGATAGAACGAATGCGGAAATAAAATATAATATTATCAGATAGGACAAAATAATAGGTTATATGAACGTGGATCATTTAGATTGCCTTTTCCAAGAGTACGGATATGATGTAAAAGAAAGAACCGCATCATATAGGGTATATTTGCTGAATCAAGGTATGTACCATGGAGCAGAAATCCAAATAATGGACGATGATATTGATGCTACTCCGATACTTGATCGTTACTCCAAATTGGGATATCATGCAAAACAACAAAGGTTCAAATCGATTGAACAAGCAGAAAGTTATTTATTTAAGGGGTTCTTTAATACACAAACTACTGCAAATGATATAAATAGAAGATATACAGAATTTGCTGCTAATCAAGTAAAACATTATTGTAATTGTGGTATTAAGTACCAGTATATCAGTATGCCATATTCTATATATAGTGAAGATGCGGAAGATACTGTTAGTGGAACTTCAGATATCATTTCTGCAATTAAAGAAGCAATCAATAGAAAGGGGGCACATCTTGTAGTGGTAGAAGCAGCTGCTGGATTTGGTAAGACCTGTACAGCATACGAAGTATATAAATCATTTTTAGATAATAGTGAATATCAAAAGCCCATTTTTACAGAATTGTCAAGAAATAGGGATGCAAAGCAGTTTAAATATATTCTTTGGTCTGAAATTGACAAAGAGAAAGATACGACTGCTAAACAGGAATTAGTTGTTTACAATATAAAAAAAGGAAAAATCCCTCTCATTATTGATGGGTTTGACGAATTACTGTCCAAAAACATAGACAATGGAAAGGCTGGACAATTGAATGAATTTGAGCAAGTTGAAACAATGCTTTCTACCATAGGAGATTTGTTGACAGATGAAGCTAAGATTATTCTTACCTCTAGAAAAACTGCAATATTTGCAGGTGCTGAATTTGGGGATTGGGTTGATTCTTACAATGGAAACTTTGATGTTATCAGATTTCAATTAGAGAAACCCAATATTAAGCAATGGCTTTCAACAGAACGTTATGAGGAAATCATTGGAAAGAATGTTCCTTTGGATAATATTTCAAATCCTGTTCTACTAACTTATTTACGAAATATAAGCAAGGAGGATTTTAGTGATTTATTGGTTTATCCAGAAACGATTACGGATAAATATTTTGAATATCTACTGAATCGGGAAAAAGAAAGGCAAAATCTTATTATTCGTTGGGAAGACCAAATGCAGATATTTGAAAATTTAGCCAAATCTTTTGTTGATTTTGATATAACTGGTGAAAATAGAAGTTTCGTCAAAGAACTGATTATAGAATATAACAAGTCCCGTCTTTTGTATTATAAAGAGTTGACGCCGACAAAACAAACTTTGGATGAACTTGCTGACACACTTACAAATCATGCCCTATTAGATAGAACAGGGAATAAAGATTTTATAACTTTTATCAATGAATTTATTTTTGGGTATTTGCTCGGAAAATCAATTCAGAAAGAGCCTGTCACATTTTTGCAAAAACTTAACCCTATACCTGAGCATCTAATCGAACTGGCAATTTACGCATACAAATATTCTTCCAATGATGATAAATTAAAATTATGGGATAAGTTTTCCGTTATAAAAGATAAAATGTCTTTGTATTTGGCTGTTACCACAGATTGCATTCTTTTAAAGAAAGTAACAGGTAATTATAAATGTGCAGGATTGAATTCTTTCCATTTTGAAGATATTAATATCCTTAGTGAAGAATGTAAGTTTGTAGAAACTTCGTTTGTCGATTCTGTTTTTGAGAGATGCACTTTTGATGTAAACGCTTTTTATAATGTTACATTTACAGGATGCAAATTTATTGATTGTGATGTGAATAGTGATTTGTCTTCTGGTTCTAACAATATTCATTGTTATGGATGCGATGACTATAACACTGGCTTTATATCTTCTTTGGTAAGAGTTACGACATCTTCTGTTTTGCAGAAACAAGAAGATATAGATCTAGAGATTGAAATACTTAGCAAGTATTTTAAAGTTGATGGAAAATCTCCCAAAATGAGGTATATATCTACCCTTAGAAAAGAATTTGGAGAAAAGAATTTGGATGTCGTTTTTGCAACTTTTGAATTATTAAAGAAAAAAGGAATGATTCTGATTGACGGGAATAATTCGCACATTTCAAAATCAGGTATTGCATATTATCATAAGAACATACAAGTATGAGTGCAGGAAATAAAGTTTTGAGGGATATAGTTACAGATTTGGAGGCTGTTTTGAACAAATGTGGCGTAATGTACCATGTGTTTTATCGTACTAAGTCAGAAATGTCTATTAAAAATAAACTTGAGAAAAAATCTGAAGAATATCGTAAAGCCAACAAGAAGATGCAAGATTTATTGGCTCTTCGTATTACTTTGTATTTTACAGATGATGTAGAACTTGTTCACAACTATCTAAAAAGTCAGTCCAATTTTGACAGTGAATCTGTTGATGAAGCCGAAGTTGATAAATTCTGCCCCAAAAGACTAAATTTAGTTATGCGTGTTCCAAATAATCTTCAGCAAGATATGAAAGCGGCAATAAAAGAAACTGGTTATGAAGATTTAATTGATAACACTTATGAAGTTCAAATCAGAACTATTTTATCGGAAGGTTGGCACGAAGTTGAACATGATTTACGTTATAAATGCAAAGAAGAGTGGAATGAATTTAAAGAGGAATCCAGACTTCTGAACGGAATTTATGCTACCTTGGAAAGTAGTGAATGGTCAATGCTTACATTATTTGACAGACTTTCATATTCCCAGTATAAAAATAAAGTTTGGAATAGTATGTTACGCAATAAGATGAGAGTTCGTTTTGCTGATAAAGGTTTGTCAGAAGAACTTTGTAAATATTTGTCAAACAATAATAAAACTGCAAAATTATTGTATCGTGCAAATAGAACCAAAATATTGAAATTAGTAATGGAAAAAGGCTTTGCATACCCTCTCACTTATGATACCGTGTTACATCTTATCAATCATATTATTGTAAAAGATAAAATGTTAGCGAATTTTGAGGATAAAGTTTTGAAACGAGATATGGATATAATGTTTGGTGAATTATAGCGGAAGTTGATATTAGCACCATTTTTACTCACTCAAATAAACAAAAATGGTGCTTTTTATGGTCTTACTTTTTTACATATGTATGCTCCATCCGTGGAACGGTTCCATGACTACGGCAAAAGATTCATCCGGTCTGCTTTAGTGGAATTATAAGAAAAACTTCTGTCTTGCATGAGCCCGTTCCAATACATGCAGATTGCCGTATCCGACGGATTTCAGTTCTACCAGCAGGCTCCTGTATTCTTTTTCCGTCGCAGGCAGTGTCCCGGATATGATTCCCTTGTAATCGGCTGCGCCATGCTGTCCCGCATGCATGTAGGATGTGATTGTATTTTCGGATTCGTTCCACGGTATATATGGAAAGAGAGCGATTACCCCGCCTTCCTTGAACCGTCTGAACACTACCTTAATAGGTGTTTCCATATCAGTCTGTTGTCTATCCGTATATAATCTTATCCATTTCCCTATCGGTCAACGTGCATAGTTCTTCGTTGGTACAATAGTAACGGATATTCTCGTCCTGTTTGACAGCTTCGCCCAAAAGGTTGCGCATGTCATTTTCCAGTTCATGTTCCAGCTCCTCCACCGATATCATATAGGTTTCCATGCAGGGCGTAATCTCACGCGACGGGTATGCCTTGCCTTTGTAGAAAATTGTACCGATCTCTATGTCTTCGCCACGCCCGGCCATCCTGTCAAGGTATTCCTTGATAATATCCCCATGACACGGATGCGGTTTACAGAAGCATCCCAGAGTCTTTCCCTGCAACTCATGAACCCTGCGCCTGTATTCCGCATCGTTCACCAGCCTCCTGTAAAAATATTCGCGGAATCCGGCCAGTGTCCCGCCCCGGACCATGCCCTGCTTCAGCCTGAACGGATTACCGAAATACCCGTCTTGCCCTTTACCGGCACGACCGATATACACATCGTATGCCTCCTTACGGATGTTCACTACCCTTGTATGTTTCCTGTTATCTGCCATACTCATTTGATTTTTAGTTATGATTCCGTTATGAAAGTGACCTTGTAGGTCTTACATGCTTTTCCGAAAGCGGGATTGGTGTCAAATTCCTTGTATGACTCCCAATCCACCGACATGGTGTAGCCGTTCGGAAAGTTTTCGGCGATGAACTTGGTTATCATTTTCTTGTCCTCATCAGACAGGAACAGTTCCTCCCGGGTGCCGTACTCCAATGAAAAAATCGCCCATTCGGGAATATTGTCCCAAACGAGCGTCTTGCTGTTATTGCCATTCATAATCCTGCTGTTTATTGCTGTGATACCATAAGCTCTTTGATAATGCCGTCAAGCTCTGTTTCCCACTTGTCCGTTCCGTCAATCAGCGAGGGATAGGTAAGCTGTTTCCACTGCCGGTAATCGAACAGTTTCATCCGTAGCGGATAGTAGTCGAACAGTTTCCGGCTACCGAAGAATATTCTCAGGTGGTTGATACCCACTTCCATCAGTTTTAGTCCGTAACGGTCAATTATCTCATTGAACCGTCCCATAGGTGTGAAGTTGCTTCTGCCCATATCTTTCATTTTTGAGTTAGACATTCGCGGCTCGTCGAGCCGG
>OHYN01000573.1_pt1 | contig 10501 bp, 8 predicted proteins | sample 1580251 | NCBI WGS metagenome assembly OHYN01 (sample SAMEA3882523, study PRJEB24775) | human gut metagenome | biome: human-associated habitat; feature: intestine environment; material: feces | place: Netherlands | collected 2009/2010
ATTTGTGCTTACGCACAAACTTGAGATGCAAATGAAAACGTTGTTTTCATTGAAAAACAGCGCAAGAATGGGGATTAATATGTACACATTTATCTGCGAAGATTCTCCCAACGGAATTTTTTCCGGCATTTATGATGCGTGGGATTTTAAAGTAAATCAAAATAAAAAATATCCAGCCGGCAGCACAGCGACTGACACTTCTTCCCGCATATACCCGCATGCCTGCTCGCACGAAGATATCCACGTTGTCTGCCATGAGCCGGACAATTATCAACTGTTTTATGAGTATATCCATGTGGAAACTTCCACAGAAAAATCAGATAAAGTCGCCCGTACCATCCAGTGCAGGCTTGGCAGTGAATTTTACGATGCCATTTTAAATGCGATCCTCTCCATTGTTCCCGCGAAAAAGAATGACTTAGACAAAGCCGACGCTATTTACCACACTCTTGTACTTGGTCTGAATACAGCCGCCGGAGCACGCGCCATCCATGATCTCTCCAATCCTTATGTCCACCGCCTGTTTACATTGTCGCGCGCTACCGCAAACGAAGCGCACCACCTGCTCGGCTTTCTTCGTTTTTCGGAACTGGAAAATGGTGTTTTATTCTCCACGATCCATCCAAAAAATAATGCCCTGCCGATATTAGCAGAGCACTTCACCGATCGTCTCCCACAGGAGAATTTTATGATATATGATGAGAACCGGCAGCTTGCCGCAGTCCATGCCGCCGGCAAGAACTTCATGCTGGTGGATGCCTCCGGCATAGATCAGGACCTTTTAAAACGTACCTCCGAAAAAGAGTCTGAGTATCAGAAACTGTGGCTGGCCTTTTTTGACCAGATTGCGATCCAGGCACGGATCAATCCAAAGCTTCAGGCACAGAACATTCCGAAGCGCTTCTGGAGTGATACACCGGAACTTGCAAAAAAATAAAGCCCTGTTCCCATTGAACAGAGCATCTCTTTACTATCTTATATATATTATAACCAAACTATTCTTTTTTGTAAATAATATCCTTATTACGAAACAGCCTTTCCGCATTTGCCCTCGTCGCCTGTTCTACTTCCTCCGGCGTGATCCCTCTTAATTCTGCGATCTTTTTAATCACAAACGGGATGTATGAAGAATCGTTTCGCTCCCCGCGGTACGGCTCCGGCGCCATATACGGACAGTCCGTCTCAAGAAGGATCCGATCAAGCGGAATCTCCTGTACGGTCTCCTTTAACTTTTTCGCATTTTTAAAAGTCACAACACCGCCGACACCGATATAATATCCCATTTTTATAAATTCCTGTGCCATCTCTTTCGAATAAGAATAACAGTGGATCACTCCCGGTATCTCCTCCGCATGTACTGATTTCATCACTTCCATAGTATCCGCTGCCGCATCTCTGGAATGGATGATGACAGGAAGTGACGCTTCTCTTGCCATTTTCATCTGTTCCGCAAACCAGTATCTCTGCTGTTTTTGTACTTCCGGTTCTTTATCCCAGTAATAATCCAGCCCGATCTCTCCGACCGCAGCTACTTTTTCTTTTTTGGTCTGCTCTTTCAGCCATGCAAATGTTTCCTCATTCAGGCCACTGATATCGCTCGGATGTACACCGACTGCTGCATAGACAAACGGATACTTCTCCGACAGTGCAAGCGTTGTTTTGGTAGATTCGATTGAGGCACCGACATTGATAATCGTTCCTACACCACGCCCTGGCATAGATGTGATCAGCGCATCCCTGTCCTCCTCAAACCGTTCATCATCATAGTGTGCATGTGTTTCAAATATCATAATTATATTTCTCCTTTATTTACCTGCATGAGTACCGGGATTTTTCCAATGATCTCACCGCCAGGTACACTCTGTCCACCATATACAGCCTCGATTACCGGTGCAATCCCTTCATCTGAAATCCTGCTTTAAATATATACCCTTTTACGCCAAGTTCCAATACTTTTACAATATATTTTAGATCTGTCTTTTTAATTTAACCGGAAAGTTTCAATGGCATTTTCTAACTGTTTCATGCTGTCCATCATCTTTACGACTTCGGATTTTAAAGCCTCTGAATCCTCCATCTGCTGTCCAAGGAAGCGATTTATTTCCTCCGTGGATCTTACGGTATGTTCAGAAGAATCCCCGATTGCACGTATTTTATCTAACACTGCATGTCTTCTACCGTTCATCTCATCCACTTTTCCCGATATCTCATCCAGTTTCTGTATCATACTCTCCATGACGCTGCTCATGTTTCCAAATGCCTCCATGGTATATCCGGCACTCTCTACCATTTCATTGACTTTGCCGCTTGTCTCCATGACACATTCCCCGGACTGCAGAACTTCATTTTTCATTTCCGCTACGGTCATGATCAGGGATCTCATTCTTGTAATGGTATGAAATAATGCCTCGGAAAGTTTTCCAAACTCTCCACCTTTTTTCCGTTTCTCTTTTTCCTGTACCGTAAGATCTCCGTTTGCCACACGATCAAGTCTTCCGATACTTTTTCTGATATTGCGCGTAATGCCTGCCGTGATCACGGTTGCAATAAGCATGGCTGCAATGCATGCCGCAACGATCATAGCGATCGTGATATCCCGGATATCTTTCGTTCCTGCGGTAATGTACTCAATCGGCACCATCACAACAATTTTTCCACCTGTCACGGAACTCTCTGCACTCATATAATAATAACGTCTGCCATCCACTTTTACATAACTGCTGCTTTCTGCTGTATCTATCAGACCACTGTCAACCGGATTATTTACGCTGATCATCCTGCCATCTGCAGTCATATCTATGGCTGTAAGCGCTGATTTTTCATAGTTCTGGGTAAGTCCCTCATAAGATTTCTGATACGAAACAACACCTATTATGATAATAAAAATAATGGGTACTAAAAATCCCGTTATTAACTGCAGTCGGATCGAGCTGTGCGGTACAACGATTTTTATCTGATGCAGTTTTCTTTTTTTCGACATAAAAAAACCTCCCATCTTTTTATCTTTATCATAAAAGGACGAAAGGTTTTATAAAATGTCTTATTTTTTAATTGAGTATCGTTTTTTTATTAAATGGAAATATTAATATTCTCTACCGGACTCTGTCCTGCTGCAGGTGCAGTTTGCGCCGAAGCACCTGTATAAGCAGCGGATGTGCCCTGCGACAATGTACCGGTATCACCGCTCATTGTCTGATCTGTCTCTAGCTCTGCATCCTGCTGCGCCTGCATCTTAATCTGTGCCTCCGTCAGCTGTAAATTTGTGGATTCGGCAGACAGACTCACGATCACACCGGAATCCGGCGATATATCAGACGTATTGCGGTTTCCCATCTGGTCTTTGATGTATTTCATATCCGCTTCACTGATCTTGCTTTGCTCCTGACGTCTGTGACTGTTGCGCTTCTGCCGTATCTCGATCCTTTTTGCCTTTTCTTTCTGTACGTTCTGGATCTCTTCGATTGCAATTTTTTCCTTTAACTCGCGTTCTTTATTTGCTGCACGGCGCTTGATCTCACCTTTCTTCTGCGTCACCTCAGACTTGTTTTCGCTTTTATATTTTCTATTTTCTATCTCTTCCTGTTTCAAATGACGCACTTTAAGCTGCGCACACTCTACCATCCGTCTTGCATGTGCAACTGCTGCAGATATTTCCTTGCTGTCGTATTCTCCCGTTGCGGCATACCGCTGCAAAGTGGCAAGCCTGCTTTTTGCCTTCGTCAGCGCATTTGCTGCCCCCTGCGGTTTCTTTGCACGCAAAAGCTGATTGGAAACTTCCTTATAGTTATAATTCAGTTTTTTCTTTGTGCCGCTGCTTTTGCTCTTTCCACAGACGTACTCAATACGCGCACGCGAATCCTTATTTGCATTTTTAATAGTCAATGTTCCAGCCATTGCCACTGCCCCCGTGGTGCTCCCGGCACTGTTCACCGAAACTCCCATAACTCATATTCCTCCCTGACGTCATGACAGGGATCACATAATATTTTTTACCCGCTTTGCGCGTGCCTGTCATGAAAAATGAATCCATTCATATATCTTTAACATCGGCAAAACTGCACAAAATAATTACCTTCAATTTACATGATATGACACATCCAGAGCGTTTCCGCAATGTTAACCATACAAAACAATCCCAATATTACTGCAGACATATTTAAGACCAGTACCGGCACTTCTTTTCTGATCTGCCCGCGCATCTGTCTGATACAGAAAAGACAGACCGCCATCAGAATAAAATACAGGTAAATATACGGCCGGTCCGCCGATGCATAGATCGTCGGCGAAAAACCCATGACAATACCGGATGCAAGCCCGACACCAAGTATGGCAATCGTATAGAAATACGTTTCCAGCTTTTCTCTCATCAGGCAAAACAGTGCATAGGACATTCCTGCCACCGTCACGATCAAAAATATCACCGGGAACCAGTTCGCAGGATCTTTAAAATTCCATTCCGCTGTCTGCTTTGGTATGATAAATATTTTTTCATACCACGGATGCCCGGTGCGGATCAGTGCATATCCAAGGATACAAAATACCGGAACAGATGACAGCAGCGTTTTTATCAAATTTTTTGTTTTCAGTCCGACCAATACGGCAAGCACGGCCGAGACGATCAGGAAAATACTGTTGACCTGCGCAACAAAAATGCGTTCTATATTTGCAGCCCCCATATATATTTTTTCCAAAACGGAAAAGTATGCAAATTCCGGCATACGTCCTTCCACTTCCTGCATACTGCGAATGCCGTTTCCCGGGCAGCGCAGAATCGTAAAAAGCGAGATCACATCAATGACTGCATATCCGTAGATCCACAGACTTCCAGACTTCTTTCTGCGCCAGCTATAAACCATGGCAAGAAACAGCAGCACCAGCAAAATTGCAGCAACCTGCTCCTGACTGCTGCAAAAAATGCAGGAAACCACACCGCCTGCACCTTCATACCAGTGTACATGTCCTTTCTGTGCCAGTTTCTGTAAAAGCAGGGCAATGTATAATAACCCAAGAAGCGGCCACAGATAATTGACCGTTGTCGCGATCCAGCCTGCTGACACCATATCAGAAAATGGATAAAGCAGCATAAATGCACAGACAAGCCATTTACCTGCCGTTTTATTTATGTTACATTCCATATACAGATATTTTTCCGGATTCAAGAATAATAAGCGGTATAATAATACAGGAATCAATGTGAAAACAATAATATCCAGTATCTTCCACAGCCATGGAACCTGTACCAACGGGATAAGTACAAATTCGATTGCCATTCTTGAAGACCATGTCGCATAGCGATGTGCTAAGATTTCCCAGATACTTCTTCCATCCATCAGAGTCTGAAAATAGACAACATCATCCCCCGCAGAAATTTTAATGACCAGATGCCAGATGAGTGCCGCCACAAACACCACCACAAATGGAATATTTTGCCTGAATACCTTTTGTATTTTTTCTTTCACTCTTTTGTTCCCCGATGTACTAGCAGATCTCAGCTCCGCTCGGCATTGCTTTTTCCGGTGTCATCAGTGCAAGATTACCCTCTGCATCTTCTGCACATAAGAGCATTCCCTCAGATAAAACTCCGGCAAGTTTTGCAGGTTTTAAGTTCACAAGTACCATTACTTTTTTGCCGACCATCTCTTCCGGTGTATAGTATTTGCGGATACCGGAAACGATCTGTTTTACCTGACTTCCGATTTTTACCTGGGAACATAATAATTTCTTTGACTTCGGCACTGCTTCACAGGAAATGATCTCTCCGACCTGGAACTGCATTTTCATAAAATCATCATATTCGATCTCCGGTTTTGCCTCGATATCGATTGCTTCGCCTGATTCCTCTGTAGTCTCCGGCAGCTCGCCAAGCGTCTTCTGCTCTGCCTCAAACTCTGCTTTCTGTGCTTCACGGATCGCATCGATCTTTGGCATGATCTCTTTTGCATCCAGACGTGCAAAAAGGATCTCCGGTTTGTCTGTCACTTTATTTCCATTCTCATAAAGTCCGAATTTGTCCAGATCATCATATTCACGCATACCTGCATTCAGCTGCGCTAAGATACGGTCTGCTGTCTCCGGTAAGAAGCTCTTTAACAGACATGCTCCGATCGTGATGGACTCTACCAGATTATAAAGTACTTCTGCCAGCCGGTCTTTTGCTGCCTCGTCCTTTGCAAGTACCCACGGTGCAGTCTCATCAATGTATTTGTTGCAGCGGCGGAATAAGTTAAATACCTCTGTGATTGCATCTGCAACACGCAGATTTTTCATCTTCTCTGCAACTTTATCTCTCGCAGATGTCACAACTGCCTTTAAGTCTGCATCAACTTCCTCTGTCACACCTGTGCTCTTTACCACACCGTCAAAATATTTATTGCTCATGGAAATGGTACGGTTTACAAGGTTTCCAAGGATATTTGCCAGGTCAGAGTTCATACGCTCTACCATCAGCTCCCATGAGATTACACCATCATTTTCAAATGGCATCTCGTGAAGTACGAAGTAACGTACTGCATCTACGCCAAAGAAATCTACCAGTTCATCTGCGTAAAGTACATTTCCTTTGGACTTACTCATCTTACCGTCGCCCTGCAGAAGCCATGGATGTCCGAATACCTGCTTTGGAAGCGGAAGGTCAAGTGCCATAAGGAAAATAGGCCAGTAAATAGTGTGGAAACGCACGATATCTTTTCCGATAAGGTGCAGATCTGCAGGCCAGTTTTTCTTGAAAAGCTCTGATGATCCGTCAGGATCGTAACCGATTTTTGTGATATAGTTTGTGAGGGCATCAAGCCATACATACACTACATGCTTTGGATCGAAATCTACCGGAATTCCCCAGCTGAAAGATGTTCTTGAGACACACAGATCCTGTAATCCCGGAAGAAGGAAGTTGTTCATCATTTCGTTCTTTCTTGAAACCGGCTGAATAAAATCCGGATGTGTATTGATGTAATCGATCAGACGATCTGCGTATTTGCTCATTTTGAAGAAATATGCCTCTTCTTTTGCAGGCTTTACTTCACGTCCACAGTCCGGGCACTTTCCATCTACAAGCTGTGACTCTGTCCAGAAAGACTCACAAGGTGTACAATACATTCCCTCATAAGATCCCTTATAAATATCACCCTGATCATAAAGCTTTTTAAAAATCTTCTTTACACATTTCTCATGATCCTCATCCGTGGTACGGACAAAGTTATCATAAGAAGAATTCACAAGATCCCAGATCCGCTTTACCTCACCGGAAACCTGATCTACAAATTCTTTCGGTGAAATATCTGCTGCCTCTGCTTTTTCCTGAATCTTTTGTCCATGTTCATCAGTTCCGGTCTGAAAATAGACATCATAGCCTTCGGCTCTCTTATAACGCGCAATTGCATCCGCAAGAATAATCTCGTACGTGTTTCCGATATGCGGCTTACCTGAAGTATAGGCAATCGCGGTTGTCATATAAAACTTCCCTTTATTTTCTGCCATGTCCTTGGCCTCCTTATCTCACATTCGCTCTCCCCATTTTACCGAATTCCACGCCATTTGTAAAGTATCCCCTATTCGTCCGTTTTTCTGTTTATTCAAGAATATTTTCTTATATGCCAAGAATTTCTTGCTGACCTGTTTTTCCGTAGACTAATATGCTTTTATCCAGTTTTTTCCAGTACAAAACTGCCAAAGATAAATGAGAAGGAGCACCAACATGAAAAATATACAAATCGGGGCAGCCTTAAAAACGATGCGAAAAAATCGTGGCTGGACGATCCATGACGTAGTTGTACAGCTGAATGACCTGTACAATATCGCAGTCGCCGAAAAAACCGTGTACGGATGGGAAAGCGATCAGGCCTATCCCCGCACGGAAACATTGCTGCTGCTCTGTGAACTGTATCAGAGTGACGCATTCACCGGAAATCTCCTGCACATTCCTGCAGACAAATCCTTCCCGATCACTGCAGATGAACGGCATGTCATCGAAATGTATCGCCGGCATCCGGAACTACAAAGTGCTGTAAAACGCGTGCTTGATGTTCCCGTCAAAAAACCTTCTGCAAATTAAAGTTCTGATATCCTGTCCCCTGTAAAAACTATTTTCCAAAATTCATCCTGTCACAGAAGTTTCTATCTCATGCAGATATAAATCACATAAACCACATATAAAACCAGCATCACAATACCTTCTTTTCTGCTGATTTTTTCTTTTGTCCATGCAAATCCCCAGATCAACAGGCTCAAAACAATCAGAATCATAATATCTATGATGTTTTCCATCAAAAACGGCATCGGACTGATAACTCCCGCCAGACCAAGTACAAACAGAATATTAAAAATATTAGAGCCTATGGCATTTCCAAGTGCCATATCCACTTCATTTTTGCGAGCTGCAACAACAGATGTCACAAGTTCCGGAAGCGAGGTTCCAATTGAAACAATGGTCAGTCCTACCAGCGTCTGGCTCATTCCAATTTTTAATGCAATATTGCTGGCACTGTCTACAACGACATCCCCGCCAATCACAATACCAGCTACACCAACCACAAGGAACAACAGGCTTTTTGGCATCGACATTACTTTCTGTGCCTCTGCCGCTTCAATCTCTTCACTTTGCAGTTGCCCGCCTTCTTTTCCTGCTTTCAATGCCATACGAATCATGGTTCCGATAAATATGGCAAAAAACACCAGAAATACAGCACTGTCAAAACGTCCCAGTTTCATTCCCACACCACCGAGTATCATAAGCAGCAACGCTGCAAACACGGAATATGGGAAATCACGTTTCAATGTAGCTTTCTGTACGGCAACCGGAGTCATTATGGCACAAAAACCGATGACCACCATCATATTAAAAATATTAGACCCGACCACATTACTGATTGCCAGCGTATTCTTATGCTGGATTGCTGCAACAACGGAAACCGCAGTCTCCGGAAGTGAAGTTCCCATGGCAACAATGGTCAGTCCAATAATGATAGCCGGAACATGAAACCGTTTTGCAATACTGGAACTTCCCTCCACAAAAACATCTGCCCCTTTGACCAGTAAGAAAAATCCTGCGATCAAAAAAACAATTGCCAGCGGCATGGAACATGTTGAAATAAATTCTGTCATATCTTTTCCCTCTTTCTGTAAAATAATGTGTTAAAAGGCAATAATGCCCAAGTGCTCCAATAGTATTTTCAAGCCAATAAGTATGAGGATTACCCCACCTGCAATCTCTGCTTTTCTTTTGTAGCGGGTGCCGAAAAAATTACCGACAACCACTCCGATGACCGATAATACAAATGTCGTGCATCCGATAATCAGACAGGCTTCCATGATGGATACATTTAAAAAGGCAAATGTAATACCGACTGCAAGTGCATCGATACTGGTTGCAACTGCAAGAAGCAGCATTTCTTTGTGATCCAGCGGCAGATCTTTTGCTCCAATTTCCTGCACGTCTTTGTCACGAACCGCTTCAATCACCATCTTGCCACCGATAAACAGCAACAGGAAAAAGGCGATCCAGTGATCGACCGAAGTAATGTATTTCTGAAAACGGATTCCCAGTGCCCAGCCGAGAAACGGCATCAGTGCCTGAAATCCTCCAAACCACGCACCTGCGAAATACAATCCAATCAGAAATGCGTGTTTTTTGTTGATTTTTTCCATGCCAAGACCCTTGCAGACGGATACCGCAAATGCATCCATCGAGAGTCCGACACCAATCAAAAATAACTCGATTACCATTCTTATGTTCTCCTTTTGTGAGGGGATTCATACCTTGCGCTTCTGTCCTTATATATCAAAAAGAGACCCAATGTACACCAACGAAAAGCGCGACTGCAACCACGTTTTTCCGGTGCACATGAGTCTCATTCTTTAAGGCTTGCCAGGTCCAAATGACCGGTATGTTGACAAGTCACACAATGTGCGAACTACTCCCTCACATACTTTTGTCTATGAATTAGGTAAACTATAACAAACGGCCTTTGAGTTAGTCAATACGAACTTCTTATTTACTGATGACTTTTGCAAACTTCTTCTTACCACGCTTTACGACCTTTCCTTCTCCGGCAAACTCGTCGAGCGTGTAACTGGTACTGATGTCTGTAACTTTCTCACCGTCCACAGAGACTCCACCCTGCTGTACGGCACGACGTGCATCGGAACGACTCTCACACAGAGAAGCCTTTACAAGAACTGCCATGATATCGAGCTTGTCATTGTACAGATCATCTGCAGTCACTTCAACCGTCGGCATATGTGCAGAAACCCCGCCGCCTGCAAACAGTGCATGGGATGCCTCTTTGGCTTTCTTTGCCTCTTCCTCACCGTGTACCAGTTTGGTCAGCTCATAAGCGAGAATCTCTTTTGCTTCATTCAGCTTGGCACCTTCCCATTTGTCCATCTCATCGATCTGCTCCAGCGGCAGGAAGGTCAGCATACGGATACATTTTAAGACGTCGGCATCGTCCACGTTTCTCCAGTACTGGTAGAAATCGAACGGGGAAGTTTTGTTCGGGTCAAG
>OHYN01000577.1_pt1 | contig 10468 bp, 7 predicted proteins | sample 1580251 | NCBI WGS metagenome assembly OHYN01 (sample SAMEA3882523, study PRJEB24775) | human gut metagenome | biome: human-associated habitat; feature: intestine environment; material: feces | place: Netherlands | collected 2009/2010
AGAGCATCTTCTGGAAGTGGACAAGGCAGCCAGAGAACGGGAAGAAGTGATCCTGAAGCAGTTGGAAGAAAAAGAAAAATTACGAAGGGAGGTTCGTTATCTTGAAGAAAAAGCAAAAGGCAGAACCGGAAAGCCGCAGAAAAAGCAGTTATAAAGGCAATAGCAGGAACAACAGTAAAAGTGGCGGTCTTACCTTTTCAGAAAAAAAGCGTCTTATACAGTTAAAGCATATTTTATCGGGAAAGAGCATTGAGAAAGAAAAGCCGACTACCGCACAAAGGACGATCACTTTTGAAAAGATGTTCCGTGATGGTATCTGTCAGGTCAGCCACCGTTATTATACAAAGATGGTGGAATTTTTTGATATAAACTATGAGCTTCTGGAAGTGGATGACCAGGCGGACATACTGGCACAGTACAGCAAGCTTATCAATTATTTTGATCCGTCTGTGAAGTTTGAACTGGTGCTTTTCAACAGGCAGGTCAACGAGCAGATGCTTACAGAACAGTTTGACATTCCGTGGCAGGAGGATGATTTTAACGACATCCGTGAGGAATACACGGAGATGTTAAAGAAGCAGGCGGCAAAGGGCAACAACGGTATCATCAAATCAAAATATCTGATTTTTGGTGTAGAAAGCAACGGCTACAAGGAAGCCAAGAGCCGCCTTAACAACATTGAAAAAGATGTCATACGGAACTTAAACAACATAGGAACCCTTGCGAGGGGACTGGACGGAAAGGAAAGACTGCGCATCCTGCATGAATATTTTAATCAGGATACCATGGAGCCTTTCCGTTTTTCATTTAAGGATTTGGCAGAATCCGGTAAGTCGGTCAAGGACTATATTGCACCGCCGGGATTTGATTTCCGCTATCCGAACCGCTTTAAGTCAGGGAATATGTATGGCTGTGTGTCCTATCTGGATATTATCGCACCGAAGTTTACGGACGAGCTGATCAAGCATCTTCTGGATATTGATGCTAATCTTACGATTTCCATGCACATGCAGACGGAAGATCCGGTAAAGGCAATCAAGAAGTTAAAAGCGGTCATTTCCAATATCCAGAAGATGAAGATTGAGGAGCAGAAAAAGGCAGTCCGAAGCGGTTACGATATGGATATTTTACCGACTGACATTGTGACCTATGAAAAGGATACGCTGGAATTTCTGGACGATTTGAATACGAGCAATCAGAAGATGATCAATATGACATTCCTTATTACCTGTTATGGTAGAACCAAGCGGGAATTGGAGAGCTTAATGCAGAGGGTGTCCGGTATTATTCAGCAGGCAAACTGTGACCTCAGATGTTTACAGTATTTACAGGAGCAGGGCCTTATGGCATCTGCACCGATTGGGTGCAATGAAACCGGAATTGAGCGTACCCTTTCCACAAAGAGTACCGCAATCTTAGTACCATTCTGCACACAGGAATTATTTATGCCTGCTCCGGCAATCTATTACGGATTAAATGCACTCAGCAACAACATGATCATGGCAGACCGCAAAAGGCTCCGTACACCAAACGGGGTTATCCTTGGAACACCGGGAAGTGGTAAGAGTTTCAGTGCAAAGCGAGAAATTTTAAGCTGTTTCCTTATCACAAAGGACGATATTATCATCTGCGATCCGGAGGGAGAGTATTTTGCACTTGTAGCTGCACTTCATGGACAGGTGGTAAAACTTGCCACCAATTCCAAAGACTATCTGAACCCTATGGATATTCAGTTGAGCCATAAGGGGGATAAGGAAGCATTAAAACTGAAATCGGATTTTATCATAACATTATGTGACCTGATCGCAGGTGGCAAGGACGGTCTGGAGAACGATGAGAAAGGCATCATTGACGAATGTATCCGTCATATTTATGACAAGTATTTTGAAAATCCGGTGCCGGAAAATATGCCGCTGTTGGAGGATTTATATGATGCCCTGTTAGCACACAAAAATCCAAAGGCAGAGCGTATCGCAAACAGCCTTGTGCTGTATGTGCATGGTTCCCAGAATTACTTCAACCACCATACCAACGTAGACAGCGGCAATCGTATCATGTGCTTTGACATCAGAGATTTGGGAAACCAGTTGAAAGAGCTGGGTATGTTAATCGTGCAGGATGCGGTTTGGAACAGGGTATCGCAGAACAGGGAGCGAAAGATTGCTACCCGTTATTACTGTGATGAGTTCCACCTTCTTCTGAAGGAGAAGCAGACAGCTATTTATTCCGTGGAAATCTGGAAGCGTTTCAGAAAATGGGGCGGTATTCCGACAGGTTTGACGCAGAACGTGGGCGATTTTCTTCGTTCTGAGGAGATTGAAGGTATTTTGGGTAACAGCGATTTTGTGTATCTGTTAAATCAGAATGCCAAAGATCAGGCAATTCTCGCTGATAAGCTGGGACTTTCTGATAAGCAGCTTTCCTATGTCACCAACTCCGAGCCGGGAAGTGGTCTGATACTGTTTGACAATGTGGTAATTCCATTTGTAGACAAATATCCGACAGACACCAAGACTTACAGAATTATGAATACCAAGCCGGAGGAATTGGTGCAGAAGGAGGACGCAGTATAAAATGGCAGAAAAAAGACAGAAGAAGCAGGCAGTAAAGGCATTTGAAAAAGAGACATTTTCCAAAGATAAGGAAGTGACTGGAGTAAAACATATAGAACACAGGCAGGACAACACCTTTTCTGTGGAAAACCAGTTTAGTGCCAGCGAGAAGCCTGTGAGCAATCTGCCAAGGGATGCGAACCATGGCAGTCGTACAGGAAAAGCAACTTCTGGTCACAGCGTCCAGAAGTCAGAGTTTAATACTGGGACAGAATACAGGAAAAATAATAAGAAAAAATATTACCGACAGCAACAACAGGACACTTCTGGTCACAATGTCCAGAAGTCGGAAGCCGAAGCGGAAAAGACATTCTTAAAGGAAAACAGCTTTATCAATGAGGAAAACGGTAATGCTACAAATTTCCATACAGAGGACGCAGACAGTTTTCAGGACAATTACCACGTTAGAAATACCTACCAACGGTCTGAGGAAAAAGGAAAATATCACAAAAGGCGTGTGCAGAGAGAACACGCACACAGAGAGCGTGCAAAGTCAGAAAATGCAAAGCAGTCCGATTATGGAGATCTTCAGACAAAGGACGCCACATTTTCGCAGGGGCAGGCGGACGAATTTACAGACCAAAAAGTACAGAAGGCTTTTGATAAGTCGGAAAAGAACCGCCGAAAGTTGCAGAAAGCAAAGGACAAGATGCCGACAAAGCGGCAGTATGAGATGAAGCGTGTCTTTGATGAACAGACCGGAAAAGCAAAGTATGTTGTGGTTCCGGTGGATGTGGAGAAGCCATTTAAACCGGATGGACTGGGAAAAACTGCGGTTCACAAGCTCCAAACCGAAAATATGTATTTTGTGCATCGAAAGATTGCAGAGACAGAAAAGGATAATTCCGCAGTTGAGGGCGCACATAAGACAGAACAGCGGGCAGAAGATGTTTATCATTACATGAAATACCACAGAAAGAGTAAAGCACAGAGAAAGCGTGACCGCCTAGAACGATTGAAGAAAAAGCAGGTCACAGCAGATATGAAGCTGGAGTATGAGAAATTCATCAGTGAAAATCCACATCTAAAGGGCAACAGTCCTAAGAAGCAGTTACAAAGGCAGCTACAGAAACAGCGTATCAAGCGTGAGTATGCCAAGGCAAGGCGGGCAGGAGCAGAAGCCAAGACTGCAAAGGAAACATTTACAAAGACAGCCAATGCTGCAACCGGGATTGCAAAGAAGTTACAGGAGATTGCCACGAAAAATAAAACACTCATTATCACAGTCGGTATTTTTGCACTTCTGCTTATTATGATCATGTCGGCATTATCAAGCTGCGGTTCCATGTTTACCGGAACTGTGACAACAACAATGGCAAGCACATATCTTAGCCTTCCGGCAGAGATTGATGCAGCAGATTTATCTTTTACAGAAAAGGAAATGGAGCTGCAAAACAAGATTGACCGGATTGAAACTGATTATCCGGGATATGATGAATACGATTATAACCTTGGTGCAATCGGGCATGATCCGTACACACTGATCAGTTATCTTTCCGCAGTCCATACGGAATTTAATGCCGCAGGAATGGAGAGTGAGATTCAGGAATTATTTGATGCCATGTATTCACTCACTACAGAGGAAGTAGAGGAAACACGGACAAGGACAGTCACAAAGACCGGAACCAGAATAATAACAAATCCGGACGGGACTACCCATACCGAGGAATACGAGTATGAGGAGGAAGAAGAATATACCGTAACAATTCTTCGTGTCACACTTACGGTCACACCGCTTGAGAGCATTGTTGCCGGACTTATGGACAGCGAGCAGACGGAAATTTTTGGAGCTTATACGGAGACAAAGGGTGGCTTACAGGTCTTTGCTTCTCCGGTTGATTATTACTGGTATTACTATATCAGCAGTTATTATGGCTACCGGAAAAATCCAAACACCGGAGTCGAGGAGCTTCACAGGGGTGTGGATATAGCGGTGCCGACAGGAACGTTTGTATATGCGGCACATGATGGAACGGTAACAGAAGCAACTTACGATTCCTATTATGGAAATTATGTGGTGATTACGGACAGTAAGGGATATACCACAAAATATGCCCACATGGACAGCTTAAATGTGTCCGCAGGGCAGAGTGTAAAAAAAGGTGACAATATAGGCAAAAGCGGAAATACAGGAAGCAGTACCGGAAGCCACCTTCATATCGAATGTCTGTATAACGGGGAATATTATAACCCGTTATTTTATTTTGAAGCAGGAGAACAGACCATTTATGGAGAAACAACGGGCGGCACCGGAGGAGGAACCAGCAATGTGATACCGCCGGAATCCTATGATGATGCAACCGTACAGACGCTTATGCGTGAAGCAAACAGGTATCTGGGAATGCCATATACTTTTGGCGGCACAGCTCCGGCTAGTTTTGACTGTTCCGGTTTTGTATGCTGGGTATTTTCAAACAGTGGCGTACATAACCTGCCAAGAACCACAGCACAGGGCATTTATGACCAGTGTACTCCGGTATCAGCGGCAGATGCAAAGGCAGGGGACATTATATTTTTTACAGGAACCTATAATGCAGGACGTCCGGTTACACACGTTGGTATCTACTGTGGAAACGGTACGATGGTGCATTGCGGTGATCCAATTCAGTACACATCAATCAATACTTCTTACTGGCAGAGCCATTTCTATGGTTTTGGAAGATTGAATTAGCGAAGGGAGGAATTATTTTTGTCAGTAGAACGAATCAATTCACAGCTTAAAAAGGTCAGAGAGCAGATAGCACAGCTACAGGCAAAGGAAAAAGACCTTGCAGAACAGAAACAGATGGCGGAGGATGCCGAAGCCATGAAGATCATACGAAAATATAAAATCTCATCGGAGCGTTTGCAGATGTTAAACAAGCTCAGTGAGGATGAAGTCAGAAATTTATTACAGAAACGGGAACAGGAAAAGGAGGTTTCAATCAATGAAAAACAGGAAATTATCGGCTAGGGCGGTAGTGTCCCTTATGCTGTCGGCAATACTTTTTTGTATGCCGATTGGGGCATTTTTTGCCAACAGGACAAATACGATAGAGGTTCATGCGGAGGATACTGCCGAGCAGAAAACGGAAAGTGCAAGTGACGCAGAAAATACAGTTACACCCGGCAATGGCAGGGAAGAAAATTCAGGAACAGATACCGGAGAGGGAAAGACGGAAAATTCCACAGAAGGCACAAGTGAGGAGACACAGCCTGCCGCAAAATGCACCTGCAAGGAAAAATGCAGTCAGTATGCAGTAGATGAAGATTGTGAGGTGTGTGCAAAGAACTATAAGGAATGTACCTATATCAATCCGAGCGTAAAAATCACAATCAATACACCTTCTGGGTGGCATAACGATACCACTAAGGTGATAGTCAAAGTAGAAGATACGATAGTTTCCGGTAATTTTACCGTTCAGACAGTAAAGGCGAAAGTCGGGCAGAATGGAAGCTGGACAGATATTACCGAGGATATGTACATAGAGATTTCCGAAAACAGCACTATTTATGTGCAGGTCACAGACCAGAAGGGCAAGACCTATGAGAAAAATCGCTATATCAAGTGCTTTGATTTTACGAAGCCTACCTTAAATGCGGCAGTCAGCGATGGTCTATTGAGTATTCAGGCACATGATACGGATTCCGGTATCAAGGCAATCTATGTCAATGGCTATGAGTTTACCGACCATACGAATGGTGCTTTGAATATCCGTCTGCAACAGTTTGATGCAGGATATCAGTATTTCACGATTTCAGCCATGGATAATGCAGGAAATACCTCAGAAATCTATAAAACAGCCAATCCGTATTACACCGATCCGGAAAACAAGGACAGCAATGAAAAAGATCCGGCACAGCAGCTCCCGGTGGATGCGTCAGCAACCAAGCCTAGCTCTGCAACCGCACAGGTTACAGACCATACCAAGACAGACAGCAATGGAAATACTGTTTCCCAAACAGGCAGTGGAACAACTTCAAGCAGTACAGGAACATCAGCCAAGCAGTCCCCGAGTACGGGAGATACTTCTAAGGATACCGACCAGAGCAGTGACAGCCAGACTTCTGAAAAAGGCAAGGAATTTTATACAATCCAGACTGCATCAGAAAAGGTATTTTATCTGGTGATTGATCGTGACGGGGAAGATGAAAAGGTATATTTCCTTACCGAAGTCAGTGAAAATGACCTGTTAAATACCACAACGGATAACAGCGAGACACTTCCGAAAAATTCAGCAGCATTGGAATCTGCAATTCCTACCAAAGACAGTGCATTGTCAAATAATAATGCAGATACCACAGGAGAGAAAAAACAGGGAACGGAAAGTGTTGAGGGCAGTACCGAAGAAAGCACGGAGGATACAAGTAAGCCGAAAGAGGATACCGCAAAAGCAGATGGTTCCGGCTTTACATATATTTTAATAGGCATTGCTGCGGTAGCTGTGATCGGAGTGGTATATGTTGTGAAGTCTAAGAAGAAAAAGGAAAACTTCATTGATGAGGATGAAGATGAGGACGAGCTTGACGAGGACTATGATTATGAGGACGAGGACGAAGCCGAGCAGGATTCAGACGAAGCATTCTTAAATGGTGGCGATGATACGGAATCAGAGGACACAGGCGAGAATGACAGTGAAGATAACAGTGACAACGATAATGATGAAGAAAACGGGGAGGAATAGAGATGGAGCTTGTAATTGCAGAGAAGCCGAGCGTGGCACAGAGCATTGCGGCAGTTCTTGGTGCCACACAGCGTAAGGACGGTTATTTGGAAGGCAATGACTATCTGGTATCATGGTGCGTGGGACATCTGGTAGAACTGGTACAGCCGGAAAGCTATGAGGAAGCATGGAAGAAATGGAGCTATGAGAGCCTTCCAATCATTCCGCAGGAATGGCAGCATGAAGTGAAAAGTGATACAAAAGCACAGTATCAGATTTTGAAAAAGCTCATGCATGATGACAGGGTTGATGCCGTTGTATGTGCTACTGATGCCGGAAGGGAGGGTGAGCTGATCTTCCGCCTGACCTACAACATGGCAGGGTGCAGAAAACCGATGAAGCGGTTATGGATTTCTTCCATGGAGGAAAGTGCTATCCGTGACGGTTTCCATAATCTTCGCCCAGACAGCGACTATGATAACTTGTATCATTCGGCATTATGCAGGCAGGAAGCCGACTGGCTTGTGGGTATCAATGGCACTAGGCTTTTTACGGTATTGTATGGTGGCAAGGCATTAAAGGTCGGCAGAGTGCAGACACCGACACTTGCCATGCTGGTAGACCGTGAAAGTAAAATCATGAATTTCAAGAAAGAAGCCTATTATATGGCTCACATCATGGGAAATGGTCTGGATGCGGTATCAGAGCATATCAGTGATAAAACGGAAGCAGAGAGGATTGCAGGAGCCTGTGAAAACGGACAGGCTCTTGTCACTTCCGTGGTAAAGGAAGAAAAGTGGGTGGCACCGCCGAAGCTCTATGACCTTACCACACTCCAGAGGGATGCAAACCGTCTGTTTGGCTTTACTGCCAAGCAGACATTGGAATATACGCAGAGCCTTTATGAGAAAAAGTTAGTAACATATCCGAGAACAGACAGCCAGTACCTTTCCGATGACATGGAAGGTACTGCAAAAAATGTGATCGAAGCGATTTTCAATTCTCTGTTATTTGAGCAGAATATCATGTTCAATCCAGATATTAAAAGAATTTTGAACAGCAAGAAAGTGACGGACCACCACGCAATCATTCCTACCATGGAGATCATCAAACAGGACTTAAAGGTGATTCCTGAGAGTGAAATGAAGATCCTTTCATTATGTGCGAACCGTCTGCTGTGTGCAACCGGGGAGAAGCACATTTATAATTCCACAAAGGCAGAGCTTACCTGCAACGAGATTGTGTTTAAGGTATCCGGTAAGGAAGTATGGAAAAATGGATGGAAGGAATTTGATGATTTCTTCAAAAATTCCTATAAGACCACAGAGGATAAATCGGATGCCGAGGAAGAAAAGAAGCTGCCGGAGCTTCGTGAGGGCATGATGATTGCAGTGGAGCAGACAAAGGTTTCCGAGCATTTCACACAGCCACCGAAGCATTATACTGAAGATTCCCTTTTGTCGGCAATGGAGCGAGCCGGAGCAGAGGATATGGGTGATGAGGTGGAGAGAAAAGGACTTGGCACACCTGCCACCAGAGCCGATATCATAGAAAAGTTGGTAAAAGACGGATTTGTGAAACGTGAGAAAAAGCAGATGATCCCGACAGAGGACGGAATGAAGCTGATCACGATACTTCCGGATGTAGTAAAATCTCCGAAACTGACCGCTGACTGGGAGAATAAGCTTACTCTTGTATCCAAAGGAGAAGTTGCTGCAGAACAGTTTATGTCAGGTATTGAAGCAATGGTAACTGATCTTGTAAAGACCTATCACAGCGTTAGTGATGAACATAAAGCCATGTTTGGCACAGGCAAGGGTGGACAAGAAGTGCTAGGCAAATGCCCGAAGTGTGGTGCTGATGTAGTCAAGGGAAAATTCGGAGCGTATTGTACCGGGAAATGTGGCATGAATGTCGGCAAGGCACTTGGGGTAACACTTTCCGATACACAGGTCAAGAGCCTGCTTCAAGGGAAAAAGATACTTGTAAAAGGTCTGAAGGGCAAGAAAGGCAGCTACGATGCTTATTTGATTCCAGAGAGGATAGAGGAGTTTTCTTACACGAAGGACGGTAAAGAAATCAAGGGATTACAGTATAAATTTAAGATGGAATTTCCACCGAAAAAGGACAAATAGAAGAAAACAATTCCAAAATAATTTGTAAGATTTTGTCGAAAACTGTCATGTATATAGTGAAGGGAGGACTTTGGCATGAATAAGGAAAAAGAAATAGATATGCTGAAAGAAAAACTTGACTATTATACGTTGGTAGCAACCGATGAGGAATTTGATGCCGAGGAAGTTATAAAAATTGTAAAAAGGCTGGAAGAACTTGAACCGACAGAAGCACCGGAAAAATCTGTCGATGAATTTTTGGACGATTTCTGGAAATATTGCGAGGAACGAGAAAGGGAGGAAAAAATACTAGAAGAATTTCGGAAGCAGAAATAGCTGTATCTATGATGAAAAAAGTGTGGTATTATGAGAGAAAGAAATTTACAAATCGGAAGTTGACAAGGAGTTTTGATAGCGTGAAAAAAATATTTCTTAAAATTGTGATAGGGGTTGTTCTTGTTTGTATTTTATTTGTTTGTTTTCTTTATACGAACAATGAGATCGGCGTGACTTCATCTAAGCTGGAGGCAGATATTCGTTCGTCGCAGAAGATTAAGGATGATTGGACGGTCGATGGAAGCGTTTCCAGCACGATGGCTGCATATATTTCTTACCCTCAGGATTTGAGTGACCATTCTTTTTCCGTCTATGTCAACCGCCCTGGTCTTTCCTTTGGATACTTTTTCCGTGGGGGTGGAAACCTTTCGGGGGTTCAAAGAGGAATTGCCGAGTACACCGTAGAAGGATATAATGAGCGAGCATTTATTTCTATGAATCAGCAACAGGTAACACAGCTTGAAATAGATGACGGCAACACAATTCAAGTGCTTGACATTGACAGCAATAAACCTTTTGCGATTGTTTTGCCTATAAATGCGGGAACCATTACATTCTATGATGTGAATGGCAATACTGTGGAATACTGGAACAATTCTCTTTGACAACTTCAAGTTTGTCTGATTCACACACAATTTAATAACAAATTTACATAGCACTTTAGCCAAAATGGTTAAGGTGCTATTTTTTTACCACAAAAGGAGGAGCAAAATGTCATATAAATTAGTAATTGCTGAGAAACCCTCGGTGGCGCAGTCCATTG
>OHYN01000597.1_pt1 | contig 10257 bp, 10 predicted proteins | sample 1580251 | NCBI WGS metagenome assembly OHYN01 (sample SAMEA3882523, study PRJEB24775) | human gut metagenome | biome: human-associated habitat; feature: intestine environment; material: feces | place: Netherlands | collected 2009/2010
GTAATGAGATGAAAGACCGTTTAAATGATTACTATGGAAGCAGGTATGAATTAAGAAATCAGTCAGAAGCTGTTGAAGGCAGAGTAAGTAATATGTTGAGTAAATTACAACATATGTATGCACTTTAGGATTATGATGGAAATATGCAATGGTTATTGCTGAGTGTCAAAATTCAAAAGATGATATCAGTATGATGGTTTGCAAATAAAGTTACATATCATATTGATGCTGAGAGAAATCCAACAGGTAGCATAGTTGGAAGAACTTCAAATAATGAAGAAAGGAGTTACCATAAAATGGAGGTATCAAATAATTATAGCACAGCAAAATTATGGGGCACTTCGGATAAAAAAGTTTCTAAATCTTCTGAAAAAAACAAATGGAAATTAACGGATTCCTTAAAAGAGAAAATTGTTGAACTGGCAAAAAAAGATGCACAGGACAACGTATATATGGGAAATGCGTTTATGAATTTGCGTAAGATGGAAGTAAGCAAAGTGGCACCGAACAGGGCAGCCTTAATTGGAAAATTTAATCAATCAATGAATTCCGGCAATATGTCCGCAATGAAAGAAGTTGAAAAAGCTGATAAAAAATGGCTCTGTATTTTGTTCGGGATACCATATGAGGCAGAGTTTCAGGGAGAGGGAACAGGATCAGCAGTTCATGTATATAACGAATGTGGTGAAGAAGTTCTGACATATACAGAGGGAGTAGGCTGGCAAGAAAAGGAAACAAAAGCAGAGTCACAGGTACATTCGGCGTTAAAATCGACGTATTATGAGGCTTTTTGTGATGCAAGAAAAGCATTAAACAGTGAACAAAGAACTGGTGGTATGAATGAAAATATAATGTCACAAGACAATTTTGATATGAAAGCGTAAAGAGCGTGCGATTAAAATAATGGTTTATAAATAGGAATAGAATTTTAGATGAAAAGCACAGTCCTAACGATGTTTTGGATATGGACACGGTTATTCCATTTATGGCGGTGGCTTGTGATAATCTCACTTCTTCATCACAGACATATTATATTCATGTTAATCGTGGAACTTGTGAGGGTACAATGTATTTTTCACTTTCGATGAATGAGAGAATTAAAACTGGACGAGGAGTGTTTTCTTTTAGTGGAACAGCATCTAATCCTGGAAATTCATCAATAAGTTTATCAGGTGTAGATTCTTCTGTTCTTACATTGAATTTGGCAAATAATACTACAATTCCACCAGAAGCCATTGTTACATCAGTAAATACATCAGGTACTCAATCACCGAGTCAGGGAAATGTTCATCATATGGTACTTCCTGCAACAGAATCAAGTACTTGGTATACATCTACGGTAGCAAGTGCATCGAGTGGACATTACAATATAGATGTTTCGGATGGATTTCAGGCAGCACAAAGATGGCAATTTAAATATAATGCTTTAGCAACAGCAAAATCAACAATGAAAAATGTTAAAATAACACTGGAATGGGAGTACGATATAGCAAATACAGGATATAAGTCATATTAGAAATGTGGGTGATACTATGAATATTTTTTTTAACAGCCGAATTTATGCTAATCAGTCATTGCTTAATGTCCTGTTTGGTCAACAACAAAAAGCGACAATCAGTCGAAGCAATGGTTGTATAGGCACAAGAGATACTTTGACGATAAGCGCATCAGGAAAGGAAAAACTTACAAAAAGTACAAGTGGAAGAACACATAATACAAGTATTGATAGCAGCATTGACTTAAAGTCCTATATAGCTTCAGCCAAAAAAACGAATCAGGAGATCATTGAGAATGCAGGAACACAGATTAATGCGAAAACAAGTGAATATATGAGTACAGGTAAAGCATTTAGGGCGGCATTAACGGAAAAGTATTCTAAACTTGCCGCAGAAGCAAAAACGCATTCCAATCCTGAAAATTATATTCATTCCAAGTATTTTGATAAGAGTTCAGAGTATTACGAGACTAATTTGACTGATACAGAACGTAGGATTGCATATAATTATGAGATGCAGATGTGCCGGACAGGAAAAATAAATGGTGTAAATTATCAGGATTCTTTGTTCAGGGGAATTGAAGTGGACGGTGACAGTGTAGATTCGGATAAAATCCAATTTGAAAGAGCATTGATAAATTCGCAAATTTCAAATATTTTAAAGCAGGCTGGTGTAGATACATCTTCTATTACGAAAGATTGTACTTTTACTGTCGATCCATACAGTTACGAGATAACGGTAGATGGCGTGGATGAAGAAACAAAGGTGTTGATGCAGAATGCTTTAAATGTAGGTAATAATGGGAAAAATCTCTATAAGCATATCTATTATTGCTCAACACAAGATGGCTGTGAGAGTTCTCAAGTAACAGAGGAATCAAAGATGAAATACGAAGCATATCATCAGGTTTATAGTTATACAGGATATGAATTAGACAAACTTGAGGAAAAAAATGGGACATATTATACGGAGTCAGGAGAGAATATATTAGACTTAGTGGATAAGGCTGTTGAAGATTCTGGAAAAGTTCCGAAAGAGTTCAAGCAGCAAATGAAGAATTGGATACATGACCTGGTTTCAACTATGTCAACTAAAGGATGGAACAATGTGCCGGATATGACTTTAAGCATTTTATATGGAAAGAGTGGTTTAAAGGACATGAATCAGTTGATCACATATCAATATGAAGCTGATAGTACAAACAGGCAATGGTATTCTGTACTTTAGAAATATAATATTTTTGAAAAAATATAGGGAAGTGTGTCAAGTATAGTAATATAGTTTTTTAGATAAAATATATGATTCGAAATTTTTAAATTAAAAAATAAACAATAGAGGGATGGAAAGCGTTTTAATAATGAATCTATATAAATCAAAAAACTATAAAATAAAGAACTATGAACAGAAAGGAATTATTCATGAAAAAGAGAAAAATAGCAACAATATTATTGGCAGCATGTTTGCTGTTAGGAAATGTCTCAGTAGCGAATGCGGCAAGTATTGATAATGGCAATAAAGTACATTTCAATACAGAAGATAACGACACGGATTTAACATTATTACAATCGAAAATTGCAACCGAAGAAGTGACTTGTGACTTTACGGATGCAACAAATGATGGAGCAAGTGCATATGCAGATACAAGAAGGGTGTCAAATAAATATATGTGGAGTGCAAGCACGATGGAATATAATTTCTCTGATCAGAAATGGACATCGAATACAGAAATTTTTAGTACATATGCAAAAACATCAGAAGGGTTTGTAATGTCTGGTTTCTTACTGAATCCAAAAGGTCAGAGCAACTATAATTCGGCATTAAGAGAGGGGTATCTGAATGATTCTGCATATGATGAAAATCAGGGACATTATTATCAATGTGTTGTTTCGGATGAGGACTGTAATAATATTACATTTATGTTAGAATCTAATGTTAATGTATTTATTTTTGACAATGATATAAATTTAATATATCGTTCATCGGATGAGGCGGGAGTTACCAGTTATTTTGACAGATATTATTCAACAACTAAAACGATTGCAGGAACGTCGAATAAGGTAATTAGTTTAGGTCTTATTGATGGAAATTATTATATTGTTTTTAAGGTAAAAGATGCAACAGCAACTACCGGTTATCATTATGGATATTATGCTGGACAACCATTGCCAATAGCACAAACAACAACCTTTTCGGATCTTACACATTATACAACAATAAAGTGGAATCGAAGCTCATCTAGCCAATCAGCAAGTACGCAAACATTGACCATTAATTGTCCTAGTGAAAGTGAAGATGAGTATGCATTGACAGGTGTGAAATTTTCGGATAAATCAAAAGCATTTGCTAATAATACATACGCATCAAGCATTGACTATTATTATACGCCAGCAACTGCTAGTTATTCAAAAAAACTAGCACAAACAGGTGGTTGGTGGAGTGACTTGGTTGACAATAATCCACCATCAGGATCAATTGATGGAAACTATGCAACATCTGTTACAGTACATTGGGTAAGTGGTATTTCTTATGTAAATGCTAGTTGCACTACAATGACACAGATGACATTGGATTATTTAGTTCCTTTCGGAATAATAGTGGGCTAAATATTTAGAAAGATAAATAAATTACGGATGGTATTTTTATACCATCCGTGGATTCCAAGAGGTGACGATAAGATGGGACACTATGTACATTATATAGGTGGCGGAATAGTAGATAGTAAAATATATGAGACAGGAAATGCAGCAAAAAGTTTTAAATCGCCGATGAAAGAATTAAATGAGCAAACGGTGTTAATAGAAAATGCCAAAACAAATAAGAATGATAGTTATCATCAGCATACGAAATACGATGATCAGGTAGATCGCTATTACAGTACATATGATATAGGAACATTGTTGCATAATAATGAAAGTTATTTAGAGGGAACAATCGATTCAAAATATGATGTAGATTACTATTCTTTTTCTTATCCGCAAAAAAGTTTTTACTCTAAAATGGGTATATCTTCAGAGATAACGATTTCATTGGAAAGCAAGAATAGTCAGGCATATAATTTAGTATTGTACGATTTATATGGCAATCAGATTGGAATAGCGACAGATGATGGACATGGTAATAAACAGCTTACGGTACCTAATTGGGACTGCGTTACATCAGATTATGTGATCAGAGTAGAAAATTCCAATATGACATCGGATTCCGGGGAAGGTTCCTATAGAATAAAAATTACGGAAACGAAAAACAGGGATACTTCAAGTAGTAATGTGCAGCACTCACAAGAAATAGCAAATGCAGATAATTCAGAAGAAAAAAATGCAATAAAGCAGAAATATGAAAAAACATATCAAAGCGAAATTGACAAATTACATCAGATGCAATTTGAAGCGTTGCCGGAAGATGAAAAATATTCGGGAACGGATAGTGTAGAAGAATTATTAAATAAGATGAAAAAGGGGGAGCAGTTAAGTGTGTCGGAAATGGCATATGTGAAAATATTTGCCAATTTATCTGATTATGAGAGAGCAGAGAAGTCGAATTATATAAAAAACGATTTTTATGCAGAAATAGAAAGAATAGCAAATGAAAAAGGAATTGAACTGCCAGATACATCATGGAAAATTGAAATAGATGTATCTGGAACTATTACGATTAACGGGGACATTACAGAAGAAAACAAAGAACAGATAAAAAATATGATATCGGAAAATTTTGCTGATGATATGTGGGAAAAATATATTCAGACAGCAGATATTTCTAACACACAATATAGATTAGTAAATGCTTACTATGAAGTGGAACAGTTCATTCAGAAAGCAACAAATGGACAGTATTCATTTGACGATATAAACGTAGATGACAATGGGAAGATTACCGGACTTCCAGAGAAAATGTGTAAAATAATGAACTCCCAGGAAGCCAATGCGAAATATGAGGAAATACGAGATAATATCTATATGCTGACGGATTATAAAAATCAATATGGATTGGAGGATATTCTTGCATTTAAGGCAGGGTATAATATTTCGGACTCTGAGGTAAGTACTGTGGGTACATCTGGCAATAATAGTGTTATGGATAATGCAGGATACTATAAAAATATGAAAACTATAATATAATGATAGAACCTAATAGAAATGGCGGGTTTAAAAGACATGAATCAGTTGATTACATATCAGTATGAAGCTGATAGTATGGACAGACAATGGTATTCTATACTGTAGCAATATAATTTGGGGGGAAAATATAGGAAATGTGCCGTCAAGATGATGGCACATTTTCTATATATATGATATTTATTTAGAGCCTATTTAGATAATATGCAGAGTACTTTATATTTATTTAATGGAAAAATAAAAATTACCGATATAGTAGGAAGATAGGAAGAAGGTGAGTAATATGCTGGAAATTGCTGTTTGTGATGACGATATAGCAGATCTTGAGTGTGCAGTGAATATGCTGCATAAGATTTTTACAAGTCAAAAGATTGCTTATCATATAGAGAAATTTATGTCTGCAAATCAAATGCTTGAAAATATCAGCAACATTGATATCGGAATTTTAGATATTTCGATGGAAGAACTGAATGGTATTAAACTGGGGAGAAAATTGAAAGAAAAATTTCCAGATGTGAAATTAGTGTATATTACGAGTTATGAAGAATATTGTATGCAGGTCATTAACGAAGTTCATGCATTTTCATTTCTATGTAAACCATTGGAATATGATAAACTGGAATTGCAGATATTGGAACTTCTGAATCAACTGCCGGATGCCATAGTAGAAAAGAATTTTTATAAAGTGACTGACAGCAATGGAAAAGAGTATCTGTCGATCAAACTGAAACTGAGGGATATTTTATATTTTGAATACATAAAAAGATCCAGAAAAGTACTGATAGCATTGTCTGATATTACATATGAGTATGATTGTATCTTTGAAAAACTGGTTGAAGAACTGCAACCATATGATTTTGTTGTGAATTGTAGAGGAAATCTGGTTAATTTAAGGCATATTGAAAAAATAAAGGGCTTTATTATTTATATGGATAATGGAAAAGAACTTCAGATTGCACAAAGGAGAAGCAACGATTTTAGAGAAGAAGTAAATAAATTTTTGCAGAGAAATTCATAGGAGGAAAAATGAATACGATTTTACTGGTATTATGTAATGCACTTTCATGTTTTATAATAAGTACGATATTATTTCAGTTTATGAATGGAAAGTATAAAAAGAGTAGTCGAAATAGATATGTATATATTGTGATTGAGACTACCACAGTAATATTTACATTCTGTATAAATATGCTCAATCATTCCATATTAAATCTAGTAGTCTGGGGCGTTTTGACGGGGATTATAGTATATGTTCTGTATTATGAGGATATAGATAAACCCTTAAGACGTATTATTGAATGTGAAGCATTAGTATTTTGTATGTCTGTCTGTGAATCATTGGGAGTGATTCTTTTACAATGCATTTTGCAAGCCGCAGATATAAAAAATGTGAATGAAACGATGCTTTATTGCCTTGAGGTAACATTTTCAAAGGTGATACTTATTTTTTTGTATTACACATTCATAAACAGGTTTGTGAAAAAAAGTGATGTCCCTTATTCAAAGACACGGTACATCATGTATGGAATTATACTTCTATACAGTCTGATTAACATGAGTGTAATTGTAGAGAATTTTAAAAATGGAGAAGAAAATTATTTGTGTGCAGTCAACATGGGATGTATTGTTCTGGCAGATTTATACCTTTTATATTTTGTAAAAATGGCAGATGAAAAGAACTATTACGAAAAGCAGTTGATCGCATTAGAGCAGCAGGCAAAGGTACAATACGAATACTATTTGACGCAGACAAAAAAATATGATCAAACCGTCCACATATTACATGATGTAAATAAGCATATTAAAGCAATCGAAGGATTATATGGTGCAGAGCAGGGGAATACGGCAGGAGAATATGCAGCGGAAATCAGAGAACTGTTAAAGCCGCTCATTCCGGTTCAATACACAGAAAATCCGATCTTGAACATTCTTCTTACCGATAAAGAATCCGTTATGAGGGAAAAAGGTATTTCAGTAACCATAAAGGTGGATAATGTGAATCTGAATTTCCTTGCACCAATCGACATTACAACTATTTTTGGAAATTTATTAGATAATGCGATTGAAGCAACAGAAAAGCTGAAAGGCGAGAAATATATTTGCATTAAGATTGGTTCATATCATAAGATGATAGTTGTCAGCATTGAAAATAATTGTAATGAAGTAAAGTGGAGAAATGGTTTTCCAGTATCAAATAAAGGAAAAAATGGTGGAATAGGATTGCTGAATGTTCAGAGCAGTATAAAAAAATATGATGGAGATTTAACATTGAAGAATGATGGAAATAAATTTGCTGCTGAGTTATTCCTTAATTCATAAAAGAGCATTTTTGGCTATTTTTTTGTAAAGAGTCTTACTTCGTGCAAAAAAATCGTACTTGGTGCAGAAAAGGTAAAATATCAGAAGGGGTGTGTCGATAGAAAAAAATAAAGTGGATGATACATATAAAAAATTTAATGATGGGAGGTTTCGCTTATGTCAAGAATTACGGACTACGGTTTTTTATTTCAAACAACATTTGGAACATCAAAAACAAATTTGGTCAACAATATTCAGTTGTCCAAAATGAACAGCAGTTCTGTACAAAAACAATTAAAAGCAGCAGGGATTGACACAAACAGTAAAAAGTATAAAGCAGCACTGAGTGAGATGATGAAGAATGGAAACGGTGCAATGTTTACAAATGTTCAGGCAATTAAGAACCTGATGAGCCAGTATGACAAAAATGGAGACTGGATTGATCCGAATACCGGATTAACAGGACTTGCTGTAACGGATGAGAACAGAAACAGTTATAAACATATCATTTGAGGCGGTTTTTAATGCGAAAGCCTAATGAAAGAATGGAGGTATTATAAAATGTCTAGTGTGAACAATTATATGAATGGCATCTATGACAATAACATATCCTGTAGGAGTTGGAGGAAATTGAAGCCTGTATTGCAGACCAGAAAAACATTGAAGAAGAAATCGAGGTCAGAGAGTTAGCCTGTATCATTGAGTCTTTTTTAGACACGCTGACTATCGAAAACCGCGTTATCTTTATGCGCCGCTATTGGTTTTCCGACAGCTACAAGGACATAGCCGAGTTTGTAGGGCTTTCAGAAAAAAATATTTCTGTCCGGCTGACCCGTATCCGCGAGAAAATGAAGCAATACTTGATTGAAAGAGAGGTATTCGTATGAACGCAAAGAAATTTTCTGACGCTATGAGCGAGCTTGATACAAAATATGTTGATGAAGCACTCAACTACAAAACGAAAATGAAAAAGCCTATATGGATAAAGTGGGGAATTATGGCAGCCTGTCTTTGCCTTATAATTTGCGTAGTTACAATTCCGCGTTTACTTAATGGCTCTAATCCCCCTATTTCTGGAGATTTGGCTCCTATGGTTTATGTAAATAACAAGTTGTATCAATATACGGATAGTCAACTCGATTTTACAGATAAAGAAAGCCAGTTCACTTATTTAGGGGAAATCGAAAGCAAAGTTAGCTCATCGCAAGAGCCAAAAGAGAATTTCCAAGCCAATGACGATATTGTAGGTGCTAAAGTATATCAATATGAAAATAATATTGTGGTTTTAATTGATGGTAAATATTTCTTATATAGTCATATGGAAGATGCTGAAAATGAAACGGTTGAATTTGAAGGACAGTTATTTAACAAATCGGACTTATCCGAAGAAACCCTTGAATGGCTTGAGTGGTATAATTCGATACCGCCAGAAAAACAACTTGCTGTCAATTCAATTCCAGCCGAGCTATATACTGATGACGGTGCTGGAACGGTTGACGCAGACCAAGAAAAATAATTTTGATTGACACCCACAAGGGACAGCCGAGATTGAGGATGGAAAGAAGAAAATCCGCCAGTTTGAGAACTTGGAAAAGAGGTTGCGTCAAAAGTTATCCAAAGAGGAACGAAGAACACGCAACAACCACCTGTATAATCAAGAGGGCACTTAACAGTGAAACTTATTTCTTGGAGATTTATGACGATATATACTATATAGCATTGAGTTAATTCTAAACGGATTTTGAATTTATTTACAAGGAGGTTTTATATGTCAATGAATATCAGCGGATTAGGCAATACCTATAATGGTATCAACACAAATAGTAACTCATTGAGTTTTGTCAGAAGAGCAACATTGCAGTAGAAGCATATTCTCCGATTGCGCATGGTGTTATTTTAAATCAGCCGGAAATCCAGACAATGGCAGAAAAATACGGTGTTTCTGTCCCGCAGCTTTGCATCCGTTACACATTGCAGCTTGGTGCGATTTCCCTTCCAAAGACTGCCAATCCGGAGCACATGAAGACAAATGCAGAGGTTGATTTCGAAATCAGCGCAGAGGATATGGAGATGTTAAAGAATTTCAAGGAGATTGCAGACTACGGAGAGAGCAGCGGATTCCCGGTTTACGGAGGAAAATTATAAGATGAAAAAACCATATATTATCTGTCATATGATGATTTCCATTGACGGAAGAATCGATTGTGCTATGACATCAAAATTGCGCGGTGTCAATGATTATTACACGACACTGGATGAAATCCATGTGCCAACGACCGTCAGCGGAAGAGTAACCGCACAATTGGAAATGGCAGAGCCTGGTGGATCAAAAATTAATACAGCTTTTT
>OHYN01000606.1_pt1 | contig 10155 bp, 8 predicted proteins | sample 1580251 | NCBI WGS metagenome assembly OHYN01 (sample SAMEA3882523, study PRJEB24775) | human gut metagenome | biome: human-associated habitat; feature: intestine environment; material: feces | place: Netherlands | collected 2009/2010
TGGCGATATTAGCATTTCAAAAACCTGATAAAGTATTAATGTTGGAAGCGGACTCTAGATTCGGAAAATTCGAATTTCGTCCGTTGGAGCCCGGTTTCGGTATTACCGTGGGTAATGCACTGCGCCGCATCCTGCTTTCTTCATTGGAAGGTTTTGCTATCACTACTATCAAGATAGACGGTGTTGAGCATGAATTTTCCAGTGTTCCGGGGGCAAAAGAGGATGTTACTAACATTATCTTGAATCTGAAACAAGTGAGATTCAAGCAAGTAGTTGAAGAATTCGAGAGTGAGAAAGTAAGTATTACAGTCGAGAATTCAAGTGAATTTAAAGCAGGTGACATAGGTAAGTATTTGACTGGATTTGAAGTGTTAAATCCTGAATTAGTTATTTGTCATTTAGATTCAAAGTCGACTATGCAGATAGATATTACGATCAACAAAGGTCGTGGTTATGTTCCTGCTGACGAAAACCGCGAATATTGCACCGATGTGAACGTAATTCCTATCGATTCTATTTATACTCCGATACGTAATGTGAAGTATCAGGTAGAGAACTTCCGTGTAGAGCAGAAGACCGACTACGAGAAACTGGTACTTGAGATTACTACCGACGGTTCCATTCATCCGAAAGAAGCCCTGAAAGAAGCTGCAAAGATTCTGATTTATCACTTCATGCTTTTCTCTGACGAGAAGATCACGCTGGAAACAAATGATGTTGACGGCAATGAAGAGTTTGATGAAGAAGTATTGCACATGCGTCAGTTGCTGAAGACCAAATTGGTTGATATGGACTTGTCAGTTCGTGCCTTGAACTGTTTGAAGGCTGCCGATGTAGAAACATTGGGTGACTTGGTTCAGTTCAATAAGACCGACCTGCTGAAGTTCCGTAACTTCGGTAAGAAATCGCTCACTGAGCTTGATGATTTGCTCGAGAGTCTGAATCTTTCGTTTGGAACAGATATTTCTAAGTATAAATTAGACAAAGAATAAACAATGAGACATAATAAAAAATTCAACCATTTAGGTCGTACTGCTTCTCACAGAAATGCAATGCTGTCAAACATGGCATGTTCTTTGATCAAGCACAAAAGAATCACTACGACTGTTGCGAAGGCTAAAGCTTTGAAGAAGTTCGTTGAGCCGCTGATTACAAGATCTAAAGATGACACTACTAACTCACGTCGTGTTGTATTTAGCAATCTTCAGGACAAATATGCTGTAACTGAACTGTTCAAAGAAATCTCTGTAAAAGTTGCTGATCGTCCGGGTGGTTACACTCGTATTATCAAGACTGGTCACCGTTTGGGTGATAACGCTGAAATGTGTTTCATCGAATTGGTTGACTACAACGAGAACATGGCTAAGACAGCTGCCAAGAAAGCTACTCGTACTCGTCGTTCTAAGAAATCAGCTGCAACTGCAGAAGCACCGGCTGCTGAAGCTACTGCAACTGAAGCTACTACAGAGGAAGCCCCTAAAGCTGAATAATTCTGTAACATGCTATATACTTAAAAAGGCTATGCGTTTGCATAGCCTTTTTTTATGCTCTATTGGAGCCGAAAAGCATCAAGGCCTTGGGTAGACATTGTCAATAAAAAAGGCTCGTGAAATCAGATTTAAACCTGCTTCACGAGCCTTTTATGTGATTACCTTGATAATCTTTTGTGAGATTATGCTTCTTGCATTTTAGCTTTGAATGCTAAGGCATACATGCGCATTTGTTTAACCATGGCAAGCAGACCATTACTTCGGGTTGGTGAGAGGTGTTCTTTCAGTCCAATCTTCTCGATGAAGTAAAGGTCAGATTCCAGAATTTCGTCAGGTGTGTGTCCAGATACCACCTGGATAAGTAAAGATATGATGCCTTTCACGATTAATGCGTCGCTCTCTGCCTGAAATACCACCTTCCCGTCTACCAGATCGGCTTGTAACCAAACGCGGCTCTGACAGCCGTCAATCAGGTTCTGTTCGGTTTTATATTTCGGGTCAAGCGGCTGCTGGTCATTGCCTAAATCAATTAGCAGCTGATATTTGTCCATCCAATCCTCGAAGTCGCTGAATTCTTCGATCACTTCGTCCTGGAGTTCATTGATAGTTTTCATTGCGGTAGTGTTTAATTATTTTTCGTTATAAATTACCCCCATCACCGTTTGTCCTACGGCTTGAAGAGTGGCTTTGTCAATATTCTCTAAGCTGTCATCCAGTGTGTGCCAGGTAGGATTAAAGCCAGTGTTGCTTTGCGTGTCGTAGTGAATAATATCTACGCACGGAATCTGGCGGTACTGGTTTACATACACATGGTCGTCGGTAACCTGTCCTCCATCTTCCTTGATGAAGTAATTGCTGTAACCCAGATGGTCGGCCATTTTCCAGATTTTTTTCATGGCATTGTTCGCCGTCTGCTTGGAGAACGCTTCGTAGTAGAATGTGGCATTCTTTCCGCCTACCATATCAAGCAAGATACCAAACCGAGCCTTGTAATCAGGTACGTGAGGAATGCGGCCCCAGTACTGCGAACCCAGACACCAGGTATCTGGTTTGTAAGTACCTTCGTAGAAGTCCGGTGTGCCGTAATCTTCTGAATCGAAGAATATCAAGTCGATGCCGACTTGTGGTGCCTGCTGTTGAATCTGACGGGCAATTTCGAGCAATACACCTACACCACTGGCACCGTCGTTGGCTCCATCTATCGGTTTCTGGTGATTAGACTTCTCATCCTGGTCAGCGTATGGACGACTATCCCAATGCGCGCACAGCATCACTCTCTTTTTGTTTTCCGGCTGGTAAGCCCCGATGATGTTGCGCGATTTCAGGATGGTACCATTGTAGGCCACCAAATCTGCATGCTGGTTGTACACCTTCGCACCGAACTTCTCCAGTTGTGCGGCCAGGTAATCGCCGCATCTCCGGTGAGCCTCCGTATTAGGAACACGAGGTCCGAATTGCACCTGTGCGGCAATGTAAGCGTATGCACTATCTGCATTGAATGCCGGTGCCTGCACTATAGCCGCTTCAGATTCTTCTATTTGCTGGCTGTTCTTCTGACTGTTTCCGCAAGAGATGAAAGCTCCTCCTGTCATTAAAGCAGTTACTGCCAGCAGATTCTTTATTGAAATCATAATTCACTTGTTTTGATTGTGGTGCAAAGGTAAACTTATTTTTGTACACGCCTTGCAACGGCAATCGGGTTTTAAACTTTATTTGTAGGAACCATTCTCCTGTACTTGCTGCATGACACGCAAGAAGTTACCTCCCCAGATGCGCCGGATGTCTTCCTCGCTGTACCGTTCATGAAGTAACTGACGAGTCAGATTGATCATTTCCGAAGAATCGTTGCATCCGATAATACCTCCGTCACCGTCAAAGTCACTGCCGATTCCCACATGTTCGATACCCATCACGTTCACCATGTGATTCAGGTGTTCGATGGCATCCAAGATGTGAGCCGGACGCTCCTTACGGAGGAAGCCGCTATACAAGCATACCTGTACCACGCCTCCCTTGCGGGCTATGGCACGAAGCTGCTCGTCGGTCAGGTTACGGGGATGATCACAGAGCGCACGACTGGAAGAATGCGAACAAACCACCGGTTGGCTGCTGATGTCCAGTGTCTCGTAGAATGTCCGTTCCCCACTGTGTGACAAATCCACCATCATTCCCAGGCGGTTCATCTCCTGAATAACCTGCTCCCCAAACGGAGTAACTCCTAAGTTTTCTTCATTGTAGCGTGCAGAACCACAGATGTCATTGTTCCCATTGTGGCAGAGCGTCATATACACTACACCCCGTTTCCGGAAATGTGCGACCCGGCTTAAATCCTTTCCGATGGCATATCCGTTTTCAATGCCCAACATAATGGCCTTCTTTCCTTCCCGTTTCAGACGGTATAAGTCGTTGGGAGAATAAGCGATGTCCACAGCCGTACAGTTCATAGCCACCATCTCCTCAATCTCATTCAGCAGACGGTCTGCCTTGGCCGTTGCAGCCAACAGCGCTTCATCCGTACGTTCCTTCTGTTCCAGGTAAGCCACCATGATGGTTGCATCCTGCCGTCCCTCCGTCATTTTATGCAGGTCCACTTTAATCTTCGGGTCCCGTGCGTGGAAGCGGATATGCTGGTCGAAGAACATCGGAGTATCGCAGTGCGTGTCGAGAATCAGCAGACGCTCATGCAGCTTCTTGGCCTTCTGGAATGAACCAGCTTCACGGATGAGCCATCCGAACAACGGCATCATACACTTGTCTTGATTCAGGATGAAACACTCCGGATGCCACTGTACCCCTATAATAGATTTGTACTCTGTGCTTTCAATCGCCTCTATTACTCCATCGGATGCCGTGGCCGATACACGGAAACCCGGAGCAGCTTCTTTCACGGCCTGATGGTGGAAAGAATTTACAGCTACCTCCTTGGCGTTTAAGATACGAGCCAACAGACTGCCTTCTGCTAACTCTACCCTGTGCGATGGGAAACTCCGTTCCAAATCCTGGCTGTGTTTAATCGATGGGGTATCCTTCTGTGCATAGATGTCCTGATAGAGTGTGCCTCCCAATGCCGCATTGATGACCTGCATCCCTCGGCAGATACCTAATATCGGAATCTGTCGGTTGGCAGCCAGGCGTGTCAGAAGCAGTTCCTGGCGGTCGCGGTACGGATTGATGCTGTGAAGTTCCCGGATAGGATCTTCGTGCAGGAATAACGGATTCAAGTCGCCTCCTCCGGTGAGTAACAGCCCGTCAAGCTGCTCAAGCGTATTAATCAGCAAGTTCGTATCCTCGTAGGGAGGAATGACCACCGGCACCCCTCCAGCCTGAATGATAGACTGATAATACCCCGGAGCCAATGTCAGATTACCGTCGCTGAAGTTCCCGGTAAGTCCGATAAGCGGTGCTTCCTTATGATTGGGGAAGCGGCTGTGAATGCCCTCGTCGAGGGCCTGCATATCGAAAGAAAAATTTGTTTTCATGTGTTCCTTCTTTATTTACCAAGTAAGGCAAATATAGAGAGAACTTGCGAATTATGTGCACAAGAAAAGAAGGAATAAAGTAAATAATTGACAATTGAGATAGAGTCTCATAAAAAAGGGAATACAATATCCTCTGAAAAGGAGTTCGTATTCCCCGTTCGTGTGTATAAGATAACGTTTTATCAGTCGAAATTCTGTATGGTCTCTTTGCGGATTTCCTTACCGTGCAGGCTGTACACAATCGTAAATAAAGTCTGGTTGTTAATCTTGGCCGCGTGTATGCAAGGCAGGCTAAGTTTTACACTTTCATAAGGTGAAAGCGCTTTCACTTGTCCTTCTGCCAGTTTTACTCCATTGATCAGTACGGTCAGGTCTGTTTCTTCTGAGGTAGACAAACCGAAATTTTTCACTTCCAGTTCCAATTGCTTGTCATACGCCATAGGATATGCCGCCGACAGGCATGCCGGATGATAATTGACGTAAGGCAGTCTGGCATATCCGTACAGCAAATCTCCTTTTTTCGTCTTTCCGAGCAGTTTGGGAGCAAATTCATCTTTTCTGATGGTATTGTTTCTGCCATCGAATACGATAATCAGGTCCTGGCCCGAAGAGATACGTTTGACAGCCTTGCATCCCTTTCCGTAATTTACGTCCGAGGAGCTTCCGAATATCAGCGATTTCATGTCGAAATCCTTGAAGTCAACTCCTTCCTCCGCTTTCACCAGTACCTTGATTTCCTTGGTCTGGGCGGTAATCGTATCTTCGTTCAGGACAGACAAGCGCAATCCTTTGTTCAGAGGGATGCATATATTCTTTGAACTGTGCCGGTCGTTGGGATGGTCTTCCCATTTGATGGTGTCTATCACGGCAAAGTTCATTTGTATGGGACGTCCTTCCTTGTCCTGATATACTTTGGCGCGCTCATATTTAAACCAGTTTTCCACTTTTCCGTCTTTGTGTCGGGAGATGCCGGGTACATACGCTTCACCTTGTTCCGTAACCCAATGAACTCCATCCGGAGAACGTTGGTAAAAGGCGATTCTTCCCAGCCAATCATTCACTATCAGGTGGTATTGCAGTGAGTCACGCCATACTACCGGATCTTCAAATTCGCCTTCCACATCGGGGTAGGCACGCTTTTCGGTTATCTGGTTATAAGGAGAAGTACCGGTACGGCTTATCCATACGCCACCACCACGGCATATCATCAGGCGGGAGCCGTCTTGCCGGCGGGCAAAGGTCAGGTTGGACAACCCTTCTATAATCTTTCTGTCGCGCGGGTTGAAATCGAACTGTTTGAATTCCCATGGACCATTCATACTGTTGGCTATGTAGTAACCATTGATGACATAAACCACAATACGACCGTCTGTTAAAGTGAATGCTTCGGGATTATGGCCTTTTCCTACGGTATCCTGTATGGTATACGGTCCGTGGAGTTGTTTGCTCACAGCATGATAAACGGTAGAGTTAGGCCATTCCATGTGCCCTTTTTCTGCATTTTCCGGCCATCCGCATACGAAAAGGTGATATTTTCCCTCTTTTCCTTTCAGAATATTTCCACCCCAAAAAGAAATATCCGGATGTTCTATTCCATTGTCAACAAACCGTGGAAGTACTTCTTGGGCTCCCCACACCTTATCGGATAGCTTATTGCCTTGCATGGCCTCAAAACGGTCTACATATTTCCCGCCCGGTATTAATTTATCCCATTCGGCAGGGCGTGGTCTGTCGGTGATTTGAGCCGATGCCGAGAGTGCAGTGGCACATGCGACTATGGCTATACTTGTTATTCTTCTTATTCTTTCATTCATTGGTTAATTAATTTTTATTTATATTTCAGTCATACAGCGGCTTTTCCGTCTTTCTAAACAGCGTTATGCGCTTTGTTATGAATTAGCCCAGCTGACACGCATTTGTTTGCCGATAATCTCTTGTACTTCTCTCACCAAATTCCGGTCGGCAGGTTCTTCGGCATAAGCGATGTTTTTCAATACATTGTCAGGATTGGCGGAACTGAACAAGGTAGTGGCGATACGCGGGTTGCCGGTGGAGTACTGGATTGCCAGTTTTTCAATCGGGTAATTTTTGGACATACAATGTTGCACAGCCTTTTGACATGCCTTGACCAATGCTTCCGGAGCCGGATGCCATTCGGGAACGCCACGTTGTGAAAGTAATCCCATTGAAAGGGGAGAAGCATTGATGATTCCGATATTTTTCGATTCGAAATAGTATAAGTAATCGTTCAGTTTTTCATCATTCAGAGAATAATGGCAGAAATTCAATATACTTTCCACCGTGCCGGAGGCTGAATGCTCTACTACCCATTTCAGGTTTTCCAGTTGTAAATCGGTGATGCCTACATGTTTCACGATTCCTTTGTTTCTCAGCTCAACTAATGCCGGCAACGTTTCATGGATAACTTGATGCAAGTCGGCAAATTCAATATCATGTACATTGATAAGATCGATATAATCGACATTCAATCTTTCCATACTTTTATAGACGCTTTCAGTGGCACATTTCCCCGAATAATTCCAGATATTAACCCCGTTTTCACCGTAGCGTCCTACTTTGGTAGACAAGTAATACTTGTTACGCGGAATTTCTTTCAGTGCCTTTCCCAATACTGTTTCTGCTTTATAATGGCCGTAATAAGGAGACACATCGATAAAATTTATTCCATTCTCCACTGCGGCAAATACAGCTTCCATACTTCTTGCTTCATCGGCTTCGTGGAAAACTCCTCCTAAAGAAGATGCACCGAAACTAAGATTTGAAACGTACATTCCGGTTTTTCCGATTTCATTGTATTTCATTGGTTTAAAATGCTATTTAATCTGTTTGTGGCTTCAAAGTAAAGTAATATATAGGTAAGATGCAGGGGGATCTTTTGAGAAAAAGTACGCAAACCTTTGCGTTAATAGTACTTATAGCTACCTTTGTGAAAAGTTTGGATGGATATGAATAATAAAAAGCATGTGTCCTTAAAAGATTTGGCAGAAGAGTTGGGTGTTTCTGTATCTACTGTTTCACGTGCCTTGAAAGATAGTCCCGAGGTAGGGGAAGAGATGCGTGAGCGAGTAAAGAAATTGGCCGGAGAGTGGAATTATCGCCCCAATCCTTTTGCAATAAGTCTGCTCAAGAACAATCCGCGTATTATTGGGATTATTGTACCGGATATTGTGACTCATTTTTATTCTTCCATTATCAGTGGCATTAGTGATGTGGCACGTAAAAATCATTATTCTGTTATAATAACGTCTTCTTATGAACAATATGAATTGGAAAAGCAATGTGTGGAAGATCTGATGAATATCCGTGTGGAAGGGATTATTGCATGTATTTCACAAGAGACAACGGACTATGCTCACTTTGAATCGCTGATTATGCAGCGTGTACCCTTGGTATTCTTTGACCGGGTATGTTTGCACGGTCGCTGTTCTTGCGTAGTTGCCGACAATGCAGAGTCGGGTAAGGCAGCCACCGAACATTTCTTGCATCATGGGGCGAAGCGGATAGGCTTTATTGGAGGAGCCAATCATCTGGATATAGTAAAACAAAGAAAACATGGATATTTGGATGCGTTGAGGCAATATCAGATTCCCATTGAGAGGGAATTGATTGTTTGTGAAAAAATGACTTATGAAGAGGGACGTGAAGCTACTCGGAAGTTGCTGGCGTTGCCCTGTCCTCCCGAAGCCATTCTTGCCATGAATGATACGTTGGCTTTTGCTGCGATGAAAGAAATAAAAGAGCAAGGACTGCGCATTCCGCAAGATGTGGCATTAATTGGATATACCGATGAGTTACATTCCAATTATGTGGAACCGGCGCTGACTGCCATTACCCACCAAACTTATGAGATGGGTGTGGCATCATGTAATTTACTCCTGCAACATTTGCAAAAAAATCAAAGCCCGAAGAAGGTAGTGGTTCCTACCCGTTTGATAGTGAGAGGATCGTCTGTAAAATCGCCTTTCTCCAAAATAGAATGAATTTTGATTTTTGCTCTCATACTCTCATCAATATATCTGAAACATCGATGAATAAAGACTTTCAGGGGTGAGAGATGGGGATGAGACATAAACCAAAAAGTGAGAACAATGCTCTCACTTTTACCTGACTCTGTATCTTTTGTGCATTTCCTTCTATACAAGTTGATACATTCTTCCTTTACTTCCTTCAGTTACATACTTTCCTGCGATGTGTTTCATGCGGTTGAAACACTTTGTTCCGGAGCAAAGAACAATGTGTGCAATAGGCGGAAACAGGTTGTTCAATAGGCAGAAACAATCTGTATCATTCGGGAAACACATTGATTCGAATAATTGCATATTTCACTGCTGCCGAAAGGAGATGTCTTTTTCATTACCACCAAGCGTATTTATCCACGAAGCCATCATAAGCCGGTTCGGATGTTATGCCGTATCTGCGGAATGTCTGGCGGACAAATGCCTGATCTTTCGGGTTAAGAAGGGATTCTTTGCGATAAAAACGATAATAGCCGCTTCTGCCGAAATAATACAATAAACTCCGTTTGATGGCAACAGCTGCATTGTGTGGAAGGTTATCGTACAGATGCGCCACTCCGCAGGCGAATCGAACTGTTTCTCCCGAACGGTAATATGGGCATTTCGCATTCATTTCAGGAGTATAGGTAGGGTTCACTATTTTGATAAACTGGCAGTCTGTCGGGATATGAAGAGCCGCTTTACGGCGCAGGCAGTCAGCGGATTGCGGACACTGCTCATTCAGACAATGGGCGAAGCCTTGGGGAACTGAATCGTAATCGAATTCTTTTGTTTGCATATTGTTTTTATTCTAAGTTTAAAGTGTATAAAGGTAATCAAAAACTATCGGAAAAACAAATAGAAGAAAGGTAATATTATTTTAATGATAAATGGGCGTATACTTGTTTTTGTGTAAGAAAAGCATTACTTTTACAATAACTAATAAAATAATGGATGAATATAACAAAATTAGGATGTAGGGGAAGTAAAACTACACATCGGAAACTGGATGACGAAAGTATACTCTCTCTTCTTACAGCCGGTAATACACAAACACTGATTGAGAAAGTTCGTGAAAAATTACAGTCGGCAATACCCGATAAGTCTTATAAATTTATACAGCGAATCCCTCGGCTGATCTTTGCAGGAATATTCAAGATGGATGGAGAA
>OHYN01000609.1_pt1 | contig 10104 bp, 8 predicted proteins | sample 1580251 | NCBI WGS metagenome assembly OHYN01 (sample SAMEA3882523, study PRJEB24775) | human gut metagenome | biome: human-associated habitat; feature: intestine environment; material: feces | place: Netherlands | collected 2009/2010
AAACCGAACGCAGAACAAAATGAACTTGTTCATTTTTTATGCTGAGGTGCAGCCTGTCTTCGTTTTCGCGACAAATATAAGCACTTTGTTTTAACTGCCAAAATAAATATGACTTTTTTTCCGGATAAGAACATTTTTCTTGAAATATTGTTCTTATAAGTGTAGTAAAAACGAATATTCATTCAAAAAAAGAAAGGAACAAACTATGAATAGAAAACATTTAGTTGCCATAGGCGTGGTTATTGCTGTACTATTGTTATTATACTGGCTCTTTGTGGCCGAAGATATGAATGCCTGGCTGAATGTAAACTGATTTTTCGGGATTTTCGTGTGGAGTTATTCGGATAAAGATGTATCTTCGCAAAAAAACATAGACTCATGAAAGGATTAAGTTATTCATTTTTGCGTGCGATATGTGCGCTGGTTATCGGTTTGGTGCTGGTGATGTTTCCCGACCAAGCCGGTGATTACTTTGTGATTACGATAGGTGTCATCTTCCTGGTGCCTTCGCTTGTCAGCATCATAGGCTACTTTGCACAGAGCACGGAGATGCGCAGCCGTTTCCCTATCGAGGGGGTGGGCAGCCTGCTGTTTGGCTTGTGGCTGATTATCATGCCCGGTTTCTTTGCCGATTTGCTGACATTTGTATTGGGATTTATCCTGGTGATGGGAGGAGTGCAACAGATTGCCTCGCTTTCCGCTGCCCGTCGCTGGATGCCGGTACCGGGAGGTTTTTATGTGGTTCCGGTATTGATTCTGCTTGCCGGCTTGGTTGCGCTGTTCAATCCTACGGGAGTACGCTCCACGGCATTTATCATTATCGGTATCAGCAGTCTGGTCTATGCGGCTTCGGAACTGCTGAACTGGTTCAAGTTTACGCGTCGCCGCCCGAAGACACCGGATGCTTCAGTAAAGGCAGTGGACGATATTGAGGATGCACAAATTATAGAATAAAAAAACAGACCATCTGTTGAGGTTGAACAGATGGTCTGTCAGGAGTAAACGGATGGTCTGTTCATGCCACACGGACCATCCGTTTTTATTGTTTCAACCATTCATTTATCAGCTCCATCACTTGCTTCTTTTCCTCTTCGGGCAGTGTGCCGATGCGTGCCCGATGGCTTCCGCCGGGCTCTACGAATACATGGATGTTTTTCTTTCCTTTCAGCCAGGTCACTCCGGCAGCCGTCCACGGGTCGTTCTCGCCGTAGATGAATATCATTTTCGGGTCATTCTCTTTCAGGAACTTCGTGATTTTCTTGCTTAGGGTCTTGTCGAAGGGCATGTCTTTCAGCTCTTCGGGAAGCATCAGGCGATGCAGGTAACCCTTGCTCGATTGGATGGAAAGATACTTCTTGAAAGGCTTCGTATCGTAGCCGTAATAGCCCAGTTCGCGGGCGGCCTGCACGAAGAATGAGGCTGTGGGACTGTCGGCAATGAAGTAGTCGGGATTACTGATGTCGAGCAGATGGGCAAATATCTCATCGTCCGAGGCCGTGGTGGCAGGGATGCTGCTGACGGGAGTTCCCCACTGCCAAAGGGCAAAAGAATACTCCAGCACGCAATAGTCGTATATCTCTTCAACGGACGCACGGAACTTGAGTCCTTTTTCATTGCAATATTTCTCAAAGCGGGGGAGCAGTGCGGCTTTCCGTTTCAACACTTCCAACTGGAAGTCCTCAATCCGTTTGCGGTCCTCCGGAGTAGACACTTTCCTGAGGAAAGGCTCGTGGCGTCCGTCTTCCGCCCCGTAGCAGAGCGGAGCTACATAAGGCACGGAAATATCCACGTCGTCCGGATAGAACGTGCGGTAGAGCAGGGTAGTCTGTCCGCCCTTGCTGATGCCGGTCGCAATCCATTTGCCGGGATAGATGCTTTTAAAGGCGTTGCGGACGGCGTGCAGGTCGTCGGCAGAATTCTCGGCGGTGAGGTATTGCCAGTCTTTAGGCTCAGGGGTGGATTCCTGGAAATAACGGTATTCCACAAAAATCATGTTGGCATCGAGCAGCTCGGAAAGTTCCTCGCGATACTTGGGATTGAGGGCATAGGCGGCTCCATAGCCTTCGGTTACAATCACCGTGGGACGGTCGAAGCCGACGTGGGAGACAATCACGCGCTGGCGGAAACTGCCCTTTTCGGGACGACAGTGGTCCAACGGCTGGGTGAAATAGGTTACATACTTCTCGGAGAACCGGGTGGACTCCAACGGTCGGGTTTCCGTAATGGCGGAAATCCGATCCAGTTTTTGCTGCAGATCGGTTTGTGCCGGGGCAGCAGCCGAAACGAACAGCAAGGCAAACTGCAGGAACGCTGCATAGCAGTTACGTAAATTCTTCATGATGACAGGATTGTTTTATCTGACGGGCAAAGATAGGTTATTTCCCGCTTACCGCCAACAGTTGGCATGGACGAAAAAAAGAGAGAGAACTGCCTCGCGGCACCTCTCCCCCCTGCAAACTTAAAACAACCAACAAAAGAATGAGATAGGGATTAAGGATTCATCCTTCATCCTTCATTTTTCATCTTATAAACAGTAACTCGCGATATTTGGGCAACGTCCACATCTGATTGTCGACGATGAGTTCCAGCTTGTCGATGTGGTAACGGATTTCCTCCATCATCGGTACGATGTTGTCGTGGTAGGCGATGGCTTTTTCACGTTCACTCTCAATTTTGTTGGCCACTTTGCGCGCCTCAATCATGGCATCCACATGCTCCTTGATGAAGGCGGTACGGTCGGCAATCTCTTCGATGAGTTCCAGGTTCTTGGCAGACAGTTTTGCAGCCTTCTCTGCGGAGAACAGGTCTTTCATCTTGTAGACGTTGTCAATCAAATCCGACTGATACTGTGTAGCTACGGGGATAATGTGGTTCATGGCCAAATCTCCGAGCACGCGGGCTTCAATCTGTATTTTCTTGGTGTACATTTCCCATTTCACCTCGTTACGGGCTTCCAGTTCCTTTTTCGTCATGACACCGATGGACTCGAACATCCGGATGCTCTCCGGTTTCAGGTAGTTATCGAAAATTACAGGGCAGCTGGTTTCGCAGTCCAAACCGCGTCGTGCAGCTTCTACCTTCCACTCATCGCTGTAGCCGTTGCCGTCGAAGCGGATAGGCTTGCATTCCTTGATACATTTGCGAACCACCTGGATGATAGCAGAAATCTTAGGTTCTCCTTGTTCTATCAGTTCGTCTACTTCTTTCTTGAACTCAATGAGCTGTTCGGCTACCGCTGTATTCAGGGCAATCATGGCGCTGGCACAGTTAGCTTCTGAACCTGGAGCACGGAATTCAAAGCGGTTTCCTGTAAATGCGAAAGGAGAAGTACGGTTACGGTCTGTATTGTCAATCAGCAGTTCCGGAATCTGAGGAATATCCAGTTTCATTCCCTGTTTGCCTCCCAAAGACACTAAGTCGTCGTTGGTACTTTCTTCCAAGTGGTCGAGCACCTTGCTGAGCTGTGTTCCCAGGAAAGAAGAAATGATGGCAGGAGGAGCTTCATGACCACCCAAACGGTGTGTGTTGGTTGCACTCATGATAGAAGCTTTCAGCAGTCCGTTGTGACGGTAAACGGCCATCAGGGTATTTACTACGAAGGTGATGAAACGCAGATTTTCTTCAGAAGTTTTTCCAGGAGCCATCAATAAAGTACCGGTGCTAGTTCCAAGTGACCAGTTGTTGTGCTTACCTGAACCGTTGACACCTTTAAATGGTTTTTCGTGGAGCAGTACACGGAAACCATGGTTACGTGCCACTTTTCTCATCAGTGACATAACCAGCATGTTGTGGTCTACTGCCAGGTTACATTCTTCGTAAATCGGAGCAAGCTCGAACTGGTTGGGAGCTACCTCGTTGTGGCGTGTCTTGACCGGAATACCTAATTCCAGTGACTGGATTTCCAAATCTTTCATAAAGGCAGCTACACGGCTTGGTATGGCTCCGAAGTAGTGGTCTTCCAGCTGTTGGTTCTTGGAAGCTTCGTGTCCCATCAAGGTACGGCCAGTCAGCAGCAAGTCCGGACGGGCAGCATACAAGCCTTCGTCAACCAGGAAGTATTCTTGTTCCCATCCCAGGTAAGAGATGATTTTCTTTACGGAAGGGTCAAAGTAATGCATCACATCCAGAGCAGCCTTGTTTACGGCACGCAATGCTTTTAGCAACGGAGCCTTGTAGTCGAGTGATTCTCCGGTATAAGCAATGAATACGGTCGGGATGCACAAGGTGTCGTCTACCACGAAGACAGGTGAAGACGGGTCCCATGCACTGTATCCGCGGGCTTCGAATGTATTACGGATACCTCCATTGGGGAATGAAGAACCGTCTGATTCCTGCTGAACAAGCAATTTTCCTGAAAACTCTTCCAGCATGCCACCCTTTCCATCGTGTTCCACAAAAGCATCATGCTTTTCGGCTGTACCTTCTGTCAGCGGCTGGAACCAGTGTGTATAGTGGGTCACCCCTAATTCGATCGCCCATTTTTTCATTCCGTCGGCTACGGCATTGGCGATGCTGCGGTCGAGGGTGGCACCGTTGTCAATCACATCAATGAGTTTGGCATACACGTTGCTCGGCAGATACTTGAACATTTTTTCGCGGTTGAATACATATTTCGCAAAGTATTCACTGGGGCGTGTTGCTGGCGAGGCCACTTCTACCGGTTTTTTGTGAAATGCCTTTTCTACTACTCTGAATCTTAATTTTGACATAATACCTTATTTCTTATTTTAAGTTATTTGATTTCTATATTTATTATAAGTCGTTTTGTTTACAGACACTGGCAAATTCGCTGGATGCCTTCTTCGCACTGATGGCGTTCCCCGAAAGAGGTCAAGCGTACATAGCCTTCGCCGCTTGGGCCGAAACCAACTCCGGGCGTGCTTACCACTTGTGCTTCGTACAGAAGTTTGTCGAAGAACTTCCAGGAAGTCTGGTTATCCGGTGCTTTTATCCATAGATACGGAGCGTTTTCTCCTCCAAAAAATTGTATGCCTGTCTTCGAGAGCATCTTTTTCATGATTCGGGCATTGTCCATGTAATATTGTACCATGGCTTTCACCTGTTCTTTTCCTTCGGGGGTATAAATCGCTTCCGCTCCTCGTTGGGTGATGTAAGATACACCATTGAACTTGGTGGATTGTCGCCTGAGCCATAGTTTGTTCAGTGGAATCCGTTTGCCTTCCAAAGTGGCTGCGGTCACTTCCTTGGGAATTACCATGTATCCGCATCGCACACCGGTGAAACCTGCGGTTTTCGAAAAACTGCGGAACTCGATGGCCACTTTCTTGGCCCCTTTTATTTCATAAATGGAATGAGGAATGTCCGGATCTTGTATGTATCGTTCGTAGGCAGCATCGAAAATAATCAGTGCATCGTTCTCTATGGCATAGTTGACCCACTTTTTGAGTTCGCTTTTATTTAATACAGCCCCGGTAGGATTGTTGGGGTAGCATAAATAAATAATGTCGATGCGCTGTTTGGGAATTTCCGGAATAAAGTTGTTCTCTATGCAGCAGGGCATGTACACCACATTACTCCATTTGCCGTCTTTTTCCAATGTGCCGGCTCTTCCGCATGAAACGTTTGAATCAATGTAAGCTGGGTAGATAGGGTCTGTCACTCCGATACTGTTGTCGTGGCGCAGTATATCGCCGATATTGCCCGTATCCGATTTGGAACCGTCGCTGATGAAAATCTCATTGGCATCAAAATAAATGCCGTGGGCGGCGTAATCATGCTTCAAAATGGCTTCGATCAGGAAGTCGTATCCTTGCTCAGGTCCGTATCCTCTGAATGTGTTGGGATTCCCTAATTCACCGGCTGCTTTTTGCATAGCCTCTACACATGCTTTGGGGATGGGGAGGGTCACGTCGCCGATTCCCAAATGAATAATGCGGGCCTGGGGATGTGTCACTTTAAAAGAATTAACTCTTTTCACTATATCGGTAAACAAGTAGTTTTCCGGTAATTTGAGCAGGTGTTCGTTGACTAATGCCATTTATTCTTCTATTTGGCGGCAAAAGTACGAAAATCATGTCATTTTTAAAAGATTGTCCCCGCTTTATTTTTCTTATTTTTTGAAATTGATATAAGTCAATTGTATGGAATTTTTCTTACTTTTGCATCTGAAATTTTTTTAGAAAATCGATACGAAAATGAATCCAGCTTTGCCTGCTACAAGAAAGCAGAAATTTTTGAGAGAGACCAAGGATTATTTAATGATTGCTTTGGGTATGATTATGTATGGCATCGGATGGACCGTATTTCTGTTGCCGAGTGATATTCCTTCAGGGGCGGTACCGGGTATTGCATCTATCATTTATTGGGGAACCGGCTTTCCAGTGCAGTATACCTATCTGATTATAAATTTTCTACTGCTTCTTCTTGCGTTGAAGATCTTAGGATTGAAGTTCTGCCTGAAGACCATATTTGCTGTCTTTACGTTGACGTTTATATTAAGTGTCATTCAGAATTTTGTCACCGGAGAGTTGATTCATGACCAGCCTTTCATGTCGTGTGTGCTGGGAGCTTCTTTCTGTGGAGCCGGTATCGGAGTCGCATTCTCTGCTAACGGAAGTACAGGAGGTACCGATATTATTGCGGCCATTATTAATAAGTATCGTGACATCACGTTGGGAAGGGTCATTCTGATTTGTGACGTGATTATCATTTCTTCAAGTTACTTAGTGCTGCATAACTGGGAGAAAGTCGTCTATGGATATGTGGTGCTCTTTATTTCCAGTTTTGTATTGGACCAGGTGGTAAACAGTGCCCGCCAGTCTGTTCAGTTCTTTATTATCTCCAGTAAATACGAAGAAATAGGTGCGCGTATCAATAAAGACTTGCATCGTGGAGTTACTTTTATTGACGGTGTAGGCTGTTATACGCATAACGGAGTGAAAATGATGTTTGTCTTGGCAAAGAAAAGAGAATCCAACACCATTTTCCGTTTGATTAAAGACATTGACCCTAAGGCATTCGTCTCTCAGAGTGCGGTTATTGGTGTATTTGGTGAAGGTTTCGATCGTATTAAGGTCAAATAATTAGAAATGAATAATATGATGACAAATATAGAAGTAGCCAAGATTATGGTTTCAGGAATGAAATGTATGTTAAGCCGGGAACAGATTCATGAATTGGCTGACATATTGGTTTGCCGGAAATTCAAGAAAGGCGAACGTATCCTCGACGAAGGGGAGGTTTGCCGTTCCATGCTTTATTTGGAAAAAGGACTGACTCGTCAGTTTTATTTTAAATACGATAAGGACCTGACCGAACATATAGCGTATGAAGGAGGGGTCGTGATTTGTTTGGAAAGCTATTTAAAGGAAGAGCCTACCCGCCTGATGATTGAATCATTGGAGCCTACTATTGCATGGGATATTCCTAAAGATAAAATAGAACAATTGGCTTTAAAAGATGCAGAGATAGGAGTGTGGTATCGCAAACTGTTTGAAGCTTCCTTGATTGAATCTCAGGTAAAGGCTGATACGTTGCGTTTTGAGCCGGCGCATGAACGTTATAATAAATTGCTTCAGTTGCATCCTGAAATTCTGAAGCGTGCTCCTCTGGTCTATATCGCTTCTTTGCTGCAAATGACACCGGAAACCCTGAGCCGTGTGCGTTCTGCAAGTCTGAACGGATAAGTAAAATCTTTTGTTCATATAAAAAAGGAATGGTTTTGTTTAGAACAAAACCATTCCTGCTTCAATCACCATTTTCTTATCGAAAGCCTGATTGCCTTTATATGTCCGGGTCCATCCGTATCCACCGGCAAGGAACAGGCCGAATTTCTTTGTCAAGCTATATTCCAGACTTATTCGTGGCTCGATAGCATATAAACGGGCCGGATAACCGTGGTGCTTGTTTTCTAATGATTCTATGTGATAATATCCAAGGTCGGCACTGAGGTCTAACTTGTCAGTCAGGCTGTGATATACGCCTGCACGATAGAATCCCGTGACGGAAAGTTTATTGTCTACGCCCAGATAGTATGCACCTGTACCGATTTGCGTATAAGTATATTTGTTCTTGAACCGGATAGACAGGCTGGCTTTATTGGCGTTACCTCCGGATACAAGCATTTGCACACGGGTTTGTGGCTTCAGGTTGATGCAGCCAATCTGGTGGGCCGTACTGTCCGTACTGACATTGACAATACCGATCTGATAACCTTTGGAGCTGTTTTTAGTATTGACATTTCCTACTCCTAACTGTACCCCTCTGTTAGTGACGCTGTAATTGAGCAAGGCAGTTTGTACCCCCTTGTTTTCTACACTCACATTTCCAAGTCCGGCTAATTGCCATCCTTGGTTAGACTTTCCACTTACGTTTAATAGCGAGGTCAGTTGTACACCTCTGGAGGAGTTTCCGGAAACGTTCATCAATCCTCCAATAATGAGTCCAGCTTGAATATCCTTGTTTACGTTGGCCAAGCCGGAGATCGCAAGTCCTCTGGTATCTTCGCTGACATTGACCAAACCGGCAATGCCAACACCTTTAATGTCTCCTCCGGAAATATTTCCCAAACCAGCAATGGATAAGCCGTATGCAGAAGTACCTGTAACGTTTGTCAATCCGGAAAGGATAAACCCGCAGGCTCTTTTACCCGTCACATTGGCAATACCGGAGATTTGTACCCCCGTAGATTTCAGTCCGGACACATTGGTAAATCCGGAAATCTGCATACCATACGAATTATAATGCTGAAGGCTGGAAATCGCGTTGATACCAAGTCCGTTCAAACAAGAATAATTGCTAAATAAGCCAAGGTTTACGTATGTCCTTGGCGGGAATTTCTTTTTATTGGTGATGTTCAGTGAAACGTTCGGACCTTTTTTCAGGGCTGAGGCCGGTTTTGTTTCCTGTGCAGATAAGTGCGTTCCTGCCAGGATACCTCCTAACAGGAACGCGGATATAAATGTTCGTTTCATGATGCTACTTGACTTCTTGGTATAAGAAACGCTTGATGCTTTTCTTAGGTGTCTTTTCAAATTCTTCCGGATAAATCTTGATGCGCGTAATCTGAGAATAAGCTGGAAGTTCCGCATTCACCGCTACACGGTTTTCTTCCATGATTCTTTCAATATCGGCATCTGTCAATCCTTGTTTGTAGGCTTCCTCAAAGTCCGGATAGATAAGCGCAGCCAATTTATGGTCGCTTTGCTGAATCACAATGTTTTCGCATACATACGGCAGGTTGCTTATCTTTTCTTCGATTTCTTCCGGGTAGATATTTTGTCCTGAAGGCCCTAACAGCATATTCTTGCTTCGGCCTTTGATGGTCACATTTCCTTCTTCATCCATTACCCCCAAGTCGCCTGTGTGCAACCAGCCTTCCGCATCGATCGCCTGTGCCGTTGCTTCCGGATTCTTGTAATATCCTAACATCACGTTTTCACCTCTGGTAAGAATCTCTCCTACAATATTCTGAGGGTCCGGACTGTCTATCTTTATTTCCATACGTGGTGCGGCTTTACCGCAAGACCCCGGTTTGTAGCGCAACCAGTCCTCGTAGCAGATAATCGGTCCGCATTCGGTCATTCCATATCCTACCGTATACGGGAAATCCAGGCTTCTGAGTAGTCTTTCTACGTCCTGATTGAAAGCTGCTCCTCCAATAATGACTTCATAGAAATTTCCACCGAAAGCCTGCACCATGTGTTCACGTACAGCTTCCTTAATCTTATCGTTAATCAGAGGAACCTTCAGCAGAAGTTTCATTTTCAGTGTTTCCAGCTTAGGTAACACGTTCTTTTTGATAATCTTCTCAATGATAAGTGGAACCGAAATCACAATGTTGGGCTTCACTTCCGAGAACGCCTGGAAAATAATCTTGGGGCTTGGCATACGGGTGAGGAAGTACACATGGCAACCTGCACAGAATTCATAGATAAATTCAAATGCCAGTCCGTACATGTGTGCCATAGGCAAGATGGAGATTACCTTATTGCCAGGTTGCAGGGTCAATACCTCAAATGCGAACTGTGTATTCGACCACAGACTGCGATAAGGAAGCATCACCCCCTTAGAGAAGCTGGTCGTTCCGGAGGTATAGTTGATAAGTGCCAGTTCTTCCGGAGTATCTCTTCGGTAGCTGACATG
>OHYN01000614.1_pt1 | contig 10077 bp, 8 predicted proteins | sample 1580251 | NCBI WGS metagenome assembly OHYN01 (sample SAMEA3882523, study PRJEB24775) | human gut metagenome | biome: human-associated habitat; feature: intestine environment; material: feces | place: Netherlands | collected 2009/2010
AAAGTAGGGTGGTATGCCGGGTTCGGATTCGTATTCTAACAGGGATGTATCAAAATACACAATCACCATAGGATTATACAGATTTTATTTTTCAGTTAAAAGAACAGAAGAACAAGAGAAAAATATGTTCTTTTGTTCTTCTGCCTAAAACTTACCCCAATCTGTATGATTCTGTGGTGAGTTATGATACCTTCGTTATTTATTCAGCTTCCATTCGCTTCCGTCCTTACCGTCCTTAATCTCGAAACCGAGCGCGGTGAGTTCATTGCGGATTTTGTCGGATGTAGCCCAATCTTTGTTGGCTTTTGCCTTTGAACGCTCTTCCAATAGCATGTCCACTACTTTGCCGAAGGCAGCTTCACGCTCTTCGTTGGAGGCGTTGTCTTCTTGTAATCCTAAGATGTCGAAGCAGAAGAGGTGGAAGGTTTCCTTCAATTCTTTCAGGTCTTCGGCTGTGATGGAATCGTTTCCAGCCAGGATATTGTTTACCATCTTGGCGCCGTCGAAGAGGTGGGCGATGACAATCGGTGAGTTCAAGTCATCATTCATGGCTTCGTAACACTTGGCACGCAGGGATTTCACGTCTATGGTGGAGGTTGCAGCAGGGGTAATCTTGTCCAGTCCATGTACAGCATCCATCAGTCTTGCCAATCCCTTTTCGGCGGCTTGCAGAGCTTCGTTGCTGAAGTCTACCGTACTGCGGTAGTGGGCTTGCAGGGTGAAGAAGCGGATGGTCATTGGGCTGTAGGCTTGCTCCAGCATGGGGTGTGTGCCTTTGAAGAGCTCTTCCAATGTGATGAAGTTACCGTAAGACTTACCCATTTTCTGTCCGTTCACGGTCAGCATGTTGTTGTGCATCCAATAATGTACCATATCTTCCCCTTGGGAAGCTACGGATTGTGCAATCTCGCATTCGTGATGCGGGAAGATAAGGTCCATACCGCCACCATGAATGTCGAAGTGCTCGCCCAAGTATTTCTTTCCCATGGCTGTACATTCGGCGTGCCAGCCGGGGAAGCCGTCGCTCCACGGGGAAGGCCAACGCATGATGTGTTCCGGTTGCGCACATTTCCAGAGGGCAAAGTCTGCGGGATTGTGCTTCTCGCTCTGTCCGTCCAGTTCGCGGGTGGTGTTGAGAACATCATCCAGGTTGCGTCCGGAGAGCTTGCCGTAGTGATGGTCCTTGTTGTATTTTTCTACATCGAAATAAACGGAACCTTCACTTTCATAGGCATATCCGTTCTTCAATATCTCCTTTACAAGTTCTATCTGTTCGATGATGTGGCCGCTGGCATGTGGCTCGATACTGGGAGACAGCACATTCAATGCATCCATCGCCTTATGATAGCGGTTGATGTAGTACTGTGCCACTTCCATTGGCTCCAGTTGTTCCAGACGGGCTTTTTTCGCAATCTTGTCTTCACCTTCGTCGGCATCGTGCTCCAGATGGCCCACGTCGGTAATGTTGCGGACATAGCGCACCTTGTAGCCGATGTGCGTCAGGTAGCGGAACAGCAGGTCGAAAGTGATGGCAGGGCGTGCATGTCCCAAGTGCGGGTCACCGTACACGGTCGGTCCGCAGACATACATGCCTACATGCGGTGCATGCAGCGGTACGAACAGCTCTTTTTTTCTATTTAAAGTGTTGTAAATGGTCAGTTGATGTTCCATAACAGTTGATTATTAGTTCTTTTAGGAGTACAAAGGTATAATAAATCTGTGAAAATCTATAATGATATTCTGTTTTATAAGAGTAAATGCAACGGATTTCACCTTCGTTTATTACTTTTGTATCCATGAAGTCAGATAAACGTGTATTGCTTGGCATGAGTGGCGGCACGGATAGTTCCGTGGCCGCCATGAGGTTGCAGGAAGCCGGTTATGAGGTGACTGGCGTGACTTTCCGTTTCTATGAGGCAGGAGATGAGACCGGGTATTTGGAAGATGCACGGGCTCTGGCCCTGAAGCTGGGGATGAAACACATTACCTATGATGCACGCGAGCTTTTCCGTTCGCGTATTATCCGCTATTTTGTGGAAGAGTATCTAAGGGGACGCACTCCCGTTCCTTGCACGGTCTGCAATAATGAGCTGAAGTGGGCACTGTTGGCTAAAATAGCCGATGAAAAGGGGATTTATTGGATTTCTACCGGACATTATGTGCGTAAAGTCTTGTCCGGAGGAAAGTATTATATAGCTCCTGCTGCAGATAAGGACAAAGACCAGACTTTCTTTCTGTGGGGATTGAAGCAGGACATCCTGCAGCGTATGTTGCTTCCGATGGGAGATATTACGAAAAATGAGGCGCGCTCGTATGCGGCGGAGCGTGGTTTCGGGCAGGTGGCTGCGAAGAAAGACAGTATAGGTGTGTGCTTTTGCCCTTTGGATTACCGTTCCTTTTTGAAGCGTGAGGTTCCTGAAACACTATTACCCGGTAAAGGTAGATTCGTCGATGAAAAGGGGGATTTCTTGGGATGGCATGAGGGCTATCCGTTTTATACCGTAGGGCAACGTAGGGGCTTGGGTATCCATCTGAACAAGGCTGTTTTTGTGAAAGAGACAAGAGTGGAAAGCAATGAAGTCGTTTTAGCTCCGCTCTCTTCCCTCTACAGGCAGGAAATGTGGCTGGGAGACTGGAACCTGGTGGAGAATAGTCGTGTGCTGGGTGCAAACGAGGTTATTGTGAAGATACGCTACCGTAAGCAGGCAAACCGGTGCAGGGTGACTCTTACGGTGGAAGGTCTGTTACGTGTCCGTCTGATAGAGCCGCTGGAATCCATTGCACCCGGGCAGGCAGCGGCTTTCTATGATAAGGACGGATACTTGTTGGGCGGTGGAATTATTCTCTGAACCTTACATTCGTTTTATAGCTTCTCGAACAAAAGATAGTAAATGTTGTTAATTTTATGAGACGTCTTTTTATGAGAAACTTCATTAGTGTCCACTAAAAAATCATAGTCGTTCTTTGAAATTGTTGAAATTCAGTTTGTTGTAATGGTATTTGGTGCGCAACGATTTGAAATTACTTTTGCAGTCTGAATCAGACTGTTATGAATAAAGACAAATATGTTTTTTCTCAATTAGTCACATTTCTTGATGAGTTCAAGTTCTTGCGTATCGTCAAGAAGTATGAAGGCAACAAATACATTAAAAGCTATACCTGTTGGAATCAGTTGCTTACGATGATGTTCGGTCAACTTTCCAACCGTGAGAGTTTAAGAGACCTCATCGTGTCACTGGAGGCTCACACCGGAAAACTCTATCATCTGGGAATCGGCAAGTCCGTAACACGAAGCAATCTTAGCAAGGCTAACGAGCAACGTGACTATCGCATCTTCCAGGAATATGCAACCTTCATGATAGCCGAAGCGCGCAAGCGTAGAATCGAAAGAATCTTTGAGCTTGACGGTCATGTCTATGCTTTTGATTCCACCACGATTGACCTTTGTCTGTCAGTGTTCGAGTGGGCTAAATTCCGCAAGCATAAAGGCGGAATCAAGATGCATACGCTCTACGATGTGGAAGCGGAAGTTCCTGCATTTGTGCATATTACTCCTGCTAATATTCACGATACAAAAGCGATGTCTGTGATTCCTTATGAACGTGGTGCGCATTATATATTTGACCGTGGTTACAACGATTTTGGCAACTTGTATACGATAGACCGCATAGGTGCTTTCTTCGTTGTACGAGCCAAAACCAATGTACGCATCAAGCCCAAAACGTGGAAGCGAAGATTGCCTGAAGGTGTCATTTCTGATGTCATCGGATGTTTTACGGTTTATAAAAGTTCCAAGGATTACCCCGATGAACTTAGAAAGCTCATTGTTGAAGACCCCGAAAGTGGCACACGATACATTTTCCTGACGAACAATCTTGACGCTTCGGCTGAGCTGATTTCTCGGTTATACCGAAATAGATGGAGTGTGGAGCTGTTTTTCAAATGGATTAAACAACACCTTAAGATAAAGAGGTTTTGGGGAACTTCGGAGAATGCTGTACGCATACAAATATATTGTGCCATAATTACTTACTGCCTTGTGGCGATAGTACAACACGATATGAAGTTAGAGCGAAGCATCTACGAAACCTTGCAAATACTCGGCATCTCGCTAACCGATAAAACTCATCTTAGAGATTTGTTCGACAAATCGAATTTCAAAAATATCAAAGAGCTAAATGATTCAAGTGAATCGAATTTATTTAATTTTTAACCGACTAGTGACCAAAAAATTTTTAGTGGACACTAGTGAAGTAAAAAATGAAATGATAGAGGAACTTTTGAGATGGGATATTTCAACGCATGACCCTTTGCCAATACCACGCCAGCGTTATCGTTTTAGGAGAAATGAACACAATTATTTGTTTCATTGAGCTTGTATATTTATTTGTGTAATATTTTATTTTAGTTGTAGAAGATATGGCAATTTTCGCACCATTTGCCCATCCGTTGTATGTAATGCTTAAACCGGTTGGTGCTGTATGCAATCTAGCTTGTAGTTATTGTTATTATTTGGAAAAGTCTAAATTGTATAAAGATGAGCCGAAACATGTAATGAATGACAAGCTATTAGAGAAGTTTATTGAGGAATATATCAATTCTCAAACTATGCCTCAGATTCTTTTCACGTGGCATGGAGGAGAAACATTGATGCGTCCCCTTGCTTTTTATAAGAGGGCTATGGAGTTGCAGCAGAAGTATGCTCACGGAAGAACAATTAGCAATTGCATACAGACTAATGGTACATTGTTGACTGACGAATGGTGCGAATTTTTAAAAAAGAATGATTGGCTTGTAGGGGTGTCTATTGATGGCCCTCAAGAGTTTCATGACAGATATCGAAGGAATAAGCAGGGACAACCCTCTTTTGTGAAGGTGATGAAGGGAATCCATTTATTGAATAAATATGGGGTTGATTGGAATGCTATGGCTGTTGTTAATAATCTCAACGCAGACTATCCGTTGGAGTTTTATAATTTCTTTAAAGAGATAGGATGTCGTTATATACAGTTTACTCCTATTGTCGAACGTATTTTTAGGCATAATGACGGACGCCTATTGGCTACAATTGGAGAGGATACTCCTGAATTGATGGAATTTTCTGTTACGCCTGAACAATGGGGAAATTTCTTATGTACTATTTTTGAGGAATGGGTGCATAATGATGTCGGTGAGTATTACATACAGTTATTTGACGCAACTTTGGCGAATTGGGTCGGTGAAAATCCAGGCATATGCACAATGGGAAAAACGTGCGGGCATGCAGGGGTAATGGAGTTTAATGGTGATGTGTATTCATGTGACCATTTTGTGTTCCCTCAGTATAAATTAGGAAATATTTATTCAAAAACATTGATAGAGATGTTTTATGGAGAGAAGCAATTGGAATTTGGACAAAACAAGTATAGGTCTTTACCAAGACAATGTAAAAACTGTAAATTCTTATTTGCTTGTAATGGTGAATGTCCAAAGAACCGGTTTTGTAAAACTGAATTGGGTGAGTCTGGGTTAAATTATTTATGTAAAGGATATTATCAATTTTTTGATTATGTGGCTCCGTATATGAATTTCATGAAAAACGAATTAAATAATAAACGGCCTCCTGCCAATATTATGGAGGCAATTAGAGCCTCTTCTATTTAGGTAGGGTCGCGAATTTGAATAAATTTATAGCAAAGAAAGAATATGAAGGGATATTTGTTTACTTTTATAATGCTTCTGTCTCTGTTTTCATGTGTTCCAAAAGACAGTGGGAAAATTTCGTTGTTAAACGCATCTGCTTTTGAAAAGGAGGTGAATGGTAAACTTGTTTCATTGTATACGATAGACTCTGGTAATGGACTTGTTGTACAAGTCACTAATTTGGGGTTACGGGTTGTTTCTATTTGGACGGCTGATAAAGATGGAGAGTATGCAGATGTAGCTGTAGGTTATGAAAATATAGATCGCTATTTGAATAATGAAGGGGAACGTTTCTTGGGTTCTATTGTAGGAAGATATGCCAATCGTATTTCAAAAGGAAGGTTTATGATAGACAGTGTACAATATCAATTGCCTCTTAATAATAATGGACAAACCCTTCATGGAGGATTGAAAGGATTAGATATGAGAGTATGGAATGTTGATAGGATTTCTGATAAGTCCATTGATTTTTCATACGTTTCACCGGATAATGAGGAAGGATTTCCTGGTACGCTTAATATTAAGGTTCGTTACTCTGTGACATCTGAAAATGAATTTAAAATTATATATGAAGCTACTACGGATAAGCCGACGGTTGTAAACTTGTCTAATCATGCCTTTTTTAATTTGAAAGGTGAGTCTGGTGGAACGATTACTGACCATATCTTGACCATTAATGCTGATAGCATAACCTTGGTTGATAGCTTATTGATTCCTACAGGAGAGATTGTCTCGGTAGATGGAACTCCGTTTGATTTTCGTAATCCAGTAGTGATAGGAAGCAGGATAAATATGGAGGATGAGCAGTTACGGAATGGTTTGGGGTATGATCATAATTGGGTGCTGAAGAGAACTGAGGCGAAAGTAAGATTGATAGCTTCTTTGTACGAACCGCAAAGTGGGCGTTTGATGGAGGTGTATACTGACCAGCCCGGGTTACAGTTTTATAGTGGGAATTTTTTTAATGGTGAGGTGAAAGGTAAATATGGTGAAACTATAAAATATAGAGAGGCCTTAGCTTTGGAAACCCAAAAGTTCCCGGATAGTCCTAATCATGTGAATTTCCCTTCAACTTATTTGTCTCCGGAAGAAAAATATACTCATACTTGTATTTATAAATTTAGCGTAAAGAAGTAGGTAAAAAACAATAGGTATTAGATTTTAAGAATAATTTGTTTTTAAAGGAATTGCTTACGCTATTCAACTGAAATATATCATTTGGATGGCTTGGCAGTTCCTTTTTTCATTTAAAAGAAGATGAAAATTTTTCTTTTCAGATATAAATTCCGTACTTTCGTGTCAACTTAAAGAAGCAACGATATGAAGATACGTGTAGGTTTTGGCTTTGACGTCCACCAGCTGGTGGCAGGGCGCGAGCTTTGGCTAGGCGGTATTCGCTTGGAACATGAAAAGGGATTGTTGGGGCACTCGGATGCGGACGTGCTCATCCATACTATCTGTGACGCATTGCTGGGAGCGGCGAATATGCGTGACATCGGCTATCATTTTCCTGATACTGCCGGTGAGTTTAAGAACATAGACAGCAAGATTCTGCTAAAGAAAACAATAGAATTGATAGCTACCAAAGGCTATTCGGTAGGTAACATTGATGCCACCATCTGCGCTGAGCGGCCTAAGTTGAAGGCCTATATTCCCGAAATGCAGCGTACGCTTGCCGCGGTGATGGGAATAGATGAGGATGCCATCTCCATCAAGGCCACCACCACGGAGAAACTTGGCTTTACGGGCAGAGAGGAAGGTATATCCGCCTATGCCACTGTATTGATAGTAAAGGAATAATAATATCAACTCAATTTAATCATCCACTTATATGAAGAAAATCTCTTTGGCCTTTTGTCTGACACTTTTATCCTCCTTGTTCTGCTCGGCACAAGTATCGCCTTTACAGTTCAACAAGAATGGAGAGTTTAAAATCGTCCAGTTTACAGACATCCACTTTAAGTATGGTAATCCGGCTTCAGACATTGCTTTGAAGCGTATTGGCGAGGTGCTCGATGCTGAGCGCCCCGATTTAGTAGTCTTTACCGGCGATGTGGTCTATGCCGCACCTGCCGATACGGCCATGCGCAAGGTGCTTTCCTATGCTACGGACCGTAAGATTCCTTTTGTCGTAACCTTTGGTAACCACGACAACGAGCAGGGAAAAACACGTGCCGAACTTTATGATGTTATCCGTTCCATGCCTTTCAATATCCAACCCGACCGTGGCGGAGTTGAATCCCCCGACTATGTCCTCACACTGAAATCCTCGGACGGCAAGAAGGATGCAGCCCTGCTTTACTGTCTGGATTCCCATTCCTACTCCAAACTGCCCGATGTAAAAGGGTACGACTGGCTCACTTTCGACCAGGTGAACTGGTACCGCCAGCAGAGTGCCGCTTATAAAGCAAAAAACGGTGGGCAACCTTTGCCTGCACTGGCATTCTTTCATATCCCTCTGCCGGAATATAATGAAGCCGCTTCTGACGAGAACGCCATACTGATAGGTACCCGCATGGAAAAGGCTTGCGCTCCGGAACTGAATACGGGCATGTTCACTGCCATGAAAGAGGCCGGTGATGTGATGGGTATGTTTGTCGGGCACGACCATGACAACGATTATGCCGTAATGTGGAAAGGCATTCTGCTGGCTTACGGCCGTTTCACCGGTGGCAATACCGAGTACAACCATTTGTCCAACGGTGCCCGTGTCATTGTGATGAAGGAAGGCGCCCGTACTTTCACCACCTGGATTCGTCTGAAAGGTGGTGAAATCATTGATAAGACGGTCTACCCCGACAGCTATGTGAAGGACGATTGGCGTAAGCGTCCGTTGGTGACGGAATAGACTGAAATGGAGAGCCTTATCCCATAATGGGTGGGAACCTATACTTTCCCGATAGAAACATTATTGTTTTTCATGTACGAGATGCACATCTTATGCTGCGTGAGATGTATATCTCGTACAGGATGAGATGTACATCTCGTGCATGAATACCTATTGTCTTTTGATTCTTCTCCCTTACTCTTTCACGTTCACGGCTAAAGGTCTGTTCCGTTTCTGATTGTAATCAGAATGCTGCTCTTTCCAGCCACGTTGACCTCCTCGTTTAGATATCCGGATTTGCGGAAAACAAGTATATCATCTTCCGGTACCTCTATGGTATATCTGCCGCTTTTATCAGTGACACCCACCACCCGTTGCTGTGCGGTAGAGTAGATTTCCACTCTGTCTGCTGGAGTGGCCTGCACATCGCGCACCATGCCTTTGATGGATATAATGGTTCCTTTACCTATTTCTTTTCCGGCTTGTCTTTGTTCTGTTTGGTGCCCATCGGCAGAGGTCTTTCCTATACTGATGATGTCTTTCAACAAGATATGGTCTGAAGCATCTCCCATTTGTATCTCAAAGTTACCAGGTTCTACTGCCGTCTGTCCGTTTTCGTTAGTAAAGGCTAAATCTTCGATGGCAAAGTGCAGGGGGACTTGAACTTCTTCATCGGGTTTCAGCTCTACTTTCTGAAACGCTTTCAACTGCCTGACCGGGGTGGATATGGAGCTAAACACATCCCTTACGTAGAGTTGCGGTACGGCTTTACCCGCCCGTGTTCCGGTGTTTTTCACTGTTACAAGGACTTTTACCGAATCCGTTGTTTGTTCTATCTGCAAATCCGCATACTCAAAGGTTGTATAGGTCAGTCCGTGCCCGAAGGCCCATAAGGGACCGGGAGAGGAGAATACATAGTCCCGACCGGGCTGTTCATAACTTCCCGGTTTATGATAGAATCCCCGGTCCGTAGGCAAGTGGTTGTAATAGGCAGGCAGATGTCCGCTGCTTTTGGGGAACGAGACGGTCAGATGGCCGGAAGGATTTGTCTTTCCGAACAGAATATCGGCGATGGAGCTGCCTTCCTGCTCTCCTGCATACCATTGTACAAGGATGGCGGGTATATGCTCCTTTTCCCATGCGATGGCGAAAGGCTTTCCCGTAACCAAGACCAGCACGACCGGTTTCCCGGTGGCATGGACGGCTTGTATCAACTTCCCTTGGGCACCTGTCAGAGAAAGGTCGGTAAGGTCGAAGCCCTCTCCGCAGTTGGTTTCGTGGTAATCCCTTGCCAGCGAGGCGCTAGCGCTGCCGCAGAACAGAATAGCTGCATCGCTCTGCCGTGCCGCTTCAACAGCCGCCGCAATTTGCGTGGTATCCATGGACATCATGTTGCATCCTTTGGCATAACGTATCTTTATGCCGACCGGTTCCACCTGCTTGCGTATGCCTTCCAGCGGGGTGATGCCATCTTGGTTGGTACGGCTCCAAGTATAATCTCCAAACTGCACCTGGTCTGCGTTCGGTCCGATGACAGCAATGGATTTCAACTGAGATAGGTTTAGCGG
>OHYN01000616.1_pt1 | contig 10054 bp, 5 predicted proteins | sample 1580251 | NCBI WGS metagenome assembly OHYN01 (sample SAMEA3882523, study PRJEB24775) | human gut metagenome | biome: human-associated habitat; feature: intestine environment; material: feces | place: Netherlands | collected 2009/2010
GTCTGCCGCCTCCGGGCTGCAGTGTCCGATAACCGGACCTGTGGATGCACCGGAGAATCTTCCGTCTGTGATCAGGGCGATGGAACGGCCAAGCTCCTTGTCGCTGCTGATGGCCTCGGAGGTGTAGAACATCTCCGGCATGCCGCTGCCCTGAGGGCCTTCGTAGCGGATGAAGACGGCGTCGCCTTTCTGAACCTTATGTTTCAGCACGGCATCGAGGCACTCCTCCTCGCTGTCGAACGGTCGGGCACGGAGGACGGCGTGGAACATTTCTTTCGGGCAGGCAGTGTGTTTAATGACTGCTCCCTCCGGTGCAAGGTTGCCGCGCAGGATTGCGATGCTTCCCTCTGTACCGATCGCATGGTCAAAATCAGCGATGATATCGGTACGTTTGATCTCTTTTCCGATCAGGGCGGATTTCTCTTTTAAGATCGCATCACAGTGCTCGTAGAAACCGTTCTTTTTTAACTCTTCTAAATTCTCACCGAGTGTTTTTCCGGTAACTGTCATCACATCAAGGTGGAGCATGCTCTTGATTTCTTCCATGACTCTCGGCACACCGCCTGCATAGTAGAAATATTGTGCCGGCCAGTCTCCTGCCGGGCGGATGTTTAGCAGATAATGTGCACCGCGGTGCATTCTGTCAAACGTATCCGCATCAATTTCAAAACCAAATTCGTGTGCGATTGCCGGAATGTGCATGACCGCGTTGGTGGAACCTGAGATTGCAGCATGTACCATGATCGCATTCTCAAGACTTTCCATTGTGACGATATCTTTTGCAGCAATTCCCATTTCAACTAATTTCATTAACTGTTTTCCGGCATCATAGGCAGCCTTTTTTAATTCCGGTGCAGTTGCCGGCATCAGTGCTGTTCCCGGAAGCATCAGTCCAAGTGCTTCTGCCATAACCTGCATTGTGGAAGCGGTTCCCATGAAAGAACATGCGCCACAGCTTGGACATGCATTGTGTTTGTAATAGCGGAGCTGCTCTTCCGGGATCTCACCACGCTCATACTGCGCGCTGAATTTTCCGATCTGCTCTAAGGTTAAAAGCTCATTGATCTTACAGCCCGGATCATTTTCCACATATTCCGGTTTTACAACCGTTGCTTCCATAACACCACCGGTCACAACGATCGCGCTCATCTCTTTTAAACGGCCGATACTCATAAGCATCGCCGGCATTGCCTTGTCACAGCTTGCGATAAAAACACCACCATCAAACGTTGTAGCGTTTGCCTGCGCCTCCACAAGGTTTGTGATCGCATCTCTGTGTGCTAAAGAATAATTGATTCCATCGTGTCCCTGGGACATTCCATCGCACATATCTGTTGCATAATAACGCGCTGCTTTTCCGCCGTTTTCATCAACACCTTTTACTGCTTCTTCCACAAAAATATTTAAATGGCTTGAACCCGGATGGCTGTTTCCATAAGTACTCTCAATGATGATCTGTGGTTTGGAAAGCTCCTCCGCCTTCCATCCCATACCCATGCGAAGCGGGTCCATCTCCGGTGCAAGTTCTCTTACTTTCTGACTTCTTAATTCCATGATAGCCTCCATTCCTGCGCTGCTTTTTACCGTGAAAATCTATAATATACTAAATTTCATGCTCTGTGACTGCTCTGTCATTACCGTTTCTTCTACACGAAGAAAGAAATGATCAGTGCAACGATAAATCCGGTTCCACCAACCAATGTCTCCATGATCGTCCAGGTTTTTAACGTTGTCTTCTCGTCAAGTCCGATCAGTGATCTTACCAGCCAGAATCCGGAATCGTTAAAGTGTGAGCAGACTGTCGCTCCACCGGCAACTGCTGCAACCACACATGCAAGATACATCGGTGATAAGGATGCGATCTCCGGCATTGCTGCTACAATTCCTGCTGCCATGGTCATTGCTACGGTTGCAGAACCTACACAGATTCTTACCAGTGCTGCAACTAAAAATGCTACAACAACGATTGGAAGATTTATGGATGCCACAGCATTACCAATGATCTCACCTAAGCCGGAATACTGTAAAATATAACGGAGCACGCCGCCACATGCTGTCACAAGAAGGATCAGTCCTGTCGGCTCTAAAGATTTTGTAAGGATCTTCTCTAATTCCGGCATCGTGTATCCATGTCTTGTTCCAAGGATGAACATTGCGGCTAATGTTGCGATCAGAAGTGCTGCAAACGGCTGTCCTAAAAAGTTAAATAACGGTGCCACTCCTGCCAATGCCGGGACCACTCCTGCGACAGATTTCAATATGATAAGGACCAGAGGGATCATGATGATGGTAACGACCGATGCAAAACTCGGAAGTTTGGATTCATCAATATCTTCCTGGTTTGCAATCTGATCCGGAACCGGAACATAAAATTTCTTTCCGCAGATAGCTCCCCAGACCGGACCTGCAACGATCATTGCAAAAAATCCACAGCATACACCGACTAAAATAACCCATCCAAGTTCCACATTTAACATTGTGGCAACTAATACCGGGCCAGGTGTCGGCGGAATAAATGCGTGTCCTACGGCAAGTCCTGCTAAAAGCGGGATCGCATAAAACAGGGAAGATTTCTTTGTTCTTTTTGCAAGAGAAAATGCAAGCGGAATTAAAATGATAAGTCCTGCATCAAAGAATACCGGGATAGAAATAACAAGGCCGGTGATTCCAAGCGCCCATGCAGCCTTCTCATCCCCAAATTTCTTTACCATTGTAACTGCTAAAGTCTGTGCTCCACCCGATGCTTCAAGTATCGCACCGAACATGGAACCGAGTCCTACCAGGAGGGCAATTCCCTTTAGCGTGTTTCCTATACCATCGTCCACCGCCGTTACGATTTCTTCAAACGGCATTCCTGCGATCAGTCCGATTGCAATCGCACCGATTAAGATCGAAAGCATTGCGTGAACCTTAAATTTGATGATCAAAACTAACAACAATGCCAGTCCGATAATTGCTGCAATAACCAGCCGGGTTGTATCTAATTCTGCGACGTTACCCATGATATACCTCCTTATTGATATTTGTATGACGTCTGATGTTTCATTGCGATTATTGTATTTTATTGATCATTTTTTGTCAATACATCTGATGTCTAGTTTGCTAAAACCTCTCTTTTAGACAAAAAAACAAGGTGTTTTCCTAAAAAAGCACCTTGTTTTTTGTATATTTTTCCGATATTGCATCATGTCATATGACGTCTTACCAGTTTTTGGAGTTTTTGTCCCTTACTCATTTTTTTGCTGCGCCTTTGCCTGTTTTTTCAAAATCATCTGACGATTATAATTGAGGTGCATGATCATCGCATATTTTGCACCCGCACTGTCTCCATTTAAGATTGCATCCGTGATCGCACGGTGGGTATCAATCGTTTCGTCTTTTAACTGGCGGTGTGTCAGGTTCACGAACGTGATGACCGCCGACTGAATGATCGGTACCAGTTTCTCAATGACTTTATTTTTGCTGCACCGCGCAATGTAAGTGTGAAATTCCACATCTTTCTGCAGATGGTTCTCCCCGGCAAGATACAGATTTTCCACCTCATCACACAGCCGCTTTAACTCCGCCTTTTCCTCGTCCGTCGCATTTTCACTTGCCAGCATGGCGATCTCCGGCTCTAACATCAGGCGCACATTGCAGAGGTCTAACGCCAGTTCATATTTGTCCGTAAACCCTGAAAGCCCTAACGGATCATCCTCTAAGCGGTTCGTCCCGATCACATAAGTCCCGGAACCCCTGCGGACCTCAAGCACACCTTTGGAAACCAGGCTTTTTACCGTCTCCCGCACTGTGCTCCGCCCAACGCCGAACAGCTCTGCCAGTTCAAACTCATTTGGCAGTTTCTCACCTATTTTCACCGGCGTATGCAAAATATAATCCATCAGTTCTTCTTCCACATGCGGTGCTAATAATTCCCGGCTCTTTTTTTCCATATTGTATTATTTTCTCCTTTGTCCTGTGTGATGCATAAAGACATCATACCACTTTTTGCCGGATGTTTGAACGCAAAATTTTTAACGTGCCTTCGCAAAATAGTCATTCAAAATTTCCTTGATGTAGTGATAGCGTCTTGCATAAGAGTTTTCCACACGGATGATCTGCATATGGTGCGCCTTACAGATCTCATTTTTCTGTCTGTCCCGCTCCCGTACCACTTCATCCTCAAAATGCTCCTTGCCGTCGAGTTCGATCGCAAAAACGGGCAGCTCGCTTTTTCCCCTCTTTTCATAGACAACAAAGTCGAATCTTCCCATATAAAACAGATTATCATAAGTGACATTATCATGGAACACCTGGGATATGGCAACCTCTTTGTGGATCGTATATTTATTCCGGGTGAGCCAGATATTTTCCAGCGCATGTGTCAGGTTTTTCATAAATGCCGCTTCTGTTTCCGTGGAAAACGGCTGGATTCCAAGTGCTCTCGAACTGATATGCTTTTCCGTAATTTTGGATTCCCCGTTCATTTTCACATACTGCACCAGCTCGTACAGATCATCATCCTCATTTCCCTGATGAAGGCGCTCCAATTCTTTCCCGTCCGCAAGAAGGATCAGCTTGTCCTTCGCCCGCGACGTTGCAACATTGATCAGTTCCTTATTATTTTTGAGCCAGTCATAAGTTCCATTTCCAGTCCGGTCGCTTAACGCCGTGGAAAACAGCACCACATCCTTTTCGTCTCCCTGAAATGCATGTACCGTTCCGCACACGACATGCTCAAATCCGTTTTCTTTGATTCCTCGCTCGATCAGTATCCGCTGATTCACAAACGGTGTGATGACAGCAATACTTTTATCAGGATTTTCCCCCGCATAGCGCATGATCTCCTCCACCTCTGCCGGAGAGGTATTCTTCATGTCACCTGGCCCGCCATCCACATTGACATAGACAAGCGGCTGTCTTTCCCTGCTGTCAGACTGCACCTGAAGTTTGGAGTTATAATATTTTTTGTTGTTAAAGTCTATGATTTTTTTATTACAGCGGTAATGATTTCGCAAAAGTATCTCATCGCTGACCGCATCACAGGCAAGATATGTCTTATAAATGGAATTTTCGCGGTAATCATATTCATCCGCAACATGGTATTTTCTGCGCAGTTTCCGGTTCGTGAGTTCGTCCAATAAAATAACCGGCTTTAACTGCTGCGGATCTCCCACCAGCATCAGTTTTTCACCCCGGATGATTGGCACAAGTGAGACCGCAACATTGCACTGGCTCGCCTCATCCATGATTGTCATGTCAAACAGCGGTTCCGGTTCACCCAGTTTATGGGAAGAAATGCAGGTCGTTATCATGATTGGAAATACCTTCTGCAGCTTCTTTACATTCTCCGATTTCTGCAGATACTTGTTAAATGCTGCTGCCTGCTCATTCACATCTTCATCATCATCTAAAATTTTCCGTAAATCCTGAAACCTGTTACTTTCCAGCTCCTTGATGTATTTTGCGGAGGTATAATACAGATAACTGTAAAATTCATCCTCATTGCGGTCTAATAGAGCCATTGCATCCCGCTCAGATATCTCACCGATCTTCTGGATTTTTTCATCCAGATTCCGCAGCTGACGCCCCTGCAGATCCGTATGGAAATGAAAGAGCGTCGCCACATTTTTCATCCGTTCCTGATACTCCATGACCTGCGTTAACGTTTCTTTGCGCTCCGTCAGGTCTAAGACTTCCTCATATTCCTTTAACCTGCCGGAAAGCTGTTTCGCCCGGTCAATTCTATCACCTTTTCGACGATCTAACGTGGAAGAAAATACTTTAATGCCATGCACCTCTCTCCGCAGCTGGTTGATGTAACAGATACATTCTTTTACTTTTTCCTGATTTCCAAGGCGCAGTACCGGAAATGCGACCCGTTTTCCCTTATAAGTCAGGGAACTTAATTTTTCAAATACATTGTTTATGGGTACATTGTTGTAAGACGCAAACAGTACCGTCATATTGTTAAAAAATGCCGTCACGATCGTGTTTAAGATCGTATTCGTCTTGCCGGTTCCCGGTGGTCCCTGAATATAGGCAAGCGGATATTTCATGGCATTGTTGACTGCAAGAAGCTGGTCGAGATTGATGTTCTGGTTTAACAGTGCGATCGGATATGCCTTCGTTCTTCGCGGACGTTCCAAAAGATCGCCGAAAAATGCCCGGATTGGAAAAGTCACCTGCTCTTTTTCGTACATGTCAAGAATCGCCTTATACTCTTCATGCAGATTTAATGCACAGTCCATGCCAAGTCCGATGACATAGGGCATGTCATCCACAACCGCCCGTGCACCGTTTTTTTCTGTAATCGCATCTTTTATCTTTTCAAGATTTTTTTCAAAATCGGATAACAGCTCATATTCATCCGCATCTAAATACCTTCGGATATTTTCCTGCTCTCCCCCTATGGTAAACTGCGTGCAGATCGTGATATCTTCATCCGGTTTAAATGCCTTGTTTTTTACATCCAGATTCAGATTCCGGTATGCCAGCACATACAATCCATTTTTTGTATGGATACTTAAAATATTCAGTGCCAGCTTTTGAATATGAAGCGTTTTCCCCTGTTGCGTGCCCCGGTTCATGCGCCGCTGAAAATTTGTCACGATCTCTTTAAACTGTTCCTCCGACAACTGATACTCCCCGTCACGCACCTGATCTCCGTCGATATAGCGCACCAGTTCATAATCGGTCGTATACGGCGTGGCATCCAGTTTGCTGCACATTTCCAGATAATTCAGTATTTTTAAATTTGCCGTGTTTGCAAAAAGGTTCTGGTAGCGTTCCGGGTGCAGCGCGATATCTTCGATCAGCCGCTCATTCTCCGGGCAGTACGAGCCTTCCACGATCTCGGTCGAGAGGATGGAATCGATATAGATCTTATCGTATCCCTCAATCGAGCACCGGTTGAGATGAAGTCCGTCCACTTTTAAAGTCTTGTTCCGTGGGTCTAAGTCCCGGATTCCGATCCAGTAGTTCGTGTGCCTGCCCTCTTTGTTCAGATATTCAATTTTCAGCCATTTTCCTTCGTGGATAGCTTTGAAGATATCTCTGTGTATACTGTTCATATGTTTTTGCCAGTCTTCCCAATCCTCCTCGCATACTCCGCCAGCTCCCGGTTCGCTTCATTTAACGGCCCAAACTCTTCCACCGCACAGATACATTTTTTACAGCTGTCAATCAGCCGCTTTGCCGCCTGCACCTTATCCTGTCCAACCGGGTAAAATGCCTTTTCTGCCACAACTTCTGAAGCAAGTGCCACTGCTGCCTTGTACTCTACATCATTTTCCTGCAGGATTCCCGCTGCAAACGGAATGTTTTCGCGCCACAGCCTGTTGTATACCGGGATGCCGCTGCCCGCACCACCGATCACAAAAAACTGTGGACTGACCGGATCTGGATTCTTCTTACCACATCCAAAATTTTTGCCAGAGCAATTCTCTGCACTAAAATCTCTCGAAACAACTGCCTTCTCATGTCCCGTACACAAAAAAATCTGCCCCGTCACCGGATCAAAACTCTGATCCGCCACCCCGTATAATTCCTGCACATAATTTCCGGCAAAAATCTCCTCCGGTGTGCCGACGCAGTCGATGCGGTCGCCTCTGACACAGGCGATCGTATCGGAAACTTTCTGCGCAAGGTCAAGCTCATGCAGTGACATAATGACCGCCATCTTTTTATCCCTTGCAAGCATGCGGATATTTGTAAGTATATCCATCTTAAAGCCCATATCCAGATAGGAGGTCGGCTCGTCTAAGATCAGGATTTTTGTATCCTGACAGATTGCCCGCGCAAGCATCAGACGCTGGCGCTGTCCGTCGCTGATCTTCATGAAATCCTGATCCTGCACTTCACCTGCATGGACAAGCGCGATCGCCTCATCCACTTTTGCCCAGTCCTCTTTTGACAGGATGCCAAATCTTCCCGTATAAGGATAACGCCCGGAGGCAACCACTTCCCTGCCGCTCATCAGCTCCGTGCGGAGGCGTTCTGTCATGACCATGGACAATCGTCTGGAAATCTGGCTGTCTTTTAATTCATCCATGGATGCTTCGCCCAAAAATACGGTTCCATCCAGTTTCTTTAACTGCTTTGTAATCGTCTTTAAGATCGTGGATTTTCCGGAACCATTCGGCCCGATCAGTGTCAGTATCTCCCCCGGCCGGACAGAAAGATTCACATCCCCGATCAAAGGTGTTTTATCATAGCCGACAGTCAGATGCTCTGTGCGGATCTCCTGCATATATGACTACCTCCCCTCCTGTTTTCTCAACATTGCTGCGATCACGACCGGCACCAGAAACAGTGCCGTGACCGAGCTGATACTGATTTCCGTCGGCGCAAACACGGTTCTTGCAATTCCGTCACAAAAAAGTGTCACAACTGCACCACACAAAAAACACCCCGGAATCAGGATAATCGGGCGCGCTGTTTTTGTCGCCATCCTCACCAGATGCGGCACTGCAATTCCGACAAAGGAGATCGGTCCCGCAAATGCAGTCACGCAGGCAGACAGAAGGCTTGATAAAAGGATCATCGTGACCCTCAATACTTTTACATTGACACCAATATTTCTGGCATATGCCTCCCCCATCTGATATGCCCCGATCGGTTTTGCCAGACAAAAAGTCACAAGCACTGCTACACCGACGATCACGACGATCATTTTTATATTTTCCCATGTCATGCCGGAAAAACTTCCCATCGACCAGTTGTGAAGATTGACGCGACATTTTTGACACGCGAAATGAAATTAAAAGCACGAATCCCATGGCAAGCATGGAACCCACAAACGCAGCCATAACCATGCCAAAGGAACTGATCATAATGCCTTTTTCCAGCAGGAAAATCATGGTAAGTGCCACCACCAGTTTTGCGCCGGATGAAATTCCAAGCACATACGGTCCTGCAATCGGATTCTGGAAAAAGCTCTGGAGTAAAAATCCCGACACTGACAGTGCTCCTCCTAACAAGATCGCAGCAAGGATGCGCGGCAGTCTGATTTTCCACACAATCTGTGAAAATGTCTCATCTTTTCCACTTCCCGCAAGGATTGCAAACAGATCCGATGTGGATATGTCCACACTTCCCGCCCCGACATTCCATAAAAACAATACCGATAATATGATAATTGCAACAACAAAAGAGATGATATAACGTTTTTTCATGATTTCCTCTGGTTTATATGAATTCCTGTCAGTTGATTTTCTTCAAAAACCGGTACTCTGCATCTGTTTCCCCATTCAGTACCTTATTGAGATCCTCAATGAAATCACAGGTTCCACTGGTCTGCTGGTAAAAATTGCTTCCGGTTGTGTAGACCTGTCCTGTTTTTACTGCTTTAAAGTCGGCAAACAGACTATTTTTCTGTACCAGTTCATCGATCGATGTCAGTTCTCCCTCTATTGTACCATTGTAAATGAGAATGTCAGCATCTTTTTCGGCCGCATAGAAATCTTCCATCTGCATTTTTAATGTGGAGAGTGCATTTTCCTCTTCCGGGACATAACCATTTAAGGAATAAGTGCCCCCCGCAAGTTCGATCATTGATGATACATAATCATTTGGTTTCCGTACCGTAATCGTTCCATCCGATGCAACTGCAAAAAATGCTACCGACAGTCCCGTTTTTTCTTTTTCCAAAATCGGCTCAATATGTGCTGCCTGCGCATCAAAAAACGCTTTGGCCTGCTGTTCTCTCCCGAACAAAACGCCAAAAAGCTTTATCCATTCGAGTCTTCCAAGCGGGTGCTTTTCATAGCTGGAGCGCTCGATCATGACCTTGATCCCAAGTTCTTCTAATTTTTCTTTCACTTCCGGGTTGTGCGTAATCATCGTATTTTCAATCGCAAACGTGCATCCACCGGAAAGTAAAAGTTCATAGTCAGGCGCACTGTATTTCCCGGCATAGATCAGATTTCCCGCTGCCATCGCATCTGCCGCCTCTTTTACATACCAGTCTTTTTCTTTTACTCCTGTATATTTCAGATCGGAGACAGCACCGATCTGGCAGACTAAATCCATCACCGCACTCGACACCAGATATACATTTTCAAGCGGCTGTTGT
>OHYN01000626.1_pt1 | contig 9923 bp, 8 predicted proteins | sample 1580251 | NCBI WGS metagenome assembly OHYN01 (sample SAMEA3882523, study PRJEB24775) | human gut metagenome | biome: human-associated habitat; feature: intestine environment; material: feces | place: Netherlands | collected 2009/2010
TCCTCATGATATCACCGCATTTTGCATTTCCCACTGTACCTACGCCACTTGCGTTCTCTATTTCTCCTACATTACGCGGATGCTGAAAATGATCCATTACTTTTTCACTGTAAGCCATTTGTGTTTCCTCCTGTTATCCTGACTTTCTTTTAATATTATTTCTGTTGTAACTGCAAAAATACAAACAATTATCTTCTGTTTTGTTATTTATTCTGTTTTTTCATGAAATCTTCATATAATGGAGACATGCTTCTTAAGTTTGCAGTAATATCTTTCAGCTTATCTACTACAAAATCAACATCCTCCATTGTCGTCTCCTCGCTTAAGGTCATACGGAGAGATCCGTGTGCGATCTCATGAGGAAGACCGATAGCTAACAGAACGTGTGACGGATCCAGAGAACCGGATGTACATGCGGAACCGCTGGATGCACAGATGCCATAATTGTCAAGCATGAGCAGCATGGACTCTCCTTCGATGAACTGGAAGCTTACATTTACGTTATTTGGAAGACGTTTTATACGGTCACCGTTTACTTTTACATAAGGAATCTCTGTTTCAATTCTGTGGATCAGATGATCTCTGATAGCGATTTCTTTGTCAGTACGTTCTTTCATGGATGCATTTGCACGTGCTGCTGCTACACCGTATCCAACGATTCCCGGCACATTCTCTGTACCTGCACGACGTTTACGTTCCTGTGCACCGCCATGTACAAAGGAACGGATCTTCACACCTGTACGGATATAAAGGAAACCGATTCCCTTCGGTCCGTTGATCTTGTGACCGCTGGTGCTCATCATATCGATATTCATTGCCTCGACATCGATCGGCACCTGTGTGTATGCCTGTACTGCATCTGTGTGGAACAGTACGCCATGCTCATGTGCGATCTTACCGATCTCAGCAATCGGCTCGATGGTTCCGATCTCGTTGTTTGCTGCCATGACAGAGATGAGAATTGTATCCGGACGAATGGCTGCCTCAAGCTCGTCCAGCTTAATCTTACCATTTTCATCCACACCGACATAAGTCACTTCAAATCCGTGCAATTCCAGCCACTGTGCTGTGTGCAGGATCGCATGGTGCTCGATCGCGGATGTGATAATGTGCTTTCCCTTGCTGCTGTATGCCTCTGCGGTTGCTTTGAGTGCCCAGTTATCGGACTCGCTTCCGCCTCCGGTGAAATAAATTTCCTCGGTCTTTGCCCCGATCACATCTGCAATCTGCTTTCTTGCTTTTGCGACCGCACGCTCCGACTCTCCTGCAAAGCTGTAAATAGCTGCCGGATTACCGTAATGCTCCGTAAAATACGGGAGCATCGCATCAAGAACTTCCGGGTATACCTGTGTGGTAGCCGCATTGTCCAGATAGATTAATTTACTCATACTCTTCCTACTTTCTTTTCTTTTTTAATAAGGAGCACATCGCATGAGATGTCTCTTCGAGATACCTCATATCACATAATCCCCATTTTTTTCTCTCTGCCAGTCAACCAGATCCTGCAATGTGATATGATCCACAACACTGCAGATGGCATCATTAATCTTTTTCCAGAGAATCAGGGTAACACAGTCTTCCCGTTTCTCACAGTTGACGTCGTCTCCCTCATCGAGACATGCAACCGGTGCCAGCGATCCCTCGGTCAGGCGGAGAATCATTCCAACGGTATACTCCTCCGGTGCTTTACGCAACAGATATCCCCCCTGTGCTCCACGCACACTGCGCACATAACCGGCGCGGTTCAATACGGAAATAATCTGCTCCAGATATTTGTCGGAAATCTCCTGACGTCTTGCAACATCTTTTAAACTGATCGGCGCTCCTGTGTTGTTCAATGCCAGATCCAGCATCAGTCTCATGGCATATCTGCCTTTTGTTGAAATCTTCATGATAATATATCTCTTCTTTCTTAAAAAAATGTACAGCATTTAAAACTTAGTATTCCTACTAAGTTACTATACATTGGTAAGATAAATTTGTCAATCTATTATCAATCGATATTTTTCCTGCTTTCTTTGCGCATTTGTTTCTGGCGGTACATATTCTGATCGGCAAGTGACAGATACTCATCTATAGTCTCTTCTCCCCCCGCAAACGTCAGCTCTACACCGATACTGATCATAATGTTTTCCTTGGTCAGCCGGCTCTGCACACGATCCGTGTACTGTTGTGCCTTTTTGGAAGTCGCATATGGGAAAAATCCGATGAACTCATCGCCTCCGTATCTGCATACATATCCCTGTTCCGGGCATTCTTCCTCAAGAACCTGTGCAATTCTTATCAGTACCTGATCTCCAAATTCATGTCCATATGTGTCATTCACAGATTTAAAATCATCCGCATCCACAAAGACAAACGCACATGCTATTCCCTTTTCCTGATACTTTGCAAATGCCGGACGGATAATGTCCGTATACGCAATCCGGTTACAGATACCGGTCAGCGGGTCCCGGTTGTACAACATCTGAAGTTTATTTACGGCATTCTCCAGCTGTTTTTGCTTAAACTGCGTTTCCAGTGTCTTTACAATCGTGCTGTGAATGTCATAATAATATGGATTATCATACAGAAAGCGTCCGTTTTTCATTACCAGATAACCAACCGACTGTTCCCGGAAATGAATCGGGGTAAACAGATAGGCATTCTGGCTTCCTGTTTCTTCCAGATGGCGGTTCAGTTCCCCGACACTGGCAAATGCCATTCTCTTATGGTTCTCAAATCCATCTGCCACCACAAGATTCTTTTCATCATAGCCTTCCACCGGAAAATCCGTATCCTCATCGGCCGCAAACAGCTTACGGTCCACCACAAAATATACCCCGTCACATCTCAGTTTCTGGAAATAGTCAACAATATATTCAAAAATTTCCCGGAAACCATTGCACCTTGCCATCTGCGCTTCCAATTCCACGAGAAGGGAATCATCCTCATCTTTTTTGACTGCGGCGACAATCTTTTCCTTTATATATTCACGGTAATTTACCATGCCGTTATTCGGACAGCCACAACTTTCTCCGTAAATACAGGTAACCGGAATATAGTTGCGTTCTTCCACCGGTTTTCCTTCCCAGATACGGAGCAGTACATCCACACAAAGCTTTCCGATCTCCTCCCGGTCCTGAAATACAGTCGTAATCTGCGGACGGAAATAGGCTGCCTTATCCAGATTATCAAAGCCCGTCACCAGAAAATCGTCCGGTACGCGGTACCCCCACTGTTCTGCCTCTGCACAGATTCCTGCCGCAATATTGTCATTTGCACAGACAAACACATCCGGAAGTTTCGAGCCGCTATGGACATACTCCCGCATATAGTTCACGCCGGTCTCATAGTCGTAATCCCCACATAAAATCGGATTGTCATCCAATGTCATTCCATATTTTTTCAGGCATTCGCAGTACGCAGCAACACGTTCAAAATTTCCGAAAGCATCTTCCGGGCCTCCGGCAAAAACAAATCTGCGGCATCCATGCACTTCGTATAAATGTGTCATAAGTTCACGGATCGGACGCCGGTTATCTGCGCCTACATAATAAAATCCGCTGATATACCAGTCCAGGGAAAGAACCGGAACCCCACAGTTCTGCAGGCGTTCTACAATCTTTTCTTTTTGCCGGACATCCACAATATTGCTTCCATCCAGTATAATTCCATCAAACGCTGACAGATCCGGCAGATTATAAATATTATATTCGCCCGTATTATGCAATGCATCTTTGCTCCAATTGCCATAACAATTGTACTGATACAAAGCAATATCCTCATCCAGTTCCCGAATTCTCCGAATGATTCCATCTACCCAGGCATACGTGATCATCCGGCGCCAGCCGTCTGATATCAATGCTATTTTTTTCAATTGTCCTCCCCCATATACCAATTCATGCCGATATGTTTAATTTATCACAAAAAACCAAAGGCTTCAATGCTGTTCTATACAAAAAACATGTATCCTTTGTGATTTTTCACTTTTTATGATATGATAGGAGTCTAGACTTTAGAAAAGAGGATATTTTATGGCAAAAGGAACTGCTGGAAAAAACTATTGGGCACTTCTTTTGATGATTCTCGCAGGTGTTGTACTGGGTGGCTTTATCGGTCAGCTTAGTGCCGGTGTTCCGGCTCTCCGCTGGCTGAATTACGGACAGACCTTTGGTCTTTCCAACCCACTGGTACTTGATCTGGGAATTCTGGTGCTCACATTTGGATTAACCATAAAAATAACGATCGCCGGCATCATCGGAATTGTGCTGGCGATCCTGATTTACCGATTCCTGTAACAGGTGCTTATTTCAGGAACCGCTCGAGACTGCGCATATGCTCCTTCATCGTCTCCCGTCCCATGCGGTAGGCGGCAAGGAGTCTCTGCCGGTCTCTTTCTACTTTGCTGACTTCTATCTTTTTTGGCGGACGAATGACAAACAATTCCCCACGTTCTTCTTTTCCCCGGATATATTCCAGTTCTTCGTTGTAATGCTCATGCCGGTGTTCCATGGCATCAATCATCGCCGGATACCTGCGAAGCGATACTTTCGCCAGCGGCATCAGCTGATTCTTTTTTTTCACATAATCCCGCGGCTGCGTCAGAACCACTACCGTTTTATCAAACCCAAGTTCCTGCATTTTCTGCACCGGAATAGAATCTGCTACGCCTCCATCGAGCAGTTCATATCCATCCACACAGACTGGTTTTGACACAATCGGCATGGATGCCGATGCTCTCATCCATTCCATTTCTTTCTTATCACACCGATCCACTTTTTTGTAAAGAGCTTTCCCGGTTTTTGCATCTGTCACCACTACGTAAAAATCCATCGGATTCTTGCGGTAAGCCTCATAATCAAACGGGTCAAGATGCTCCGGGATATCATGATAACAGAACTGTTCCCCGAACATATCCCCTGTTTTCAAAAATGTGCGCAGTCCCGCATACTGCGGTTTATTACAGTACGCTGCATTGTAACGAATGACGCGTCCCGGCTGACCGGACTTATAATTACAGCCAAACACTGCCCCTGCTGACACGCCCATCGCTCCGTCAAATGTTATCTGATGCTCCATCATCACGTCGATGACTCCGGCGGTGAACATTCCGCGCATGGCTCCGCCTTCCATGACCAGTCCTTTTTTCATCATCGGATCCCTTCTTTAAATAAGCAATACTTTTTGATTCTATCATCTGTTTTGTATTCTAGCTTTCTTTTTCCATGATTTCAAGGGGCGAAACCATGATTCTACCTTAACATTTCCTTATTTTTACATAATCCCGCTTTCTTTTGCCCAAACTAATAAATATTTGTAGAGGAAAAGGAGTATGCCCTATGTATGGTTCACTATTTTATGTATTGCCCATTCTGGCAGTAATTGCAAAAACTGTTTTCCGCGCAGTCCTTCCCTTACTGATCGGCTGTATGATTGCCTATGTAGTTAATATCCTTATGTGTTTTTACGAAAAAGGATATGCAAGAATATGCCGTATGGCAGCCATTGCGCCCTTACAGCGTCCCCTATGTATGACACTCTCCTACCTTTCGCTTGTGCTTGTGATCCTGATCTTATGGTGGATGATCGTCCCTCAGCTGTTATCCTGCATCCGGATCATCGCAACCGATTTCCCCCAGGTTTTAGAATTACTGTGTGAGTGGGCAAACGAACATCTGCAAATGGATCTTGGCATGGAAAACGAAATCCGGGCATGGATGAATGAACCCTTTTGCTGGGATACACTGATCGCAAAAATCCCCCGTCTGGCAAAAGGCATGAAAACTTCCCTGGAGAAACTTGGCAGCTGGCTTTTAATTTTTCTGCCGGGACTGATGTTTTCTTTTTATCTGCTTGCTGCCAAAGAATCCCTCTTACGGATGGGCAGTTCCCTGATCGACCGGTGTTTCGGTGTTTTCCAAGGGAAAAAAATACGTTATGTACTGACGGTTCTCAATCAGTCCTTCCATCATTTTCTGGCAGGGCAGACCATAGAGGCCGTAATCCTCGGTATGCTTTGTACCATCGGCATGTGGATTCTTCGGCTTCCCTATGCTGCCATGATCGGTTGTCTGGTAGGTGTAACCGCACTGCTACCGGTCATCGGAGCTTATATCGGTGCCGCAGCCGGTGCGTGTATGCTTCTTACGGTTTCCCCGGTAAAAGCACTGATATTTCTTATCTTTTTAACAATTCTCCAGCAGATCGAAGGCAATTTTATCTATCCCCGTGTGGTCGGACATTCCATCGGGCTGCCCGGCATCTGGGTACTTGCCGCAGTCATTGTCGGCGGTGGGGCATTCGGTATCTGGGGAATCCTGTTTGCCGTGCCACTTGCAGCAGCCATCTACCGGCTGCTCCGTCCCTCAATCAATTAAAGGGGCTGTAAAATAAGTCCCTAATATAAGAAACGCCAATTCCGGCAAATGTCGGTTTTGGCGTTTCTTTGTATTAACTTTTCTATTTCTAAGCAAGTCTGCATCTTTGGGTATAAAAAATGGTGCATTTAATAAAGCTCGGCTAATCACGCCCGCTTAAGTTTTATGCAACTTTCGTCTGTCGTTGCTTTTTGTTGTGATATTTATAAAGATTGAATCCACATGAAATCAGTGTAAGCTCGAGAATTACATTTTTCTCGCCTCTTCGCAATAATCTTTTATACGCTTTATCCCACTTTAATACACCAAAAGTTCCCTCCGATTGAATACTTCGGTTCATTCTCAAGAGAGCACCATGTATGGATTCAAGATTTTGCAGCACTTCCTGATGGATAGCAGTTAATTCCTGATTCATTCGGATCGTTCGGTTTTTGTGTGCTCTCGGACAACATTCTTGTTTATGCTGACACCCTTCACAAGATTCACATTCGTATAATTCTTCCGTTCTTCCATATTTATTATATTTCACATGCTGTGTTCTCTTGAAGAGGAATTTTCGACCGTTTGGGCATAAGAGATTTCCATCTGCATCTTTTGCAAAGTTTACAGCACGATACGGATTCTCATGATACTTTTTGTCCGTCGTTTCTTTTTTGTACATGGTAAATTTCATGTATTTTTCCATGCCGTGTTCTTCACAATAAAGATAATTATTGTAAGAACCGTATCCGGCATCAGCAACCGGATATTTCGGATAGTGACCATATGTGCGATTGAATTTTTCCATCAAAGGAACAAAGCATTCCATATCGGATGCATATGGTTTTACGTCGATTACAGCTATGTATTCATCACAGATGGCTGCCTGTAGGTTGTATGCCGGAAGTAGCTGATCGTTTCCCATGTAATCACGCTTTAAACGCATGAAAGTTGCATCATGATCTGTTTTGGAATAACTGTTTCTTTCTTCTCCACAGGTCTCGATATGATATGCATAGGATTTCAAACGTTCCAGATATTCATGCAATTCTTCGTATTGTTTTTGTCGAATGCTTTTTCTATGACCACGTCCGGAAACGAAAGAAGTTTCATCCAGTCCGGTTGTTTCTTTGTACATCGTAAGTAATTCAGAGACATAGTCAACCGCGTACGCTTCACGCTTTTCAAATTTTATTCCGAGATATCCAAGTACTTCCCGATTCATAGCATCAATCAAGAGTGAAATCTTGTCAAAGACTTTCTGCCGGTTTTTCACACACGATTTTTTCCATACCCAGGTATATCGATTGGCATTTGCCTCAATTTTTGTCCCGTCAATGTATGTATGCTGCAGATCCACGTGATCTTTGGCAAAAATATATGAATTAATGTCTTCAAATATCTGCTCGATAGAATCGGTTAGTTCGTTTCGGATTAAGTTTCCAAATGTAGCAAAAGAAGGCGTTTTCATGCCATCAAGAAGATACATGTAACGAATGTCATTACGGCAGAGCTTTTCTATTTCTCGTAAGGAGCAGATGCCATTTTCCATAAAGGCAAAAAGTATTACTTTAAGGAGTTTTTGAGCATCACATCTTGGGCGACCTGTTTTATAGCCTTTCTCTACAAAATATCTGGATAGGTCAATGTGATCCATAACCTCACAAAAAGTGTATACCGGATCGGAAATATCGATCAATTTTTCGATTTCTAATGGTAATTTCAGCTGACGCATAGTATAATTACCATTGGTATTGTTATTTAGTAGCATAATTAATTATACCAAAAAATCGCTCAGACCTCACGGTCTGGGCGATTTTTCTGTCAGGGGAGTTTTTTTACAGCCCCTTTTGTTTTTTACCAGACCTAATGCAGCTGTCAGTTAATTTTTGTAAGTTATTCCTCCCTAAATTTCCATAGCATCTACCATTATACTTATTTCTCTCTTGCCTGTATCCTGATTTGCATTTGCCACAAACTCATAAACCGGACGATAATATCCCTTCGAATCCGGTGTGTAACTTATCTTCACTGATTTTACAACTAAATCAGATAATTGTTCATCTTTATCATAATCCGGGAAATAAAATTTTCCTGCACATAGCCTGTCATAAGCCTCTTTTTCTGAAATAACATCTACCTTTTTATAAGGCGTATATTTTATCATGGAGTCTCTGAAATTTGCAATTTTACCTGACGAATTAATACAACATTCTATCGTTCCCTTATAATACAAGCCATCGTCAAGAATTTCTCCATCGTTTGTAAACCTATAGTTTCCTGCATCATATTCCTCGATTGGTGCAAAAACTGCGTTTTCGGGAATAACCACTCCTAGATTTTCCAGCTTTTCTCTGACAAATTCCTCTGAAAGTCCAGCGTCAGCATACGAATTTTCATCATCTATATTTGAAAAATCCGTGAAACTTACTGTTGGTCCTTCGTAATCGCACCAGATACTCAGGTTACTGCCCTCATCATCAAGGCTGGTACTGTAAAAAATAATAGTATCATCATATATGTCTGTTTTTGAGTCATCTATTAAAACACCATACTTTGAAAAGTACCCGTCGGCAAGCTCCCTCGCCTCATCTTCTGTAGCCCTGTGAATTGTGTATACATCAAGCGGATCTGCCTCATCTGCCAGACTCACACCATCTGCCATCGAGACATCCACATTTTGATTTGAAATATTATCGATTGAAAGATTACCATATTCCATACTATTGTATACAATAAAAACAGCTGCAAAAGCTATAATTGTAAACGCAAGCGGAAGCTGTGCCACCAGACATTTTCTTATGGAAATGTTCTGTCTTTCACAAACATTTTCATCATGTGCCACTCCACTGACTTCATTTGTATTATCTTGGACTTTCTTCCTTGAACAGACTGCCACAAATATCAGTCTTGCAACCGAAAATAATCCATATCCGATCATTGCACCTATCGTATTATTTATGATATCGTCAGTTTCAAATACACCTCGTCCCGTGATAAGCTGCACAACCTCTATAAACAGTGCAAACCCAAACCCGCACAAATATATTTTCCACGCTCTTTTAATCTTTCCAAAACAAATTGGTAGTAAAAATCCAAACGGCACGAACATACATATATTAAGTATCAGATTTCTCCATTCCCGTGCACTAAAATTGTACCAGGCCTCTTTGTACGAAGAAAATGGTTTAAAGTTAGCCCGGTACTCAAATCCCCCAAAACCAATACCTCCTCTTAGCAATGTCACATAAAGGACAACAACAATGTATACTGCAAGTACACACACCAGTCCTATTCTGCCAATTGAAATCTGTTTTTTACCATGCAATATTTTTTTATAAATCATTTTGTAGCCTAAAAGCCAGATTATTGCCAAAAAAGCCACTACAATAGTGGCAAAAATAATGGCAGACTTTCCTAATCTCATAATATCTGATATTCTCATTACATTCTCCTCATACACTGCATTTTATTCATCTATATACAAATTTTAAAGCTGCGTGTCTCCGTTAAAAGTTTATTATTCTACGTCTTTAACCACTTGCTGCCTGATGAATATATACGTTTCTAAAAAATCTTTATAAA
>OHYN01000632.1_pt1 | contig 9883 bp, 9 predicted proteins | sample 1580251 | NCBI WGS metagenome assembly OHYN01 (sample SAMEA3882523, study PRJEB24775) | human gut metagenome | biome: human-associated habitat; feature: intestine environment; material: feces | place: Netherlands | collected 2009/2010
CGGAATATGACGCTGACACGCTGTTTGTGTTTGTTCGTATGCAAAGCGGAGGTGATGACATATGACACCCATCCTTGAAATGCGTTCGTTTGTTTGTGTTATATTGATGAGTGTGCAATTTGTTGTTGCCTGTGCGGCAATATACAACGCAACGCAATCTTTCCTTTATAAAATCAGGTTGTGGAAACCGATTTCAGCGGTTATAATTGCAGTAATCTCTTTGACAATGTTTTTGGTAAGCACTCATGTCTTGAGTAAAATATATTATGATAACCAAATTAATAAAATGGCTGAATTTTTTGGCAGAATGCCGTTTGCTCTGTCTGTCGGCATAACGGCATATTGTGCGATAATGTCTGTGTACATAACGGTAAGGCTTCATCATTGCAGGAATACCGATATTACCGCAATGTCAATTAAAGAAAGCTTTGACGGCTTGCCGACAGGACTTTGCTATTTTGATGAAAACGGACTTGTTGTATTGAAAAATAACCTTATGGAAAGCATATGCCTTGAACTTACGGGTAAATCGCTTAATGTTGCAATGCCCTTCAGAGAGAAGATAAAAGAGGCTTCTCAATATGAAAATGACGGGGCATTTACAGTCAGATTAAAGGACGGCAGGGTTTTCAGCTTTTCGTTGTCGGAAACGGAAATTTTTTCAAAACCGTATTTTCAGCTTGCGGCAACCGATATAACAGAGTTTACAAAGCTTACATCAACCTTGGAATATGAAATAGGCGAGTTAAAAAAGGTTAATGCTCATCTGAAAAAATACAATGAAATGGTCTATGATCTGACAAGAGAAGAAGAAATTCTTCGCACAAAAGAGATAATTCATGACAGGCTCGTCAGTACGCTGATAACAACAAGAAGATATCTTGAAAACGGCACTCTGTCTGAAAATAACAGTAAATTACTTGAAATGTGGAAAAACAATATTTCTGTTCTGAATACCGCAGAGAATGATTGCAAAGACGAAAACTTTGCTAAGGATATTGAAAATGCCGCAAAGCTTGTCGGAATAACGCTTGAAACAGTCGGAAATCTTCCGACTGATAACAATGCGGTTGCACGGGTTCTGACTTTTGCAACAATGCAATGCCTTAACAATGCCGCAAGACACGCAAAAGCAGATAAAATGATTCTTGAAAGTCTTGACGACGGTGAAAAATATATTTTTAAATTTGCAAATAACGGCAGAAAACCGCCTCGAAAAATCAATGAGGGCGGCGGACTTTCTTCCGTAAGAAAAAAGGCGGAGCAAATCGGGGGAAGCATGAAAATATCGACTTCCGAAATTTTTGTTCTTGAAATCACAATACCGAAAAGCGAGGTGCTGCAGTATGACAAGAGTGCTGATAGTTGAAGATCAGTCAATGCCGAGAACTTTATTTGAAATGTATGTAAACCAAAGCGAAAACTATACGCTTGCGGGCTCAATAAGTAATGCCGATATGACGGATTATCATTGTGAAAATTCCGATGTTGACCTGATTTTAATGGATATATGCACGTCAATGGGAGCAAACGGTCTTGAGGCGGCTGAAAGAATAAAAGCAAAGTTCCCGAAAATTAAGATAATCATTGTTACCTCAATGCCCGAATATTCCTATCTAAAGCGTGCCAAGGATGCAGGGGTTGACAGCTTTTGGTACAAAGAGGTAAGTTCCGAACCTATTATTGAACTTATGGACAGAACAATGAACGGTGAGCGTGTGTTTCCCGACACAACTCCGAAAATTAAATTCGGCAACGCAATGAGTACGGATTTTACCGAAAGGGAGCTTGAGGTTTTGCGTGAACTGACAAGCGGTGATACAAACACGGAAATTGCCAAAAGACTTTACATTGCTCCGGGCACTGTCAAGAACTATATACAGTATATGCTTGAAAAAACAGGCTTTAAGTCAAGAACAGAGCTTGCCGTAAAGGCAAGAGAGGCGGGACTTGTAATCCTTGACGATAGAATTAACGACAAATAAATACTTTTTTTGAATATGTGCCGTTTGGCACATATTTTTTTGCTGTTAAAACAGTATAATACAATTACAGGATATAAACTGCTCAGACGGTGAATATCTTTTGTGCAAAACGCTATCTTTGTCCGATTAATAATCAAAGACAAAGGTGCATAAAATTTATTATTTAATGACAGGAGGAAAAACTATGGAGGCAAAAGGTTCAACTTTTCTTAAAGTAACGGGAATCCTTATGATTGTATTCGGTGCTATTGCATTGATTGTATCAATCATCGCCATTCTCGGTATCGCCGCACTTGCAGCTTTTAACGACGGTACATACGATATGACTATGCTTTATGTCGGCGGCGTTTTCGCACTTATCAGTGCGGTTGCTGAGTTTGTTGCAGGTATTATCGGCGTTATCAACGCAAAACTTCCGCACAAGGCAAATACATGTATTGTATGGGGCGTTGTTGTTGCGGTTATGTGTATTGCAGGCGAAATTATCAGCATGATAGGCGGATCACAGTTCAATGTATTCTCTCTTATCTGCGGTCTTGCTATCCCTGTACTTTACATTATAGGCGCTGTTAAGAACAAAGCATAATTATTTTATTATTTACCCCCCTTTTAATTACCCACCGTAAATATTTTTAGCACAAGGTCACAGCTGTCCGAACAATCGGGCAGCTGTGCTTTTTTTGTTTATGTTGTGAAATATGCCGTTTGGCACATTCATCTTCTATCGCAAAATTGTACAATATAAGTGAAAGATATAGGTGAAAAGGGGTGATGTCCGTTGAAGAAAATTTTGCTCAGTGTTCAGAATAATTTGCTCAGTGAGGCTATTCAAAATGCCCTTGTAAAGAAGGGAAGATTTTGTATTGAAAATGTTTCACCGAATCAAGACGGGAAAATTCTTGATTTGTGCATTGCAGAAAGAGTTGATGTTTTACTTATGGATGTCACGAGACTTGCCGATTCAACTATTGAGAAACGGCTTGAGCTTTGTGGAAAAGTAAAGGAATATCTGCCAAGCTGTAAAACGGCTCTGCTCTGTGACGAACAGACATATCCCGACCTTGCCGACAGGGTTAAACAGGCAAAACAATTCGGAAAAATAAGCTCGTTTTTTTATTCATCCGTAACGGCAGATTATCTTGCCGCCGCACTTGACGCACTTTAAAAAGGAGGTACTGTTTATGGGTATATTTGACAGCTTAAAAAATATGACAAATCAGACTGTAAAAAACAATGTTTCAAAGGCCGTTTCGGGAGCGGTAAACAATGCAATGCACAAAAGCAAAACATTTGTATTTGCCGATTATCCGAAAAATGCAGATGAACTCAAAAAAATGCCGGAGCTTGACTTTTCGTCACCTCTTTCAACAGCGGCATTTGCTATGCTTGTGTTGCTTGAATATGACGAAAGTCCGGAAAACACAATAGAAATGCTTAATGTATTAAAAGGACCTCAGCCGATGAACGGGATGGATATTCAGTTTTTGCGTGACAGAATCAAGGGCAGGGGATATATTCCTCGCTCATATTTTGAGGGTTCATCCGTGAAGAACGATTATACACCGAATGTTCCGTACAAAATAACCGTTTCCGAGTATGCATATACCTATCAGAGCGAGGGTTATGCAAAGGTTCAGGTTCAGTCGTCGGGAGCGGATTCACCTCGTCCGATTGAGCTTCGCAGAAAGGGCAATCAATGGTTCTTATGGCGTAATCTTGCACTCTCTGATATACGAACTCCGGCTTCGGTTGATCCTTGGGCATGAAGGAGGGATTTTTATGAAAATCAAGAAAAAAGCAAAGCGTATTTCGAGTGTTGTTCTGTGTATGCTTATGCTTTTAACGGCTCTTCCTATGACAGCCATAACCGCAAACGCTGCGGCTCAGGCTTATATCAAATATATCGACACCGAGGTTTACATAGGAGATGTCCTTAACATTATCGTGGGAGTAAACGGCGGCAGTACAGACGAAACCTTTACCTATCAATGGCAGGCAAAGTATCCGAGCCTAAGCTGGGTTAACCTCTCCGATAAAACCGACAGACCCGACTCGAAATTTTCGGGTGTTTTTACAGACCATCTTAAATTTCAGACCTACGCAGAACTTGTAGGACCCGGCTCAGGGTGGAAAGATGTTGTCTTTAGATGTAAAGTAACGGGTTCAAAGAGCGGTACTTTTTATTCGGGAAAATGTAACTTTCCGGGACTTCTTGAGAAGACAGAAATTCCTACAATTGGATTTTTAGGCTTGGAGAAACCTGAACAGAGGAAAATCCCCTCAACTACGGCAACTCCGATAAACAGCACTTACTACAGTTTTGATTATATTGAGTGGTATGAGTACAAAAACAACAAAGTTGGCAGAAAGCTCAACGACGGAGAAGCTTTTGACAGCGGTATGTATTGTTGTCAGCTATACTTTAATATGAACAGAGGATATGCGGTTGCCAAGAACGCAGTATGTGGCTTGTACAACGACGACGGTCAGGCGACAATTCTTCAGGATGAAACCACAGGTCAATATTATATTTGGGCATATTACGTTGTTGCAGATAAATCACCTTCATTTTCACATCAGTACACTGAGGCAGAAATTATGAAAGGCAAAGAAGGAACTATATCGGTTACTGCCAACAATGCCGCAAGCTATCAGTGGCAGATGAAAGTAAGAAGAAGAACTCATTTCAGGTGTGCTGTTACGGGTGAAAACGGTGATGTCATTTACAGTGTATCGGTTAAAGTTACGCAAAAGGTTAGGGCCCGTATTATACTGGATTTAAGAACGGGCGGCTTACCAGATGACACTATTACTATTAAGTTTGATGAATACACTCCTGACGGCGTCTATAATGGCAGCTATACACATGAAACGATAAACAGTAATGCAAAACCCTTATATGTGTATTATGAAACAGGTCCGGGCAAATATGTCATTACTGTAAGCAAACCGCAATGCGTAACACGGGTATATGAAGCGAATGTTGTTAAGAAAGATGTTAACCTTGTAGTAAAAATTACAGTTCCGTATGATGTCAATATGGACGGTGTTATTAATGTTGTGGACGCAACCTTGGTTCAAAAATACATTGTCGGGCTTGAAAAATTTGACGATTACACTCTTAAAATTGCAGACACAAACGGTGACGGCACAATATCAATTGTTGACGCTACAAATATTCAGAAGAAAATCGTGAATCTTTTGTAAAGGAGAAAGTTTATGGGACTATTTGAAAAGAAATATTGTGACCTTTGCGGTGACAAGGTTAATGCCCTCACAAGGCAAAAGCTTTCAGACGGTTATCTTTGCAGTGACTGTAAGCACAAGCTCAGCTCGCTTTCATCAGGCTGGAAAAACAGAACATTAGATGATGTTAAAACTCATCTTGAACAGCGTGAGCAGAACAAACAGAAATATTCGGCATTTGTTCAGTCGGCAAGTGCCGGTACAAACGAAAAGCTTGTTGTAGATTTTAATAACAGAAAATTCTATTTTACAATAGGCAGAGATTTCAAAAACAGCAATCCTGAAATTTTTGATTTTTCACAGCTGCAGGACTTTTGGCTTGAGCTTGGATATACAACTCTGCAGGATTCTGACCGTGACGGGATTCCTGATGAGTACGACCGCTATGATAACCGTCAGGGCAGAAACAGCGGTTTTGGCAGTCAGTTTGATACAATAAATTCATTTTCGGGGCAAAACGGTATGCTTGATGTTCCGCTTGCACTTCAGCCGTATGTTCGTGATACAAACACATCGTCATCACCGCAAAGAATATCTTCTTTAAAAGCAAAATTCATCGTAAATCATCCGTTCATAACCGATATATCAATGTATGTTGATTCGTCAATCGGTACTGTAAGAAATGAGCTTATGAGAGCATTTGATGACGGAATGCAGTTGATGAGACTGTGTGAACAAATAAGAAACGGTATGCAGAACAATATGGGCTATCAGCAAAGCGGAATGCCCATGCAGAACAATATGGGTTATCAGCAAAGCGGAATGCCCATGCAGAACAATATGGGCTATCAGCAAAGCGGAATGCCTATGCAGAACAATATGGGTTATCAGCAGAACGGAATGCCCATGCAGAACAATATGGGCTATCAGCAGAACGGAATGCCTATGCAGAGCAACACAGTAAATCAGCAAGTTTCACAGCCGTTTACTCCGCAAAATGCTGCGGCAATTGTTTGTTCGGCTTGCGGATATAAGCCTGACGGCAATCCGCCGAAATTCTGTCCGTTCTGCGGGGCTGCCATGACATAACCGATATGACTTTACAGTCATTATTTCATAATATTTCCAAACGAAAAATGCGTGTAAAAAAAGAAATTGTATCCGTGAGCTATTCAAAAAATCATTCAAATTTTAACTACTGCTGTTCTTTTTATGTGCGAAAAAAAGGTGTAAATTTCCTTTTTGACGCTATCTGCAAATGTGGTTATATCGCTTTTGAAAATGTTTTGATCGACGAAACGGATATGAGACTGCTGTGTGATACCGCCGAAGACGCATTGGAAATTCTGAAAAAATATAATCCAAAAAACAAAGAACTGACAGTCGATGACGCCACGGTTACAATCGTTGAAATCATATTTTCCGACAAAAACAGTATGTCGGTCAGTATGACGGAACAAACCTTGGATTCGCTCGAAAAAGCGTTCTTTGCCCTTGCTGAAAAATATTGCAAAGATGTTTAATCTTTAAAAATAATTGAAAAGCAACCCTATGACAATAAAAGAAGGCATGAACGATGCAAACGATAGATGAGGCACTTGATAAACTGAAAAAGTCGGATTTTCGCAGTCGGTTTCATTTAAAGCAAAAGGACATTGACTATATTAATGAAAAGGGAATGAATAAAATCCGCTCCCATGCAGAAGATTTTGTCAGAACACGGCTTGCACCAAAATATATTCCGAATGACGGAAAGCAAACGCCTATGAGGGGACACCCTGTTTTTATCGCACAGCACGCCTGTGCCTGTTGTTGCAGAGGGTGTCTTAACAAGTGGTACAGAGTTGCAAAGGACAAACAGCTTAACGAGGTCGAACAGCAGAAAATTGTAAATCTGCTTATGGCTTGGATTGAAAGAGAATACAATGATTATAATTCCAATACAGAATGATAGATAAGGGCGAAAAGATGAGTGATAAATTAAGCGTGTTAAAAGATTACTTCGGACACGATTCTTTCAGAGACGGACAGGAACAGATAGTTGACGCTTTGCTTGACGGCAGAGATGCACTTTGCATTATGCCCACAGGTGCGGGTAAGTCTATGTGCTATCAGATTCCCGCATTACTTTTTGACGGGGTGACAATTGTTGTGTCACCTCTGATTTCGCTTATGAAGGATCAGGTCGGCTCACTCGTTCAGTCGGGAGTTCCTGCGGCATATATAAACAGCTCGCTTTCATATCCGCAATTTCTCCGAGTGCTTTCAAATGTTGAACACGGAAAATACAAAATTATCTATGTTGCACCCGAAAGGCTGTTGACTGACGGATTTCTCGACACCTGTAAAAAGATAAAAATCTCAATGGTTGCAGTTGACGAGGCTCATTGCGTTTCACAATGGGGACAGGATTTCAGACCGAGTTACCTCAAAATTATTTCATTTGTTGAAAGCCTTGCAAATCGTCCGATTATCGGAGCATTTACCGCAACGGCTACGAATGATGTAAAAGAAGATATAAAGAAAATTCTCAGGCTTGAAAATCCGTTTGAAATTACAACGGGATTTGACCGCCCCAACCTTTTCTTTGGCGTAATAAAGTCATCGTCAAAGGACGAAAAGCTTATTGACCTCATTCGGGAGCGTGGCGACAGGTCGGGAATTGTCTATTGTGCAACCCGAAAAAATGTTGAATCTGTCTGCGAATTGCTCTGCGATAACGGCTTTTCGGCGGCAAGATACCATGCAGGTCTTGATGAATACGAACGCAGGAAAAATCAGGAGGATTTTGTTTTTGACCGAAAAAATATTATGGTCGCAACCAATGCTTTCGGTATGGGAATTGACAAGTCAAATGTTACATATGTAATTCATTACAATATGCCGAAAAACATTGAAAGCTACTATCAAGAGGCAGGACGGGCAGGTCGTGACGGCGGTGAGGCTGATTGTATTTTGCTCTACAGTCCTAAGGATGTTCGCCTAAATCGCTTTATGATTGAAAATTCCGAGGGCAACGATGAGCTTACAATTGAAGAAAACGAGCAAATTCGTGAGCGTGATTTTGAACGCTTAAAATATATGACCTTTTACAGCACAACAAACGATTGTCTGCGTGGATTTATTCTGCGGTATTTCGGCGGTGAAAAAAAGGCTTACTGCGGAAAATGCTCCAACTGTCTTTCCGTTCACAAGCTTGTTGATGTCACAATTGACGCTCAAAAAATTATGTCGTGTATTGCAAGAACAGGACAAAGATACGGCAAAACCGTGATTTGTGATGTGTTAAAGGGCAGTAAAAGCGAGAAAATTCTAAAAGCTGAGCTTAACAATCAGTCAACCTACGGAATAATGAAAGAGGTTACGGCAAGGCATATTTTCGGCACAATTGACTTTCTTGCCGAAAAGGAGTATATTTCATCCGACAATGAAACCGAGGTTCTAAAACTTTTGCCAAAGAGCCGAGATGTGCTTTTCGGACGGGAACGGCTTGTGATGAAGAAAGTTGAAAACTCCGAAAAGGTTGTCAAAACGCACCGCCCCGAAGTGCCTGTCAATTCCGATTTACTTGACGCACTCAAGGCTTTGCGAAAAAGCATTGCATCCAAAAAGAGCGTTCCTGCCTATGTTATTTTTACCGATGCAACGCTGATTGATATGTGCAAAAAATGCCCCGAAACACCCGATGAAATGCTTGAGGTTTCGGGTGTGGGCAGAACAAAGCTTGATAAATTCGGAAAACAATTTCTCGAAGAAATCGCAAAATTCAGATAACTTCATATACTGTTAAAGGATGAACGAATTTGTTTGTCCTTTTCTTTTTCAATTTTCAAAATTGTATTGAAATAATTAGTACAAAGTGGTACAATAGTTACAGAGAGAAAACAGATTGGAGGCATTTGTATGGCTGACATATTTGATTACATAAGTCGAAGAGGCGATTTGACATTTGAACAGGACGGTTTTAACGAGCTTGACGCACTTGTGCTTTCACGGCTTTCATATCTTCCTTTTGACGGTGCGGTATCGTCCTGTCTGTTTGATGAAATTACCCTTGAACAGGCGGCAATGCGTGTGTTTACAACCGATGATTACGAGAAAAATCTATTGTGGAAGGGTGACGCCGACCTTTTGAAAGCGACGGCAGAGAGCAAGAGATTCGGCAAAATTCTTGTTTCGGGGTATGTAAACGAGGTTGAGTCCGATGTGAGTATGCAGTTTTCCGCAATTACTTTTGAATTTCTTAAAAAGAATTATTTTATTTCATACAGAGGAACGGACAATTCTCTTGTCGGCTGGCAGGAGGACTTCAATATGTTCTTCACATTTCCGTTGCCGTCACAGAAAAAGGCTCTTGATTATTTTGAAAAGGCAGTCCGTATGCTCAACGGAAAATTTATCCTCGGCGGTCACTCAAAGGGCGGAAATCTTGCGGTTTATGCCGGTGCTTTTACCGATGAAAATTCAAGAAATCACATTGATTATATTTACAATTTTGACGGACCGGGGTTTTCTCTTGACAAAATCAGGGACAGCGGATTTTATGAAGTCGATGACAGAATCTACACCTTTGTTCCGCAGTCAAGTATTTTCGGCATGATGTTTGAGCATGAGGAGAGCTACACAATTGTAAAGAGCAATCAAAAAGGTTTTCTCCAACACGATGTCTATTCGTGGGAGATTGAGCAGAACAGGCTTGTCAGGCTGAAAAA
>OHYN01000636.1_pt1 | contig 9848 bp, 9 predicted proteins | sample 1580251 | NCBI WGS metagenome assembly OHYN01 (sample SAMEA3882523, study PRJEB24775) | human gut metagenome | biome: human-associated habitat; feature: intestine environment; material: feces | place: Netherlands | collected 2009/2010
TTTGCCACTGCGGAAGCTTTTTCACGTATTTATGGAATGACGGAAGAGCAGTTTCATATTTTGGAACCTTATATTTATATATCCGAATCATTTCAGAAGAAATCTGATACTTTGCGTTATGCGGAAGTAGAGAAGCGTGATACGTTGGCTTTTTATAAATATCCCGAAGGGACCTTGATTGATTTGAACCGGGCGGATACTACGGAACTGAAGAAAATTCCGGGAATAGGGATTGGAATTGCACGGGCTATTGTTGCCTATCGGAATCAGTTGGGAGGATTCTATGATGTAGGTCAATTACAGGAACTCAAATGGATTACTTCTGATATGCAGCATTGGTTTAAAGTAGAAAATGGTCCAATTCATCGGATAAATGCCAATAAAGCAGGGTTAGACAGACTGCGTGCACATCCTTATATTAACTATTATCAGGCTCGGGTTATTATTGAGTTTCGGAGAAAGAAGGATAAATTAAAAAGCCTTTCTCAGTTATCCCTTTATGAAGAGTTTACCGAGAAAGACTTAAAACGATTATCGCACTATCTTACTTTCGATTAATTCGGATAGCCTGCTGCTTCTGCTATTTTCACCGGAATTTCGGTATTGTCTATCCGGCCTTGAAATAACTCTGCACCTGCACCGATGGCAAATACGGGAACATAGCCGCCGGAGTGTCCGCCGCTGGTCCAGCCTACAAGGGCAATATCATTCAAAATCTTTTTGGCTTCAGAGGCCAAAGGTTCGTCCTGCTGATATTCGCTCTTCTGTAAATCTACTTTCTGACCACCGAACGATTCATCATATACTTTCTTTAATCGCGCTTCCTGTTTTTCATTTAATTGGATGCTATCCCAAAAACCGAAATTATCTTTCAGTGATTGTTTGATTACTTCCCAAGATACCTGGTTCTTATATTTTTTTCTTAAATTATTAATGATTCGGGTATAGTCGCTTTCGCTGACTTTTTGTGATTTCAAAGCCTGAAGATTGAGTGTGTAGGGGCCTTTGCCCAATACGATGCCACCGGTTTCATGATCGGCTGTCACCACTATCAGTGTCTCGTCGGGATGTTGTTCGTAGAATTCGTAAGCTACTTTGATGGCATCGTCCAGGTCAACCACTTCATTGAATGCGGTTGCCGCATCATTGCTATGGCAAGCCCAGTCTATTTTTCCACCTTCAACCATCAGGAAGAAACCCTTGTTACTGCCTTTGGTCAGGAAAGAGATGGCACTCTCGGTAATTTCGGCCAGTGTCAGGTCGCCTTCCTGGCGGTCGATGGCATAGGGCAGACAAGAAGGCTCTGCCCCTTCTTTCTGGATAAGAATCATCTTGTCCGCCTGGGCAGACTTCGACTTGTATTCGTCAAGGCCTCTTGCAACGGTATAGCCGGCTTCTTCAAAGATAGGGAAGATGCTCGGAGCCTCTTTCTTGTCGGCAGTAGTAGTCGGTTTCAAGAAACCACCGCCTGCATAGAAGTCGAAACCGGCTTTCGGCAGGTCGAGGGCTATCTCGTAATACATACCACGGTCCGGCTGGTGGGCATAGAATGCAGCGGGAGTAGCATGGTCTACACTGACGCTGGTAGTTACCCCAACTTTCTTACCGGACTTTTTGGCTCTCTCGGCCACACTCTGAAGCACACTCTTGTTATCGTCCATACCAATGGCGCCGTTATAGGTCTTTGCACCGGTAGCCAGGGCTGTTCCGGCAGCAGAAGAGTCAGTCACCGAGTTGGTGGCAGAAAAGGTAGTTGCCATGCTGGCAACCGGGAAAGAAGTGAACAGCAAAGGCTTTACACCGATGCGCCCTTCTTGTTCGGCCAGATACATCTCCGTACCGTTCACCTGGTTCACACCCATTCCATCACCGATGAAATAAAACACGTACTTCGCCTGCTGGGCATAGGCCATGCCGCTGGTCAGCAGTACAAAGAACAACACATACATTAATCGTTTCATAAGCAGTTCTTATTTAAAGTTATTCGAGAAATTGCCTTTATTGTTTTTAACCGAGTAACAAAGATAGGTATTTTAAAGGATTCGGAAAACATTTCGCCCCTACAAATACATTACATATTTGCAGGGGCGAAACCACATCCGGACTCCGGGAAGCCGGAACCGGGAAATATTACAGCGATATTACTTCTTCAGAATATCCATCGTGTCCGAAGCAATCATCAGTTCCTCGTCAGTGGGGATTACCACCACCTTCACCTGAGAATCTTCGGTAGAGATAACCATTTCTTCACCGCGTACTTTGTTCTTCTCGGCATCCAGCTTTATGCCCATGAATTCCAGGCCTTCACATGCACCCCAGCGGGCACTTGCCTGATTCTCGCCGACACCACCGGTAAATACCACGATATCCACACCACCCAAAGCAGCGGCATAGGCACCGATATATTTCTTGATGCGGTAGAAGTACATTTCTTCAGCCAGAACAGCCTTCGGATTGCCGGCAGCTACGGCATTTTCCAGGTCGCGCATGTCACTGGATTCACCGAAGATACCCAGCACACCGCTCTTCTTGTTCAGCAGGTTGGAGATGCCGTTGGCATCCAGACCCTCTTTCTCCATGATGAAGGAAACGGCACCGGCATCAATATCACCACTGCGGGTACCCATCATCAGACCTTCCAGCGGGGTCAAGCCCATGCTGGTGTCTACACACTTACCGTCCTTGATGGCAGTAATGGAACCACCGTTGCCAATGTGGCAAGTAATGATTTTCTTTCCTTCCGGCTCTACACCCAGGAACTCGCAGACGCGCTGCGATACGTAGCGGTGTGAGGTTCCGTGGAAACCATAACGGCGTACGCCGTACTTTTCATAAAGTTCGTAAGGCACGGCATACAGATAGGCATGCTTCGGCATGGTCTGATGGAAAGCCGTATCGAACACACCAATCTGCGGAACATTAGGCAGAATGGCAGATATTGCATTTACCCCCTTCAGGTTAGCAGGATTGTGGAGCGGAGCCAGGTCGTTGCAGGCAGTGAAGGCGGCAAGCACTTCCGGCGTCAGCCGTACAGACTCGCTGAACTTTTCGCCTCCATGCACCATACGGTGACCTACGGCATTGATTTCGTCCAAAGACTTGATGGCTCCATATTCAGGGCTTGTCAAAGTGTTCAGGATAAATTCCACACCTACGGTATGCTCTGGAATGTCCTTCTCAAGAACTTTCTTCTCGCCACTGGGCAAGGTGAACTTCAGGAAAGAGTCCTTCAAACCAATTTTTTCGATACCACCCTGGGCGATAACTTCTTTCCGGTCCATATCAAACAATTTGTATTTGATGGACGAGCTACCGCAGTTCAATACTAAGATTTTCATACTATATATCAGATTTAAAAGTTATTCAGCATTCTTTTTGGCAGCAATGGCCTGATTGGCAGTGATGGCAATCATGCGATACACATCCTCGATGGAGCAACCGCGTGAAAGGTCGTTCACCGGACGGGCGATACCTTGTAGGATAGGTCCTACGGCATCAGCATGTCCCAGACGTTGCACCAGTTTGTAGGAGATGTTGCCCACTTCGAGGCTGGGGACAACCAATACGTTAGCATGTCCGGCGATAGAAGAACCCGGAGCCTTGCTTGCACCTACTTCCGGCACCAAAGCTGCATCGGCCTGCAACTCACCGTCGATGGCAATATCGGGAGCCATCTCCTTGGCAATCTTCAATGCCTCAACCACTTTATCCACCACTTCGTGCTTGGCAGAGCCCTTGGTAGAGAAGCTCAGCATGGCAACTTTCGGGTCGAGACCGGCAACTGCCTGGGCTGTACGTGCCGTACATACGGCAATCTGTGCCAATTGTTCTGCATCGGGCACCGGAGTCACAGCCACGTCACCCATCACCAGGATACCGTTCTTTCCATATTCAGGAGCATGTGTCAGCAGCAGCATGGCACCCGAAACGCAAGTGATGCCCGGGGAAGTCTTGATAATCTGCAAAGCAGGGCGAAGTACATTACCCGTAGTGTTGCGTGCACCTGCCAACTGGCCGTCAGCGTCGCCGTTCTTTATAATCAGGCAGCCCAGATAAAGCGGATCGACAACCAACTTGCGAGCCTCTTCGATGGTCATGCCTTTCTTTTTGCGGAGCTCGCAAAGCAGTTGGGCATATTCTTCTTTCTTAGGATGGTCTTCCGGGTCGATAATGGTAGCTTTGTTTATATTTCCCAGCCCCCACTCTTTGGCACAAGCCTCTATCTCGGCAGGTTTTCCAAGGATAATCAAGTCGGCTACTCCGTCAGTCAGGATTTGATTGGCAGCTTTCAGTGTACGCTCTTCCGTACCCTCGGGAAGAACAATTCGTTGGCGGTTTGCTTTGGCACGCTCAACAATTTCGTTAATTAATCTTTGCATGATATTTTAATTGTCTATTAAGAATCGGCAGTATGTGTTATTCACGCCGCAAAAGTACACAATTTTGCAATATCTACATTGCAAACATCGGTCTTTTTACCGTTCAGACCATAATTATTATAATATTTAACATTAGGTATTCCCAGCATTCATGTGTACGCACACGTGCCCCTCTGCAACAAACAATTACCCGTCCGGCAGGAACAACCCGCCCGACTCTACAAACGACATAAAAAAAATCAGGATACAACGATAACAAGCAATACATAGAATACCTACCTTTGCAGCGTTTTCAACGTATAACAATAGGTATTATAATAATATGATTCGTCAATGCGCCATCCTTTTCGGATGCTTAGCTTTGGGTGAACTGATTGTTTTCTTTACGGGTATCAAGTTACCTTCCAGCATCATCGGTATGCTGTTGCTCACCCTATTCTTGAAATTGGGTTGGATTAAACTGCACTGGGTGCAGGGTATGTCCGACTTCCTGGTTGCCAACCTGGGCTTCTTCTTCGTACCGCCCGGTGTAGCTCTCATGCTTTACTTCGATGTCATCGCCTCCGAGTTCTGGCCGATAGTGACCGCTTCCATAATCAGCACCCTGCTGGTGATTGTAGTCACCGGATGGGTTCATCAACTAACACGTAAAATCAAATGAACTTTTTAGAAAACGAATTTTTCCTATTGGCTGTCACCTTCGGGATTTTCTTTCTGGCCAAACTCCTGCAGAAAAAGACCGGCATCATGTTGCTGAACCCCATCCTGCTGACAATTGCCATCCTCATTGTCTTCCTGAAGATGACACATATCAGTTATGAGACCTACAATGAAGGAGGACATCTGATAGAATTCTGGCTGAAACCCGCTGTTGTAGCCCTGGGAGTCCCCCTATACCTCCAATTGGAAACGATTAAGAAACAGCTGCTCCCCATCATGCTGTCACAACTTGCCGGCTGCATTGTGGGAGTTATCTCTGTCGTGCTGATAGCTAAATTGATGGGGGCTTCCGACGAGATTATCTACTCCCTGGCGCCCAAGTCGGTCACTACGCCGATAGCCATGGAAGTAACTAAGTCGCTGGGCGGCATTCCCTCACTTACCGCCGCCGTAGTGGTCTGTGTAGGCTTGCTGGGAGGAATACTGGGCTTCAAGACCATGAAACTGACCCACATCGGCAGTCCTATGGCACAAGGCCTTTCCTTGGGAGCCGCCGCCCACGCGGTAGGAACTTCCACAGCCATGGACATCAGCCGCAAATACGGCGCATTCGCCAGCCTCGGCCTGACCCTGAACGGTATTTTCACTGCATTGCTGACCCCAACTATTCTGCGATTATTAGGGCTACTCTAACAAAATCTTCTTATTTTTGTTATCTATAATCATAACCAACTAAAAACAACGTATGATTTCATTTAAAGATATCGAATTACAAGACAAAGAACTGATTACTTCCTATACACAGAACAGTCCGCGACGGAATTGTGACCTCTCATTCTCCAACCTATGCAGCTGGCGTTTTCTATACAATACAAAGTTTGCCATCATGGACGGCTTCCTCCTGCTGAAATTCTGGGCAAACGACGAACTGGTGTACATGATGCCGATAGGTAACGGAGATTTGACAAAAGTACTGGACGCACTGGTCGAAGACGCACACCGGGAAGGGGAACCTTTCTGCCTGCTGGGAATATGTTCGGGCATGTGCTCGGAACTGGAAGCCTTCATGCCCGGAAAATTCCAGTTCACAGCAGACCGGGACTATGCCGATTACCTCTATCTGCGTACAGACCTCGCCACGCTTGCCGGAAAGAAATTCCAGTCCAAACGGAATCATGTCAACAAATTCAAACGCACCTATAATTACGAATATACTCCCATCACTCCCGACCGCATCCAGGAATGTCTGGACCTGGAAGCCGAATGGTGTAAGGCCAACAATTGCGACCAGCATGAAGGAACGGGCAACGAACGTCGCGCACTGGTCTACGCCCTCCACAATTTTGAAGAACTGGGATTGACCGGAGGCATCCTGCATGTAGACGGCAAAATTGCCGCCTTCACTTTCGGAATGCCCATCAACCAAGATACCTTCGGAGTACATGTGGAAAAGGCCGACACCAGCATAGACGGAGCGTACGCAATGATTAACTATGAATTTGCCAACCATATCCCCGAACAATATGTCTACCTCAACCGTGAAGAGGATTTGGGTATTGAAGGATTGCGCAAGGCCAAACTTTCGTACCAGCCTGCCATTATTCTGGAAAAATACGTGGCATGCCTGAAAGATGAACCGGTGGAAGCTATCAAATGGTGAGAGTAAGGATTAGAGATTAAGGATTAAAAGGATAAGGGATTGATGATACGGGAAAAGGTAAAGAACTTATGGAAGCTCTGTTTCAATGATAGCGAGGAATTTACTGAACTGTATTTTCGGCTCCGCTACAACAATGATATCAATATTGCCATCCAAAGCGGCGAAGAAGTGATTGCCGCCCTACAGATGTTGCCTTATCCTATGACGTTCGAAGGAGAAGATATTCATACGGCCTATATATCCGGCGCCTGCACACACCCTGATTACCGTAACCGGGGCGTAATGCACGAGCTGTTATCACAAGCCTTTGCACGGATGCTACACAATAATGTCGCCTTATCCACCCTGATACCGGCAGAACCGTGGCTGTTCGACTACTATGGCCGCAGCGGTTATGCCCCCGTATTCCGCTATGCCGAAGAGACCTTTATCGCTTCCGGTACACCGACAGCCGATACGGGCCTTACTTTGGAAATGTCTGCCGAATATACTGAAAAAAGATATGAATATCTCGACCGGAAATTGCGGGAGCGCCCTTGCTGCATCCAGCATACGGAAGAGGATTTCCAGGTTATCATTGCCGATTTACAACTGGGACAGGGCTTCGTTTGCACATTGAGCAATGGGGAGGAAATCACGGCTTTGGCCATTACCTATCCGATAGGGAAAGCCAACTGGCGCATTGGAGAAATCGTGTCGGATACTCCCGCAACAAAAACTTTACTGCTTCAACATATCTGCCAAAGCTTGAATCTCCCGTCCATCCGGGTTCTCACTCCTCCCGCTACCGGTGAAAGCCAACTTTTGGGCATGGCACGCATCATCAATGCCAAAACCATGCTGCAACTCTATGCTACGGCCCATCCGGAACTGGAACTCAGCATTCATCTCACCGATGAGCAGGTCAGTGCCAATAACGGCTACTACTACCTGAACAATGGTAAATATATGAATAGTGCCAAGCGTCTGCCGGGCAGCCACTTGGCACTTACAATCGGTGAACTCACCGAAAAAATATTTGCAACATCAAGCCCATATATGAGCCTGATGTTGAACTAGCATTATAATCCGCTGAAGTCGACTCCCTCAAATACCAGCGAAGGAATCTGCCATGAACGGTTCGGTTGAGGGTCATTGCCCACAGCAACCAAGGAATTCCATAAAGTAACCATGTTACCCGTCACATTCATTTCGTTGACGGGCTGTGTCAGCTTGCCGTCTTCAATAAGGAAACCCTCTATACCATAAGAGAAGTCACCGGTACTGCTATTGCTGTTACCGCCATTGAAGCCCGTAACCAAGATGCCTTGTTTAATATCTGCAACCAATCCGTTCAGGTCCTTATCGCCCGGTGTCAGAATTAGACGTGAAGGTGCACTGATAGTAGGAGCTATATCCATCTTCTTACCATTGTAGGTATCGATGAAATAAGTTTTCAGCACGCCTTTGTCAAAAACAGTGCGGGGTTCGGTAGCCACACCCTCATTATCGAAATAGCGTGAACCGTTTGCACCGATAGCATGCGGCTCGTCACGCAACGTGAAGAGGTCGGAAGCCACTTTCGTATCCAGCTTGTCCATCAGGAAGGAATTCTTTTGTTGCAAAGCACTGCCATACAATGCACTTAGCATCGGGCTGAGCAGATTTCCCACATTCATAGGGTCAACCACCATTGTATATTTACCCGACTTTGCTTTCTTCTGTCCCAGCTTGCGCAATACGCGTTCCAATGCCTTGGCACCGATTCCCGCCTTCGTCAATTTATCATAGAACAGAGCCGAGTCGTACCAGTAATCCTGAGGACGCGCTTCACCTTCTCCCTTAATGGATACACTGGCTGAGACAGAGAACCAGGTACTCTTCGACTCGCCTTCAAATCCGTTGCTTATCAAACGATAGGAAGAACCCTCACCATCACTATAAGAAGAATCAACCGAAATGATACGCTCATCCTTGCCCAATACCTCCTCTGCAGCAGCACGGGCAATCGCCACTTTATCATCCGGGTTGACTTCATAGAGTTTCTTATCAAAAAGCTGCAAGTCAGGCTTGCCTCCTTTATAGTAGCGTGCAGGGTCGGCCAGCATACGCGACTCATCCACCGCCAGATAGCGGGTAGACTCTATACCATTCGTGATAAGAGTTTCCAATTCTTTCTTATCCAGCCGATTGGTGGAAAAAGAGCCGAAACGTCCGTCCACATAAAGATTCAATCCCAAACCATTCTCCGTAGACTGCTGCAAACGGTCCATTTTGCCGTCACGCAGTTCAAAAGAAGAATTAGAATTTGTATATAGCACCAGTTTGGCTGCCTGGCAACCGTTCTTCAAGGCATATTCCATTGCCCATTGTGCCAATTTCTTATTGTCGTCTGTAATCATGTCTTTAATTGATAGTTGATAATTAACTTTCTCCTCCTACAGTCAGCTTGCTGACTAGTGCCGATGGCATACCGCAGGTAACGGGACAAGACTGACCGTCTTTACCACAAGTCCAAGTACCGTTGTCAATCTTATCGTTATTTGCCACCATCGTGATGTCAGCCAATGCTTTCGGACCATTACCGATGATATTTATATCCTTGACGGGCTGCGTCAGCTTGCCATCCTCAATCAAGTAACCCGACTTCACAAAGAAGGTAAAGTCTCCGGCACCGATTTGCACCTGGCCATTGGTAAACTGGTCACAATAGATACCTTTCTTCACGGTGGAGATAATGTCCGCTTCCTTCATATTGCCGGCTTCCATATAAGTGGCACGCATACGGGGGATAGGAGTATTACGGAAAGTATCGCGACGTCCGTTTCCAGTAGGAGCCACCCCATAATGCTTGGCACTGATGCGGTCGTGCAGATAACTGGTCAGGATACCTTCCTTCACGATATAGGTTTTCTGACCTTCCACACCCTCATCGTCGAAATTCACGGCTCCACGATTGAAGGCGATGGTACCGTCATCCACCACGTTGATATGCTCATCGCACACCTTCTTTCCCAAAAGGTCGCAGAAAATGGAAGTACGTTTACGGTTGAAGTCAGCCTCAAAAGCATGTCCTATGGCTTCGTGCAACAAGATACCCGAACCGCCGGATGCCATTACCACAGGGAGTTCACCACCTTTAGGCTTAATGGCTTTAAACATGATTGCTG
>OHYN01000643.1_pt1 | contig 9785 bp, 9 predicted proteins | sample 1580251 | NCBI WGS metagenome assembly OHYN01 (sample SAMEA3882523, study PRJEB24775) | human gut metagenome | biome: human-associated habitat; feature: intestine environment; material: feces | place: Netherlands | collected 2009/2010
AGTGTATCTCGGCAGATTTTGCCTGTGGTAAGGGAATTGCTCTGGAGTTCAATAAAAGAGGAGATGTTAAAAATCTCTTAATGAAAAATTATAAAAAGAATATGTGGAACGGCTATGGATATTGTCTTCCAACTTGTTCTTTACCAGAGACAAATGAAGATAGAGAATATTTCAAAGTATTCAATCTGGTAACAAAGGCTAAATATTATATGAAACCATCTGAAAGAACCATACGAACTGCATTAATGTCATTACATGACATGGTTAAAGCATATGGAATTAAAAAAATGGCCATGCCACAGATTGGGTGTGGGTTGGACCGAATGGATTGGAATAATGTTAGAGAAATAATCCAACACATTTTCCAGGATATTCAAGATCTTGAAATTTTAGTATGTAGAAAATAGAAGAGTTGCGACAATGTCGCAACTTCAGACTGTAGACAAAACGCTTTTGGTCAGCACTCCAGAAGCGTTTTTCTTGTTTTCGGTTCAAAAAGTGTGTACTTGATCAATAATAAACACTTTTGGGTTCCCCTTTTTCCCTTCCTGGCTATCATCTTTGCCAGTTTTTTCAGATTCATGCAGGCAAACGTAAGCCCGACTTTCATTTCCATCCGGGCTTTTCCTATCATCTGTGTATAGCGGAATCCGTGGTTTTCTTTTGCTGTTCCGAAGAGGCGCTCTACGGTCTCTTTCCGTTGCGCATACACTTCCTTCATCCCAATCGTATGCCGGATATCCTCACACTTTTCCATGTACGGCTCCCAGATATGCCGGGTCACTACCTTCACATGATCCCTGCTTTCTGTGCACTGCTTCAGATATAGACATCCTTCACAGACGATTCCGCAGCTCTTGTATTCCCGGTATCCGGAACGGTTCGTCGTATGATAAGCCAGCACCTGATCATTCGGGCATACATAGCAGTCAAAATATTCATCATACACATACTCGGCTTTTTTGAAAAAACCATCTTTGGTCATGGGGCGTTTATACGGTAGAAGCGGTGTGATACCATCATCCAGAAGTAACTTTGCTATCGCTGGTGTTTTGTATCCTGCATCGGCTACCAGTGTCTGAATGCCAATGTCTTTTATCTTATCATACAGGGATTTAAATGTCCGGCTGTCATGCTGGTTGCCGGGATTTACACTATAACCCAGAATCCATCCGTTTTTGTCACAGGCTGTCTGCACGGAATACGCAAAAACATTTTTATGCTCACCCTTTCGGAACCATCCGCTTTCCGGATCCGTTGTACTTTCCTTGACCGTTTTTTCTTCTTTTCCATCAGAGCTGCCACCACAGGAGGGGGGATCTTTGGGATCTTCCTTCTTTTCTTTCAGAGGCTTTTTCCCATGCGCTTCCCGGTCTTCGTTGATTTCCTTCTTTAACTGCTCTTCGAAGAACAGTGCTTCCTCATCTGCAATCCGTTTCCGCATCTTTTTGCTGTTTGCCCGTGCTTTTACATGGGTGGCATCCACGAAGACCTCGGAAGGATCGATCAGTCTGTATTTATAGCATTCCTGCAGGATACGGGAAAAGATCTGTTCAAAAAGATCAGTATCCTTAAAGCGTCTGGTATAATTCTTTCCAAACGTAGAGAAATGGGGAACCTTGTCCATCATTTCCAGACCGAGGAACCATCGGTATGCGACATTGACTTCGATTTCTTTTACTGTCTGGCGCATGCTTCGGATGCCGTACAGATACTGGATGAATGGAATTTTAATGAGCATGACCGGATCCATGCTGGGGCGGCCATTGTCTGCACTGTATTTATCGATCACAAGATCATAGATAAAACTCCAGTCGATTGCCTGGTCAATCAGGCGCAGCAGATGATCCTGCGGAACAAGGTCATCCATGCAGAACATCTGAATCTGTTCTCTTTTCTTATCTGCATTCTGTGTCATCATAGGAAACACCGCCTTTATTTTGATACTTTCATTATACCAAAAAAGTAGTGAAAAGTCCCGTAAATACGGCATTTTCACTACTTCTTATATGCTTGTAAGTACATAATTTTTGCAGTCATGACACAAGAAAAGCTCCCTCACAGGAAGGAGCTTTGTCTACAGTCTGAGCCTGAGGCTTCTTTAGAAGCACTCAGGCTTTATCATTCTGAAAACTAGATCTGGAACTGATGCATCAGCTGTAACATAGTATGTACCTGTGCGGACTGTTCTTCGCTGACAGCGGCGGTCTCCTGAGAAGATGCGGAGTTGTTGTCCACGATTCCGGCCACATGAGTGATGTTTTCATCGATCTGCTGGACGCTGGACACTTCAGCCTGAAGGGCCTGTGCCATATCAACCATACGCTTGGTAGAAGCCTCGGCTTCTTCCATTACCTGATCCATGCTGGCTTCGGTTTCTTCTGCAATGGCGATTCCCTTGTTGACAGCATCGATGGTGCTCTCGATCAGCTTTGTGGTCTCTCCGGCAGCCTCGGTGGACTGTTCCGCCAGATTCTTGACCTGCTCGGCTACGACAGCAAATCCGCGGCCTGCTTCTCCGGCACGGGCAGCCTCGATGGAGGCATTCAGTGACAGGAGGTTGGTCTGGGAAGCGATATCCTCAATGACCTGAATGATAGAACGAATCTCCTCGGAACATTTACTGATCTCACCGATTGCGACTTTCAGTTCCTGCATCTTGGCATTGCCATCAGCAACCGTCTGTGCGGACTGCTTGGAGATATCTGCGGTCTCCTGTGCAACTCTGGCTTTTTCTTCAATACTCTTTGCCATAGCGTCGATCATCTGGGATGCTTCGGAAATCTTGGAGGCCTGTGCGGTACAACCTTCTGCCAGATCGGTAGCTGCCTGTGCCAGCTGCTCGGAACCACCATCGATCTCCTGTGCGCTGACCTGAATGGTGGACAGTGTCTTCTTCATATCGGCAATGATCTTCACCATGGAATCCTTGATCTGTACAAAGTCACCGACATATTCTTCCGTAGGCTCTACACGGTAATTGCCCTGACCCATCTGACCTAAGATCTCGGAAATCTCGGTGATCATCTTGGTAAAGTTGTCGTTCATGAAATGAACGGCCTGCACCATGATGCCGACTTCACTGTCATCCTCCGGCAGATCCAGACGGCTGTCAAAATGTCCCTGCGCAAGTACTTTCATCTGCTCGGATACTTTTACAATGGGAATCAGCAGTTCCTGTTTTGCAAAGGTCAGTGTGGTGACAATCTTGCAGGCAATGGTCAGGAAGCAGAGAATGAAAATCACCATGGTAGTGATCATTATCAGATTCAGAGTATTTTGCTTCTGAGCCATACGTGCCTGGATATCATTGATACAATTATCTGTGGTTGCAGTGATCTCCTGTACGGTAGATTCATATTCCTCACCAAATACATAAGAAATAGCTGCTTGTGTATCTCCGGAACCGGCCTTATCCATGGCTTCTTCTTCCAGAGGAACCAGACCGTTGGACATTTCAGCAATATGGTTTAACAGTGCCCATTCATTGTCGGTCAGACCGTCTTTCTGAAGACCTTCCCAGGCAATGTCACGATTTTTGTCCTCGTTTAATTCCTTCATATAATTGTCATAGTAGGTCTGGTCTCCGGTGACTGCGTAAGACTGTACGGCAGCGGTCAGCGTCTTGGAACCCAGACGATACTGGTTCAGATACATGGTAGCTTCCAGCTGCTGGGAATTGATCCGGCTCAGATACATGTTGGATCCGATGAACAGGATCAGCATAACGATGCTGATGATCAGTATCTGATAGGTTGATCTTGTGTTTTGCTGCAGCATGGCAGACTGACTGGTTACTTTTCTTTGCTTTTTCATTTGAAATATAACCTCTTTTCTGTAATACATGGTGAACTGATGTGTTACGAAAATTCTTTTCCTACAGTATACTATAATTAACGGAATTATACAAATCTTGCACCTTTAAAAATACAGCAAAAACGCGTAAAATTATTTATACGAACCATCAGTGACGACTTACACCCTATACAGGAAGATGGTACTATAAAAAGTAAGAGGCATGATTTGGAAAAGAGAAGATAACGATAAATAAACAGACTGTAGACAAAGCTCCCTCACAGGAAGGAGCTTTGTCTACAGTCTGAAAGGAAGCCCCCTTTTTGGGGGCTTCCTTTCTTGTTTACTCCACCGATCAACGGCTCAATATTAAAAAATCTCGGAAACCAAGAACGCTACAACATAGCAGATCGTTTGGTGTATCATGTAAATAATAAGCGAATGTTTCCCTAAAAAGTTAATACCTGGAACTTTTCATTTTCCAAATAGCCGGTTAATCAGCCCCTTTTCCTGTAAGAAACTGTACAGGAAATATCCTGTTGCAAATAAGAAAATCCATGGGAGCAACGGAAAATAGTCGGTAGATGAAAAGCCAGCTTGCGGAAATCCAATATAAGCTAATACCGATTTCAACCATGTAACATTCAGCAAATTATCAGATAGAGATAGTTGGATAGGGTCTTGCTTCGTCCAACTTCTGAGAATGAGGAATAGCACAAAACTAACGCTTACCCCAACCCCAGCCGGGATTTTTTTCAGAACCTTATCCAGTAAAATCCATATCAAAATACAGCTGCCAATAAGCGTTAGAACACCGTAGCGCACCCGATCATTGGGAAGAACTATGGCGGTAACGAGCGAAATGACCACACCACCACCAAACGCCCACAATCCCCTTTTCATGTGTTTTTTTCCTAAATGCCAGCTGAACCCAGCCAGCAAAATAAAAGTCCAGCAAATGGATTGCTGCCAAATATAGGCACCGTGGGACTTATACCATGGAATATCTGCATTATACAGATAAACTAAATCCCATAAGAAATGATACGAAATCATTTCAATAATGGTTATACCTCTTATCAAATCAATAAACGGTAAACGCTGCTTTATTTGCGTTGTTTCCAGCAAAATTTCATCACCCCTTTTATTTACTCCAAAATCGGCTCCACCAGCTCCGGGGCGGCTCTGGCTGCTGCCGTTCCTTGGATAGCTCCGCTTGTAGTGCTGCTATCCGTTCATTCTTCGCTTGCAGCTCCCTTTCCAATATCTCATAAAGACGGTTCACACCTCGAAAATGCTTGTTTTATCAGCTTTTCACCGTCAACCGATACTATCAACCGACCGTCAACCCCTGTAAACCGGTTGATAGTGGTTCACGCTTCATTTTTTTGAAAACTGCTTGCTTAGAAACACCGATTTACAGACTTCTCGTATATATATTTTACCACATAATTTTTCCAAAACACAGATTTCTTAATCCTTATTTTCATCCTTAATTTTCATATCTGCTATTATACGTTCTTCCCTCTGCCTCTCTTCACAATAATCCCAGAAGTCTTTCAATGCTTCCTCATCCGATTTCCACGGCAATGGTATGGGATCCAATTCATCTAATCGCTTCACAAGTTTCCGTACCTCTTCGGTATTGAACTCCTCATCACTTGCCTCCATTACATAAAAATCTAATTTTTCATTTATCATTCTGATTTCTTCTTCTTTGGTCATGTTAAAACCTCCCTACATTATATACATGGCGCTTCTCGACAAATTCTTACAAATAACTACAAATTTTTTCACAAGAAACGAAAAAAACGATACTGCATAGATTTCTTACTCCACACAATATCGTTCTTCTATATTTATACTTCCCCGAAGTTCCGGATGATGCAGAAGCTCTACTGATGCATAGAAGCAGTTACAGTCACTATGCAGTATTGTCCGGTTCACTGAATCACCTTCTTTCCTGCTGCCGGATGATATGCCATCCGTCTACATGGCATAATACTATGAAAGATTTAGGAAAGACCATTGCTAAATACAGAAAAGAACACAAGCTGAACCAGAGCCAGCTTGCAAAAGAACTGGAAAACTATGATATCTATGTAAAACAGAATTCAATCAGCGCCTGGGAGCTTGGCACAGCAACACCAAATGCCAGACAGTTTCTCGCCTTATGTGAAATTCTTGAAATATACGATATCTATACAGAGTTTGTTGGCCAGAGTCCTCTTAATCCATTCCGGAACCTGAATGAAAATGGAATGAACAAGGTGCTTGAATATATCAGCGATCTGGAAAGCACCGGCAACTATAAACCGGCAGAGATCATTCCTATCCATGTGATCAGGGAAAGAAAAGTATTTTACAATACCGTTTCCGCTGGTACCGGCTCTTTTCTTGATGGTGACGAATATGAGATATTCTCCTCTCCTGACATTCCGGAGGCTGCCACATTTGGCGTATATGTAGATGGTGACAGTATGGAACCTAAATACCATAATAAGGATCTCATCTGGATTGAACAGACAGCATGCCTTGATGATGGCGAAATAGGTATCTTCTATCTTGATGGAAACGCATATGTGAAGAAATTTCAGAATAACAGACTCGGAACCTACCTCATATCACTGAATAAAAAATATGATCCAATCCCGGTTACAGAGAACAGTTCCTTCAAAATATTCGGCCGTGTTCTTTCATAAGTCCTTTTTGGGGACACTTAAAACTGTAGGATTATTATAGCGGAACAGACCTGAATAATTCTGAATTTGGAGGTGCATATATATGAATACTGATATGGATATAGACATAAACACCGTGACAGACACAATTACTTGCAGACTTGTTGAAGCCAGGGCAGATCTTGGCATTACCCAGAAAGAACTTGCATCAGCAACCGGCATCAGCCTGAAAACTATTGCCAATATCGAGTCAAAACAGCATATTCCTTCTCTGCTATACGCCATGAGAATTGCAGATTTTTTTCACAAACCGGTAACAAGCCTGTTCTGCTATCATCCTTGTGTTCAACAGACTCCCTCTAAAGGAGATGATCTGAATGAATAATAAAAAAATGTTAGATTTCCAGACAATCGCTGTTGATTTTGATGGTACCCTGTGTTACAGCAAATGGCCGGAGCTTGGTCAGCCAAACCTGGCACTCATTGAATATCTCCAGGAATGGAAACGTAATGGCAATAAACTCATTCTCTGGACTTGCCGTGCGGGGGAAGCCCTGTCAAAAGCTGTCGAATGGTGCCGGGAACAGAATCTTGAATTTGATGCAGTTAATGACAATCTTCCGGAAATCATCGAATTCTATGGACACAACAGCCGGAAGATTTCCTGTGATTACTATATCGACTACCGGATGCTGCTTCCGGAAAACGCAAAGGCATAGAACCCGTAATGGGGCTATGCCTTTGTGCTTATTCTGGCATTCATTTTTAGTTAGTGCGGGTTATTTACCTAATACAGTTTTTCTCATAATAAAAATCTGTTAGTTAAACTTTTTCAAATTTTGCTACTTCATCCGATAAATCTTCCGAAAGGTTCTTATTTTCGTCCGCCTGCACTGTAATTGCTGAAATTGCTGTTACAAGTTGTGATATCTCTTGTGCTACGTTTGTAACACCTTTTGCAGATTCTTCAATCGCTATAGAAATGTTATTGATACCTTCATTCATATCATTCATTGTACCTAAGCTATCTTTTGACTTAACTGCAAACTCGTTAAATGTATTACTTGCCTGATCAGAATCAGCATCATAATTTCCAATAATTTTTACAAAGTTGTCATAATCAAGTGCTACCTTTTCATCTACAAAACGAATCATTTCCGTTGCATTTCCAGACAGATTGTTTACTGCCTCAATAACTTTTCCACTGATTTCCTGAATATTGTTTGCTGTCTCACGTGAACTATCTGCAAGCTGTCTGATTTCATCTGCAACAACGGCAAAGCCCCTGCCTGCTTCCCCTGCTCTTGCTGCTTCAATCGATGCATTAAGTGCTAGAAGATTTGTCTGTGCTGCGATATTTAAGATATTTTCTGTAAGTTTTGCAATTTCATTTACAGACTTAGATGCTTCTACTGCCTCCGCGACATCCTTTTGAATGCCATCAAATGTTTCTACTGTTTTTTCTTTTGATGCAATCGCTTCTTTATAGCTATTTTCTGCAGTAAGCTTCACTTCATGCAACTTCATTGCAGAGTTCTTAGCATCCTCATTCATGCCTGCCATTTTCTCTAGCAGATTATTACATCCTTGGGCTAAATCAGATAGAGAAGCAGATACCTCTTCCATGGATGCTGCAAGTTCTTCCGATGTTGCACTCACATTGGATGCACTCATATTTGAAGATTCCGCCTCATTTTGTACAAGATAGGAAGATTCTTTCATATCTTTTGATACACTCTGAATCTTTACCATAAGATTTTGTAATGTTTCAATAAAATGGTTGACACCATTTGCAAGCTGACCAATTTCATCACTGGTTTCATCAAATACTCTTAACGTAAGATTACCCTGTCCTGATTCTATACCTAAAATGATATCATCCAAATCATTCTTTGCTCTTTTTGCTGGACGAACAATGGACTTATTAATAACAATCGAAAGAAGTACGATTACAATAATATCAGCTACCACAAGTGCAAGATCAAAAATGATGCTTCCATTTATTTTGTAGTTGATATGTCTGATGGCTTCTGCCACTTCTCCTTTTGCTGTTTCAAAAACCGCGGTATCATTATTTTTCACTGCTTCTTCATATTGTTCAAACTGTTCTATAAGCACATTATTCTTTTCTCGAATAGCTTGTAATGCCATTAAATTCAAGACTGTAATCAAAACTGCAAAAAAGCCTACAGACACTAACATTGTTACTAACTTTTTTCCCAAGTTCTTTCTCTTTTTCATGTTTATTTTTCTTCTTTCTGCGAAAAGCGCCAATGCGTTATGTTTTGGAATTTTTTACCATCATTCTACCCCACCCCACAAAATTTTGTCGATACTTTATTCTCTTGATAGAAAATTTTAATCTTTACTCTGATGAGGATGGCGTGAAACACATCCGTATCAAAGCCAGACCTAATAAATGGCATGAGAATGACTGCCCTTTCTGTCACAAGTCATGTCCTGCTTATGACAAACATTCCAGCAGACCAACCACTTGGAGGGGGCTGGACTGGGGTGGTATTCTGGTCGAAGTTGAATACCAGACGCATCGTATCATCTGCCTTGAACATGGGGTATATGTTGCCGAAGTTCCATGGGCATATCCAGGTAGTAGATTTACCAAGGATTTCGACCTTACCGTTGCATGGTTTGCATCCTATCTTCCAAGAAGTACCACATCATACTTCATGAGAGTGGACTGGGAAACTGTAGGCCGCTGTGTCAATCGTGCTCTTCACGATTTAGAACCAGAGCGTTCAAGAAGACTTGATGGCCTGGTTAATTCAAGGTTGTTACTGGAGATGGTGCTAAATGGATTACAGAGTGTGTAAATGAATACACTCCTGAAACGGTTGTTGAAAAAGGAATCGATCACGTTACTGAATCAACCAGGCGAATAAACATAAAGACCACAAAATCATTCCGGGAAAATGAAAGGATGGTTGACAAATCCACCGGACAATGTCTATAATAAATGCAATTGAAGCATTGAAAGCGTAGACGGGAACAAGTACCGATTTGTGGAATGCACAGAAAGCAGCCGGGGGATGAGAGGCGCGCAGAAAGCAGATATGGGAATACATCTCTGAGCTTCACACCGAACGCAGGATTAGGTCAGTAGGCTGTGACGGAGTGGTGCACGTTAAGAGCACTGGAGTGTTGTCGGACACTCACAAAGGTAAATTGTGTGAGCAATTTACGAATTAAGGTGGTATCACGAGTAATCCCCCTCGTCCTTATGTGTAGGACGAGGGGATTTTTATTTTTAGATGAATTTTTGAAAATCAGAAAATGAGGAGGAACAAAATG
>OHYN01000647.1_pt1 | contig 9755 bp, 12 predicted proteins | sample 1580251 | NCBI WGS metagenome assembly OHYN01 (sample SAMEA3882523, study PRJEB24775) | human gut metagenome | biome: human-associated habitat; feature: intestine environment; material: feces | place: Netherlands | collected 2009/2010
AAAAATATTATTTATGATATTCTAAACATCTTTGAAAATGATAAACAAGCGGCAATGATTGGAATTGTGGGAAGAAAAGGAGTTTCTACTATGGAAAGTGAAGCTGTTATGTATGGGAAGATAATGCAGGATAGTATTACGTCAGGAATTAAGGTAAAAGAATTTCATAATGTAGAAAAAACAACCGAGATAGTGAATTTTATGAATGATATTTTAATTGCTACTTCACAGGATATGGTTTGGGGAGAGGCAATTTGTGCAATGACAGACGGATATTTGTATATGACGGATGAACGTAAAATGGTTGTTGCAAGACAAGTAGATCCGTGGTGTTTTAAAGAAACAATACTTTTTTAAATATGGAGAAAAAAGAAATGAAATATTTAGTGACGGTTCCGCCTTATACGTTAAAATTTTTAAATGTAATTCTAGGGCAATATCAAGATTTTCCTAAATATTCATTATGTTCAATTGATAGGGAAAGCTATATTATAAGTGCTATGGTTGAAAATTCAGATGAAGGCTGGAGTCAAGAAGGTCGGATGGTTCATAATTTTCAGATAGGAAGATATTGTTCAATGGCAGAGGACTTGTTTTTCTTGATTGGACGGGGAAAAGACTATGAGCATGTTTCAACATCTGCAGCCAAGGTTTTTCATCAGAGGGGAGAAGTAATTGGCCATAAACATCATGAAAAGGGAAGTATTATTATTGAAAATGATGTTTGGATTGGTCGGAAAGCATCAGTTATGTCTGGAGTTACGATTCATAACGGAGCTATTGTCGGAGCTATGTCACATGTGGTAAAGGATGTACCGCCGTATGCAATTGTAGGAGGCAATCCAGCGAGGGTGATTGGGTATCGGTTTGATGAAAAAATTATACAAAAATTACAGGCAATCCAGTGGTGGTATTGGTCGGAAGAAAAGATTGAACAATATGCTAGATACTTTAATGACATCGAGACATTTTGTGATATGTTTTATGAAGACGCTCAAAAAGAAATCGAATATGTAAAGGGTCAGGCAAAGAAAAGTGAGAAGGACGGATATCTACTGCTGATTGACTATGAAGATGAGTATTCGGTAACACCAGATGTGGTGGATTCTTTTGTGCAGAAGTATGTCTATGATAAGAAGAAAGAATTGATTTTATATTGGTTGGATAAAGTGAGTCAAACTGAAGATGAGATAGAATATTTACAAAAATGTCAACAGATAGTAGAAAAAATTAGTGCAAATCCATCAATCCAATGTAATATTACATTGGATAAGGGAGATGAAGAAAAACTGAAGTATCTTATGCCTGCAATAAATCATTTAATAATTAACAGAAGAGTTGAAACGGTTAAGGTGATGAATTATGCGCAAGTGTATGGCGAAGGTGTTGAAATAATATCTGGAGTGGATATGCCAATACAATTATAAAGATGGAGAAAGGAAAGCTTACGGAGTGTTTTCGTACAGTGTATGGTAAATTATGAAGGTTGTAATTTTAGCAGGTGGTTTTGGAACCAGAATCAGTGAGGAAAGTTATTTAAGACCTAAGCCAATGGTGGAAATTGGTGGGAAACCGATTCTCTGGCATATTATGAAAGAGTATTCTTATTATGGATTTAATGAATTTGTCATATGTTGTGGTTATAAGCAACATATGATAAAAGAATGGTTTGCAAATTATTATTTATATAATAGTGATGTGACATTTGATTTTAGCAATAATAATGAAATGACGATACACAATAATGTTGCAGAACCGTGGAAGGTATCTTTAATTGACACGGGTCTTAATACTATGACAGGTGGGCGTGTAAAGCGCATACAGCCCTATGTTGGAAACGAAACTTTTATGTTAACATATGGTGATGGGGTATGTGACATTAATATTCAAAAATTGGTAGATTTTCATAAAAGTCATGGTAAAATGGCAACACTTACTGCAGCCAGAGCTGGACAAAGATTTGGAGTGTTAGATATTGAAGAGAAAGAAACGGTTGTAGCATTTCGAGAAAAAAGCATGGATGATGGATCAAGAATCAATGCTGGATACATGGTTTTAGAACCTAAAATATTTGATTTTCTGGAAGATGATACGACTATATTTGAAAAGAAACCACTTGAGACAGTTGCACATATGGGAGAACTAAAAGCATATCTATTTGATGGTTTTTGGCAGTGTATGGATACGAAACGTGAAAAGGATATGCTAGAAGAACTTTGGAACTCGGGATGTGCTCCCTGGAAATGCTGGGACTAGGAGAGGAAGATATGACGAGCGAACAGTTGGCAAAAAAACTAAGAAAACATGTAATAGAGATGGCGCATTATTCCCATGAGTCGCATGTAGCTTCAGCTTTATCTATATGTGATATTATTGCGGTATTGTATAATGATGTGCTGAAAAAATTTCCTAATTGCCCTAAAAACGAGGAACGCGACAGATTCATTTTGAGTAAGGGACATGCGTGTTCTGCTGTATATGCAGTATTAGCAGAAACTGGTTTTTTTCCTATATCGGAGTTGAATTTACAATGTCAGGATGGAAGCCGGTTATCTGGACATATTACATGCCGAAATGTTCCAGGGGTTGAGTTATCGACAGGTTCATTAGGACATGGATGCTGTGTTGCGGCTGGAATGGCATTAAATGGAAAAATAAAAAAGAAAAAGTACAGGGTATATGTATTGCTGGGAGATGGTGAATGTGATGAAGGTTCTGTGTGGGAGATGGCGCTGTTTGCACATCAATACCAACTTGAAAATTTATGTGTTATTGTAGATTCTAATAAGATGCAGGCTATGGGACATTGTACAGAGGTGGCAGATCATATTAATCTGGCAGAAAAATGGCGGGCTTTTGGATGGAATGTTCGGGAAGTGGATGGACATGATCATGCCAAATTAAGACAGGTTTTAGATGAAGTTGATGAGAACATGCCTACATGCATAATTGCGAATACCATAAAAGGAAAGGGTGTTTCTTTTATGGAGGATAATCTCATATGGCATTATAGAGATCCACAGGGGGAAGATTATGTAAGAGCATTACAGGAAGTGGAGGAACTATAATGAAAAAAGTATTAGTAAATACAATATGTGATTTAATGCAGAAGCAGGGTAATGTTTATTTGTTTACAGCAGATTTAGGATATGGAGTGGTGAATCGAATTGTGGAGGAACACCCGGATCGATTTTTTAATGTTGGAATATGTGAACAGAATCTGACATCTGCTGCAGCTGGTATGGCATTGGAAGGAAATATCGTTTTTACATATTCGATAGGTAATTTTCCTACACTTAGATGTCTAGAACAGATAAGAAATGATGTCGCGTATCATCATGCTAATGTGAAGATCATTGCAGTAGGTGGTGGATTTGCCTATGGTAATCTTGGAATGAGTCATCATGCTACGGAGGATATTGCAGTAATGAGAGCCATTCCACAGATGATGGTCTTATCACCGGCAGACTGCTATGAAACACAGGAAGCGGTAAAACTTGCAGTTCAAACCGATGGACCAGTGTATATACGGTTGGGACGTGGTGGAGAAAAGGATGTTACGCACATAACCGGTGATATAAAACAAGTAATGTTGGTAAAACAGACGAGCGAGATACAAAAATCGCCCAAAATAGCAATATTAGGTACAGGAAGTACGGTTCTAGAAGCAGAAAAGGCGGTAGGAATATGGAATGGAAGATGTAATATTTCTGCATATTCGGTTGCACAGATAAAGCCCGTTAATACAGAAGGGATTTTACATATTTGCAATGAGAATGATTATGTGATAACGGTGGAAGAACATAACGTGGTTGGTGGTCTTGGAAGTGTAGTTGCAGAGCTTATGGCAGAAAATACTACTCGGGCTAGACTGGTGAGAATCGGTATGCATGATGAATTTACCCAAGTAGTAGGCTCACCAGCTTATTTACGAAATTATTATGGGATGGATTGCGAGGGAATTTGTAATACAATTGAGAAATTGCTTGGAGATTGTAAATGAAAAAAATAATTATTACTGCCGCAAACAGTTTTATTGGGTATAGGTTATGCCATAAGATGGTTGAAAATGGTTGGTATGTTTATGCTGTCGTAAGAAATGAAAATAGTGATCTTAAAGGAATTGAATCATTAGAAAATCTTACAATTATTTATGAGACAATGCAAAATTATTCCTATTTGTCTATGCAAATTCAAGAAAAATGTGATGTGGGTGTTTTGCTTGCATGGGATGGAACACGAGGAAAAGATCGAGATAATGTGCAGAAGCAAAAAGATAATTATGTTTATTCTATGGAGGGTGTTGATAGCTTTATTAAACTTGGATGCAAGACTATTGTAACCGCAGGATCACAGGCAGAATATGGTCCATGGATAAAGAAGAAAAAAGTTAAGGAGACAGATTGTTGCAATCCCAATACTGAATATGGAAAATATAAATTAAAATTATATCAAGATGCTTTGAAAATATGTGAGGAAAAAGGGGTCAGATTAATTGAACCAAGATTTTTTAGTTTATATGGTCCGGATGATTTCGCAGGTACGATGATTGTTTCTATGCTTCGAAATATGCTGAAGGATCATGTATGTGAATTGACACAATGCATTCAAATGTGGGATTTCTTATATATCGATGATGCAATTGGAGCTCTTTATAAATTGATTTGCTCAGAGTCGGCAAGAGGAGTATACAATTTTGGCTCAGGGGTGTCGCGTGAACTAAAAGAATATGTTATACTTATGCGTAGATTGACGGAAAGTAAGAGTAGACTATTATTTGGGAAAGTTCCATATCCGGCTACAGGAATGGTTAATACAAACCCATCGGTGGAAAAACTTGAAGCCGAAGTTGATTGGAGACCGGAAGTTACATTTGAGGATGGAATAAAAATGGTTATAGAAGCACAGAAATGTGTACAGAAATAAATAAGGCAGAGATAAATGTTTTTGTTTTATATGTCAATGTCTATATTATATATTATATTAAAGAGGAGGCTGTTTGATGAGTAAATTTAATTTTGTTATGGTTTCAGCAGGATTTGAACATGGAGGAAATGTTACACATCGGCATTTAGATGGACATCCGGATTTATTGGTATACCCGTTTGAATCACAGTTGGGAAATAGAGACTTTAATGATTTCCTTGCTTCAGTAGAGAGAGTACAGTACAGATATCCGGAGTTTCCGGAAGGACTTGAAGCAGATGAATTGTATGAGCAGATTATAGACGAGGAAATGAAAACCTTTTTAAGAAAACGCAATGGGTCTAAATTTAAAGATGCAGATCTTGTTTTAGATGAAAATAATCGAAAAAAAGCATTTGCAGAATATCTGGGAGAAAAGCCATACACTAGAAAAAAAGTAATAGAGGCGTTTTTCAAGTCAACGTTTGCTGCATGGGAAAACTATTACACGGAAGTAAAAGAGGATATGGTGTATGTCGGCTACTCACCGGCAATCGGAATTGATGCAGCAAGGATGGTAAAAGATTTTCCTGATATGAAGATTATACATATTGTCCGTAATCCATTTTCTGCATACCGTGATACGAAAAGAAGACCATTTCCACAACCATTGAGTAAGTATTTAATTACCTGGAATATTTATCATTCTACCGTTGAAATGTATGCAAAAATGTATCCAAAGAATGTCAGAATTTTCAGATATGAGGATCTTGTTGCAGATAAAAGTAAGTTCATGAAGGAAGTTTCTGAATTTGTTGGTGTTAAGTTCAATGAAAGTATGCTATATCCAAGTTGGAATGGAAAAGAAATCAAGGATATGATAGCTCCATGGGGAACTGTCTTAAAGAGTGACGAGAATTATAATAAACAGATTATAGATGAATTGTCAGATGCAGAGAAGCAGCAGATTGTATATGGTACAACAGCGTTGGCACGACATTTTGGATATGATAAGATTGATTATTTGAAGGATTTCTATGCTTAGTAAATACTATGATTTGTTGAATACTTCGCAAGAGATGGAAGATGAGAATAGTGCACGGTGGATAGTAGGAGAGATAAAGAAATTGTATCCAGAGGCTTTGGTTAGGTCTATTTATCCAGGTGGGACATTAGGTATTTTTTTTGCCATAAATATTGGTAATAGATGGAGATTTGTAAAAACGCATAGAAATAATGAAATGCAAAGGCAGAATTTACAGAAAGAATTAGATATAATGAGAAAATTATATCAAGGAATTTTAGATGTCGATTCTTTTATGTTAAATGTAGGTGAATATCAAAAACTGTTTGTGATAATGGACTTTTTGCAACCGGTGAAGGGGGAAAAAGATATTGCGTTTATACAAGATATGATAATACAGTACTCAGCTAATCTGAGCAGTGTAAGCTATGATACAGTAAATTATAATATGAATGATTTTTACAAAGCGGCTGTGCAGTCCTATAAAGTACTTACAGAGAATAATTTGCTTTCAGGCATGAATGCTACGGAGTGTGAAACAAGCTTTTTAAGGTTTTCGGAATATGCTTCTTTTGAAACGATAATCTGTCACGGCGATTTGAGCAATGTCAATATTATGAGTGATGGCGCAAATTATTTTGTAATTGACTGGGAAGATGCTATGCTGGGGTATCAGGGATATGATTTATTGTATTGGTTGACCTTTTATTCACAGAGAAAATATTATGACAAACAGTTATTAAAAAAATTAAATATTGATAAACAGTTTGGTAAAGATATGATGCTTATGATTATTTTGATTAAATCCTATTTATCTTTTCAAAATAAACAGTATTTGAAAAATAAGTTAAGCATAAATGATCGTATTTCGGAAATTATGCAGTTATGAGAAATGGAGGAGAGATATGTTCGACGTCTCATTTTTCAAAAATAAGAAAGTGCTGATTACAGGACATACCGGTTTTAAAGGAACCTGGATGTGCCAAGTGCTTGTTATGGCGGGAGCAGAGGTTACAGGATATGCTTTAAAGCCACCTACGAATCCTAATATATTTAAAGAATGTGATATTGAGAAAAAGATAACAAGCATTATAGGTGATGTGCGGGATTTGGATCATATGAAAGAAGTTTTTGCTGATGTACAGCCTGAAATAGTGATTCATATGGCTGCACAGCCTTTAGTTAGAGAATCTTATGAAAATCCAGTATATACATATGAAACAAATGTTATTGGAACAGTGAACGTTTTGGAATGTGTTCGTTTAACTGCATCAGTAAAGTCTGTTGTGAATGTTACAACTGATAAGGTATATTTTAATAGAGAGTGGGAATGGGGATATCGTGAAACGGATGAATTAAATGGATTTGATCCATACTCAAATTCAAAATCATGTTCAGAACTTGTAACTTCAAGTTATATAAAATCTTTTTTTCAAAGTAGAGATATTGCGGTTTCTACTGCAAGAGCAGGGAATGTGATTGGTGGTGGTGATTTTGCAAAAGACAGAATTATTCCAGATTGTGTTCGTGCAGCAGAAAAAGGAAAAGATATTGAAGTAAGAAATCCATATTCAATAAGACCTTATCAGCATGTATTAGAACCAGTTATGGCATACTTGATGATTGCTAAGAAACAGTATGAAAATGTCAGCTACGCAGGTTGTTATAATATTGGACCAGATGACAACAGTTGTCTAACAACAGGGGAATTGGTGACATTGTTTTGTGATAAGTGGAATAAAAATTTACAGAAATCAGTTTCCTGGGTAAATAAATATGATGGTGGGCCACATGAAGCACAGTTTTTGAAACTAGATTGTTCAAAAATAAAGAAGGTTTTTGGGTGGCATACTAATTGGACAATTCAAGAGACAATGGAAAAGATTATTGAATGGACGAAAGTGTTTTTAGACAATGGAAATGTTGAAGAATGTATGAATATACAGATTAAAGAATTTCTTAAATATAAAAAAGATTAGATTATATAGACATAACAAAAGTGTTCATCTACGTAAAGTTGTCTTAGCTGGCTATTTGTGGCTGTATGAGAAAACATAGAGCCATAGGTGAATTTATAAGCATCATAGTTAGAAGTGGAATGATTTTCATTGGCATAAGCCTTAAGCTGTTCGATTATTTTATTAGCGTATTTGGGATTGTTTACAGGTATCAAAGATAGTCATGTCGGTCCTAGCAGAGATAATAATCTGGCTTATTAGTTCCGTAAGATTAACAAGTTTATTAAAAACATCTAGAAGATCATTCGAAAAATTCAGTTTGAAATGGGTGATTTTAGAAATACCTGGAGCTTTTGAAAAAACCACAGAACTCACGAGGAACTTTTGAATATGCCGGAAAAGTCAACAGTAGCTGATCAGTAGGAAATAGAAACGTTGAATGATCAAAGTCCATATAGAGGTATGCAAAGGGTATTTACAGGTATGGTAAGGAGTTGTTTTGCAACCAAAATGTCACTTTTTACAACTTGTGGCATTTCACAAATGCCTAGAAAAAGGATAACTAGAAAAAGGAGAAAAATCATGGAGAACAGAGCAGAACAAAAGGAAGCATTAGAAACATTAGTTGAATTTAATCAGCGGTTAGTAAAGAATATGAATATTATTATAAAAGAGTTGGAAGGAGAGCGCTTGGATGATACTGACAAGTTTCTCAATGGTATTGTGAATGCCATTAACTGGGAAGTTCAGGTAATGAATGGAACGATGGGGCTTTTGAATGATGGAAGAAAGCGAATTGATAAAGAAGTATTTAATAAAAAGATATACAAAATACGATTACAATCTTATACGAAATGATGTTAAGAAAAATGCAAGATATATTACTCTTATGGAACATATAAAATACGGTTTCAAAACTTACAGACGGTTTATTTACAGAAGACGAAGGAAAGAACGCCTGATTTGTTTTTTAGGTAATTGGTATTCATACTGACATATTATCTAAAAACTCTTTAGACGGCTGTTTTTTGTACGTAAGTTTATGCATGAAAGTTTCGGATTTTAATTCATTAAACTCTTCCTGACTAAAATCTTTATCCATAATTGTTTGAAGTTTTCCGCAAATTTCTCCGTCAAGATAAGGCATTTTATCCCATTCTGCTTTAAGTTCAGGAGTTTTGTCAGAAAGCATTGTTGAAATATGTTCAAACATAAAATAATTAATCATGAAATCGTTTTCGGCCCAGTAATTTTCTAATGTCCTTTTTATAGCGTTTAAATTAGGGCTGTTCTTATCTGCACGGATAAAATAACAGGACATTTTGTTTTCCTGATTGTCTTTTTCAGGGTCTTTTCTGACCATGCAAAAACTCGAGTCGATAATTTCCTGCGGTATTTTGAGTGAGAAGATACATCCTCAAGATATCACTAAACAGTGCAACAGGCATTTTGCCGGAGCTTACAAGGTCATAGTATCTCTGAGGGAGTTCTACATAATCTTTGATTGTGTCAAAAGAAAGAATATTGATTTTTCTATCGCCCTCATATTTTTGAACACTTTCAAAGCATCTTTGAATTAATTCAGGCGCGTTTTCTTTACCCTGATGCCAGTACTGCCAAATGGGTAAATGACTTTCATCTGCAGGCAATTGTCCCTCTGCCTGAACCTAAATATATTTTTCAAAATACCGTTTAGCCCAGCGTGCTTTGATTTTTGAGCGCTTGACTTTATCAAAGATAAAAAGTTCAATTAATATTTTAAAAATGCTGTTTTTTAATTTGTTCATACTTTGCTGAATAATCTTTTTCTCAAATCTCTAAACGTATATTTTTTGAGAGTTTTCGGAATTCTTTCAATGAATGCCTTA
>OHYN01000655.1_pt1 | contig 9699 bp, 8 predicted proteins | sample 1580251 | NCBI WGS metagenome assembly OHYN01 (sample SAMEA3882523, study PRJEB24775) | human gut metagenome | biome: human-associated habitat; feature: intestine environment; material: feces | place: Netherlands | collected 2009/2010
CAGGGTTTCCCCCATTGTGCAATATTCCCCACTGCTGCCTCCCGTAGGAGTTTGGACCGTGTCTCAGTTCCAATGTGGCCGTTCATCCTCTCAGACCGGCTACTGATCGTTGCCTTGGTAGGCCGTTACCCTGCCAACCAGCTAATCAGACGCGGGCCCATCCTGTACCACCGGAGTTTTTCACACTAGGAGATGTCTCCTCGTGCGCTTATGCGGTATTAGCAGCCGTTTCCAGCTGTTATCCCCCTGTACAGGGCAGGTTACCCACGCGTTACTCACCCGTCCGCCACTCAGTCACCGATCGATCATCCGAAGAATCTCAAAAGGTGCTTCGTTCGACTTGCATGTGTTAGGCACGCCGCCAGCGTTCATCCTGAGCCAGGATCAAACTCTCTAAAAAATTGTATTAACTCGAACCTTTCGGCTCGCTTTAATCATTCTTCAAAGTAGCTCTTTAGCTCTTTTACTTTATCCAAGAAATTTCTCAATTTCCCGAATTTACTGTTCGTACTTTCGTACTTCTAAAACTCTTTAAGTCTTTCAACTTTTAGAATCTCAGGGTTCCTTGTTTTTTGTCGTTGTTTAATTTTCAAGGTCCATTGTGCTGTTCTCCGTGATTATCGGAGGGCTTATATAATAACATAAGCTAACGAAATTGTCAAGTGCTTTTTTCAAACTGTTTAATCAAAAACGTTGAATTATCAAGCGTTCTGTTCAATTTTGTTTCCGTGTCTCTCGCGACAGCTTTGATATAATATCACAGCGCAACCCAAAAGTCAACACTTATTTTTAAAAAAATCAAATTTTTTTCAAAACGGATTTTATCTGTCAATATTTAGTATATGTCTTTTTGTGACACACAATTTATGTGTATAAAAGTGTCACACATGAAAACAATAATTCCGTAAGCGAGCACTTAAACAGTTAAAAGGTCGGTAAATTATTATGAAGATGAATTCTCCCGGTGCAAAATTCAAAAAGATGTTAGCCGTGTGTCTTGCCGCCGTGCTGCTTTTTGCCATAGGCTCGATAGCGGTATACAAACAGAGTGCAAGCCACAGCACCGAAGTGTTATCAAAAACGGGCTCTCGCGGCGAAGAGGTCAGACAGATACAAACCAAGTTGAAATCTAAGGGAATATACAGCGGATCCGTTGACGGTATTTACGGCACACTTACCAAAGACGCGGTAAAGAAGTTTCAAAAATCCGCTGGTCTTACTGCCGACGGCATTGCGGGCCCGAAAACACTGTCGGCACTCGGAATCGGTTCTGCATCCTCTGGACAATACAGCTCGAGCGACATATATCTGCTTGCAAAGGTGATTGCAGCCGAAGCGAGAGGCGAACCGTATATAGGTCAGGTTGCAGTGGGTGCGGTTGTTCTGAATCGCGTTCAGCACGCGTCTTTTCCGGACTCAATAGCCGGAGTAGTCTATCAGCCGGGAGCATTTTCCTGCGTAAACGACAGCAACTGGAGCACAGAGCCTACGGCACAGTCAAGAAAGGCGGCTCAGGACGCAATAAACGGCTGGGATCCGTCGGGCGGTGCCATATACTACTATAATCCGGCAAAGACTTCAAACAAGTGGATACGCACAAGACCCGTTATACAGACCATAGGCGCACATGTATTTTGCAAATAAGCACGCGAGCTGCTTTTTGCACGTACAAAAAGCAGCTCATAGCCTATCCTATAAATAATTGAACCCAATACCTTACTCCGCTCACCTCATAGCAGCCGAAGCCGGCCTCCGTAAAATCCTCCGAGAGAATATTCTCTTTATGTCCGGGAGAATTCATCCACGCAGTCACCGTCGCCGAAGCAGACCGCGTACCGTAAGCAATGTTTTCACCGCATGTCATATAATTGACCGTAACCGCGGTAAAGCACATTGTGCCGTCGGGTCTTGTATGTGAAAAGCAGTTTTTCCTTGAAATTTCCTCGGCTCTTACCGCAGCATTTTCACACAGAGTATTGTTAAGAGCAATATCGGGTTTTCCGTTCGCGCGACGTTGCTGATTGCACAACTCGAGCATCTCTCGTTCAAACCCCTTTACGACAGTCGGCTCAGGAACGGCTGTCGTCTTAGGCGAAGTCTCTGTCCGAGTTTTTCTTTCCTCTTGCGTAGACTTTACGGACTTTTGCGTTACCTTCGTTTTTTGAGGGTCGGCGGCCGTCGGCGTAGCATTAACCTCTGCCGTTGACTGCTTCTCAAATTCTGTTTCCGTCTCGGTTTCAGAATCCGACTGCACTTCCGTTTCCTGTGCTGCACTCGTACTTACGTCTTGCGTCGAAGGCTCTGTGCCGCCGCAGTTCTCTTTTGCGCATGACGCAAGCGCAAGGCACAAAACAATTACCGTTATAATTTTTTTCATTTTTATCACCGCTTTGATTTTACCACTTTACAATATTTTATACAACAAAAACGGGAAGTGCAAAAACACTTCCCGTTTAGCATAATATATACTGTAATGCCGATCAGCCTGCTATGGCATTGTAGAGCTGAGGTATAAACGTGCCGAGAATCGACGGCATAAACAGCGAGAATACCACAGACGTGACAAGCGTAAGCCCGACGCTCTGCAGATATGAGCCGACATACAGCACGGCGAATATCGGCGCGGCGATTATTTTCACAAAGAGATTTGACTTGCCCTTGCCGTAAATCTGCTCTTTGAGGGTAAGAGCGTCTTCTATCTGCGGGAACAGATTGGTAAGACACGAAATACCGACCCACAGAAATAAGAAGTTCGGGAAATTCGGTACTTTTGAATCGGCACTCATAAAAAATTCACCGAGATAGAAAATATTTACCGAGCCTGCCGCGGTCAGGATAAGCCCTATCAGCAAATTGAAAAGGAACGGGAAGAAGCACACACCGAATGCGGTGCCTCTCTTTTTAATAAGCTCGTGCTCTATATGCCCGCACATCTCATTTGATCTCAAATATCTGCCGTCCTCTATCAGAACATCATACATACGACATGAGAGATGCTCAAAAAAGCCCTGAAGGAACGTACCGACGATGGTTATATATTTTACTGTAAGATATACTGCTCTCATTCTACGTCATAAGCCCCTTTCAAAAGAATATCATCAAGCGTAACGGTACCTGCCTTAAAGCCGGTAACCTTATCGGACAGGCTGTAGCCGCTGCCGTCCAAAAGCGATTCCATGCTGCTGTATGTGGCATCATCGTTTTTCAAAACAGCGCAAAGTGCCAAGGTATCTATAACCTCAAGAGAATTGCCGTTATCGTCATAAGCCTTTTTCGCCGTTTCTAAAGCCGTGTCGTAATCGTCCTTGAGGATATAGCAAAGTGCCTCCTGACGGTAAATCTCATATTTGACCGTGCAGTCATCCGGTGAAGCGTATTCTTCACATTTCGCTATTGCCGCGTCATAATCGCCCTTTATGCGCAGGCTTTCTATTTCAATAAGATCCGGCGACGGGTCCTCGGAATTATTGCTGCGGATTTTATCGCAGATTTCGGTGACGTCCTTGCCGGTTTTTGCGTAAAGATCGCCGAGGGCCGAACCGTAAAGCCAAATATACTGAGGATATTCTTCTTTGATCTTTTCAAGGTATTTGAGCTGTTCGTCGTTATCCTTATTGCAGATTACCGATACATAATATTCATAGTAATATACCATGGCCTTATTATACTGCGTGGCCTTAACGGATGACGTCGTCGCGGACGAAGTATCAGCCGTTGTATCCTCCGTATAAGGCTCGCTCTCAAGCGACACCAAAGCCGCCATAGCGTCGTCATACGGGAAATCCGAAGGATCGTTGACATCATACTTTGTAAGTATTGTATAAGCCTTGCGCACGGTGGCTATAAAATCCGCCGACTCGCCCATTGCTTTTTTAACGCTTCTGAAGTGCGGAAGAGACAGCTCCCAAGAATTTATATTGCCGCTCATAGAGTCAATATCCTGAAGGTAGCCTATGCGGTAATTTGCCATTATTTGGCGCTTATACACAAGCTCGCCCTTTATACCTGCCTTCTCCATTGCAGAAACCGTATCCTCATATGCGGTAACGGCTGAATCCATTTTCTTCTGCGAAACATATTTATCTGCCTTATAGACATCGCTTAAAACGCCCATACGCCCCGCAAATACATAGCCGCTGTAAAAAACAAGCGCAATAACAACAACGACAAAGAATATATTTAAGAAGCTGAACGGATAGTGACGAAGACCGAGATCACATTCTTCACAATACGGCGAATCGGGGTCGGCTTTTGTGCCGCGCCTTTTCTCACCGCAGCATTCGCAAAGCTCGGCTTCCGAAGGCTCCTCGTCATCATTTCGGGTCGAAGCCTCGGGGATATCCTCAAGCTCCTGTATAAGCTCGCCTTTTTCCTCTGCCTCCGCCTTGGTTTTGTCAAGCTCGCGCTGAAATGTAGCAGCAAGCTCTTCCATTTCCTTTTTGACATCCTCGGTATTGCGGTCAAATGTTGAGCCGTAGCTCTCGTCGTTTCCGCCGGATAAAGTCTTGTCTTTATTTTCGTCCAAGGGAAAATCCTCCTTGCAAATTATTACGGCGTTGTACCAAACAAGTACAATACCTCTATATATTAACACTTACTTTATGATATTTCAAACAAAATACGATAAATTCAGTTTTTGTTCACAAATTAAAAAGCGACTCCGTAAAAACGGAGCCGCCGAAGCAATATTCTGCTTTTTATTAAAGGCGCTTAATAACCTCGTCGCCCATACCCGAAGTCGATACCTTTCTAAATCCGTCCTTGTATATATCGGGAGTGCGAACATTTTCGAGTGCTGCGTTTACCGCGTTTTCTATATCCGCCGCAGCGTCGCTCTCATCAAGAGAGTATTTGAGCATCATGGCTGCGGAGAGTATGGTGGCAAGCGGATTTGCGACGCCGAAGCCGGCAATATCCGGCGCAGAGCCGTGTATCGGCTCATAGAGTCCGAATTTTCCGTCCGAGAGCGAAGCGGAAGCGAGCATTCCTATCGAGCCCGATATCATAGACGCTTCGTCCGAGAGAATGTCGCCGAATATGTTTGACGTAACTATAACATCAAACTGCTTTGGATTGCGTACAAGCTGCATAGCGCAATTATCAACATACATATGGTTAAGCTCTACCTCGGGATAGTCCTTTGACATCTCGATAACCGTCTTTCTCCACAGTCTTGATGAATCGAGCACATTTGCCTTGTCAACGCTTGTGAGCTTTTTGCTTCTCTTCATTGCCATTTCAAAAGCGGTTTTCGCAATTCTCTTAATTTCGGAAACGGTGTACTTCTCGGTGTCATAAGCGTATTCCTCGCCGTTTTCGACACCCGTTCCGCGCTCCCCGAAGTAAATTCCGCCGGTAAGCTCGCGAACTATCATTATGTCAAGGTTACCCTCGGTTATGCTGTCTTTAATCGGCGACGCATCTTTTAAGGGGGCAAATATTCTTGCAGGACGGAGATTTGCATAAAGTCCGAGCGCACCGCGTATTCCGAGAAGCCCTGCCTCGGGGCGTTTATTGCCGGGAACGCCGTCCCACTTAGGACCTCCTACCGCTCCCAAAAACACACAATCCGCCTTTTTGCAGGCATCTACGGTTTTCTGCGGAAGCGGCTCACCCGTCTCGTCTATGGCACAGCCGCCCATAAGCTCATAATCATAATTCATCTTAAAGCCGTACTTTTTGCCTGCTGCATCAAGCACTTTTACAGCCTCGTCGACTATTTCGGGGCCGATACCGTCGCCCTTTAATACTACAATATTATGTTCTCTCATATTACTTCCATATCCTTTCCTGCCGCTCACGGCACGTTTTGCCGAATAAAGCGAACATATAAAACGCCGAATTGTGTTTAGAAAAAATGCCTTTGCCGCAAAAGCTTATTGTTTTTTCTCAAATATCGGCTGCTGCGGCTCGCGCACAACATTCGGCTGACAACGGTTTATGGCACACAAAATACCCTTTATTGAAGCATAGTTTATGTTGTGTGAAATGCCTATGCCGAAAACGGCCTTGCCGTCGGGAGCTTCAAGCTCGATATAGGAACAGGCCTTGGCGTCCGCACCGATTGAAATTGCGTGTTCCGCATAGTTCTTGAATTTGTATCCCGTGATTCCCACGTGCGACAGAGCGTTAAAGAACGCCTCTATGGGGCCGGAACCGACGCCCTCGATAGATACCGGCTCGTTTCCGTTATATTTTATGGTACCCGTAAAATGCACCCTGGTGTGAGACTCGCTCTCAAGCTTTTCTTCGCTGAATTTATGGTTGAGAAGCTTATAAGGTCCGCAGACATTGCGATATTCTTCACAGAACAGCTCAAATACCTCATCGGCTCTGAGTTCCTTACCCTTTTCATCACAGGCCTTTTGAACGACCGCTCCGAATTCGGGGTGCATGGCCTTAGGCATCGCAAATCCGTATTCCTGCATAATATACGCGGCACCGCCCTTGCCGGACTGACTGTTTATACGGATTATCGGCTCGTAATCCCTGCCGACATCTGCCGGGTCTATTGGGAGATAAGGAACCTCCCACTTGTCGGGATTATTCTCACGCATAAACGCCTTACCCTTGTTTATGGCATCCTGATGAGAGCCTGAAAAGGCGGTAAAAACAAGCTCACCGGCATACGGCTGGCGAGGCCCTACCTTCATATTTGTGGCGTCCTCATATACCTCTTTAATATGGTTGATGTCGTGAAAGTCCAGCTTGCAATCGACATTTTGCGTATACATATTGAGAGCAAGCGTAACTATATCCACATTGCCGGTTCTCTCACCGTTGCCGAAAAGAGTTCCCTCTATACGCTCGGCACCTGCAAGAAGACCGAGCTCGGCAGCTGCGACCGCAGTACCGCGGTCATTGTGAGGATGAAGGCTGATTACGGCGCTGTCACGGTCTTTAAGGTGACGGCAGAAATATTCTATCTGATCGGCATAACCGTTCGGCGTGCTGCCCTCAACGGTTGAAGGAAGGTTGAGTATGACCTTGTTTTCGGGCGTTGCGCCGAGCTCCTCCAAAACTCTTTGGCATATTTCAACTGCGTTATCCATTTCGGTACCGGTAAAGCTCTCCGGCGAATATTCATAGCGTATGTTTATGTCGGACGTTTCCATAAGCTCATCCGACAGCTTTTTAATAAGTCTTGCGCCGTTTACCGCAATATCGATAATGCCCGGCATATCCTTTTTAAATACGACCTTGCGCTGAAGAGTCGATGTGGAATTGTAAAAGTGTATTATAACGTTCTTTGCGCCCTTTACAGCCTCGAAGGTCTTTTTGATAAGATGCTCGCGGCTCTGCACAAGCACCTGAATTGTCACATCGTCCGGAATATAATTCCCGTCTATAAGCGTGCGGAGAATTTCATATTCCGTCTCCGATGCGGAAGGAAAGCCGACCTCGATTTCCTTTATGCCGATGTCTACAAGCGTTTTGAACATCTCAAGCTTCTGCTCAAGGTTCATGGGGTCTATAAGAGCCTGATTTCCGTCGCGGAGATCCACAGAGCACCAAACAGGCGCCTCTTTTATGGTCTTGGACGGCCAAGTTCTGTCCGGAATGTCGATAGGTTCAAAAGGAATGTACTTGTTTGTTTTCATAATTATTTCTCCTATGAAGTACTCCAATCATATAGCTTGCTTTGCAAAGACTGACAGCACAGCGAAAAATACAAAAAATAAAGCGCAGTCTTTACAAAACAAAAAATCGCCCTTATCTCTGAAGAAGATAGGGGCGAAGTAAAAACCACGCTGTACCACCCTAATTCGGCAGCCGAGGCTGCCCTCTGCGGTCTCCAACAAGACCTGACATATAACGGTGTCTGCCGTCACAGCCTATGACTTCAGCTATGAAACTCCGGAACGAGTTATACACGGATACTTGGTACTGCCTTTCACCACACGGCAGCTCTCTGAAACTCACGGTAACCGTCTTGTTTCCTTCACAGTTTTTAAAGGCGATCTTTTCGATTGTGCTTTATATTATAATTACAGTTAAAAAATTTGTCAAGCGTTTGTTATTTATCTTTTTTCGGATTTTTAACTCCGGTTATCTGCGGAACGTTACCGAGAATAGCTGCCACAACGGTTGTTATGATTATTTCCGGAACCATATAAAGGCCGTTATAGAATACCGAATAAACTATCGACAGAGCCGTACCGGAATATTTGCCGAGTATGCTCTCTCCTATCTTATAGAAGCCCTCCTGAGAGAAGAACCATTCGGCCCATGCTCCGTAGAATATCGCACCCGATATAATATGAACAATATACCTTAAGAGCAGGGCGACAAATACGCCGAGTGCAAGCTCCAATGCCGGTTTTTTGAATTTGCCCTTAAACATACCGCCGACGCCGAGTATGGTATAAGCGAGCACATAGTCAAGAAGGCAAACGCATATTGCCTGCCAAACAGCCATTTGGTCTTCACCAGGCAGGAACATAGCCGAAACCACCTTAGCACCCATTATCATCTGCAAAAGTGAATAGGTAAAGCCGCTGAGCAACCCCCATTTCACACCGTATCTGTAAGAAATGAGAACTACCGGGAACATACTTGCAAGTGTTATTGTTCCTCCGAACGGAAGCTCAAGTCCCAAAAGCTTTGAAACGAGTTCCAATACCACAGCTATTGCAAGAAGCAATGCGCTTTCTGTGAGTCTTTTTGTAGAATTTCTTTTTTCCACAATATCAATCCCTCTCAAAAAAATTAAGCCTTACGATATGAAAATACCGTAAGGCTGAGATTATACTACCTACGACGGCATTATCCGTATCAGGTTAAAGGGTCAAAGGAGCATTTATCCTTAATCTCAGCCGGCTTTTGCGCCGACACCCCCGATATTAAACTATCGCAATAAAGCTGCACACGCTAGGTACAACTAAGCTTTAAAAATATTATAATTCAGCGACGGAAACTTGTCAATAATTCAGGACAGACCAAAGCGTGAAAAAGTAAAAAAATAAAAACGGCAAGCATCAAATGATACTTACCGTTTATTTGGAGGCGACACCCAGATTTGAACTGGGGAATCAGGGTTTTGCAGACCCATGCCTTACCACTTGGCTATGTCGCCTTATTTCTGTGTCATTGGATTTAGGAAAAAAGGACGCTTAATATTTTTAAGCGTCCTTTTTGGAGCGGATGACGAGGCTCGAACTCGCTACCTCCACCTTGGCAAGGTGGCGCTCTACCGGATGAGCTACATCCGCATTTATGGTGCCTCCGATCGGAATCGAACCAATGACACGGGGATTTTCAGTCCCCTGCTCTACCGACTGAGCTACAGAGGCGCACCGGACGATGATTATTATACCTGAAATTTCGATTTTGTAAAGGGGTAAATCCAAATTTTTTTCAGAAAATTGAAACTTTCTTGATTTTGGTCGCTCCAGCGCGTAAAATAAGAATGACTTTTTTGACTTACTCCGGATGACCGGAAAAGCCGCAAAGACCATTTGACATTATTAACAACCTATGGTTTAATAAATAAGAATGAAAAGAATCGCTTTTCTCCCGCTGTGGGAATAGATACCTATATATAGCAAAAGCGTTTGAGACGGCTCCACTGCAAGAACATTCCGGGGCCGGGAGGAGCAGCATGGCAAAAAAACAGGAATATGGCAACGAAAGCATTACTTCGCTGAAGGGTGCCGACCGTGTGCGTAAGCGCCCGGCCGTTATTTTTGGCTCAGACGG
>OHYN01000672.1_pt1 | contig 9559 bp, 7 predicted proteins | sample 1580251 | NCBI WGS metagenome assembly OHYN01 (sample SAMEA3882523, study PRJEB24775) | human gut metagenome | biome: human-associated habitat; feature: intestine environment; material: feces | place: Netherlands | collected 2009/2010
TCATTCTTACAGAGAATATGTTCGGAGACATCCTTTCTGATGAAGCAAGTATGGTAACCGGATCGATCGGAATGCTGGCAAGTGCAAGCCTGAATGAGACCAAGTTCGGACTGTATGAACCAAGTGGCGGCTCGGCACCGGATATAGCAGGACAGGGAATTGCAAACCCGATAGCAACAATTCTTTCAGCAGCAATGATGCTTCGTTTCAGCCTGGATCAGGATAAAGCAGCAGATGGGAGATCTGATCTGCGAAAGAATTCGATAGTCAAGGATTGGGAAGATACAGTTCCGTACTGCTATGGGGAAAGAGAAGCAGGACGGAACTGTAATAGAATAGAGACAAAGTTTACAGGAGGATTATAAAATCATGAGAAGTGATAATGTAAAAACAGGTATGCAGCAGGCGCCGCACAGATCATTGTTCAATGCGCTTGGTCTTACAAAAGAAGAACTGGAGAGACCGCTTGTCGGAATCGTATGTTCTTATAACGAGATCGTTCCGGGACATATGAACCTGGATAAGATTGCAAATGCAGTAAAGATGGGAGTTGCGATGGCAGGCGGAACACCGATCATGTTCCCGGCGATCGCAGTCTGTGACGGTATTGCAATGGGACACATCGGTATGAAGTATTCTCTGGTAACAAGAGATCTGATCGCAGATTCTACAGAAGCAATGGCAATGGCACATCAGTTTGATGCGCTTGTTATGATCCCGAATTGTGATAAGAACGTACCGGGACTTCTGATGGCAGCAGCCAGACTGAATGTTCCTACTGTATTCGTAAGCGGCGGCCCAATGCTTGCCGGACATCTGAACGGACACAAGACAAGTCTTTCCAGTATGTTCGAGGCAGTAGGTGCTTACGCAGCAGGCAAGCTTGATGAGGACGGACTGACAGAATGCGAAATGAAGACATGTCCTACATGCGGATCCTGTTCCGGTATGTACACAGCAAACTCCATGAACTGTCTGACAGAGGCACTCGGCATGGGACTTCGTGGAAACGGAACGATCCCGGCAGTTTATTCAGAGAGAATCAAACTTGCAAAACATGCAGGTATGGCAGTTATGGATATGTACCGCAAAAATATCCGTCCAAGAGATATCATGACAAAAGATGCCATCTTAAACGCATTGACTGTAGATATGGCACTGGGCTGTTCCACAAACAGTATGTTACATCTTCCGGCAATCGCACATGAGATCGGATTCGATTTTGATATCGCATTTGCAAACCCGATCAGTGAAAAAACACCGAACCTCTGCCATCTTGCTCCGGCAGGTCCTACTTATATGGAGGACTTAAACGAGGCAGGCGGTGTCTATGCCGTTATGAAAGAACTTGCAGACATTGGTTTACTGAATACAGATTGCATGACTGTGACAGGAAAGACAGTCGGCGAAAACATTGCCAATGCGGTAAATAAGAATCCGGAAGTCATCAGACCAGTCGATAATCCATACAGTAAAACAGGTGGTCTTGCTGTATTAAAAGGAAATCTTGCACCGGACGGAAGCGTTGTAAAACGTTCCGCAGTCTGTGATGAGATGATGGTGCATGAGGGACCGGCGAGAGTATTTGACTGTGAGGAAGATGCGATCGCCGCAATCAAAGGCGGTAAGATCGTTGCCGGTGACGTGGTTGTGATCCGTTACGAGGGACCAAAAGGCGGACCTGGTATGCGTGAAATGTTAAATCCAACTTCAGCGATCGCAGGTATGGGACTTGGCTCATCCGTAGCATTGATCACAGACGGACGTTTTTCCGGCGCATCCAGAGGACCGGTCGTAGGACATGTATCTCCGGAGGCAGCAGCCGGCGGCCCGATCGCATTTGTGGAAGAGGGAGATCTCATTGAACTTGATGTTGAGAACCGCCGTCTTGCGATCGTAGGTGTCAAAGGCGAGGAAAAGACCGGGGAAGAGATCGCACAGATCTTAGAAGAACGTAAAAAGAACTGGAAAGGTTTTACCAGCAAATATAAGAGTGGTCTGTTAAAATTGTATGCACAGCATGCGACCAGCGCGATGAAGGGTGCCTATATGGACTAAGTATCCAGACCATAAAAAAATCCGGGTGTTGCTGCCCGGATTTTTTGTATTCATGTACGATGTCAGCTCTGCTTTTTTAATTCATAGGAAATTACGTCCTATGAATTAAAAAGCCCTCCGGGCGGGATGCGCATCTCGCGGAGTAGAAGTTAGCTGTAAACAGCACCGCCAGGGCGCGAAAGAGTCGCAAGCGACTCTTTGTTCAATATCAACTGATAGTTGATGCGTAAAAAGAAATAACAACCGGCACATGCTTGAAAAATCAACCATTAGTTTTTATAATGAAATTAGAAAAACGAGATGGGGGATGCGAAATGTTTGATATCATGACAATGGCGGAAAACATCAAAACATACCGGAATAAAAGAGGACTGAATCAATATGAATTTGCGGAAAAATTGGGAATCAGCCCACAGGCGGTATCCAAATGGGAGTGTGGACAGTCCTGCCCGAGTATCGAAAATCTTTGTGTGATCTCAGAGATTTTAGATGTTTCCATCGATACGCTGATCGGTGAAAACAGTGACAGTGAAAAGATGATGATCGGAATCGATGGCGGGGGAACGAAAACAGAGTTTGTTTTATTTTCGGAAAGTGGAAGAATTTTAAACAGGATCGTCCTTGACGGCTGCAATCCGAATACGGTAGGAATGGAGGAGGCAATGAACATCCTGCAGCTTGGCATTGATACGCTCATGAAGATCAAGGGGAAGATCAGTGGAATCTTTGTGGGTGCTGCAGGATTAGATTCCGGAAACAATACATCAAAGATCAAAAAGATGTTAAAAGAAAAATATCCGAAGGTAAAAATCCAGTGCGAAAATGACATCCGTAACGTCATTGCCTGTGGAAAAAATCTTGACCGGTGTGTGGCTGCAATCAGCGGAACCGGAATGATCATTTACGCAAACCAGAATGGAAATTTAAAGCATTTTGGCGGGCGGGGATATCTGCTTGATAAAGGCGGCAGCGGCTATCACATCGGACGGGATGCGATCTGTGCAGCGCAGGATGCAAGGGACGGGATCGGAGAACATACAATACTGACGGATCTTGTTGAGGAAAAATTAGGGAATACGGTATGGGAGAGCATCCAGGACATCTACAGTAAAAACCAGTCCTATATCGCTTCATTTACGCCGTGCGTATTTCTGGCATATGAAAATGGGGATAAAATCGCAGAGCCGATTTTAAAGAACAATGCAGCATGTTTAGCAGAACTTATCAATTTTGCCGTGGATCATTATGATGTCGGAAAATATGTGGTTGCATCCGGCGGAATTTTAAAACAGAAACCGGCATTCCGGGAAATGTTAAAAGAGATGCTGCATCCGGATATTGAATTAGACGTTCCGGACTATCCACCGGTATATGGCGCATGTATCATGTGCTGCCTGTTATGTGGGGTTGATACAAAGCCGGTAAAAGAGCGTTTTATGATGTCATATGATTCATACCAGTAAGGAGAGGGAGGAAAACAACATGAGAATTATTAAAGTAAAAAACTATGATGAGGTTTCTGTAAAGACGGCAAATATGATTTTAGGACAGGTAAATTTAAAACCGGATGCGGTTTTGGGACTTGCTACCGGTGGTTCACCTGTGGGGGCATATAAAAAGATTGTGGAAGCATATAACAACGGTGAGGTTGATTTTTCCGGAGTTACAACGATCAATCTGGATGAATACAGAGGAATCAAAAGAAACCACGAACAGAGCTACTGGAGTTTTATGCAGGAAAATCTGTTTAAACATGTAAATGTAAGGGAAGACCACATTTTCATTCCAAACGGAGAAAATCTTAACAGTGAGGAAGTCTGCAGGGAATATGACAAGATCATAGAAACAGCCGGTGGTATTGATATGCAGCTTCTTGGAATTGGTCTGGACGGACACATCGGTTTTAACGAACCGGCGGATCATTTTGAAAAAAATACACACTGTGTGGAACTGACGGAGAGCACGATCGAGGCAAACAAGAGATTTTTTGAGAGTAAGGATGAAGTTCCGCGTCAGGCATATACCATGGGTATCCTGCCAATCGTACAGGCAAAGAAAGTCATCATGATCGCAAATGGAAAAAACAAGGCGGATATCATCAAAAAAGCATTTACCGGACCGGTCACACCGGAAGTCCCGGCATCCATTCTGCAGATGCATCCGGATTTCACACTGATCGCAGATGAGGATGCACTTTCGGAGATTTAAAAGGGGGAAAATCCAAAATGATCATAAAAAATGCATTGGTTTATACAGAAGATCATAAGTTTGAAAAGAAAGATGTCAGGATCGAAGATGAACGGATCGCAGAGATCGCAGAGAACGGTCAGATTACTGCCACAGATGAGGATGTGATCGACGGGGAAGGCATGTATGCGATACCGGGACTTGTGGATATTCATTTTCATGGGGCGGTAGGCTATGATTTCTGTCAGGCATCGAAAGAAGAACTGTTAAAAATAGCAGAGTATGAGGCAAAAAATGGTGTTCTTGCCATCTGCCCGGCGACAATGTCCTATAATGAAGAAATCTTAGGACATGTCATGGACAAGGCGGCAGATTACAAAGAAGATACCGGAGCAGATTTGGTCGGCATCAATATGGAAGGACCGTTTATCAATCTAAAAAAAGCCGGGGCGCAGAATCCGGAATATATTATGCCGGCAGATAAAGAAATGTTTCTGCGTCTGCAGGAGAGAAGCGGCGGGCTGATCAAACTGGTAGATATCGCACCGGAAGAAAAAGGTGCGATGGAATTTATCGAACAGTGCCATGACCAGGTAAAAATCTCTATCGCGCATACCTGCAGTGATTACGATACGGCGCGCGAGGCATTGGAAAAAGGCGTGGGACATATGACACATCTCTATAATGCCATGCCGGGGATCAACCACAGGGAGCCGGGACCGATCATAGCGGCACTTGAGGCAGGAGCAGAGGTGGAACTGATCGCAGACGGTATTCATATTCATCCGGCGATGGTGAGAACGACATTCCGTATTTTCGGGGCAGATAAACTTATTCTGATCTCAGACAGTATGGAAGCTACGGGACTTTTGGACGGGGACTACCAGCTTGGCGGGCAGGGCGTGACCGTAAAAGGCAGAAAAGCCGTCCTGACAAAAGATCCGGGTGTTATCGCAGGCAGTGTCACAAACCTGTTTGACTGCATGAAAAACTGTGTACTGAATATGGGAATCCCGCTCGAGGATGCAGTCCTGGCAGCAACTGAAAATCCTGCAGAATCGATCGGTGTGGAGAAAGATTACGGTAAGATTGCAGTTGGAAATTATGGAAACCTGCTATTGCTGGATAAAGATCTGCAGATAAAAAACATCGTTCAAAAAGGGAAAATAATGTCCGTCTGAAAATTACAGACATGGTCGTAAGTGCACAATTTTTTAATTTTTTTAGTAATTTTTCGCGATCTTAAGGCAGAGGCTTGAACTTGCAGATATTTAATAGTATAATCACTTAAGCTAAAAAAATTTTAAGTACCTAAAAATATATTTATGGAGGAAAATGCGCGATTCTTATGGAGCGGGTATTTCTCTCTGAAAAACAAGGAGGACATTATGATTACCTGGAACAACTTAGACACCCTTGATTCCTATAAGGAACTTTCAAAGGCTTCCCGCGTAAACCTTGCAGAAGTAATGTCAGGCGAGAACGGTGCAGAGCGTGTAAAAAATTACAGCATTCCTATGGCTGAGGGATTTACTTACAATTATGCAGCAAAAGCTGTTGATGATGATGTGCTTGATGCACTCGTAAAACTTGCAAAAGAGGCACAGCTTGCAGAGAAATTTAAGGCTCTCTACAATGGTGAAGTTGTAAATACCGGTGAAAAACGTCTGGTACTTCATCATATGACACGTGGACAGCTTGGTGATGCAGTAAACGCTGACGGCGTGGACAAACGTGCTTTTTATGTAGAGCAGCAGAACCGCATTGCTGATTTTGCAAACAAAGTACATGTAGGCGAGATCACAAACGCAGCAGGTGAGAAGTTTACAACAGTTGTTCAGATCGGTATCGGCGGAAGTGATCTTGGTCCTCGTGCTATGTATCTTGCATTAGAAAACTGGGCAAAGAAAAACAACACATTCAAGATGGAAGCAAAATTCATCAGCAACGTTGACCCGGATGATGCAGCAGCAGTTTTAAATTCCATTGATGTGGCACACTCTATTTTCGTACTGGTTTCCAAATCAGGTACCACACTTGAGACATTAACAAATGAATCTTTCGTAAAAGACGCATTAAAGAAAGCAGGATTAGATGCTTCGAAACATATGATCGCAGTTACCAGTGAGACATCCCCGCTTGCAAAGAGCGATGACTATCTGGCAGCTTTCTTCATGGATGACTATATCGGAGGACGTTTCTCTTCCACTTCCGCAGTCGGCGGAGCCGTTTTATCCCTGGCATTCGGACCGGAAGTATTTGCACGGTTCTTAGAGGGTGCAGCAGCCGAAGATAAACTTTCCGCAAATGAAGATGTATTAAAGAACCCTGAGATGCTTGATGCACTGATCGGTGTATATGAGCGAAACGTTTTAGGTTATCCTTGCACTGCAGTATTGCCATATTCCCAGGCATTAAACCGTTTCCCTGCGCATTTACAGCAGCTTGACATGGAGTCAAACGGTAAATCTGTAAACCGCTTCGGTGAGCCGGTCAGCTATCCGACAGGCCCGGTGATCTTTGGTGAGCCAGGAACAAATGGACAGCACTCTTTCTACCAGTTATTACATCAGGGAACCGACATTGTTCCACTTCAGTTCGTTGGATTTAAGAATAACCAGATCGGAACCGATGTTGTGATCCAGGACAGCACAAGCCAGCAGAAACTGTGTGCAAACGTTGCAGCACAGATCGTTGCATTTGCATGTGGTAAATCCGATGAGAACCGCAACAAGAACTTCGAGGGCGGCCGTCCATCCAGCATCATTATCGGTGATCAGGTAAATCCTGGCTCTCTTGGTGCGTTATTAGCACACTTCGAGAATAAGATTATGTTCCAGGGATTCTTATGGAATGTAAACAGCTTCGACCAGGAAGGTGTTCAGCTTGGTAAAGTCCTTGCAAAACGTGTTCTTGCACATGACACTGACGGAGCACTGAAAGTATTTAGTGATCTGCTGAATATCTAGTAGATACGGATGATGGTGTAAACTTGGGATTCTATGTAATTTAGGATTACATGTAATTTAGAATTACATATAATTTGGGATTACATGTAATTTGAGATTACATGTAATTTGAGATTACATGCAGTTTGTCAGTGAATACAATTTCAGATGAAGTAAAAATGCTCTTTTCTAAGCAGGCGGGTAAATGTCTCTCAGAAGAGGGCATTTTTTGTGTTGTGGGATTTTTTATAATGCGCAAAGCAATCAGGCATTGAATTGTTCCAATCCAGCAATTATAATGAAAGACATTAGTTGCTGATGGAAAAGGATGGTTTTGAGATCATCATAAGAAATATTTTTTTGAAACCATGATTTGGAAACAGAAAGGACAGACATATGGAACAGGAACAGCAGACACCGCACAAGAGGCGTGTACGTTACAAGGGAAAATACCCCAAGAAGTTTGAAGAGAAATATAAAGAACTTCAGCCGGAAAAATATCAGGATACGATCGAACATGTCATCAAAAAGGGAAATACGCCGGCAGGAATGCATATTTCCATTATGGTGCAGGAAATCCTTGATACCTTAAAGATCCAGCCGGGCGAGACCGGTTTTGATGCTACGTTAGGATATGGAGGGCATACAAAAGCAATGCTTGCCTGTCTGAACGGACAGGGGCATATCTATGCAACCGATGTTGACCCGGAGGAGTCCGCCAAGACGAAAAAGAGACTGGAAGAACTCGGGTACGGAGAGGATATCCTGACGATCCGGCTGCAGAATTTCTGTACGATCGATGAGATCGCAAAAGAAGTCGGCGGTTTTGATTTCATTTTAGCGGATCTGGGTGTATCTTCCATGCAGATCGACAATCCAAAGCGTGGATTTTCATTTAAGGTGGATGGCCCACTTGACCTGCGCTTAAATCAGGAAGCAGGAATCAGCGCGGCAGAACGTCTTGATACCATCACAAGGGAGGAACTTGCCGGAATGCTCTATGAAAATTCCGATGAACCATACTGTGAGGAACTCGCCAAAGCCATTACCGATGAGATCCACAGAGGAAATCGTATTGATACGACAACCAAACTTCGTCATGTTATAGAAAAAACACTGGATTTTCTGCCGGAAAAAGAAAAAAAAGACACGATCAAAAAGACCTGTCAGCGTACATTTCAGGCACTCCGCATCGATGTGAACCGTGAGTTTGAGGTCTTATATGAATTCATGGAAAAACTGCCAGACGCCTTAAAACCAGGTGGACGTGTGGCGATCCTCACGTTTCATTCCGGGGAGGATAAACTGGTCAAAAAAGCATTAAAAGAAGGCTGTCGGGCAGGAATTTATGCAGATTATTCAAAAGATGTTGTAAGACCGAGTGCACAGGAATGTGCACAGAATGGGCGTGCAAGATCTACGAAGATGCGCTGGGCAGTCCGGGCATAGAAGATTTATTGGTGCTGATATGGTATCATGGATTGAAATAAAAAATGAATGCTCAGATCATGTCAATTACAAACTGGCATGGTTGAAAAAGAAAAAACTGGATGTTTTCGCGCATCCAGTTTTTTCTTATACTTCATAACATCAGGATCCGGAAAGAAATTGATACAGAGTAACTGTTTGAAAAACTGCGCAGAAATCAAACTGGTTGTCTGAAAAAGGAGAAAGTTAGTTATGAGTAATATAAATAATACAAAAGAGCAGTATGAATTAAATCGTGAACTGGCACAGATGTTAAAGGGTGGTGTCATCATGGATGTCACAAATGCCGGGCAGGCAAAGATCGCAGAGGCGGCAGGAGCATGTGCGGTTATGGCATTAGAGCGGATCCCGGCGGATATCAGAGCAGCGGGCGGCGTGGCAAGAATGAGTGATCCGAAGCTGATCAAAGAGATCCAGGGTGCAGTTTCCATTCCGGTTATGGCAAAATGCCGAATCGGTCATTTTGCGGAGGCACAGATCTTACAGGCATTAGAAATCGACTACATCGACGAGAGTGAAGTGCTTTCTCCGGCAGATGATGTTTACCACATTGACAAGACAAAATTTCAGGTGCCGTTTGTCTGCGGAGCAAAAAATTTAGGCGAGGCACTCAGAAGAATCAACGAAGGTGCATCTATGATTAGAACAAAAGGTGAACCGGGAACAGGTGACATTGTTCAGGCTGTAAGACATATGCGTATGATGAACAGTGCAATACGAAAGCTCACAAGCCTTAGAGAAGATGAACTTTTTGAAGCGGCAAAACAGTATCAGGTACCTTATGAACTTGTAGAGTATGTTCACAAGAACGGTAAACTTCCTGTTGTAAACTTCGCAGCCGGCGGCGTTGCTACTCATGCTGATGCAGCACTTATGAT
>OHYN01000675.1_pt1 | contig 9549 bp, 8 predicted proteins | sample 1580251 | NCBI WGS metagenome assembly OHYN01 (sample SAMEA3882523, study PRJEB24775) | human gut metagenome | biome: human-associated habitat; feature: intestine environment; material: feces | place: Netherlands | collected 2009/2010
CAGTCTGGATGAAAGAAGATAAAGGATAGAAACACAAGAACCCGTGTATGGTTGTGGTGGATATTGAAATGTTTGCTCTGGAATTTATTTCCAGAGCATTTTTTATTTCCTATGAATAAAAGGATTTGAAAATATATCCCCGGCAGCAGAACACGGTAAAAAGAAGCCCTGAGCATTTGCTTGGGGCTTTTGTGGTATGGCGAAGCCATATCACTGATGAAAAAGGAGAAAAAATGACAGATGAATATTACATGAGCCGAGCAATAGCACTGGCACAAAAAGGAGAAGGACAGGTATCCCCGAATCCTCTGGTAGGTGCTGTGATTGTAAAAGATGGAAAAATTATCGGAGAGGGATATCACGAACACTACGGACAGCCACATGCAGAACGGAATGCACTGGCTAATTGTATACAATCCCCGGAAGGGGCTACGATTTATGTGACCTTAGAGCCGTGCTGTCATCATGGAAAACAACCACCATGTACCGATGCTCTGCTTGCCGCAGGAATTCGCAGAGTAGTGATTGGTTCGAAAGATCCGAATCCACTTGTTCATGGAAAGGGCATCCGGATTTTGCGGGAACATGGAGTAGAAGTGACTGAACAGGTATTACAGGACGAATGTGATGAAATGAATGAAGTATTTTTTCATTATATCCAGACAAAACTGCCCTATGTGCGGATGAAATATGCGATGACACTGGATGGAAAAATAGCGTCGGCATCCGGAAAATCGCAATGGATCACCGGAGAGGCGGCAAGAGAACAGGTACACCGCATGCGGCATGAAATGACCGGAATCATGGTTGGGGCAGGCACGGTAATCGCGGATGATCCAATGTTAAACTGCCGTCTGCCGCAGACAAAAGACCCGGTCAGGATCGTCTGTGATACGACATTGCGTATACCGCTTAAGAGCCGGATCGTGCAGACTGCAGAGGAGCAGAATACCATCATTGCAACCTGCTGTCAGGATGAGGCGAAGATCAGGGAATATCAGAAATATGGATGCCGGATCATAGTGACAGAACATGCGGATGGAAAAGTGGATTTAAAAGAACTGATGCGGCAGCTCGGAGCAGACGGGATCGAGAGTGTATTACTTGAGGGCGGTGCCATGCTGAACTGGTCGGCGTTAGAAGCCGGAATCGTCAATGAGGTGTATGCGTATGTGGCACCGAAACTGTTTGGCGGTGCAGATGCCAAAAGTCCGGTTGCAGGAATGGGCGTGGATCATCCCGATGATGCGTACCATCTGGTCAATCAGAGGATACAGCAGGTGGGGGAGGACATTCTGATCACCGGGGAGCTGAAAAATAAATGAGAGGGAAATAGATACATAAGGTTTGAACATACTGTAAAAAGGCAGGGAGGGGAGGAAATTTGTTTACAGGAATTGTGGAAGAGGTCGGAAGAATCATAACAGCGGACCGGAAAGGCAATTCTGCCAGACTGAAAATAGAGGCAGAAAAAGTATTGGAGGATATCAAAATTGGTGACAGCATTGCCGTCAACGGAATCTGTCTTACCGTGACATCTTTTGGAAAAAACTATTTTACCGCCGATGTGATGCACGAAACGCTGCGGAGGTCATCGATTGGAGAAGCAGCGTCAGGCAGCCCGGTGAATCTGGAGCGCGCGATGGCGGCGAACGGCAGATTTGGCGGTCATATCGTGACAGGACATATTGACGGAACCGGAACGATCTGTGAGGTCAAATCAGACGAAATCGCGATTTGTTATTCCATGAAAGCACCGGAGAAGATCATGCACTACATTGTTGAAAAGGGTTCTGTCGCGGTGGATGGGATCAGCCTTACGGTTGCAAAAACGACACAGACGAGTTTTATGGTGTCTGTCATCCCGCATACGGCGCAGTGTACGGTTCTTGCACACAAAAAGGCGGGGGATACGGTAAATCTGGAAAATGACTGTATCGGGAAGTACATTGAGCATTTTTTGAACCGGAAGAAAGAAAAAACAACGGAGAGTAAGATCACGAAGGAATTTTTACTTTCCAACGGATTTTGAAAGGAAGAAGTATAATGAGGAAATTTGATACAGTGGAACAGGCATTGGAAGAATTGAAAAAAGGAAAAATTATTCTTGTGACAGATGATGAAGACCGTGAGAATGAAGGGGACTTTATCTGCGCGGCAGAGTTTGCAACGACAGAAAATCTGAATTTTATGGCGACATATGGAAAAGGGTTGATCTGTATGCCGATGTCAAAGGAGATTTGTGAAAGATTAAAACTCCCGCAGATGGTGGCAGACAATACAGACAACCATGAGACCGCATTTACCGTATCGATCGATTATGCCGGTACAACGACCGGAATTTCGGCGGAGGAACGCGGCATGACAGCAAGGCACTGCATCAGTGAGGATGCAAAACCGGAAGACTTTCGCAGACCGGGACACATGTTTCCTCTGCTTGCAAAAAAGAATGGTGTGTTAGAACGTAACGGTCATACAGAAGCGGTCGTTGACCTGATGCGTCTTGCGGGCTTAAAAGAATGTGGACTGTGCTGTGAAATCATGCGTGAGGACGGAACAATGATGCGTACAACAGAACTCATGGAACTTGCAGAAAAATGGAATATCTGTTTTATCACGATCGCGGCAATTCAGGAGTACCGCAAAAAACATGAGAAACTGGTAGAGTGCGCAGCAGTCGCAAAACTCCCGACAAAATATGGAGAATTTAAAGCGTATGGTTATCAGAATATTTTAAACGGGGAACATCATGTTGCGCTGGTAAAAGGTGAGATCGGAGACGGAGAGGATGTGCTGTGCCGTGTACACTCCGAGTGCCTGACGGGAGATGTATTCGGATCCCTTCGGTGTGACTGCGGGGAACAGCTTGCTGCGGCAATGGAACAGATCGAAAAAGAAGGCCGCGGAATCCTGCTTTATATGCGGCAGGAGGGAAGAGGCATCGGGTTACTGAACAAGCTGCGCGCCTATACATTGCAGGAGGAAGGAATGGATACGTTAGAGGCGAACCTTGCGCTCGGTTTTGCAGGGGATGAGCGGGAGTATTATATTGGAGCACAGATCTTAAAAGATCTCGGCGTAAAAACACTGCGGCTTCTGACCAATAACCCGGATAAAGTTTACCAGTTAAAAGATTATGGCATGGAAATCAAAGAGCGCGTGCCGATCCAGATGCAGGCCACACCGTATGACCTGTTTTACTTAAAAACGAAGCAGAATCGTATGGGACATGTATTAAACTTTTAAAATGAAGAAAAGGAGAATGAACATTATGAGTACATTGGAAGGAAAATTAGTAGCAAACAATATGAAGGTAGGAATCGTCGTCGCACGGTTCAACGAATTTATCACCAACAAACTGCTGGGCGGTGCCATGGATGGCCTGCTGCGTCATGATGTGAAGGAAGAGGACATTACGGTGGCATGGGTGCCGGGGGCATTTGAAATCCCATTGATCGCAAAGAAGATGGCAATGAGCAAAAAATACGATGCCGTGATCTGTCTGGGTGCCGTGATCCGCGGAAGCACAAGCCACTACGACTATGTCTGCAATGAAGTATCCAAGGGTGTGGCTGCCGTTTCCCTGGAGAGCGAAATTCCGGTAATGTTTGGTGTGGTTACAACGGAAAATATCGAGCAGGCAATTGAGCGTGCGGGAACGAAAGCTGGAAACAAGGGGTATGATTGTGCACTGGGTGCTGTGGAGATGGTAAATCTCATCCGGCAGATCTGAAAAGAAAATGACGATACAGGTACAATATGAAAATATAAGTTATAGGATATGACACGACTAACTAAAATTAGATGATAAAAACTATCAGAAAAAATGCTTGCTATTTTTCAATATGTCAGATATAATCTTTCTTGGGTTAGATACAACTAACTTCCTTGTGTAAATCATTGGAAGACTCCTTCGCAAACACATAACTGCTGAGTGTGTTTAACGGAAGTACAAACGACGCCATTACCGCTTCCGGAAGGAGTTCTTCGCATATCGAAAGGAGAACAAAAAAGATGAATTATCTGGAGATTGAAAAAGTAATTGGGAGAGAAATTTTAGATTCGAGAGGAAACCCCACTGTGGAGGCAGAGGTTACATTGATAGATGGTACAATCGGAAGAGGTATGGCACCAAGCGGTGCATCCACCGGTGAGTTTGAAGCATTAGAACTTCGTGACGGAGACAAGAGCAGATATCTGGGCAAGGGTGTTACCGGGGCAGTAGAAAATATAAATACTGTAATCAACGACACATTGACAGGTATGGACGCAAGTGATATCTATGCAATAGATGCGGCTATGATAGAGGCAGATGGCACAAAGGACAAGTCTAAGCTTGGAGCCAATGCCATTCTTGCTGTATCAATTGCGTGTGCGAGGGCGGCAGCTGTATCACTTGATATTCCTCTCTATAGATTTTTAGGTGGTATCTCGGGAAACAGACTTCCTGTACCTATGATGAACATTGTAAACGGTGGCTGTCATGCACTCTCATCAGGACTTGACGTGCAGGAGTTTATGATTATGCCGGTAGGTGCGCCTTCCTTCAAGGAATGCTTAAGATGGTGCGCTGAAGTATTCCACGCACTGGCTTCTATTTTAAAGGACAGAGGACTTGCCACATCCGTTGGGGATGAGGGTGGTTTTGCACCGGCACTGAAATCGGATGAGGAAGCAATCGAGACCATTCTTGAGGCTGTAAAGAAAGCCGGATATGAGCCGGGGAAGGACTTTAAGATTGCAATGGATGCCGCTTCTTCCGAGTGGAAGACCGGAAAGAAAGGCGAGTACAAACTGCCAAAGGCCGGAACGGTATATACTTCCGAGCAGCTGATTGCTCATTGGAAAAAACTTGTGGAGAAATATCCGATCATTTCCATAGAGGATGCACTGGATGAAGAGGACTGGGAAGGATGGCAGAAGCTTACCGCTGAGCTTGGTGATAAAGTACAGCTTGTCGGTGATGACCTTTTCGTTACCAATACCGAGCGTCTGGCAAAGGGAATCCGCCTTGGCTGCGGAAATTCCATTCTGATTAAGTTAAACCAGATCGGTTCCGTTTCTGAGACATTAGAGGCAATCAAGATGGCACACAAAGCCGGATACACAGCCATTTCTTCTCACCGTTCCGGAGAGACAGAAGATACCACAATCGCAGATCTGGCGGTCGCATTAAATACCTGTCAGATCAAGACCGGTGCACCGAGCAGAACAGAGCGTGTGGCAAAATACAACCAGTTACTCCGTATCGAAGAAGAACTTGGCGCAGCAGCTGTTTATCCGGGTATGGGAGCATTTAACGTACAGAAGTAGTATCCGGATATTATAATTGACAATATCAAATTTTTGTTTTACATACTTCAATTTTTTCTTCTTATTTGAGAGAGATCGTAAGGTCTCTCTCATTTTGTGCATGTATCCGAAAAAAGTAGAAAAAATTTAAAAAGTGCAAAACATTGACGATACAGGCGTAAAAAATTATAATAGGGACAGAAGCAAAAGAGGGAGGGAATTGTTTGTGAAAAAGAAGAGTAACATTTCTATTAAAGCAAAATTACTTGGAATTATTATTCCGGTAGTAATTGCGATTATACTGATTCTGGTGTTTACCGCATATCATGTATCATCCGGAATTATCGAGAGTTATTCCCAAAATTTACTGGAATCTTCGGTAAACAGTCAGGCATCAAAAATTGAGGCATGGCTTGAGGAAAATCTGGCTTCCATGCAGATGGCAAAGACCATGATTGAAAAATTGCACCCGGATGAGACACAGCTGCAGACTATTTTGGATGCATCCTGCGGATACAGTGAAAATTATCCGGATGGTCTTTTCCTTGCAGATGCCAATGGCAGCTTTTTAAAAGGTACAGACTCCAAAAAGCAGGAGCCAAATCCGAAAGAGAGTATGTGGTATCAGGAAGGAATGACAAGAGTTAATATGGCAGTCGGTTCTGCACACCAGAATCCGGACGGAACGAATGTTGTCAGTGCATCCGGACTTTTGAATGACGGTTTAGATACCGTGCGTGTAATTGCAGCCGATATGACATTGGACCGTATTTCCGTGATTGTAAATTCTTTTATCGAAATGCACGATGCAGAGGCATTTCTTGTGGACAAGGACAGCAGCGTGATCCTTGCAAGCAGGGATTCCGATCTGATTTCCAAGACACTGGGGGCAGACGGACAGAGTGCATTTTATAAAGATGTGGAGAAAAAGGTTTCCGGCAAATCGTATGATTTCTGTACACTTGATGGAAATATGACAGTATTTAAGGAAGTAAACGGAACCAACTGGCTGCTGGTTTCTTATGTTCCTACGCGTGTTGTACTTGCGGATCTGGTAGGATTGCGGAATCTTATGATCATTTTCAGCATTATTTCGATCCTTGTATTATGTGTTCTGATCGAACGTGTGACGCATGTGGTGATTCGTCCGGTGAAGGAGATGACAAGGGTAATTACCAGCATGGCATCCGGTGACTTTACCGTATCCATGAAGGTGAAAGGAAATGATGAGATTGCTGTGATGGGGCGCAGCGTGGAACATTTTATTGCATCAATGAAGGAAATGATCCGGCAGATGGGACATGTTTCCGACCGCCTGGAAAAACAGGCTGGATCAAGCAAGAATGTTTCGGGTGAAATGAATTCTGCTGCAAATATCCAGTCACAGTCCATGACGGAGCTGAATGCAACGGTTGATCAGCTGTCGGTTTCCGTCAATGAAATCGCACAGAACGCAACCCAGCTTGCCGGTGTTGTTGCGGATACCAAAGAGGACAGCGATAAAGTAGAAGATAAGATGCGTACCACTGTGGAAGTATCAGAAAAAGGAAAAGCCGATATGGAGAGCGTTGGAAATGCGCTTCATAATATCGAAATTTCCATACATAACCTCGAAGAAGCGGTTGATAAAGTGGGTACGGCTTCCGGAGAAATCGTAGATATTATAAAACTGATCGGGGATATTGCGGAGGAAACCAACCTGCTCTCCTTAAATGCATCGATTGAAGCAGCGCGTGCAGGGGAAGCCGGACGTGGATTTGCGGTAGTTGCCTCACAGATTGGGGTACTTGCAAAAAACAGTGCGGATTCGGTAGCGCATATTACATCACTCATCAATGAAATCAACGGACTTGTGGATGATGCCGTCAAACAGGGCAGAAGCAGTGCCAGCGATATCGAAAGCAGTGCGGATTTGATTCATACAGCGGTGGATACATTTGACCAGATTTTCCAGAATATCCAGGAAACCAGCCATCTGATAGAGGGTGTGGTAGAAAAAATCAACCAGGTGGATCAGGTGGCAACCAATGTTGCCGCAATTTCCGAAGAACAGGCGGCAAGTTCGGATGAAATTCTTGCCACTTCGGAATCCATGCTCCAGCAGGCAAAGAGTATTTCCAAGAATAGTGAACAGGTCGAAGAGGAAGCCGGAAATCTGGCGGAATCTGCAGACCAGCTGGCGGATCAGGTCAAGCAGTTTCAGATATAGGGAGGGTAAAAGGTCATGAAGAAAGGAATCAGTTGTATGATATGCGCCCTGCTTCTTGTGGGCTGCATGGCAGGATGCGGCAGTACCGGAGGCAAATCCGGCAGTGGAAACGGAATCAAAATCATGATGTCGTTGTCACAGGGAGATGATTTCCGTAACACGATTGTGGAACAGGCAAAAAAGACAGCACAGGAAAAAGGTGCAACACTGGATGTCTATGATGAGGATGGTTCACTGGAGAGTCAGGTGGAACATATCAAACAGGCAGTAAAAGAAAAATACGATGTGATTTTATGTGGACCGGTTAATGCAGATACCGCGCTGGAACTGGAATCACTTGCAGACGGAATTCCTGTTATCTTTTATAACAGTTGTCCGGATGCATCGTATCTGGAGGCCGGAAAATATATGTATGTAGGTTCCGATGAAAATGTAGCGGGAAAGTATCAGGCAGAGTATATTCTTGATAAGTTTTCTTCTTCGGATGAAATCAATGTGGCAATCTTCAAGGGACCAAAGAACCATTCGGCAACGAAAGGACGTACGGGTGCATTGAAGGATACATTGAATGCGTCCGGCAAGAAAATCAATTATGTATTTGAGGATAATGCAGACTGGGATCAGGCAACGGCACAGAAGATGTTTGAACTTTTCTTAAAGACCGGACAGTCCTGTGATGTTGTGGCATGTAACAACGATTCCATGGCGATGGGAATTGTCGATGCATGCAAAGAGGCAGGAATAAACGGCATGCCGATTCTCGGAATTGATGCAACAGCCGGTGGATGTGCGGCAATCGAGTCTGGAGATATGGCGTTTACCGTGTATCAGTCAGGAACCGGACAGGGAAAAATGGCTATAGAAACAGCAATTGCAATTGTAAACGGTTCGGATGTGACAAAACTCGAAGGAGCAACCAAAGATGGACTGTATGTATGGGTACCGTTTGAAAAAGTTGACAGTTCAAATGTAAAAAATTATGAATAGACTTGCAATCGTGCGTGCATTTTGGGATAATAAAAAAAGTTTGAACAAAGGTGGACGTAACAGTGAGTCAAAGAATAAAAATAACGGATTTTATGGCACCGGAGCTGGATGTGTACGCGCGGCTGACCGAAAATCAGCTGCTGAACCGTGCGCATCCGGAAGAAGGAATGTTTATTGCCGAAAGTCCAAAGGTGATTGAGCGGGCACTGGATGCGGGATGCATACCGGTGTCTTTGCTTATGGAAACAAAACATGTTCAGGGAGAAGCAAAAGAAATGATCGAAAGATGCGGGGATATTCCGGTGTATACGGCAGAATTTGATGTGCTGACAAAGCTGACCGGTTTTGCCCTGACCAGAGGGGCACTTTGTGCCATGTACCGGCCGAAACTTCGGACACCGCAGGAAATCTGCAGGGACGCAAGGCGTATCGCGGTGCTTGAGAATGTCGTGAATCCAACGAATGTAGGGGCAATCTTTCGTTCGGCTGCAGCACTTAATATGGATGCTGTGCTGCTGACCCCCGCATGCAGTGATCCGCTGTATCGCCGTGCAATCCGTGTCAGCATGGGGACGGTATTTCAGATACCGTGGACCTATATCGGAGAAAAGGCGGTCGATTGGTCAAATGACATGGGACAATTGCGGCAGATGGGCTTTCAGACGGTTGCCATGGCACTTCGGGAAGACTCTCTTGGAATTGATGACAAAAGACTTCATGCAGTGGATAAACTTGCGATACTGCTGGGAAACGAGGGAGAAGGACTGGCCGATGAGACATTGGCACAGTGCGACTATACGGTGCGCATACCGATGAGCCACGGCGTGGATTCACTTAATGTGGCAGCCGCCAGTGCAGTTGCCTTTTACGAATTAGGAAAATAGTACTTGGGGAGTATGTATTGTTGAAAAAAGGGACAAAAAAGAGATAAAAAGTTCTTGCATTGGAGTATAAAGTTTGCTATGATTACATCGACAAAGGTGTCAAAAGAATGGAAACATTCTTTTGGCGCCTTTTTGCGTTGTATGTATACTCAATGGATAGTGTCAAGTTTTGTATGA
>OHYN01000684.1_pt1 | contig 9470 bp, 8 predicted proteins | sample 1580251 | NCBI WGS metagenome assembly OHYN01 (sample SAMEA3882523, study PRJEB24775) | human gut metagenome | biome: human-associated habitat; feature: intestine environment; material: feces | place: Netherlands | collected 2009/2010
AGAAGAATCCGGGAAGTTATTGAAAGATCTGGGGAAGAAATATTTTATTGCCCAGCATACCTTTGAACAGTTTCCGGAAGAGGACCGCAGTTTTCTTCAGAAATTCAGTTTCATCTGTCTTCTCAGTTATGATGTCTATATCAAGAAAATGGTAATTGAAAGTATGATTGATGAACTGCATCAAACAGAGACTTCCAAAAAGGAAACTTCATCCAAATCCGAAAAAAAGAAAGATTCATCCAAATAGAAAATAATAAAAGACAGCCTGATTTTTCATCGTCAGACTGTCTTTTTCCTGCACTACACTTCTTTTTTCTCTTCTTTTAAACGGTTAAATACCATATCGTAACCATCGTTTCCGTAGTTCAGAGAACGGTTCACACGACTGATCGTTGCAGTGGAAGCACCGGTCTTTTCCGCAATATCGAGATACGTTTTCTGATCTCTAAGCATCTTTGCAACTTCAAATCTCTGTGATAAAGAAAGCAGCTCATTTACAGTACATACATCTTCAAAAAATGTATAACATTCTTCCTTGTTCTGGAGGCTTAAGATAGCATCAAAAAGATGATCGACTGCCTCTGTCCTAAGTTTCTTGCTCATATTCCTTTCTCCTTTTTTATTAATTACACGCTATATGCGCTATACACCTACGATACATTTTAGCATATTAAAGTTTTAAAGTAAATACATATTTTATGTAATTTTATTTTTTTCGCAGACCGCCATTATATCATTTTCTCCCCATATATGCAATGAAATATATAGATTATCATTTCAAGAACATACGTTCTGTTTTTATCTCTTTTCTATTGATTTTCAAACATATGTTTGCTATAATATTTTCATCACTAACAGTTATTTCACCTTGCAAAGGAGTATTCACATGAAAAAAATCGGTTCTTTTTTCTTTACATTTATACCGTTTTTACTTGCACTTGTATTTCAGTACCTTGCCATGTTTTTTGTTATGGGAGTCACTCTGTTTTACGAACATATCCGCTATATTTTCTCTTCCAACCGTATCTACGCAGATCTTTGGAACAAAACATTAGATTTATGGTCCACGACACGTGTAAATACCCTGATCATGATTGTATTTTCCCTGCTCTGTATCGGAGCATTTGGCTTCTGGTATCATGCCGGGTATAATGGAATCTATCTGATTCATCCACGAAAAGTTTTTCATCCGCTTTCCATTGTCGGGATCATCCTTTTAGTTCCCGGTACTCAGTGCCTTTCGACCTATCTGGTCTCTTTCACAGCCTCGCTGTTTCCACAGTGGATGAAGGCATATGAAAAATTAATGGAAAGCACCGGAATAAACAGTGGACTGACCGTTTCCATGTTTTTTTATTCCATCCTGCTTGCCCCGATCGGCGAAGAGCTTCTCTTTCGCGGTGTCACGATGCATCAGGCAAAAAGAGTGTTCCCATTCTGGGCAGCAAATATCATGCAGGCGCTTTTATTTGGACTTTTTCATATGAATATGATCCAGGGAATCTATGCCTTTTTCCTCGGCATGGTCTTAGGTTACATCTGTGAAAAAGGCGGCAGTATTTATCAGTCTATCCTGTTTCATATGATGTTTAACTTCTGGGGAACCATTATAAGCGGCATTTTACCGACCGGCAACAGCACACTCTTTTTCGTTCTTTATTTTGCCACCGGAGTGATCTGTACTTTTAGCGGTCTCATTCTCTTTCGTTTCGGCACAAACCGGCTGGCTCAAAAGCAGGCGGCTCCATTGTACCTTGAAAATACCGGATACGATACTTTTTATCCATCCAATTAGTGGCTTCTGGTTATATTTCCAGTTTTTGTAACTATGACCAGTTCACTTTTTATCACTGCAGATAATTTTTCAGGAAACGGATCAGCTCCTCCATCTCTTCCTTCGTTCCAATACTGATCCTGAGATAATTGCTGATTCGTTCCTTCGAAAAATACCGCACAAAAATGTGTTCTTTTTTCAAAGCCTCAAACAGTTCTTTTGCCGGTACGCGCTCATGTGTCGCGAAGATAAAATTACTCATGGAATCGCCAAATGAAAAACCAAGTTTTGTGAGTTCCTGCTTCGTCCATTCACGGGTTGCTATTACACGCTGTCTTGTCTCTTCAAAGTAGGCTTTATCTTTGATTGCTTCCACACCAAGTGCAAGCGCTGTCTGATTCATGGTATAGGAATTGAATGAATATTTCACATCATTGATATATTTGATCAGTTTCTCATTTCCCATCGCATAACCGATACGCATGCCTGCCATGGAGCGCGATTTTGAAAATGTCTGGACTACCAGCAGATTATCATATTTCTCGATTAACGGAAGTGCACTCTCCCCGCCAAAATCGATATATGCCTCATCCACCACCACGATGACATTCCGGTTATGTTGTATGATATCCTCTATTTCAGACAACGGCATTAAAATTCCCGTCGGTGCATTTGGATTTGGAAAAACCACACCGCCATTTTCGCCATAATAATCTTCTTTTACAATCTGAAAATTTTCATCTAACGGCTTTACCTCATATGGAATCCGCAGCATGTCTGCCCAGACATCATAAAAGGAATATGTGATATCCGGGAACCAGACCGGTGTTTTGGAATTAAAAAAAGTCATGAAGATCATGGCAAGCACATCATCCGATCCCACACCGACAAACACCTGACTGCTCTTTAATCCATAATACTCTGCGATTGCATCCACCAAAACCTTGCAGGTCGGTTCCGGATATAACCGAAGCCGGTCTGTATCAAATTCTTTCAGTGCACGGATCACTCCCGGTGCCGGCGGATATGGATTTTCATTTGTATTTAATTTTATCATACGCTGTTCCTGTGGCTGTTCTCCCGGAACATAAGGCACTACTTTTCTTACATAAGACTCCCAGCTGCTCATTCTACTCCTCCATGCTTACGTTGATTTCTACAATTTTCCTTTTTTACACTGCGTTATTTCAGTCCATACACTTGTGCAAGTTTTTCAAAAGCGGGCAGTGAATTTTTGACCGTCTCATGGGAAACACAATAAGCAAGACGTACAAATCCACCACATCCAAATGCACTTCCCTTTACCATCAGAAGATGCAGCTTTTTGCCCTCTTCCACAAATTCTTCCTCATTATCGACCGGGGATTTCACCCACAGGTAAAATGCTCCTTCCGGTTTGATACAGGTAAATCCAAGTTCCGTTAAGCCATCGTACAACATTGTTCGGTTTTCATCATAGAAAGAAACATCTGTTTTCTCATCTAAACATCTTGCAACCGCTTTCTGGATCAGAGATGGTGCATTGACAAATCCAAGCGTACGGTTTGAAATTTCAATACCGCGGATCAATTCTTCAGCATCGGATGCCTCGTTCGGAACTACCACGTAACCGATACGCTCTCCAGGAAGTGACAGCGATTTACTGAACGAATATCCAACAATCGTATTTTTATAATATTTCGTCAGAAAATCCTCTTTATTTCCATCATAAACCAGTTCCCGATACGGCTCATCCGAAACCAGGTAAATGTCATGTCCAAATTCTTTCTGCTTCTTTTCTAAGATAGAAGCGATCGCCTCCATCGTCTCCGGTTTATAGATGACACCGGTCGGATTGTTCGGCGTATTGACAATCAGTGCCTTGGTCTTTTCCGTAATCTTTGCCTCAAAATCGTTCAGATCCGGCAGAAAAGTCTTAAGATCCGGATTTACCGTTACAATCTCTGAATCAAAATTGGCTGCATACTGACGGTACTCACCAAAAAACGGGGCAAACACGATCACCTCATCACCAGGATCCAAGACCGTTTTAAAAATAATATTGAGGCCTCCCGCTGCACCGACTGTCATCACGATATTATGATCGTCAAATGCGGTACCAAAACGTTTATTTAAGTTTGCCGCGATCGCCTCACGCACATCTTTATAACCTGCATTTTCCATATATCCGTGCAATTCTAAAGAACCTGCCGCTCCTTTCTTATCTGCCTCATCCAACAAATCTCTGATACTGTCGTTTAATGCTGCCGGAGCCGGTGTTGCAGGGTTGCCGAGTGAAAAATCATAGACATTCTCCGCACCATATTTTTCCGCCATCGCTTTTCCTTCCACAAACATTGCACGGATCGCGGAATTTCCAAGCAGTGCTTTTTGTATTCTTTTTGAAACCATAGTTCTATCTCCATTCGTGTACATTTCGGATGTTACAGACCACACCAGCCTCGCTAAAACAGGGCGCATCCTGTAACATGATCTCTAAATACTTTACCACAGCACCATAAAGAAGTAAATGCTGTTTTCCAAGAATCCGGTACAAATTTTACCGCTGACAAACGCGAAACAATGCCTGAGTGTAAAATCAATTTCGGTAGATAGAAAATGCCAGCATCCTCACTGAAGATGCTGACATCTGCCTATCATGCCTATCACATATTTATTTTTAAATCCATATACATTCTGATCAAATAAATCGCCTATCTCTTTCATCCTGGCACAACATACAAAAATTTGTCGGACAAAAAACACAGATGAAAATTTAATCAAATTTTGCATTCTGGTATTTGCAGAATGATTTCCTATGCATTCACTTTGTCTACGAAACGCATGAACGCAGTTCTGCCTTCTTCGGTACATTTATAAACACCGGCGTCTTTTAATACTTCCTTAAATACCAGACCGATCTCTGTCTGCACGATCTCATGCAGTTTTTCCGGGGTTACCTCTCCCTCTAAACCGCTGCCAAATGTAAATCCGTATTTCGGAAGGAATTCTTCTACCCAGTCTGCATGTTTTGCAAGAACTTCATCCTCACGGATGGACGTACCGTCAAGCAGTGCCTGCTCTAAGTCCGCCATCTCTTTTTTCAGACGTGCCGGAAGTACTGCAAGACCCATAACCTCGATCAGACCAATGTTTTCTTTCTTGATATGGTGCAGCTTTGCATGTGGATGATAAACACCAAGCGGATGCTCTTCTGTGGTAATGTTGTTACGCAGTACCAGATCAAGTTCATATAAATCTCCACGTCTTCTTGCGATCGGAGTGATCGTATTATGTGGTTCCCCGTCTGTCTCAGCAAAAATAAATGCTGCCTCGTCCGTATAACCTCTCCATGCAAGTAAAATTTTATCTGCCAGCTCGATCAGACGCTCTTTTTTCTCCGCGCTGATACGGATCACGGACATCGGCCATTTTACAATGCCTGCTTTTACATCCTCAAATCCCTTGAATGAGATTTCTTTTTCGACCGGTGCTTTTGCCATGGCAAATTCGTAATGACCACCCTGGAAATGATCATGGCTTAAAATAGAACCGCCGACAATTGGAAGATCTGCGTTTGATCCTACAAAATAATGTGGAAACTGTTCCACGAAATCAAGCAGTTTGCCGAACGTTGCACGCTCAATTTTCATCGGTGTGTGCTGTCCGTTGAATATAATGCAGTGCTCATTGTAATATACATACGGAGAGTACTGAAAAAACCAGTCACTGCCATTAATCGTTACCGGGATGATTCTGTGATTCTGTCTTGCCGGATGGTTCACACGTCCTGCGTATCCCTCATTTTCCTTGCAGAGTAAGCATTTCGGGTAACCGCTCTGTTTTGCAAGTTTTGCTGCAGCGATTGCTTTCGGATCTTTTTCCGGTTTGGACAGATTGATGGTGATATCCAGTGTTCCAAACTCGGTGTCGGTTGTCCACTTGCGGTCTTTTTTGATACGCTGTCTTCTGATATAATTGCTGTCACAGCTTAATTTGTAAAAATAATCCGTTGCGGCAAGCGGTGAGGTATGCTCATACAGATCACGGAACGTCTTGCGGACACTGCTTGGTTCCGGTACCAGACATCCCATAATTTTTGTATCAAACAAATCTTTGTATACAATACTGTTTTCTGCCATGAGACCATTCTCATATGCATAATCCATCATTTCTGCAAGGATTCCCTCAAGTTTTCCTTCTGCCTCTTCCTGTGTCCATGCCGGAAGATTTTCCACCTTTTCAAATACCGCATCCTCGATTTCGTCTACCTGAAAAAGCTCCAGCAGGCGGTTAATGGTATATACTTTGTCCTCCGGATCTACCAGTCCGGTGCTCAGACCATATTTTACTAACTCTAAAATGTTCTCCTGAATCATCTCGTACTCCTTTTTATAAAGCCTGTCGGCAAATGCGGTTCCAATCAGTTCCGCACACATTTACCCTATGTAATACGTTCTTAAATCAGACGGCTTGGGCCATCTCCGATGGAAACCACATAAAATTCCGGTGTCTTTCCGACTTTTTCCTCATATGCCTTTGTCAGCTTCTCCTTGAATTCGTCCACGGATGCATCCTTTACGATACTGACCGTGCATCCACCGAATCCGCCTCCGGTGATACGGGAACCGATCACACCAGGAATCTTCCATGCTTCATCCACAAGTACATCCACTTCCGGACAGGAGGTCTCATAATCGTCACGCAGGGAAACATGGGAAGCATTCATAAGTTTTCCGAATGTTTCAATATCGTTTTCCTTCAGAGCCCTGACTGCTGCGATTGTACGCTGATTCTCGTAAACCGCATGTTTTCCTCTCTTTCTGGCAACTTCATCCTTAATGGCTCCCTTGTACTGCTCAAACTGCTCATCCGTCAGATCTCCAAGCGTTTTGATATCCACAACGGTCTGCAGATCCTTCAGTGCCTGTGCACTCTCATTTCTGCGGTCATTGTATGCGGAAGTAACCAGGCTGTGTTTTACCATACTGTTGGTGACGACAATTTTTGCCCCGTCAAGTACGATTGGTGCATATTCAAAAGAAAGATCCGAAGTATCAAGGAAAATTGCATTGTCCTTTTTACCCATGGCAGATGCAAACTGATCCATAATTCCACAGTTGCAGCCATTGTAATTGTTCTCGGAATACTGTCCGATCAGAGCCAGATCCTGATTGGTCACATCAAAACCATACAGATCCTTTAACATATATCCGGTAACCACTTCTAAGGATGCGGAAGAAGAAAGTCCGGAACCGTTTGGAATATTTCCGAATAATGCAATATCCAGACCGGTTTCCAGTTTCATGCCACGTCCTTCAAATGCCCACATAACACCCATCGGATAGTTGGTCCACAATCCATCCGGATCCGGAGTAAATGCATCCAGAGAACTTTCGATCACACCCAGCTCATCGAAGTTCATGGAATAAAAACACAGTTTCCGGTCGGTTCTCTTTCTTGCTGCCATGTAGGTTCCAATAGTAAGTGCACATGGAAATACGTGTCCGCCATTGTAATCGGTATGCTCACCGATCAGATTCACACGTCCCGGTGCAAAATATACTCTGATGTCCCCCTCATCGCCAAAGATCTCTTTAAACTTTGCTAATACATCATTCTGAATCATTGTTCTCTCCCTTTCTGCATGTTCATCCGCTGCTTGGTGCAACGGTTCGTTTTCTTGATAATTCCATTATACATAAAGGGGAATTCTTTGCAATATGCTTTGCGCAACTTGCAACATTCCCCTTCCTTCATGCAACATTTTTACATATCTTATTTTCTAAAATCACGAATCACTTCCAGTGCCGGAAGGACATTTCCATCGTAGTCAAACAATGCCTGATTTGCCCACTCATTGCCACATGGTCCCGGATCATTCATATACTTTAAGGATGCCGGCGTTGCCCAGCCGCTTCCGTGTACCGGAATCCATGCAGGCTCCCACCAGAAAAATCCCAGACCTTTGTTGTCACGCACATGTGCCACGCGGTTTAAGAAGTCCTTCGTAAAATCTGCCTGTCCCTGTACCGTCATCGGATACTCGATCTTTGCCACAAGTTCCGGCTTTGTCGCATATCCCTTTCGCTCACTGTCCTTTAGTTTCTCATACTGCTTGTAATCTTCCATGGTATATCCCATAGAAACCTCTGCCACGATCAGTTCCTTCCCGTAACGGGCTGCCATATCGTTCATGTTGTCTTCAAGCATCTGCAGGGTGCCATGCCAGAACGGGTAATAGGAAAGTCCGATATAATCAAAATCTTCCCCACGCTCCATATAATGATCGAACCAGTCGCGGTACATCTCATTGTTTCCACCGTTGTCGAGATGAATCATCAGCGGGATCTCCGGCTTAACGGCACGGCATGCCCGGATACCGGAACTGATAAATCTTGCAATATTGTCATAATTCGGCTTTAATCCCTCCGGCCAGAGCAGTCCGTTGGTCACTTCGTTGCCCACCTGGATCATTGTCACATTGACACCGGCTTCCAGTACTTTGCGCAGAGAATCCTCGGTAAACTCATAAACTGCCTGTTCCAGCTGGTCCGCATCAAAATCTTTCCATGCCTTTGGCTTAATCTGTTTTCCCGGATCTGCCCAGAAATCACTGTAATGAAAATTTAATAATATGCCGAATCCCGCATCAGATACTTTCTTTCCGATGGCAATTGTCTCTGCCAGATCATTGCATCCGGCACCGTACGGTTCACCGGTTTCGGAATACGGGTCATTCCACAGACGCAGACGGATTGTGTCCACATCATAATCTCTCATGATGTCTAAAATATCCCGCTCTTTTCCATGGTCATAATATTTTGCCCCACAGCGCTCTAACTCAAGCAATGTGGAAAGGTCCATTCCTTTAATAAATCTGCTCATCTTTTCTCCTTTTCTTCGAAAACGTTTACCATCCCTTTAATGCGTTAATATGAAAGTTCTGTAATTTCCGCTCATACCGCTGTGGATTGATCTTCCACTGGTATGGCGACGTATTAAAAAATTTTTTAAAATTCCGGTTAAAGGTGGAAGTTGTGGAAAATCCTGCCTTTCTGGCAACCTCATCCATCGAATCATTGCCATGCTTCATCTGTTCACACGCGTATTGTACACGCACCAGATTCACATAATCCATCGGCAGCATATGCACATATTCTTCAAACACTTTCCGGAAAGATGTCTCACTCATCCCACAGACCTGCGCAAGGGTGCACACTTTTACCTCTTCCTGATAATGGTCATTGACAAACGTGAGTGCATCTGCGATCTGCCGCATTGTTCCGCTTCCTGCCGCCTCAAGTCTCGTCTGTGTCTGTACTTCATTCAGACGAAACATCTCATACACCAGCGCATGCAGATAACTTGTGATCACCTGACGATAATACGGACTCTGCTTTTTTTCTTCCCGGATGATGGCGTTGACGATCTCTGCAATCTCCGGATACTCGCTTCCATGCAGCAAATGTGCCGATCTGCGTACCAGTTCAATGGCCTCATTTTTTTGTGCGATCCGGTCGCCATACAGTTCCTCCATGACATGGTTGACATCCACATATAAAAATTCCCAGGAATTCCGAACCATTCCATTACTGATCGTTGTATGTGGAATATTCGGAGGAATCAGAGTGACAGAATTTGTCCGGTAGGTATACGTGTGTTCATTTATAATAAGCTCCCCTTCGCCTTTTCTGCAAATTCCAATCTCCATAAG